>JADMIO010932600.1_pt1 | contig 60211 bp, 60 predicted proteins | sample 8958161 | NCBI WGS metagenome assembly JADMIO01 (sample SAMN16585339, study PRJNA669376) | soil metagenome | isolation source: Crop rotation soil | place: USA: Cullars Rotation, Alabama | collected 2011
CGCGACTTCAAGTCACGTGAATTCCAAGCTTCGGATCCCACTGTGCTGGAAAGGGCGCCATCACTCCATTTGCTGCCGTACAATCTCCTCCTTTTGACTACCTTTGGACTGCCGCAGAGCCCGGCATTTTCTCCGTTTCACCGGCGATAAGGCTCTCGACCGGTGCGTTCATTGGCGGTGTTGAACGCACGATTTACGTGTTGCCGAGGAATGCCTCCGCCAGCTTTCCGCTGACGCTTACACTACAGGACAGCCAAATGGTCCAGATCGTCGCGCATTTGGCTGCCGGGACAGCTGTCATGCTGGAAGCGTCAGCCGACCTGCTCAATTGGAACTTTGTCGGGCAAAAGTCGGCTGACCCAGCCGGCATAGTAAAGTTTGACCAACCAATCGTTCCCACGTTGCACGGACAATATTTTCAGATAAGACCGATGCCGTCCCCTTAAGCTGGCTCGTGAATTGAAAGCTCACGATTGGTTCCCCTGGTCATCATCCATGCTGTGCGCGCATGAGGAAAACGCCCTATGTCGAACTGCCGGCCGCGTTCCTTACGGAGTCACCACGAGCCGGAAGAAACTCGCCACCTCGGAACCGGTGGGCAACGCGACCGCATGGTCGGCATCATCTCCGGTGAATTCGGGGAGCGCGGCGGCGGTCCAGTCGCCCAAGCTGGTGGAGCCTTGGACCTGGTAGTGGAATCCGGCCTTGGCGTGGAAATGCAGGGTGCGACCACCGGCAGCGGTTGGCTGTAGGACGATGCGGGGGCCTTCGCCGGGCAGGGCGAGCCCGGCGAGGAAGAACAAACTGGTGGTGGGGCCCTGAGTATGGCAGCGGCCGGCGATTGTGCGACCGTCGTGGCTGACCGCATCGACGCTGCTGATAACGGCCCCTCCCAAGTCCACGCCCCGGATGAGCGAGCTGATCTCATGAATTGAACCGTCGCGTGTCCAGGCCACCGGCACGTTCAGTGAGCCGAAGATGAGCTGGCCGTTGCCGGAAATCAGCGTGGCAAAACCGTACCCGACGTCCGAGCCGTTCAGGCTGGTGGTCAGTTGCACGAGCCCCTCCCGCTCGCTCCAGCAGGCCGGGACGGTCTGCTGAGGCAGAATGAGCCGACCCACAAAGATTTCACCGGAAGCGTCGACCGAGTCCGGGATGAATCCTTCCGGCGTGGCCAGCTCACGCATGCCCCCGGCCGCCGTCCAACGGAAGACCGGCCTGAGGCCCAGGAGGGAGTGATAGCCACAAACCGTGTCCCCGTCATAAGAGACTCCGAGAACGGCGTCGGAAGCTGCATTGGGCCCCTGGTCGAGCACATCCGTATGGCCATCTTCCCGCCGCAGCCGGACCAGTTGGCCCTCACTGTCGCGACCGACGATCCAGGCCCCGTTGCCACTCACCTTGAACACCCGGGTCAAGGACAGGGCCGAAGCGTTCAACCCGGGAAGGGAGAGCAACTGGGCCTGAATTCCGCCGCCCTCTGACTTGGTGGTGGCCACGAAGGAACCGTCGAAGGGCAAATCCACCGAGTTCCAACTCGGACCGCTCGTATGGATCACCGGGCCGCCGATGTGCTGGGAAGAGTCAAAATGGGTGAGCAGGGTCCGGGTGTTATTCCGGAAGAAAAACTCCTCGTCGATCGTGATCATCGGCTCGTCGAAGGAGGTAAAGCGCGAGCGCAACAGGGCTGTCTGGCCGTCTCCGGAGAGTGCCAATACGGAACGGTTCTGGGGAGTCTTTCCCGTCGAGACCTGGGCGGAAATAGGCGTGAAAAAACAGCCGGCGGGATCGGGTGTCACCGGACCCGCCTGAGGCCGAAGGCCCGCACCAGCAAGTACAAGAGTGATGACCGTGAGACGCGTCCCTGAAACTGGTTTCATATCCATTTGATTGGAAGCACCACCGCCAGGCCAATATCGACATGACCGGACGCATTCGGCCCGGTCCGACAACTGCCTTCTACCGGTGATTACGGGAACCGGCCGGCCCGATTACAAGGAGAAGCGGACTTTCACGCGCTCCATCGCTTGGCGGGTCTTGGGCCGTCTGACTGGCCAGAAGCCGCCGCCACACCGCCTGCATCGAGAGGAAGGCGAGGTCTTCGGCCGCGACTTCGCCCGCCGTGAACCAGCCCATATTGGTGCCTGGCTCAAGGACTCACCAAGATACGGAAAAAGGTCGTACCCTCGGAACCTGGGGGCAACGGCACCGCATGATCGGCATCATCGCCGGTGATTTTCGGAATCGCGGCGGCGGGGGCCCAGCCGCCCAACTTGGTGGAGCTTTGGACCTGGTAATGAAATCCGGTCTTGGCGTGGAAATTCAGCGTGCGACCACCGCCAGCGGCGGGCCGCAGCGCGACCCGGGGGCCTTCACCGGGCAGGGCAAGGTTGGCGAGATAGAGGTGATTGGTGAAATAGGGAGGCTGGTAGAATTCACCACCGATGGCCCGGCCGTCGTGGCTGACGACAGTCACGCTCGTTAGGTCACCACTTTGAAGGTCCACACCACGAATGAGGGATTCGAGGGGGTATACGGTTCCACCGCGGGTCCATACTACCCGGTACTGGGCCCCGTCAAACCGGCCAAGTGTGCCAAAGAGAAGCTGGCCGTCCCCGGAAATGAGCTTGGCCATGCCCGAACCCGTACCCATTCCATTCAGCACGGTGGTGAGTTTCACGAGTCCCCCCCGCTGGCTCCAATAGGCGGGGATCAGGTTATCTCCCACATGCACGTACCCGGGCAGAAACTCACCGACGGCATCCGTTGAGTACGACGGGACAAATCCTTCCGGGAAGGTGGGCCTGCTGAAACCTTCGGTGGCGGTCCAACGAAAAACCTTCACGTTGCCGCTGCGGCCGGAGATTCCATAAACCGTGTCGCCAGCATAAGAAACACTGAAGACCGAGAGGTTGACAGCATTGGTGTCCTTGAACAAAACCTCGGTGTGACCGTCCTGCGGACGAAAGCGCACCAGTCCGTTGGAATTGACGCCGATGACCCAGACGCCACTACCACTCAATTTGAACACTGCCAAGGGCAGGGCCGTTCTGGTGACGTCGGGCAGGGTCAACAGCCATCCTTGCTGGGCACTGTCGCTGAAGGACTCCGTCGCCACGAAGGATCCGTCAAATGGGAGGTCTACCGAGTTCCAGCTTGGACCATTTAAATAGCGGGGCTCGTTGCCGGAGTAAGTGGTGTCATAGTGGGTCAGCAACGTCCGGATGCCGTCGCGGACAAAGAATTCGTCCTGGAGGATGTGAAACGTTCCCTCAGAATTTGTCTGGAAGCGCGTGGAGTACAGGGCGGTTTTCCCATCTCCAGAAAGCGCCACCAGGCTGGTCTCGGTAGCAAGAACGCCAGTTGAGGTGGTGGAGGGAAGCACGGTGAGATGGCAGTCGGCCGGATCGGGCGTGATGGGAGCGGCCAGAAGAACAAGGCCCGATCCCATCACCGCGAGGGTGATGATGATGAAAAGGGTCCTTGAAATGGGATTCATGTCGGTGTGTTCACGGGTTCTGCCGGGCCTGCCGTCGAAGATCCGGTCGGGCCCTTTACCGCTCGCTCCTGCACCTGGCGCTCACCGGAGTTTACTGGAACCAAAGGGTCTGATTGCAGCATCTGCCGATGCTTAAACCATCACCATGTTTTTGCTAAAAGCGAGGCAATAGCGTTGATGGTTGTTCGTGCTCCGATTCTCAGTCCGCCTTGCCGAGCACCTGCCGCCACGCCGCCTGCATGGAAGGGAACGCGAGGTCTTCCGCGGCAACTTCGCCGGCTGCAAACCAGCCGACGCTGGTGACCTCATCAAGCACCTGGGGTTCGGAACCGATGGCGAGGGCGGCCACAAAGAAGAGGTCCAGGGTCGGGTAGGTCACGTCGCGGTAGAGATAGGCGTTGGGCTGGGAGCATAGGAACGTGACGGAGTCCAAGGTCACCCCGATCTCCTCGCGGAGTTCACGGCGCACCGCGGCTTCGGCGGTCTCCCCGATATCCACGAAGCCTCCCGCCGGCGCGAGCTTGCCCCGGCCGGGCTCCTTGGCCCGGCGCACGAACAGCCAGCGGCCATCGGGGTGGCGCACGAAGGCGGCGACGGCCGAGGCGGCATTGAAAAAGAAACGGAAGCCGCACGCACCGCACTCCAGTGACGCGGCCTGCTTCGCCTCAGACGCCAAGGCCTGCCCGCAGCGGGGGCAGTGGTGGAAGTGTTCGATGGGCAGCACGGGGGCAGATTCCACCGGTGGCCGGCCCGGCGGCAATGCCGGAGGTGACGGCCGCCGCGAAGGCGGGCCGCTACCGTGTCCGCAGGTCCTTGAAGTGCTCGACGTGGCTGTCGAGCATCAGGCGATTGCGTCCGCCGAGGTGGGCAGACCAGCCCCTGATCGCGTCGGGCAGGCTCGGGATCGTGTTCGGAAAATACGGATCCACGAGCAGTTCGACGTCCGTGGGACCCGTTGGCAAGCCCACCGTGGGATTGGCCGAGACGCGCAGATGGAGGATGGATTGGGCGACCCCCTTGCCCCAGAAGTTGTCGAGGGGGACGGGATCATCGGGCCGGTCGAAACGCCACATCCAGTAGTTTACCACCGGGGCGGTGTTGGTGTCATTGCCGCCAAACTGCTGGGCCTGCGGGGTCTTGGCGAGCGGACCCGTGGCGATCGCCGGGCAGGCCCAGATTTTGGGAACGGACATGACGTTGCTCAGCACCATGGGGGCCCAGCCGGCACGGGGATCGCTCGCGGGCCAGGTGCTCCAGGGCTTGTAGCCGTCAGGCAGCGACGACTTCAGGTCACGCCGGTCCGGGAAGCGATCGCCGAAGTCGGCGAGGTACATGATCCATGCGAGCCCGATCTGATGCTGGTTGGAGACGCAGGCGGACTTGCGGGCGGAACCCTTGGCCCGGGCCAAGGCGGGCAACAGCAGGGAGGCCAGGATGGCGATGATGGCGATGACGACGAGCAACTCGATCAGCGTGAAGGCCGGCCGCCCTGTGTTCTGATCGCGTTTCATGCTCGTGATTTATTGCGGCAGCCGGAACGCCACGTAAGCGTCACCGCTCCGGGTGCCGATCTTGCCACCGCCACAGGCAATCACGACATATTGCCTTCCGCCAGCCGAATAGGTCGCCGGTGTGGCGTAACCGGCCGCCGGGAGCCTGGCCTTCCACAGCTCCCTGCCCGTGCGACGGTCAAAGGCGCGGATGTGCTCGTCACGGCTGGCGGCGATGAAGATCACCCCGCCGGCGGTCACGACCGGGCCGCCGTAGTTTTCGGTGCCGGTCGGCGGAATTCCTTTCGCCGTCAGCTCCGGCCACTCCCCGAGGGTGACGCGCCAGCGGTATTCGCCCGTGTTCAGGTCGATCGCGTTGAGGGTGCCCCAGGGTGGCTTGATGGCCGGATAGCCGTTGGTGTCGAGCCAGCGGTTGTAGCCGGTCATGGTGTATGGGATGTTGCCCAGCGCATCCTCACCGCCGAGCTCCTCCTTGCGCCCGGGATCGTTCACCGGGGCGGCGGGGGGCGTGGTGCCGAACAGGTGATCCACGACCGCCTGGCGCTGTGGCTCGCTCAGAAAGTCAAACGACGGCATCACGCCCTTGCCGGTCTTCAGGAGGGCCAGCACGTCGGCCTTCTTCAGCCGCTGCCCGACACCCACCAGCGAGGGGACGTTCTGCGCCTGGTTGCCGCCGTGGTCGATGCCGTGGCAGGCGGCGCAGATCTGGTTGAAGATCGCCGCGCCGCTGGACAGCGGTTCGCCGCCGGTCCGCTTCGTCTCGACCATGTTCAGCACCCACGGCATCTCGTTCGCATTGACGTAGAGGACACCCTCGGGATCCGTTGCGGCGCCGCCCCATTCGGCCCCGCCATCGAAGCCGGGGAAGATGACGGTGCCTTCGCGGCTGGGCGGGAGGAACAGCGCGTGCGGCCGCAGCTTCACAAACCGGTCCAGCACCTGGCGGTGCGACTCGGGCGAGATGTCCGTGATCTCGTCGGCGGTGAAGAGCTGCCGGGTGAAGGGCGCGGGCCTGGTCGGCAGCCGCTGGGTGGGCCAGGCGGACTCACCCTGCAGGTCCGACCTCGGCACTGCTACTTCGCGCAGGGGAAACAGCGGTTCACCAGTTTCCCGGTTGAACACGAAGACATGCCCGGACTTCGTCACCTGGGCGACCGCATCCACTTTCCGGCCGTCGTGCGTGACCGTGAGCAAGTTGGGCGGGGCGGGCAGGTCGCGATCCCAGAGGTCATGCCGTACGAGCTGCTGGTGCCAGACCCGCCGGCCGGTTTTCGCGTCCAGGGCGATCAGGCAGTTCGCATAAAGATCCTGTCCGAGACGGTTCCCGCCCCAGAAGTCGAAGGCTGCCGAACCGGTCGGGCAGAACACCAGCCCGCGCCGTTCATCCAGGGCGAAGCCGGCCCAGACGTTCACCCCGCCGATATAGGTGTGGGCATTGGGCGGCCAGGTCTCGTAGCCCGGCTCGCCGGGCTGTGGGATCGTGTTAAAGCGCCAGACCATCTTTCCGGTCCGCACATTGTAGGCGCGGATGTGCCCGGGAGCGGCCGGTGCGGGCCCTTCGCCCAGCCGCATGCCCATGATCAGCAGCTCGCCGAAGAGGACGCCGGGCGTGTTCGCCTGCAGGGAGAGGCTGCTGACATCACGGCCCAGATCGGCCTTGAGATCAATGGAGCCGCCCTGGCCGAAGGTCGCGACGCGCAGTCCCGTCTGGGCGTCGAGGCAGTGGAGGAAACGGTCGCTCCCGTAGAAAATCCGGCGGTCGGTGCCGTCCGCCCAATGGACCAGCCCACGATTCACGCCGGCCTTGGTGATGCCTTTCACCGAGGCCGGGTCAAACCGCCACAGCTCACGGCCGGTGGTGGCATTCAGCGCGAAGGCCTGAAGGTCGGGCGAAGTGCCGTAAAGCACGCCGTCGATGATCAGCGGGTTGCACTGGATCTGCGACCGGTTGTTGGTGTCCATGCCGCCGGCCCGGTACGTCCAGGCGACTTCCAGAGTGGAGACGTTCTTCGGGGTGATCTGCCGGAGGGTCGAATAGTGGCTGCTGGCCTTGTCGCCGAGATAGGCGCCCCAGTTGGTATCCGCGGCTGTCGCCGTCAAGGCGGTCAGCAGAAGGGCAAGCAGTCTCATGGCCGGTCAGTATCCTCCGGCGCCGATGGCCACCGCCTTGGTCTCCACGGTTGCGCCGGCCTGTTCGGCCGCGGCGCGCCGGCGATACTCGTCCATCATCGCCGCCGTGGCCGTGGCGCCGCAGCGTGAGCCGCCCAGGTCGCGGACCTTGATGAGCCCGTCGAGATCGCGCACGCCACCGGCGGCCTTCACCTGGACCTGGGCGGAAACATTCGCCCGCATCAGCGCGAGATCGTGCTCCGTGGCGCCCTTGTAGTTGTAGCTGCCGTCCGGCTGTTTCACGAAGCCGTAGCCGCTGCTGGTCTTCACCCAGGCCGCGCCGGCACGCTCACAGAGCTGGCAGAGGCGGATCTTGAAGTCGTCACTGCTGAGTCCGGCCCCGCCCTTGGTCAGGTAGTCGTTCTCAAAGATCACCTTCACCTTTGCCCCCTGCTTCGCGGCCTCGTCGCACACCGCCTTCACGTCCCGTTCGACATAGTCCCAATCACCGCCCAGCGCCTTGCCGAGGTTGATGACCATGTCGATCTCGGCCGCGCCGTCCCGGCAGGCCAGTTCGGTCTCGTAACGCTTCGACTCCGTGGCGCTGTTGCCGTGCGGGAAACCGATGACCGCGCCGACGAGCACCCCCGTGCCGCGCAGCAGGTCCGCCGCCCGCTTCACGGCGTAGGGCTTGATGCAGACGGAGGCCACGCCGTATTTCGCGGCGAGCCGGCAGCCATCGTCCAGCTCCTGGTCCGTCATCGTGGGATGCAGGAGGGAGTGGTCGATCATCTTGGCGAGCTGCTCGTAGGTGTATTTCATGGGGACTGGAGTTGTTGGATCTCAGTTCAACGGAATTCGGGAAGGAAGGGAAGCGGGCGTGTTTATGGGCCGGGATCTCTGCGGGACTTGGAAGGGCCCGGCACAGAAAGGCCGATGCGAACACGATGGCGAACGTGCATCAGCGTTTGGTGGACCTGCTTTGGTTCATCCGTTGGCCGGCTGTTTTCTTTCCAGTTCGCTCCAGCAGCCTGCGTGTGAGGTTGAGTTCGGCCTCAAGACGTTTCACTTCAGGCAGGGCAAACTGGTATTCACGAGCCATGATTTTATTGGGCAGCGAGTCGAGCGTGTAGCGGGCGAGCGCGGCGTCGGCGGAGGAGCAGAGAATGATGCCGATGGGCGGGTTTTCACCGGGGTGTGTCCAGTGCTCGCGGGCGTAGTTGAGGTAGAGATGCATCTGGCCGGCATCGGCATGAGTGAAGTCGCCAAGTTTGAGATCGAGGATAACGAGGCAACGCAGGCGGCGGTGGAAGAAGAGGAGGTCCACGCGATACCAGACCTGGCCGATGCGGAGGCGGCGCTGGCGTCCGACGAAGGTGAAGTCACCGCCGAGTTCGAGCAGGAAGCTTTCGAGATGGCGCACGAGGGCATCTTCGAGGTCGGTCTCGGAGTATTCGTCCTTGAGGTCGAGGAACTCGAGCACGAACGGGTCGCGCACAATTTCCTGCACCGTGAGAGTGTCACCGGGCCGGGGTTTCGCGCCTTTGTGCAGCATGGCGGCCTTATCTTTGGACAGGAGCGTACGCTGGTGGAAAAGCGAGCCGATCTGGCGATCCAGCTGACGCACGCTCCAACCGCCCCGGAGAGCTTCTTCCTCATAGAACCGGCGGGCCGCCTCGTCCTTCACGGTGAGCAGCTTGACATAGTGCGACCACGGGAGCGGAAAGCGGACGGTGAGGGCATGAAGCACCTCGGTCCAGTCCGGGCTGGCAGCTTTGCGCGGGAATGCTGCAGAAATCAGGACGGGAGATTTCGCCGACACTGTCTGCGAAATCCTGCCCGCTTTGGAAACGCTCGACAGTGTCGAGCGAATTGCAGACGGAGATTCGCTCGACACTGTCGAGCGAATCTCATGGAGGGGATGCGTCAGGTAGAATTCACGGAACCGCTGGAGATTGGGCCGTGAAAACCCGCGTCCGTGCCGTGCGGTAAGATCGCTCGCGAGTTGTTCCAGTAGTTCTTCCCCGTACTCTGCCCGCCGCTTGCCTCCCTGCTCGAACTCCACGATGCGCCGGCCAATCTCCCAGTAGGTGACGGTCATGAAGCCGTTTGCCGTTTGCGCGACCGCGCGGCGGGATTGTTCGAGCAGTGAGCCGATGCCGGTGAGCAGCGTCGGATAGCTCGCAATATTGCGCTTGGTCTTGGCGGCTGGTTTCTTCATGGGGGAGGGGCTTCCTGAACCTTTCGTATCAGCCGAAAAACGGCCTCAGCACATTCCCCGCGACCCGCAGCGCGCGTTGGCGGCCTTCGAGGGTCTTTCCAAAGGTGTCGTCCTCGACCTCGATGCAGACGGGGCCGCGGTAGCTGGTCTCCATCAGTGCGCCCAGGAATTTGCCCCAGTCCATCTCGCCGTAACCGGGGATGCGGGGTTGGTGCCACTCCAGCGGATGCGCGAAGACGCCGACTTCGTTGATGCGGTCGCGGCGGATCTTCACGTCCTTGGCGTGCAGGTGGAACAGCTTGTCCTGGAACTCGCGCAGCGGGCTCACCGGGTCCATGTGCTGCAACACGAAGTGCGACGGATCGTAGTTCAGTCCGAAGTTGGGCGACGGGAGGTCATTGAATGCACGCCGCCAGATGACCGGCGTGGTCATGAGGTTCTTGCCGCCGGGCCATTCGTCCTGGGTGAAACGCATCGGGCAGTTCTCGATGCCGATGCGGATGCCGTGGTCCTCGGCGAAAGCGATGAGCGGCCGCCATGTTTTCAGGAAGCGCGGCCAGTTGTCCTCCGCGCTCCTGGTCCAGTCGCGCCCGACGAAGGTGTTCACGGTTTTCAACCCCAGAACGGAAGCGGCCTTGATGACCTTGCGCAGATGCCCCACGGAGCCCTTCGCGACTTCGGGGTCCGGATCGAGCGGGTTTGGATAGTAGCCGAGTGCGGTGAGCGAGACGCCGTGCTTTGCGCAAAGCGCGTGAACCGCCTCCGCGCGCGACGGGATGAAGCCGTCGACATCAATGTGCGTGACCCCGGCGAATTTCCGCTCGGCCTTGCCGACGGGCCAGCACATGGCCTCGACGCAGGCGAAGCGTTCCGCGGCGGCGAAGGCGAGCACCTGGTCGAGGGACAATTCGGGCAGGATGGCGGAGACAAAGCCGAGTTGCATGACCTGACCTTGGCCCAAGAACGGTGTGGAAGTCCAACCGCGACAACGGAGCGCCGATCTCCGATCCGGCGCGGATGCGATCGAAAAATCAACCGCCGCGCCGGGTCGGAGACCGGCGCTCCGCACCAATCACACCGCGGGATACACCCACGGCGCCCGATAGGGCCGGCTGAGCAGCTTGTTCGCCTCGGGATCGCCGATGATCTGCTCCTTGTCGGCATCCCAATTGAGGCTGCGACCGGTGCGGGCCGAGATCATGCCCAGCAGCGGCAGCACCGAGGAGCGATGCGCGATCTCGATGCTGGCCACGCCCTTCTTGCCCTCGTCGATGGCAGCCATGAAATCCGCCCAGAGCAGCTTGAGATTGTGCCCGTCGGGCTGTTGCAACTGGGAGTCCTCGTGGACGATCTGGGCGTTGTCGTCGGCCGGGTAAAAGGTCCAGCCATCCTGCCAGCCGATGTGCAGGGTGCCGTTGGTGCCGTAGAAGTAGGCGCCGATGGAATGCTTCTCCGCGTGGTTTTCGGCGAAGCGCCGGTGCTCCCAGGTGCAGGTGAACTGTTCGAACTCATAGACCGCCACCTGATGGTCCGGCGCGTCAGTGGTCTGTTCCTTGTCGTTCAGGACGGGCGGGCCGCTGATCGGACGGCCCATCGTCGAGAAAACCCGCTTCGGGTATTTCTCGCCGCTCCACCAGAGCACCTGGTCGAGCCAGTGGACGCCCCAGTCGCCGAGCTGGCCGTTGCCGTAGTCGAGGAAGTTGCGCCAGCCACCGGGATGGATGCGCTTGTTGAAGGGCCGCTTGGGGGCGGGGCCGCACCACATGTCCCAGTCCAGGGTTTGGGGCGGTTCGGTGTTGGGCGAGGGCTTCTCGTGGTCGCCCCCGCCGTCCGCGAAGAGCCGCACCATGCCGACTTCGCCGACCGCCCCGGACTTCAGGAACTTCATCCCGCTGACATGATGGGGCCCGATGCGCCGGTGCAGACCGACCTGCACGACCCGCCCGCTGTCCCGGGCCGCGTGCAGCATGGCGCGGCTTTCGTTGACCGTGTGGCCGGTGGGCTTTTCCACGAAGACATGCGCGCCGGACTTCACCGCCGCGATGGTCTGGAGCGCGTGCCAGTGGTCGGGCGTGGCGATGATCACGACCTCGGGTTTTTCCTGGGCCAGCAGTTCGCGGAAATCGCCGTAGAGCTTCGGCTCGTCCCCGTTGAGCCCCTTGACCAGCTCGCCGGCGAGCCGGCAGATGGTGGTGTCGGCGTCGCAGAGGCCGACGACCTTCACCCGGCCGCTGGCGATGGCTTCGCGCAGGATGTTCTTCCCCCACCAACCGGAGCCGATGAGGACCGTGCGGAACTTCTTTCCGGGATCGGCGCCGAGGATGAACGGGGCCGCCGTCAGGGCCGCGCCCGCGGCGACGGAAGTCCGGAGGAAACGGCGGCGGTCGAGCAAAGGGATGGAGGTCATGTTCAGCAATGGAACCGGACGATACCGGGGACGGCGGTAATCATTCCTGTTTCATCACTGCGCCGTCCAGCCGCCATCCACCGTGAGCATCGAGCCGGTGACATAGCTCGCGGCGTCGCTGGCGAGGAAGATGGCCGCACCCTGGATCTCCTCAAGGCGGCCCCAACGCTTCAGCGCGGTCGCGCCCACGACGAACTTCCGGCCGTCCTCGGTGTCAGCGATGGGCAGGTTCATCTCGGTGAGGAACGGCCCCGGGCAGAGGGCGTTCACCGTGATGTGGTCCCCGGCGACTTCAAGCGCCAGCGCCCGGGTCATCTGGGCGACCGCACCCTTGCTGGCGCAATACGGGGTGCGGCCCGCCAGACCGACCAGGGCGAGGGCGCTGGCGAGATTGATGATGCGGCCGCGCTTCGCCGCCCGCATCAGCGGCACGACCGCGCGGGCGCAGAGCCAGGTGCCGGTGAGGTTCACGCTGATCACCTGCTGGAACTGTTCCGGCGAAAGCGTCTCGATGGGGCCACGGATATTGATGCCGGCGCTGTTGATGAGGATGTCCACCCGGCCCAGTTCGCGCGTCGCCGCGGCCACCATGGCCCCGACCTGCGCGGGCACGGTGACGTCCGCCTCAAAACCGATCGCGCGATGCCCGAAGTCACGCGCGATCTCCGCGGCGGCCTGCGTGGCTTCCGCACCGTGACGACTGACCAGCATCACGTCCGCTCCGGCGGAGGCGAGACCGGCCGCCATGGCCTGGCCGAGGCCCTTGGAGCCGCCGGTGACGATGGCTGCGTTGCCGGTGAGGTCAAAGAGCCGGATGCCTGGAAGAGGAGACATAACTGGAGGGTGGGATGTTTTTTGAAATTCTTAAAATCGGTCTCGTCCTAGAGTGACGAATCTCTTGATCAAGCCTCTGATGCTTCGGAGCTCACCGCAGTCGGTTGATGCCCTTCCCCCTCACCCTGGCCCTCTCCCTTGGGGAGAGGGCCAGGGTGAGGGGGAAGGCAACTCGCGCACATCTGAGGTCCCTATTCGCAAAGCGTTTTTTTAATCGGCCATCGCAAGACTCACTCCTTGGGCCGAGGCATTTGCAGAAGATTCTCCAGGAAGTCCACGTGCATCCGGCCGCCGTTGCCGTTTCCGGGGATGACACCCCACGGCTTTGAGCAGATGTCCACGTCTCCGTCACCGTCCACATCGCCCACCTGCAGCTCGTGGCCGCCCAATTTTTCGTCGAGCAGGATATGCTCGGCGAATCTGCCCCGGCCCAGATTCTCCCAGACCACCCAGCGCGGATTTTGCCGGCCTTCGGGCAGCAGTTCCTCCTGCTCGTTGGCCAGGATGTCCGGACGCCCGTCGCCGTTCAGATCGGCGACCGCAAGCGCGTGGAGTGAGCCGTAGGTAAAGCTGCGGGGCAGCTCCGTCCTGGACCAGCTTCCGCCCTTGCCGTCCTCGTTCCGCAGAATGACGACGCGGGAGTCGGTGATGTCCGCGTCGGCCATGACGAGCTCCGCCCGTCCGTCACCATCGAGGTCCACCACGGCGGTGCGGACGCACTTGCCGAACGGACCCACGCGGCCGAAAGGGATGTTTGCGTGCGCCACCCATTCGCGGCCTTTGCCGTCGCGGTTCTCGAACCAGGTGTCGGCCCGCACCACGTCGAGGTCGCCGTCCCCATCAAGGTCCGCCACCCCGGCGGGCGTGATGGCGCCGTGGATGCCCGGCCCGATGTTGTGCCGTTCCCAGGGCTGGCGCGGATCGGCGGGGATTTTGAACCACGCGACCGCGTTCAGCTGCGTGCGCGCATCGCCCATCATCACGATGTCCTTCCGGCCGTCGCCATCCAGGTCCGCCGCCAGGATGTCGTGGGCCCCGGCCACGTTGTCGGCGAAGACCAGCCGCTCGAACGCTTCCGTGACGGGCCGGCCCGGATTGCGAAACCAGACGCCGCTGCCCACGAGGTCGGGCCATCCATCATGGTCCACGTCGAGTGCGGCCAGGCCCACGTCGGACTGGTAGTTGGTGCCGACGAGATGCTGCACCCAGTTGCTCGCGCTGCGGAATTCGAACCAGTACAGGCGCTCCGGTTTCACACCGCGGCCACCGAGCACAAAATCCAGGTCGCCGTCGCGGTCCAGGTCAACCAGGGCCGTGAGGCCGTAGTCACCGACGCCCCTGTCCGCCGTCGGCAGGTCGCGCTGGATGAAATGATGCCGGAACCGGAAATCGGCGGCCTGGCTGGTGCCAGCGGCGGCCAGCAGGAGGACGAGCAGGAGACCGGATTTCATGGGCAGGGCAGGATGGAAGGGCCCGCGATCATTCGTGCCTGGCCACGGCATCGAGGCATTCGCGCACGGCCAGCACGAGCTTCTCCGGGCGGTAGGGCTTCTGCAAAAAGGCCGTGCCGGGGTCCGCCAGGGCATTGGCCGTCAGGGACTCGGCGCTGTAGCCGCTCGTGAAGATGACCTTCAGGCCGGGCCGCTCCTGCAGGAGGCGCTCGGCCAGATCCCGGCCCGAAAGCTCCCCGGGCATCACGAGATCCGTCAGCAGCAGGTCGATGCGTTCGGCGGCACCGCGCCAGATCTGGAGCGCTTCCGCGGCATTCTCCGCCACGAGCACCCGGTAGCCGTGACGGCCGAGGATGTTTTGCACGAGCTGCCGCAGGGCGGCTTCATCCTCGGCCACCAGGATCGTCTCGCCGCCGCCCGGGGCGCGGACGCTGGTCGCGGCCGGCACCGGCTCGGGCAGCTCATCGGTGACGGGCAGGAAGATGCGGAAGTGCGCGCCCCGGCCGGGTTCGCTGTCGATGGTGATCCAGCCCTGGTGCTGCTGCACGATGCCGTACACCGTGGCGAGACCCAGGCCCGTGCCGTGGCCGACGCCCTTGGTGGTGAAGAACGGCTCGAAGATGTGGGGCAGGTGTTCGGGGGCGATGCCGGTGCCGGTGTCGCTGACCAGCAGCACGACGTAGCGGCCCGCCCGGGCCGAGGGGGACTGGGCCGCGCCGGCGGCATCAAGGTCGGCCACCGAGGTCTGCAGGGAAAGTTCGCCGCCCTTGGGCATGGCGTCGCGCGCGTTCACGACGAGGTTCATGATCACCTGTTCCATCATCCCGGTGTCGGCCAGGACGCGGGGCAGGGTGGAGGCGAGACTTTCGCGCAGCGTGATGTGTTCACCGACGATCCGGCGCAGCATCCGGGTCATGCCCGCCACGACATGGTTCAGGTCGAGCGGACGGACGCGGAGCAGCTGGCGGCGGCTGAAGGTGAGCAGCTGCCGGGTGAGGGTGGAGGCGCGTTCGGCGGCCTCGCTGATCTGCTGGGCCGACTCGGCCGCGCTGCTGGGCAGACCGCCCATGGCGAGCAGCAGCGAGGCGTGGCCCTGCACCACGGTGAGCAGGTTGTTGAAATCGTGGGCGACCCCGCCGGCGAGCTGGCCCACGGCCTCCATCTTCTGCGCCTGCCGGAGCTGTTCCGCCATCACCCGCTGATCCGTGATGTCGCGGACGATGCCGACCAGGCGCACCGGCAGCCCCTGCGCGTCGCGCTCCAGCTCGGCCTGTTCATGCACCCAGCGGATCCGGCCTTCGCTGCGCAGGATCCGGTGCTCCACATTCAGCGGACGCAGCCCCGCCCAGGCATCCCGGCTGGCGGCGCGGACGGTGTCCAGGTCATCGGGGTGGACGAGGGCGAAGAACGTTTCCGAGCGCCCGTCGAAGGCGTCCGCGGGCAGGCCAAAGATGCGGTGGGTTTCCGGGGACCACGTCAGCCGGCCGAACGGATTCAGCTCCGAAGTCCAGGTGCCGATATGGCTCAGCGCCTGCAGCTCCCGGTTGGCGGCCTCCAGCTCGGTCGTCCGCTCCCGGACGCGCTGTTCCAGCTGGCGGTTGAGCGATTCCAGCTGGCGCATCTTGTCCTCCAGCTTGCGCACGAGTGCGGCGTTGTATTCCCGGAGATTGGCCTGCTCGCCGTCGGGCGGCGCCACCGCCCGGACCAGCCGGCCCTCGCGGTGGGCGGCGAGCAGTTCCCGGAGCTTGGGCATGAGCACATCCGGCTCGACCGGCTTGATGAGAAACAGGTCCGCCCCCAGGTTCATGGCCAGCTGCTCGTCTTCCGGGCTGGTATAGGTGGCGGTGTAAAAGACGAACGGGACGTCGGCGAGCCGGGGATCGCTGCGCCATTCGCGGCAGAGCGAGAAACCGTCCATCACCGGCATGAGGATGTCACTGATGACGAGGTCGGGCGGGTCCAGCCGCGCGAGGTCGAGCGCCTCGGCCCCCTGGCCGGTCCGGGCCACCTTGCAGCCGTGGGAACGCAGCAGCGCCTCCAGCAGGTAGCGGTTGGCCTCGATGTCATCCACGACGAGCACCCGCAGGGCGGTGCTCTCCTCCGAGTGGGTGGCCAGCAGCGCCTCGATCTCGGGCAGGAAGCTTTCGGGATCGATGGGCTTCTCCATGTAGCCGCTGCAGCCGGCGGCCAGGATGCGCTCGCGGTCACCGGGCATGGCGTAGGAGGTCACCGCCACGATCGGCACCCCGATGAGTCCCGCGTGGGAGCGCAGCCGGCGGGCGACCTCGTGGCCATCCATGCCGGGGAGCTGGATGTCGAGCAGGATGAGCGAGGGCCGCAGCCGCAGGGCGGCCATGATGCCCGAGGGACCATCGATGGCGGCCTCCACCTTGAAGCCGCGCTGTTCCAGCATGAAGCGCGCGAGGTAGAGATTCTGCTCGTTATCTTCGATGATCAGGACCGTTTTCATCTCCGGGTGGTGTCTTCCAGCGGCAGCGTCAGGGTGAACGTGCTGCCTTTGTGCACGATGCTTTCCACGGTGATTTCGCCACCGAGTATTTTCACCAGCCGGCTGCAGATGGCAAGGCCCAGCCCGGTGCCCTCATGCTGGCGGGCCAGTCCGACGTCGAGCTGTTGGAAAGGACGGAAGAGCCGGCCCAGGTCCTCCGGCCGGATGCCGATGCCCGTGTCGGTCACCCGCACCGTCAGTTTCCCCTCCTGTACCGAGGCCCCGACCTGGACTTCCCCGTGGTCGGTGAACTTGATCGCGTTGTTCACGAGGTTGATGAGAATCTGCTCGACCCGGCGCCGGTCGCTGACCAGCCGCCCCACTTCCGGTGCCAGCAGCAACCGGATGGGCAGGCCCTTGCGGGCCGCCAGCGGGGCGACGATCTGGGCGACCCGGTGGACGGATTCGCGGAAGTCAAACGCCGCCCGATGAACCTCCACCTGACCCGCCTCGATCTTGGAAATGTCGAGCACGTCATTGATGAGGCTCAGCAGGTGACGGGAGCTGTTCATCACCATGCCGAGCTGCTTCCTCTGCTCGTCGGTGAGCGGTCCGACCAGGCCCTGGAGGATGATGCCGGTGAAGCCGATGATGGAGTTCAGCGGCGTGCGCAGCTCATGCGACATGGTGGCCAGAAAGGAGCTTTTCAGCCGGTCGGCCGATTCGGCCCGGTCCCGGGCCTCGGCGAGCTGGGTGGTCCGCAGCAGCACCCGCAGTTCCAGTTCGGCGTGCGCCTCGCGGAGCGCGCGTTCGGAACGGCGACGGTCGGTCACATCGCGGATCACGCCGATCAGGCAGGGTTCGCCGGCCAGTTCGGCCCGGTCACACGAGATCAGCACGTCCCGCTGCTCGCCGTCCGGGCGGATGATCTGGGTTTCGAAGTCCCGCACCTGCTCACCGGCCCGGACCCGCTCCGCAAGCATGGCCCGTTCGCCCGGTTTCACCCAGGTAAACTGGGTCACATCGCGGCTCAGGACCTCCTCCTTGGAGCGCCCGGCGAGCCGGCAGAAGGCGTCGTTCACCTCCAGATAGCGCTCGCCGTCGAGCGTGATGATCGCGTGGGCGTCGGAGCTGGTGTGAAACGCCCGGGCAAATTTCTCCTCCGATTCCCGGAGGGCCCGCTCCGTCCGGGTCCGTTCGCGCGATTCGAGCAGGATGGTGAGCTGGTCGGCCACGCCGGCGGCGAAGGTCTCCTCGGTCGAAGTCCAGCGGCGGCTGGCTCCGGTCTGTTCCAGACAGAGGACGCCAGCCAGCTGGCCCCGCAGCCTCACGGGCACATCCAGCATGGAACGGATGTCGCCGGACCGCAGATAGGTGTGGGCCAGTTCGCGGGTGCGTGGATCTGCGTGAGCGTCCGGGGCGGAGAGAACCCGGCTGCCGGTGAGGGCGGCAAAATAGGCGGGATAATCCGCGGTGGTCAGCACGGTGCTGAGGTCGGGGCTGACGGCCTGCGGGTGCCGTTCCACGCAACGCAGCGAGCGTCCGCCCTCCTCGAACCGCCACAGGCTCGCCCGCGAGACAGCCAGCGTGGCGGCCACCAGCCCGATCGCCTGCTTCAGCACCGCCGCGTCATCCGGCTCCTGGACCATGCCGGCCAGTTTCAGCAGGGCGGCCTGATGCCGGATCGTCTCCTCGTGGTGCCGCTGGACGGCCTGTTCCGCCTGCCACCGCCGCCGTTGCGTGAAGCCGACCGCCCAGCCCATGAGCGAGATGAGGGTTGCCGCGATGCTTCCCACGACGGCGAGCAGCCGGCCGACGGTCCACCATGGGGCCGCCTGCCGCAGCTGGATCGCCCCCTTGGACGGGAGCAGCAGGCGGTAGGTCAGCGGCTCGCCGGCGGCCACCGCATCCGCCGCCAGCACCCCGGTCAGGGCCAGGCGGCTGCCGGGCTGCAGCAGGGCCAGTTCCTCCGCGGCGGTTCCGGGTGGCAGTTCGGCCCGGAGAAACCACTGGTCCACCTTCATCACGAGCACCGGCTCGCTTTCGAAACGCATGCCGCGCGAATTGGGAATCCGGATGCGCGGCTGGCTCACCAGTTCCGCGAGCTGGCCCTCGATGACCGCGAGTTCGCCGTGGCTGTGGCGGGAGTAGATCTCCCGGAGCGAAGGGTGCCGGGGTGTGACCGGCGGCCCATGGGACAGCACCTGCACGGTGCAATCCTCCAGCACCACCCGGCGGTGGGCGAGCACACGAAAGCCCAGCGCCTCCACCTCGTCGCCCGGCTGCAGGTCCAGCCGTTGCCCGGTCTGCAGTTCCACGGCCCCGGTCGCATCCTCGATGAACAGGAACCGGCCCGGCCAATGCAGCGTCACCCGCCCCCGGCACCGCGCCCGGATCGCCGCGTCACGCCAGTCCAGCCCGAGGCGGTTGATCGGCCGCACCGGAATCGCCTCCGGGGCCAGGGGGGGCCGGTTCAAGATTTCCAGCCCCGTCGCGTCCGCTACATACAGGTCGAAGTCGAGAATCTCATTCTGCCCGCCAAAGGCACCCGCGCACACGCCCTGGACCCGGATTTCCGAAGCCACAAGCCGGGCCGGGTCGATCCCGGTGGAATCGCGGACCCACACGGTCAGCACGCCTTCGGGCAGCGCGAGCTTCACCCGGAGCCAGCCCTGCTCGGGGACGGCGGAACGCACGCGGCCCTGCAGTTCAACCCATTCGGCGTCCACCAGGCCGGTCTTGAACTCGGCAAACGAAACCCGCCGGGGCGCCGGCCGGGGCAGGATGTCCAGCACCGTGAGGTTGGTGACCCGGATGATGGGGGCGAAACCGCCCCGCGCCGTGGTGCCCAGCACTTGCAGGTGCTGGCCGGCTTGCAGGTTGGTAAAGCCGCCCACCTGGAGGAATATCCCGCCGGAGACATCCTGCAAAAAGCACATGTAGCGCGGCAGATCGACGTAGGTGAGGACACCCTCCAGGCGGACCGGTTGCAACAGGTTGGCCTGTGCCGAGGTGAGTTCCCTCACCTGCCGGATGGAAACCAGCACGGGAACATTGGTGTCCGCCCGCACCCCTGGCGGCAGGCAAAAGCCCGCGAGCCACACCCAGGCGGCCAAGGCGCACAGGAGCGGTCGTCGACCCGACAAGAAAGGAGCTGGATTCAAGGCGGCTCAGCGTTCAGCGGCATTTTGCGCCGCCGACTGGAGGGCAATCCGGCCGCGATCGGGATCGGCAGTGACCGGGTTGGAAAAGGGCCTCACACCGGTGAGAACAGCGCAGCCGTGCCGGGGAAGCAAGCCACGGCGGGAGGAGACCGGAGACAGGAGGGACTGTCTCCTGTCTCCGGACGCAGTCCCTCCTGTCTCCTCTCTTCCGCCCCCCTTTTTGCTTCCCAGACCATCACAGCCGGGTCACTTTGGCGCAGTACCCCTGACCCGTTTTTCGCATGAGCACGTCCAGCCTGCTGTCGAGCCTGCGGCACTTCCAACGCCGCGCCTTCACGCTCATCGAGTTGCTGGTGGTCATCGCCATCATCGCCATCCTTGCCGGCATGCTGCTGCCGGCGCTGGCCCGGGCGAAGATGAAGGCCAAGTCCATGACGTGCCTGAACGACCTGCACCAGCTCGGTCTCGCGAACACGATGTACGCCGACGAAAACCGCGGCCGTTTCCCGGAACGGCGGGATGACAAGCGCTGGCCCACCCAGCTCCGGCCCGGCTACCGCGTGCTCTCGGTGTTGCTGTGCCCCGAGGACCGGCGGCGCCTGACGGTGGCCCAGCAGGCGCAGGCCGAGAAAACGCCCGATACCGCCCTCCGCAGCTTTATCTTCAACGGTTGGAATGACTATTTCAAAGACGTGCTCCGGATCTCCGATGTCACCCAGATGGTCGGGAAGTCGATCCCGGAAAGCGCCATCCCGCAGCCGACGCTGACGATTGTCTTCGGCGAAAAGATGACGAACTCCGACAACTTCTACATGGATTTCCTGGAGAACAGCGGCAATGACGTCACCGAAGTGGTCCGCAACCGCCACATGAGCAGCGGGCCGAAGCGGAAGGATGGCGGCTCGAACTACGGCTTCGCCGACGGCCACGCGGAGTACATCAGATATCGCGGCGTGCTCTACCCCCTGAACCTCTGGGCGGTCACGGACCAGTTTCGCACGAACCGGGCGATGGCTAATTAGCACGTTTTAACAGCGTTCGTCTGAAATCGATTTCGCAATGGGGATTTTTGCTGGAATCTTTAGACTGCTAGGGCAAATTTCTGAAATATGCCTGAAGAGCATAATAAATCATTAGATATTTTCGGAGTAAAAGGTGTTGCCGATTCCACAAAGATCATTACGGAGGCGGGAGTCAAATGTCTCACCGTATTTTTATCGGATCTTTGCAGACCAGGTTTGCAAGAGTTTGGCGGTTGGGGTGGAGATATCGTCCGGCATTATCGGGTGCAAAGTCAGTTGAAATTTGCCAAAAAAGCCAAAGAAATGATTGAAGAGCGTGAGAAAATTGAAGGAAAACTTCATGCTCCAGCGCCAGTAATTCTGGAATTACTTGAAGGCGCATCTCGAAACGATGATGATGACCTTCATCGAATCTGGGTTGGCCTCTTGGCGTCATCATGTACCACCGATGGGATGGATGATTCGAACATTCCTTTCATTCATTTGGCGACCCGACTTTCCCCAACCCAAGCTCGATTGTTCAGTTGGATCGCAACTAACTGTCCGAAAATCCACGATAAAGATGGAATTGTTCAAGGAGATCATTTTAAACCGACTGCCGAGCAGCTTTTTGAAGCTGCGAAGACGACTGATCGAGGGCGCCTTGACGCTGAGCTGAGTCCATTGTTTGCCGCCGGATTATTTCACAATAATTTCGGTGAGAAGTCGATTGTATCATGCCTTGGATTGTCATCATTTGGTGTGATCTTTTACCTTCGTGTTGAAGGGAAGCGAGGAGATCCGAAAAATGCTTTCCCGACTACCATCAAAGATGTCGAGAATCATAATCCAGGTAGTGTGTGGCTTTAATTAAGCCGCAAATGAATTTTTGAAAGAGGCTTCGCGGAGGGCGTAAAGTGGCTGGTGAAGGTTGCCCAAGCTCGCCTCGAAGTCCGCGAGGTCTTGGACTGCGGCAGTCCTCTGCCGCTTTCGAACGCCGGATGGAGTGACGATTGGCTGAAGTATGATCCCTTCTGGACGCTTGCCCCGACCAAGGCGGCAGAGGACTGCCGCACTCCAAGACGCTACCGCGCCAACCACTGACTCGGATCAAATCACCCGCCTCCCAATTCATCATATCAATAATCTGCGGCCAAGTCCGCCACGATGAAAAGATGCGCTCCTTCGCGGATAAGTGCTCCGGTGGGAATCCGTGGGTTCACCCTTGCGCCGCGTAATACGCGTCGACCTTGGCCATCACGTCGCGGTAGCTCACGTCCTGCTCGTAGATGAGCTTGAACTGCTCGATGGCCTCGGCCGGTTTGCCGCCCTTTTCCAGCACGCAGCCGAGCTGGTAGCGCAGTTCCTTGGCCTCCTCGTCAAACACGAGCTTCTCCTTGAGCGCCTCCTGGAACTTGCGGGCGGCGAGGTCGTTCATGCCCCGCCGGGCGAAGGCCTGCGCGAGCAGGTTCATCGAGGGGATGCGTTTGTTCGGGTTGTTCTGCGCCTTCTGCAGTTCGGCGATGGCCTCGCCCAGCTTGCCGCTCTCGAGGTAGAGCTGGCCCAGCTCGTAGCGCAGGTGCAGGTCCGTGGGATTGGAATCGGCCCGCCGCTTCGTCTCCTCCAGCCGCCAGAGCTGCCGCCGGCCCCGGAGTTCGACGAGCTGCGCCTCGTAATCGGCGGCCGATTTGTCGAGCGATTCCTCCAGGTGCTCGAACTCGGCCAGCCGCGTGTCCCGGATCGCCTGCTGGATCGTGGGGTCGTTGATGCCGCTGGTGGTGTTGACCCGCTCGTAGTAGGCGATGGCCCGGGCGAAATCCTTCTTCTTGCGGTAGAGCTCGGCGATGTCGCGCACCAGCTTGAGGTTGTTGCCCTCGGTGGCGAGCCGGCGCTCGTAGTCGGCGATCAGCCGCTCGGCCACGTCCACATCCTTCACCGAGCGGTTTTCCTGCTCCAGGATCGCGGCCTCCTGCTTGTCCCGGATGAGTTCGCGGTAGCTGCCCTTGGCCTCCGCGACCGCCGCATAGCCGCCCTCGTGCATGGTGCGGTTGGCGAGGAGGTTCTTGAGCGCCTCGTTCAGCGCCGCGTCATGCGGATCGTTGCGGAGCAGGTCCTGGAGGAGCTTCTCCGCGCGGGCACGGTTGCCGGTCTGGCCGAGGGCGGTGGCAAGTTCCAGCGCCAGCTTGCGGTTGGTCGGGTTGCTCTTGAAGGCGACCTCCAGCGAGAGCAGCGCCGTCCGGGGGAACCCGGCCGCCAGGGCGGCATCCGCGAGCAGTTCGTGGGCGGCGGCGTTGGTGGGATCGTCATTCAGCGCCTCCTCCGCGATCTGGATGGCCTCGAGCGGTTTCGAGCGCAGCGCCATCTGCCCGCGGGTCAGCGTGCTGGCGGAACCGACGAATTTCTTGAAGAAGCTGCTTTTGCCGCCGGCCCGCTTGTGCTGGGTGGCCCGCAGCGCCTCGCGCGCCTCGTAAAACCCGGGCTCGGCCTTCAGCACGGTTCCGAACAGTGTCAGGGCGTAGTCCAGGTTGTTCTTCTGGAGGGCGGCGATTCCTTTCTCGTACAGGTCCCGTTGGGCAAACGGAACCTGGCTCATCGGCTTCTCTGGCATGGGAGGTATCCTAGATCGTTAATGGCGGTTTGCCAGCGAGCATGTGTTCACGGCTGTAATTTACAAGACGTTTCCAACTTTTGACGGAAACGTTTCCAAGGCGCACGTTAACCCCGATGCCACTTCAGACCGCCGCCGGGCCTTCCCGGTTTCATCATGCCAGGAGTCTGCTGGTGATTTTTCTGCTGGGTGCCGCCGGGCTGTCGTGCCGCGCCGAGCACCCCCTGCGGACCCATGTCGGCCTGGCGAACGCCTCGGCCGCCGTGCCGGTGGGCACCAACCTGTTCCTGACCGGCGCGGACGATGACAACGTCCTCCGGCTGTACCGGGCCGATGCCGGTGGGAAGCCGCTGCTGCAGTTCGACCCTTCGCCGTGGCTCCAGCTGGAGGGGCACTCGCGCGACGTGAACATCGAGGGCGCGGCCCGCCTGGGCGATCTGGTTTACTGGCTGGGATCACATGGGCGCAACAAGGACGGCCGGTCCCGGCCGAACCGCCAGCGGCTGTTTGCCACGCAACTCACCGAAGGCACCAACGGGCCGTCGCTGGCGTTCAGCGGACAACCCTGCACCAACCTGCTGGAGGCCCTGATCACCGCGCCTCAGCTGGCCCCCTTCGGACTGCGGGAGGCGGCCCGACGGGGGACGGAAGACGGGGAGGGGCTGAACTTTGAAGGCCTTTCCGCCACGCCCGAGGGCGGACTGCTGCTGGGTTTTCGTGGTCCGGTGCCCGCGGGCAAGGCCCTGCTGGTGCCGTTGCTGAATCCGTCCGAAGTGATCCACGGGGGTCTGCCCAAGCTCGGCCAGCCGGTGCAGCTCGACCTGGGTGGCCTGGGAATCCGTGACCTTGCGTGGAGCGGTCGTGAGTACTTCCTCATCGCCGGCCGCAGCGGCAAGGGGGGGGCGTCGCAGCTGTGGCGCTGGGCCGGTGGCGAGGCGAAGCCCGAGCGGCTGGATCATCCGGGACTTAAGCGGATAAACCCGGAGGGAATCGCCATTTTCGGAACGCCCGAAAAACCTCGTCTCCTCATTGTCAGCGACGATGGCAACCGGACGGATGACCTGAAGCGGGTCTTCGCGCCGCCCACCTTCCGCAGCCTGTGGGTCAGGCCGTGAGTCGGCGCCACACCCTCCATTCTGCCTCCGTATCCACGTCGCTCAGCTCACGCAATTCGATGACCCTGAGGCCGGCAGAGTAGGCCCGGGCAAGCGTCTGCGTGCGAACCTGCGAGGTGCTCCAGTCGATGCTGGCGAAGACCTCCGGATGCGGTGCCCGCAACCCCAGCAGCCAATAACCGCCATCGGTCGCCGGCCCGAGCACGAGCTCGGGCCCGGCCTGTTCCAAGGCGGCCAAGGCCGCCCGGATGTCCGCCGCAGTCACATACGGACAGTCGGAACCGATGACGGTCACGTGCGGGCACCCATCGGCGAAGGCGTCGGCAAAGGCGCGGGTGAGCCGGGCCCCCAGATCACCGGCACCCTGTGGCCTGGCCTGCCAGCCGGGCTGAAGCCAGGGCGTCAGCTCCGCCCGGGCATCGTCGGGCGCAAAACGCAGTTCCACGTCGATATCGGGCGCAAGGCCGACGAGCGGCTGGAGGGTGGCGGCGACCAGTTCACGGTAGGCGGCGAGGGCATTGTCGGGGCCGATCGTGGCGGCGAGCCGGGTTTTGACCGTGCCGTGCCGGGGGGCTTTCAGGAAAACGAGCAGGCGGGGGCGAACCATGGCAGCGGACCTCTGCTAGCGGAGCGCCTGCCGGAAGTCGAGGCCGGTTCCGGGACCGGTCGGCTCCGGTGCGGATTTTCCCTGTGTCCGGCGCGGCGCTATGGTTAATTTCGCCCGCCTTTGGCTCACATGAACGATTCCCGTTTCAACAAGCTCGCCGACCTGCTCATCAATTATTCCTGCGATCTCCAGAAAGGGGAGCGCATCCTGCTCGACCTGATCGACGTGCCGGACGAGATGGGCGTGGCGCTCATCCGCGCGACGCGGGCGGCGGGGGCGATCCCGATTGCCGAGGTCCGGCATTCGCGGATCAACCGCGAGATCCAGCGCGGCACCGACGAGGACCATGCCAAGACGGTCCGCGACATCGAGCTGGCCCGGATGAAGAAGGTGCAGGCCTACATCGCCATCCGGGGGGCGCACAACGCCAGCGAATCGAGCGACGTGCCCGGTGACCGGTTGCAGCTCTACGCCAAAACGCTCCGCCCGGTGCTCGACTGGCGCGTGAACAAGACGAAGTGGTGCGTGCTGCGCTGGCCCACACCCTCCATGGCGCAGGCCGCGAACATGAGCACCGAGGCCTTCGAGGATTTCTATTTCGACGTCTGCACGATGGATTACCGCAAGATGGCCAAGGCCATGGAACCGCTGGTGAAGCGGATGAAGGAAGCCGACAAGGTCAGGCTTGTCGCGCCGAACACGGAGCTGACCTTCAGCATCAAGGGCATCGGGGCGCGGCCCTGCGAGGGCATCCGCAACATTCCCGATGGCGAGGTCTTTTCCTGCCCGGTGAAGGACTCGGTGAATGGTGTCATCACCTTCAACACGCCGACGATCTATGCCGGAACCAAGTTCGAGGGCATCCGGCTGGAGTTCATGAACGGCAAGGTCGTGAAGGCCACCGGCTCCAACGAAAAGAAGCTCAACGAGATTCTCAACACCGACGCCGGCGCCCGCTACATCGGCGAGTTCAGCCTCGGGTTCAATCCCTACATCCTGAACCCGATGTGCGACATCCTGTTCGACGAGAAGATCGCCGGTTCGCTGCACTTCACGCCCGGCCAGGCCTACGAGGATTGCGACAACGGCAACCGCTCGGCGGTCCACTGGGACATGGTGCTGATCCAGCGCCCGGAATGGGGCGGTGGCGAGGTGTGGTTCGACGGGGAGCTGATCCGGAAGGATGGAAAATTCCTGCCCAAGGACCTCCAGCCGTTGAACCCCGAGAAGCTGAAGCAGAGCTAATTCGTCAGCACATCCTGCACACTCAGGCCGCGCAGCTCGCAGATGCGCTTGATCGTGTCCTCGATGAGGTTGTTTGGGCACGACGCACCGGCGGTGATGCCGACGGTGAGGGGGCCTTCCGTGGGAAACCAGGCCGGGGTTTCGACCTCCTTGCTGATGTGCTGGTCCCAGTGCCGGATCAGCGTCGCCGACTCCATCATCGCGGCATTCTTGATGAAGTAGGTTGGCAGCACCTTCTCGCCCATCTCTGCGAGGTGCGAGGTGTTGGAGGAGTTGTAGCCGCCGATGACCAGCAGCAGGTTCATCGGCTCTTTCAGCATCTTCTCCAGCGCATCCTGCCGCTCCTGGGTCGCGCCGCAGATGGTGTCGAAGAACCGGAAGTGATCCGGCAGCTTCACCTCACCATGCTTCTGGGCCATGGCCGCCTTGAAGCGCCGTTGCACCTCCTCGGTTTCACCGCGGAGCATCGTCGTCTGGTTGGCCACGCCCACGGCATTGAGGTGCTGGTCGGGGTCAAAGCCCGCCGAATAGGCGCCCTTGAACTTCTCCAAAAACTCCGCCTTGTCGCCGCCGTTCAGGATGTAGTTGCAGACGTAATCCGTCTCCTCGAGCGTGAACACGACGAGGTAGTGGCCCGCACCGTAGGCCGTGGCCTGGCTGGTGGTCGCCTTGGTCTCCTCGTGCTTGGCCTTGCCGTGGATGATGCTGGTGACGCTCTCCTTGGAATACTGCCGGACGCGCTTCCAGACGCTCATCACGTCGCCGCAGGTGGTGTCCACGAGCTGACAGCCCTTGGCCTCGAGCTTGCGCCGGGTGGATACCTCGGTGCCGAAGGCCGGGATGATCACGACGTCCCCGGCGGTGATGTGGGCGATCTCCTCGTCCGTGGGCTTGGGCTTCACGCTCACGATGCCCATGCCGCGGATCTGGTCGTTCACCTCGGGGTTGTGGATGATTTCGCCGAGCAGAAAGATGCGCTTGGGCGCGGGGAATACCTTGCGCGCCGCGTAGGCGAGGTCGATCGCGCGCTCGACGCCGTAGCAGAAGCCGAACTCCTTCGCGAGCTTGATGGTCAGGCCGCCGGCGCTGAGCACGCCGCCGTTGGCGCGGATGCGCTCGACCAGTTCGCTGCGGTAATGCAGGACGACCTGGGCCTGCACGGCCTCCATCACGTCGGGCGTGCGGAGATTGATTTTCGGAGCCGGGGCGGCCGGCGCTGCGGTTGACATACCGCCGACACTCTAGCGGCTGGGCCTGATGCGTCGAGGGAGTTGTCGAGGCCTCGGAATCCCACCTTACCGCCACCATCGTCCCGGCGGCTGGCCATGGGTGACACCGGCCTCCTCCGGTTCGTCCCGGCCGATTCTCTGGAAATGGCGGAGTTCCGAATCGAGGGTGGCGAACGGGCTAGATCCTTCCAACACGACGAAATTGGTCCCCTGCGGCCGAACCGTGTAGCTCACGGAGCGGATGGTCTCAAAATCGAGGAGGTACGTGTACCAAACATCGGGTGTCTGCTCGATGAAGAGACCTGCGGCGAATGGTTCACCCGAATCCTTGTTCTTCCGAAGCCACACTTCCCACCGCTTGCCGGCGACAGTTCCTTCGCGGCTTTTGATCGCCGTCCCCGCCGGCACCAGGCAGCCGAACTCAAAGGAGACCAACACCAGGATCAGAATGATGGCGGCCAGCCCGAGGAAGATGCCCAAGGGGAAGGGGCGTTTGCCGGGATGGTGGGCGGGCGGGTCGGGATCCATGATGTCAGCTCAGTGACAACGCGATCGGCGAGTTGCTCAAAGCCGTGTCCCGAACCGGAAGGGGATTGTGCCTGGCCTTTAGGGTTTTCCCAGTTTCCAAAACTGCGCTTTTTCCTCCGGCTTTTTACGCCAGACAATGACTCCTGAAAAGCTGGACCGCGTGATGGTAACTTCGTTCACGCCGTCGGTGTAGGCGCAACTGTTCCCGTCTGGACCGAGAGTTTTTCGCGGGTGCATGGCTGCCGGGTCCAGCTTCATGAACCGCAGAATCTGCTCATCGGACATTCCCGATGACGGACGGGTGGCGCGTACGATGCCGGAGCTCGTCAGAAGCGCTGCGCCGGTTAAGACGAGGAAAAAGACCGAAGACTTCTTCATTGCCGGACCGGTTCCAGCACCGATGGGAGCGTCACATCAGCAAAGAGCAGTTCCGTGCGCCCCTCGCTGCGGAACAGCCCCACTCCGCGTCCACCGGCGAGCGCGAGCAGTTCGGCATCCGTGACCCGGGGGATTTCGACCCGGTCGGTCCGCACAAAGCGGACCAGCATCTGGCTTTCGTCTCCCTGATGGTGTTCCGCCGCCGTCAAGGGCACCGAGCGGACACTTTGAAAGACCGGCGATTCCACCTTTGGCTGGGGTCTCGGTCCGGCGACGGCCAGCCGGGGCATTTCATCGTGCCGGGCCGACCAGGGCCGGGCCAGCCAGACGCTGGCCATCAGGATAGCCGACAGCACCGCCATCGCCGGGCCGTACTGTCGCCGCCGTCGCCGGGCCCGTACGGCCTGCAGGATGGGGCCAAGCGAATCGTCGCCGGTGCCGTTGGCGGGATCGGCGAACAGGTCGTCCAAAAGTTCGCGGGCAGTGGGCTCAGGCTTCATGGCTGAGGCGGTTGAGGATGGCGGTTTTGAGCCGTTGGCGGGCGCGAGTGAGGCGCGATTCGACGGCCTTTTCCGAGGTGCCCAGGGTGGCGGCGAGTTTACGCACGGCGGCGCCACCGAGGTACTTGCGCTCCAGCAGTTCACGTTCGGCCGCCGGCAGCGCTGCCAATTCGGTTGCCAGCGCATCCTGGAGGCGTCCTTCCGGGTCGGGTGGCGCGGGCAGGGGATCGGATTGCTGGGGCAGCCAACGCGTCAGGAAGCCCAGATAGCGGCGCTCCCGCCGGCCGAGATCGGCGGCGGCGCAGCGCGCCAGCAAGGTCAGCCAACCCCATAGCTCCGCCTCCGTATGGCAGGGCCGGATGTACCGGACGGCGCGGATGAACGTCTGCTGGAGCGCCTCCCGGGCGTTTTCCTCGCGCCCCTGACACACCACCAACAGGTAGCGCAAGAGACGGGGAGCATAGGCGGCATGGAAGTCGCGCCAGGCGGCTTCGTCGCCCTCACTCAATGCCTGCGTGAGCGTGACCGTCGGCGAAGTGGCATCCGCCAAAAGGGCAGCGGTCGGCATCACAGAGACGAGCACGACGGATTCCACGGCCGGAGCTTAGGGCTTGGCCGGCGAAACGGGAATAGCCGATTGAGGGACAGGGACAGGATTTCCTTGGCCCGGCAGGGCAACTTTTAGCAACCGGCCATCCTGGGGCCGTGCTTTTACGATCGAGGTCAGATTTTGAATGACCTGATTTATCACCTGCATTTGTTCTTCATTGGCGGAAACCACCAGCAGCTTGGTCTCTTCATGAAACTTCATGGTGGGCAGGTCCTTGGAACCACCCAGCTCCCAGCCCAGCTTCATGGCGGTGGTGATATCCTCGACCTTGTAGCGGTCGAGGAGGGGTTCCAGCGAGAAGTAGGACACCCGCTTGGGCTCGGCGGGTGGAGTGGCTGGGGGTGCGGGTTGAATGTTCATCGGCGCGGGTGATTCCGGCCGATATCCAGCCGGATATTCACTTTGCAGCAGATAGGTCGGATTGCCCCCACTGGCAGTAACTGCAATGAAGCTGAAACCGGCTTTCCCTGGCTGTCCAGTTTGCGCGTACGGAACGGGCTTCCAGGAGATTCCGCGCTGGCTGGCTCCTCCCATCAGCTTGAGCAACTCATCGACCGTGACCTGCTTCACATCCAGGGTGACGAGATTGGTTTCTGCGAGCTCACGAAGGTGCTCGCCGATGACGACGTTCAGGTACTTGGGCGTCGCGGCTTTGTGATACTGTTCCTGGATGCTTTTGATGGTTTCCGTCAGGGGCAGCCCATCAAACCTGAAATCCATTCTTGGACCGGCATCGTCGGGTACGAGTGCGGATTTGTTGGCCGCCGCATTAGGGTATCCGGGCGGCGGGCCAACCGGCGCGTTTTCGGCGAAGCTGTTGGTGAGTCCGATTCCTTGCACCGCCAGGACGAGGGCGGCGACTTTGAGGAGGCGTGGTGAAGTCATTCGTTGGAGCTTTCACCCGGGTAATACGCCGGTCCGGGCGAAATCCTTCGCGGGCAGTGCTGAAATTACGCGACGCCAGGTCGCGCGTGATGGGAACGTGCTCTTTTCCGGCGAGACCGAGACTTAGCGAATGGAACTTTGCCGGGGATTTTTGACAGAATTTACAGAATGGACAGAATGACGGAGTGGAAAGCTCGGCGAGTCGCCCGGAGGCGAGATTTTAGACCATCTGCAGCGTGCGAATGAGCCTGTCAGGTCGCCCATTTCTGCCTCTGTATTCTGTAAATTCTGTTCATTCTGTCAAAACCCCTTCACAGCCGCGCCACCAGTAGCTCGCGCTGAAAAATCATCTCCTTGGGCAGGTAGCTGTAGATCTTCATGAACAGTTCGTCCTGAGAGAGCACCTCCCGGCGCCATTCCTCGAGGTTGATGTCCTGCACCTGGGTGAACTGCTCGGGGCCGAATTCCGTGAGGCCGTCGAAATCAAAATCCTGCACCCGGGGTAGCCAGCCCAGCGGTGCCTCGTGGGCACCCACGCGGCCGTGGCAGCGGTCCACGATCCACTTGAGCACGCGCATGTTCTCGCCGAAGCCGGGCCAGAGGAACTTGCCGGCCGCATCTTTGCGGAACCAGTTCACCTGGAAGACGCGCGGCGGATACTTCAGGCGCTTCCGCATGTTCAGCCAATGCCGGAAGTAGTGGCCCATGTTGTACCCGCAGAAGGGCAGCATGGCCATCGGGTCGCGGCGCACCTGGCCGACGGTGCCAGCGGCGGCGGCGGTCATTTCGCTGCCCATCGTGGCCCCGAGATAGACGCCGTGGACCCAGTTGAAGGCCTCGCACACCAGCGGCAGCGTCGTGGCGCGCCGGCCGCCGAAGATGATCGCGCTGATGGGGACGCCATCTGGCTGGTCGGCCTCGGTGGCGAGCGCCGGATTGTTCCGCATCGGGGCGGTAAAGCGTGAATTGGGATGCGCGGCCTTTTCCTTCGAGGCGGGCGTCCACGGGCGCCCCTGCCAGTCGAGGCATTCGGCGGGCGGCGGATCATCGTGGCCCTCCCACCAGACGGTGCCATCGGGGTTGAGCGCGACGTTCGTGAAAATGGTGTCGCGCGACAGGGTGACCATCGCGTTCGGGTTTGTCCTGGCGTTCGTGCCGGGCGCGACCCCGAAGTAGCCGGCCTCGGGATTGATCGCCCAGAGGCGTCCGTCCGGGCCGGGCTTCATCCAGGCGATGTCGTCACCGACGGTCCAGATCTTCCAGCCCGCGAACTGCGCCGGGGGCACGAGCATGGCAAAGTTCGTCTTGCCGCACGCGCTGGGGAAGGCGGCGGCCACGTAGGTCTTCTCCCCGGTCGGCGATTCGACGCCGAGGATGAGCATATGCTCCGCGAGCCAGCCCTCCTTCCGGCCGAGCCACGAGCCGATGCGGAGTGCGAGGCACTTTTTCCCGAGCAGCACGTTGCCGCCGTAGCCGGATCCGACGGAGATGATTTCGTTGCGCTGCGGAAAGTGGCAGATGAAGCGCTTCGCCGGATCAAGGTCCAGGAGGCAGTGCAGGCCGCGGTTGAAGTCGTCGCGATCGGCCAGTTCGTTCCGCGCCACGTCCCCCATGCGGGTCATGATGCGCATGTTCAGCACGACGTAGATGCTGTCGGTCAGCTCGTAGCCGACCTTGGTGAGCGGGGAACCGGCCGGCCCCATCAGGTAGGGCACGACGTACATCGTGCGCCCCTGCATGGCACCCCGGGCGAGGCCGAGCAGCTTGGCGCGCATGGCCTTCGGCTCGGACCAGTTGTTGGTCGGGCCGGCCTCCTCCTCGGTCTCGGTGCAGATGAACGTACACTGCTCGACGCGGGCGACGTCGTTGGAATTGGAGCGGTGGTAGTAGCAGCCGGGCAGCTGCTCCTGATTGAGCTTGGTGAGCACGCCAGTCTTCACCGCCTCGTCGTAGAGATGGTCGCGCTCCGCCTCCGAGCCGTCGCACCAGAAGATGCGGTCAGGCTGGGTGAGGGCGGCCATGTCGCGAACCCAGGTCGCGACGTGCTGGTTGGCGGGTTGGCGGGTGCCGAAGGGCGCGGGCGTGTTCATGGACGGTTGGGCGCGGGTTGGCGCTGCAGCGGAGGCTAAGGCGCAGGTGCCGGGCGGCTCCACCGAAATTGCAAAAAGGGTGTCTGAGTTTGGCCGGCTCGTTCGCGGCTCTCGAGGGGCTGATCACCGTTCGTGAGGTGAGGACTTTCCTGCTGCGCTGGTGGGGCAGAGCTGCGGCTCTGCCCCCTATTCGCCGCCCCGCGAGCGCAGCGATGCAGGCGGCCGGCCACCTCAGACCTGAAGCGCGATTTAGGCCCAAGGGAGAACGTTTCGGCTACGCCTCCCGAGGCATACTGCTTGAGCCGGGAGCGTTTATGCGGGGACGCCCCGACGGCGTGGCATCACGTGCGCGTGCTGGTCGGAGCGGGATCATGGGCCGAGCAGCAACTCTGCCCCACCAGCGCATCAGGCTAAACCTCCCGCCACAACCGGCGATTGAGCGGCGGGTGGTCGGATGCCTTTGCTTCCTGGGTTTGGACTGCGAGACGATAGCCCGCCTGCTGAGTCTGAACCATCACCCGGTTGCTTGCTCTGCGGGATTGCCCGCAGAAGGCTGAACATGACAGCCTGCCGCATCCGTCCACACCGCATGCACCGATCTTTCTTCACGTCGCACCGGCTGGCGCTCGGCGCCCTGCTCGCCCTGGCACCAGGGCTTCACGCCGCCGATCAGCCGCAATGGGGGCAGGCGTGGACGCGAAACATGGTGTCCGCCGAACGCGGATTGCCGGAGAGCTTCGATCCGCAGACGGGCACCAATGTGAGCTGGTCGGTCCCGCTGGGCACGCAGACCTATTCCTCGCCGATCATTGCGCGGGGCCGGGTGTACATCGGCACCAACAACGAGCAGCCGCGTGACCCCTCGCATCCGGGCGACGCGGGCGTGGTGTTGTGCCTCGACGAGAAGGATGGCCACCTGCTCTGGCAGCTCGTCGTGCCCAAGCGCGAGGAGGACCCCTATCTCGACTGGCCGAAAACCGGTTGGTCCTCACCCGTGACCGTCGAGGGCAGGCGCGTTTACACCGTGAGCAACCGCGGCGAAGTGCTCTGCCTGGACGACGGCGGCATGACCGACGGTAACGATGGCCCCTTCCGGGACGAGGGCCGGCACATGACCCCGGGCGGCACGAACGCCCCGGCCCAGCCTTACGTCGCCGGCCCCCGGGATGCCGACATCGTCTGGCTCTTCAACATGCCCAAGGAGGCCGGCATCTGGACCCACGACGGCGCCCACGCGTCGATTCTGATTCACGGGAACTTCCTCTACATCAACACCGGCACCGGGGTGGACAACACTCACAAGGTCATCCGGACCCCCGATGCCCCCAGCCTCATCGTGCTGGACAAGCGCACCGGCCGCCTCCTCGCCCGTGACAACGAGCACATCGCACCCGACATCTTCCACTGCACCTGGTCGTCGCCTTCGCTGGCCAAGGTCGATGGGCAGGAACGGGTCTTCTTCGCCGGCGGCAACGGCATGCTCTACGCCTTCGAACCGCTCACCAAGGCGCCGCCGACGGGGCAGGTGGCCACGCTGAAGAAGGTCTGGCAGTTCGACTTCGATCCGGGTGCACCGAAGGAAAACATCCACAGCTATCTGAACAACAAGCGGGTGAGCCCGAGCAACGTCTACGGCATGCCGGTCTTCGACCAGGGCCGGCTCTACGTGGCGGGCGGCGGCGACTGGTTCTGGGGGAAGAACGAGGCATGGCTGAAGTGCCTCGATCCGCGTGGTGCCGGCACGCTTGGAACCAACGCGGTGGTCTGGTCGTACCCGGTGGGACGTCACACGATGAGCACCCCGGCCGTGCAGGACGGCCTCGTTTATGTCGCCGATTCGCAGCACCTGCTGCATTGCGTGGACATCAAGACCGGTACCGCCTGCTGGACGCAGGACATCGGTGGTGAGGCCTGGGCCTCCGCCCTGGTGGCCGACGGCAAAGTCTATCTCGGGACGCGGAACGGCACCTTCTGGGTGCTGGCCGCCGGCCGGGAAAAGAAGGTGCTGAGCCGCGTCGAGCTGGGCGGCCAGATCAGCTCCACGGTCACCGCGGCCAATGGCACGATCTACGTGTGCACGAACAGCCGCATGTTCGCGGTGCGGAATGGGGCTGTTGCGGCCGGATTACGGTGATGGGGCGGCATCAATTTGCGTTCGTCCCGGTCTTTATTCACTCTCCGCGTACATGAGTTCTGTCGTCCTGAATCCGCATCTGGCCACGCTGCCCGTTTATGTTCCCGGCAAGCCGATCGAGGAAGTCGCGCGCGAACACGGTCTGAACCCCGCCGACGTCATCAAACTGGCCTCCAACGAAAACCCGCTGGGCCCCTCGCCGAAGGCGCTCGCGTCGATGGAGAACGTCCTGCGGAACCTGCATCTGTACCCCGACGGCAACTCCTTCTACCTCAAACGCAAGCTGGCCGAAAAACTCGGGGTCGAACCCGCGAACCTCGTCCTCGGTTCCGGCTCGAATGAGATCATCGAGTTCCTCGGCCACGCCCTGCTGTCACCCGGCGACGAGGTGGTTGTGTCGCAGCACTGCTTCGCGGTGTATCCGATTGTGACCGCCCTCTTCGGTGCCCGGCTCGTCACCGTGCCGGCGCAGGGCTTTCACGCGGACATTCCGGCGATGATCCGCGCCGTGACGCCGCGCACGAAAATCCTCTTCCTGGCCAATCCGAACAACCCGACCGGCACCCTGACCTCGCGCGACGAGATTTCCCGCCTGCTGGCCGAGGTCCCGCCGCACGTCGTGATCGCCATGGACGAGGCCTACGTGGAATTCCTTGAGGACCCGACCGACTGCCTTTCGCTCGTGCGCCTCGGCACCCAACCCAACCTGGTCGTGATGCGGACCTTCTCGAAGATCTTCGGTCTCGCCGGCCTGCGGTTGGGTTACGGCGTGATGTCGCCGACACTGGCCAGCGCGCTGGAAAAAGTGCGGCAGCCGTTCAACATCAATGCCATCGCCCAAGCCGGAGCGCTGGCCGCGCTGGATGACAGCGAGCACCTCGCCCGCACCCGGGCCAACAACCGCCTCGGCCTCGATTACTTTCACACGGCGCTGGCGCAACTCGGACTCGAGTTCGTCCCGTCGCACGCCAATTTTGTGCTGGCCCGGGTCGGCGACGGCGCGCGGGTGTTTGCGGAGTTGCAAAAGCGCGGCGTGATCACGCGCCCGATGGCCAGCTACAGCCTGCCGGAATGGCTCCGCATCTCCATCGGCACCCCGGCGGAGAATGCCCGCTGCGTTGCGGCATTGCGTGACGTGCTGGGACGGTGAGCCAGTGACGAGTGACGAGTTGGGACCGTGCGGCTAGGTGGGACTCGGGACTTTGGACTCGGAACCTGGAACCCGGAACTTCGAAGGTCAGTTTTCGGTCAGGAACTTCAGCAGCTCGATCCGTTCCCGGTCCTTGAGCGATTCCAGCAGCCCCTCGGGCATGAGCGACCGGTCGCTGGTTTCACGCTTCGCGATGTCGGACTTGGCCACGATGACCTGATCGGCGGTCGTGCGGAGCGTCAGGGCGCTGGCCGTCTCGCTGAGGATGAGGCCGGACACGGTGTCGCCCTGCTTGGTCTCCACGGTGGTGAGCTGGAAGTCCGCTCCGATGACCGCGTTGGGGTCGATGACGTTCTCCAGGAAGTAACGGATGCCATGCTTGCCCGCGCCGGTCAGCTCGGGCCCGATCCGGGCACCTTCCTCGCCGATGCGGTGGCACTGGACGCAGAGCTTCTGGAAATGCTTGCGGCCCTCGTTCGCCGAGTAGGCCCAGAGCGGCGCCTCATTGAAGGTCTTTTCCAGGGCCGTCATCAGTGCCTGCTTCTCGGCCGGACTTTGCAGGATGCGGCCCCAGGTGGCGGTGACGCGGCGGTCCACCTCGGGGTTCTTCAGGCCGGTGAGCGCGCGCACCTGGAAGGCCGAAAGCTGGTCGCGTTTGACCTGGCCCGAGGACACGGCGTCCAACAAGGCCAGCGCGAAGCTGGTGCGGCTGGTCAGCGTGCCAAGGGCGGCGGCGCGGTCAGCGGGAGAGAGCTTCGCGAAGTGGCTGAGCAGGGCGGTGGCGACCTCGGCCGAATCGAAACGCGCGAGCAGGCTGATGACCGGCGAACGAAAGGCGTCGTCATCGAGCAGGCCCAGGAAGGTGGATAGCGCCGCTCGATCCTGGGCGCGGCTGAGCACGGCAAAGGCATGCTTGCGGGCCTCCGCGTCGGCCTTGGTGTCGGCCAGCGTGGCGCGCAGCCGGGGGAACATCGAATCGTCGCCGAACACCGCCGCGAGCCGTTCGGCCTGTCGCTGCACGCGCAGGTCGGCACTGGCGTAGAGCTTGGGGGCGACGGCCTTCCAGGCCGCGGGAGCAGGCACGTTCGCACGTGATTCCATTGCCAGCCACAGGCCGGCAAGGCGGCGACGCTGCGTGTCGCCCTCCGTCCTGCCGACTTCGGCGACGCTGCGGTCGAGGGCCGTGCCATCCATCGTGGCGGCGTACCACCAGATGGAGTCGGCAAGCTGCGGCAGCAGCGTGTGCTCCGCGATGGCGAAGGCACGGTCGATCCTGCCTGGCATCCGTTGCGCAAGCCCGTCCCAGAGGAGCAGGGGAAGGTTCCGGTCGTCGCGATCTTCGGCGTGTTGGGCGAGTGCTTCCGCAATGGCCCAGGCCGTTGTTTCCGGCACGCGTTGGATGGCCGAGGCCAGGTGGCGCCGGACGACGGGTGACGGGTCGGTTTTTGCGAGCTGAACGAAAGCCGCGAGCTGGTCGGCGGGAGCCTGCCGCCGGTCCGTCGCGAGCTGGATGCTCCAACTGCGCACAAACTCATCCGGGTCGTGCAAGCCGGTCGCGGCCATGGGGCCGGTGAAGGCGCCGATGGCATGCAGGGTCCATAGCGCGCGCAACTGGGCGACCGGATCGGCGTGCTGGTTGAAGAAACCCGACAGCGTGCGGCCGGCTTCGGGAGAAATCGCATGGGCCTGGGCCCGCTCGTTGAGCAGTCGCCGGGCGGTGCGCACGAACCACTCGTTTTTGTGGCTGTGGAGCTTCGCCAATTCCTCATCGCTCTTCGTCGAGAGGTCCACCTTGACGGGCTTGTAGGTGGCGTCCCATTGCATCCGGTAGAGGCGGCCGTTGCTGCGGTCCCAGCGCTCGGTGTTGGGGTTGTGGCAGTGCTGCTGGTCATACCAGTCAATAAAATAGACCGCGCCATCCGGGCCGTATTGAAGGTCCACGGCGACGTATTTTGGATCCGTGCAGAAGAGCTGGTCGCGCCCCGCATGCACCGTGTCGTAGCCGGAACCGAGGCGCCGGTTGACCTGCTGGTTCATCTGGTGGCCGCCGAGGTTGTGCGTGAACAGGTGGCCGCGGAATTCATCCGGCCAGTTGTCGCCGAGATAGATCATCGTGCCCACGTGCGAGTGGCCGCCGTAAATGGCGTCGCTGCCACGCACGCCGGCACCGCCCGCGCCGTGATCGTAGCGCGCGGAGGCGAGCAGGAAGTTGCGGAAACCGGGGAAGTCGGCCGGCGGATTCGCGACGATGAACGGCGCGTAGTTCGCATTGGCCTGGTTCCAGAAATGTCCGCCCTGGATCACGTGCGTCGTGAGCCCGCGGCCCCAGTAGCTGCGGCAATGCGTCATGAAGAGCTGGCCGTGCTCGTCATAGTCGAGCCCCCAGGGATTGCTGCCGCCGTTCGCGAACACCTCGAACTCGTGCCGCACTGGATGGTAGCGCCACACGCCGGCACGCAGCTCGACGCGTTCGCTGTCCTTCGCACCAGGCTTGCCGATGTGGGCGAGGTTGAAGACGCCCTGGTTGCCGTACAGCCAGCCGTCCGGCCCCCAGAGAAAGCTGTTCAGGCACTCGTGGGTGTCCTGAAAGCCGAAGCCGTCCAGCAGCACCTCGGGCGGGCCATCGGGCACGTCGTCGTGATTGCGGTCCGGGATGAAGAGCAGCTCCGGCGCGACCCCAACCCACACGCCACCGTGACCGACCTCGAAGCCGCTCACGAGGTTCAGGCCCTCGGCGAAGACCTTGCGGGTCTCGAATTTTCCGTCGCCATCGCGATCCTCGAAGATGACAAGCTGGTCGAGTCCCTGACCGGCGGGCCGCTTCGTCGGATAGCTGTAGGCCTCGGCCACCCAGATGCGACCGCGTTCGTCCCAGGCGAACGCGACCGGTTGGTGCAAGTCCGGTTCGCCCACCACCAACTCGACGCGAAAACCCTCTGGCACGTGCATCTGCGCGACCGTCTGCTCGGGGCCGGATTTCGCCGGGGACGGCATCGGATTCGGCTTCAGGTGCCGCAGCACGGGGCTGGACTGCAGCCGCTCGGCACTAGGGAGGGGATCCTCAGCGAAGATTGGCAAGGAGCCGCACGCAAACACCATCAAAAGGCCGAGGCCCAAGGAGCCGAACGAGTTCTGGGATCCGGGAAAGCGCATGCGGAGGAAATACAGGCAAACGGCTCAATTAGGGAAGCCCGTGCCTCGGGAATGATGGAGTACGATGGTCGTCGCTGCGGTTGGCTGAAGCGGCCCGCATTGGGCGGTGCTGGCGGCTGAAACGACACCTTGCGCCGCGCTCACGCCCTCCTGGCAGGCCCGCGGAAACCGCCTGTGGCCACTTATAGTTTACACATGTTAACAATACCGGGTGGCGGCGAAAAATGCGTGTGCCGGCTGGATCGTTGCGAATAATCAAGGACCGGGCGGGGCATTTTGAAATCGCGTCATGACCGGCGGCGCTTGCGCGTGCACTGCAGTTGGCAAAGCGGCGATGTCGGGACCACGACTTCTTCAGACGATTTTCACAGGCAGTTCGAACCAAGAAAAATGGGGTGAAAAGCCAATGAACTGGCCTGTTCAAGCGACTTCCCGGAAGGCTGAGACGTGTCGCCTCTGAAAAATTTTCCAAAAAAGTATTGCAGGGAAGCCACCGTTTTCTAAGCTCTGCGCTCCGTTTCATCCCTTACCGGATGGATCAATTGTCGGTTCGGCCGACAACCAAGCCGCACCTTGCGGCACGGGAATTATGGCCGGACCCCGCGCGAGCTCCGCTCCGTGAATTGTGTATTTTTGCTGTGAAAACGTTTAGACCGTTAACGCCGTCTCAGCGGTATATTACCGTTCAGGACTTTTCGGACGTCACCAAGACGACTCCGGAACGTTCGCTCGTTTATACCAAGAAGAAGACTGGTGGGCGCAACAATTACGGCCGGATTACGGCCCGTGCGATTGGTGGCGGCCACAAGCAGAAGGTCCGTATCCTGGACTTCAAGCGAAAGAAGTTTGGTGTCGCCGCCAAGGTTGTTTCGATCGAGTATGATCCGGGCCGTAGCGCTCGCATCGCGCTCCTCCAGTACGCCGACGAGGTCAAGACCTACATCGTGGCTCCCGATGGCCTGAAGGTGGGCGATTCCCTCATGAGTGGTCCGACCGCCCCCCCGGTCGTCGGCAACGCCCTTCCGCTCGCCAACATCCCCGTGGGTGTCAGCATTCACAGTCTCGAACTCGTTCCGGGCCGTGGGGCCCAGATCGTCCGTTCGGCCGGCACTTTCGCAACGCTGATGTCGCGGGATGAGGGCTATGCGCAGGTTCGCCTTCCTTCCGGTGAAATCCGCCGGATCCACGAGAACTGCATTGCGACCATCGGTCAGGTCGGTAACGCGCAGTGGGAGAACGTCGTGCTCGGCAAGGCCGGCCGGAACATCAATCTCGGCAAGCGCCCGATGAGCCGTGGCATGGTTCGCAACCCGGTCGATCACCCGAACGGTGGCGGCCAGGGCAAATCCAAGGGTGGTGGTGGACGTCAGCACCTGATGTCGCCGTGGGGCAAGCTCGCGAAGGGCAAGCGCACCCGTAACAAGCACAAACTTTCCAACCGGTTCATCCTCGTTCGTCGCGATGGTCGGCCGATGAAGCTCAAGTAATCGTTATGGGACGCTCGCTTAAAAAGGGTCCGTTTGTGGACCTCCATCTGCTGACCAAGGTCGAAAAGGCCAAGGCGGCAAAGTCGAAGCTGCCGATCAAGACCTGGTCGCGGCGTTCGATGATCACCCCGGATTTCGTGGGGCTCACGTTCAACGTTCACAACGGCAAGGTGTTTAACGCGGTGTTCGTCACCGAAAACATGGTGGGCCACAAGCTGGGTGAGTTTTCATTCACCCGCACGTTCAAGAAGCACGGCGCCCACACCGCCAAGGCGGAAGCCAAGTAGTTCAAGGGAGACACCATGGAAGTCAGCGCCATTTATCGCAATTTTCGGATGTCCGCCCAAAAGGCGCGCGAGGTCGCACGCCAGGTGCGCGGCATGAACGCCCTGGAGGCGCTCGCCGTGCTCAAATTTGTGCCGCGCAAGTCCGCGGTGGCCCTCGCCAAGACGTTGAAGTCGGCGATCGCCAACGCGGAAAACAATCACGGCCTGAAGCCGGAGCTGCTGGTGATCCGCGAGGCGCACGCCCTGACGGCGCGCAGCATCAAGCGGTTCACGCCGAAGGCCCGCGGTTCCGCCGGCCCGGTGATCAAGCGGAGCTGCCACCTCAAAATCGTCTTGTCGGAGAAGTAAGCGTATGGGCCAGAAAACCAATCCAATCGGCTTCCGCATCCCGGTCAATCGGGACTGGCGCTCCAAGTGGTTCTCGCCGAACAAGGACTTCGGTGCGCTGCTGCAGGAAGACCGTCTCATCCGTGACACCCTGAAGAAGAAGCTCGAGTCCGCCTCCGTGCCGCGGATCAACATTGAGCGCGCCGCCTCCCGCTGCCGCGTCACCATTTTCACGGCGCGCCCCGGTGTGGTCATCGGTCGCAAGGGCTCCGAGATCGACAAGCTGAAGGAAGAGCTGTCCAAGCTCACCGGCAAGGAAGTTTACGTCGACATCCAGGAGATCAAGCAGCCGGAGACGGACGCCCAGCTCGTGGCCGAGAACGTGGCGATCCAGCTGGAACGCCGCATTTCCTTCCGCCGCGCCATGAAGAAGGCGTTGCAGACCGCCAAGGATTTCGGTGCCGAGGGCATCAAGATCCGCTGCTCCGGCCGCCTTGGTGGCGCCGAACTTTCCCGGACGGAGACCTATCACGAAGGCAGTGTGCCGTTGCACACCCTGCGGGCCAACATTGACTACGGCTTTGCCGAGGCGAAGACCGTCTATGGCAAGCTGGGAATCAAGTGCTGGATCTGCAAGGGCGAGGTCAAGAAGTCTGCGGTCGCGGCCAAGCCGGCCGATGCTGCGGCTCCCGCCCCAGTCAAGTAACCAACCAAGTTTTAGAGTAGGAGATCGAGATTATGGCATTGATGCCCGCCAGAGTTAAGTATCGCAAAATGCACCGCGGACACCGCACGGGACTCGCGTCCCGCGGCAACGCCGTGGCGTTTGGCGAATACGGCTTGCAGGCGCTCGAGCGCTGCTGGCTCGACACGAAGCAGATCGAGGCGGCCCGTGTGGCGGTCACCCGCTACATGAAGCGCCGCGGCAAGGTGTGGATTCGCATCTTCCCCGACAAGAGCTACACCAAGAAGCCGCTGGAAGTCCGAATGGGCACCGGCAAGGGCGCGGTGGAATCGTGGGTGGCGGTGATCCGCCCCGCGAACATCCTGTTCGAGGTGGACGGTGTGACCGAGGCCGTGGCCCGCGAGGCGATGCGCCTGGCTTCCACCAAGCTGCCGATCTCCACGAAGTTTATTGTCCGGCGGAAGCTGGCTTAAGGAAGACCATGGCCACCACTGCACTTACCGATCTTACGTACCCGGAATTGCGGGCAAAGGATACGGAGCTCCGGCAGGAGCTCTTCAATCTGCGCCTGCAGAAGGCGACCGCTCGCCTGGAAAAGCCGCATCGCATCAGCGAACTCCGCAAGGATATCGCGCGTTGCCAGACCCGCCTGACTGAGTTGCGCAAGAAGCACCAGTCGGCCAAGACCGCCGCCCCGAAAGCTTGACGAAGTATGGCTGAGCAAATTCTAGTCCGTGGCCACCGCAAAGAGCGCGTGGGAGAGGTCGTCTCTGACAAGATGGCCAAGACCATTGTCGTGCGTGTGGAACGCCGGTTCCAGCACCCCCGCTACAAGAAGGTCGTGACCAGCTTCAAGAAGCTGTACGCCCATGACGAGCAGGAGCAGGCGTCGGTCGGTGACCTCGTCCGCATCCAGGAGACGCGTCCGCTTTCGAAGACGAAATGCTGGCGGCTGGTCGAAATCCTCAACAACGACGGCTCGGCCAAGGTTCAGGCCTGAACTGAGAAGACTATATGTTGCAAATTCGTTCCAGCGCTGACGTCGCGGACAACACCGGTGCCAAGCTGGCCTGGGTTATCGGCGTCATCGGCCGCAACCAGCGCTACGCCCGCATCGGCGACGTCATCAAGGTCCACATCAAGGAGGCCGCTCCCGATGGCACCGTGAAGAAGGGTGAAGTGCAGAATGCGGTCGTGGTCCGCACCCGCAACATCACCCGCCGGGCCGACGGATCCTACGTCCGCTTCGACCGCAACGCGGTGGTGATCATCGACAAGGAAAACAATCCGAAGGGCACCCGCATCTTCGGTCCCGTGGCGCGCGAGCTCCGGGAAAAGAAGTTCATGAAGATCATTTCCCTCGCGCCCGAGGTGATCTGAAGACCCAACCCAGCCATGAAGGTGGAGAAGCCAATCAAATTTCACGTCCGCAGCGGTGACGAAGTGGTGGTCATTGCCGGTTCGGCCAAGGGCCGCCGCGGCAAGATCGCCAAGGTCATCACCAAGAAGCTCGCCGTTGTCCTCGAGGGCACCGATGAGCGCAGCAAGGAGAGCGACGACAAGCGCCGCCTGGTGAAACCCATGCTGCATCACCTGACCAAGAGCCAGCAGAACCCGCAGGGCGGGCTGCTCTGGCTCGAAGGGCCGATTCACGTGTCCAACGTGATGAAGGCCGACGAATACGAACGCCGCCAGAACCGGCAGGCGTCGAAACCCGCCAAGACCGCCTGAGCCAATGAAGCCCCGTCTTTACACGAAATACGTTCAGGAAGTGGTGCCCGCGCTGAAGGAAAAGCGCGGTTACACGAACGTTCACCAGATCCCGCGCATCGAGAAGATCGTGGTCAACATGGGTGTCAACAGCTCCGCCGAAAAGGGCTCCCTCGAGGAGGCCGTCAAGGATCTTTCCGCCATCACCGGCCGCAAGCCCGTGGTCAGCAAGTCCAAGAAGAGCGTCGCGAGCTTCAAGCTCCGCGAAGGCCAGCCCATCGGCTGCCGCGTGACGCTCCGGCGTGCCGCGATGTACGAGTTCTTCGACCGCCTCGTGACCGCCTCGCTGCCCCGCATCCGTGACTTCCGCGGGATCTCGCCGCGCCAGTTCGACGGCCGTGGCAGCTTCTCGATGGGCCTGCCGGACCAGACCATTTTCCCCGAGATCGAACTCGACAAGATCAAGCGGCAGCAGGGCATGGACATCACCATCGTCACCACCGCTGACAACAACGAGGAAGCCTACGACCTGCTCAAGCTCATGGGCATGCCGTTCTCGAAATAATTTTCCACAGACACACCTATGGCCAAAAAATCCTGGCTGGAACGCAACAAGAAGAAGTCGGAAACGGTGAAGAAGTTCGCCGCCCTCCGCGCTGAGCTGAAGGCCAAGGGCGACTACGCCGGTCTTTCGCAGCTGCCCAAGAACGCGAGCCCCGTCCGCGTCGTGAACCGCTGCACGTTCAGCGGCCGCCGCCGTGGCTACCTGCGCAAGTATGGCTGCTCGCGTCTGACCTTCCGTGAAGCCGCGCTGAACGGCCTCATCCCGGGCGTCATCAAGTCCAGTTGGTAACTTTACGCCGCCATGCAAGATCCCATTTCCGATTTTCTGACCCGCCTCCGCAATGCCGGCATGGCCCAGCACGCCGAAGTGCTGATGCCGCATTCGAAGATGAAGGAGTCCATCGCCCGCATCCTGAAGGATGAGGGCTATGTCTCGAGCGTGACCGTGGAAACCGCTGCCGGCACGCCGATCAAGCAGCTGAAGGTGGCCCTCAAGTATCAGGGCCGTAAGAATGTCATCGTCGGCCTCAAGCAGGTCAGCACCCCGGGTCTGCGCCGCTACGTCAGCAGCACCGACATTCCCCGGGTCCTCGGCGGTCTCGGGGTCGCGATCCTCTCGACGCCCAAGGGCATTCTGACCGGCTCCCAGGCGCGCCAGCAGAAGGTCGGTGGCGAACTCGTCTGCTACGTTTGGTAAAAGGAATTTCGTATGTCCCGTATTGGTAAAACTCCGGTGGCGATCCCCGCCAAGGTCAAGGTGACCGTCAATGGGAACCGTGTCTCCGCTGAAGGCCCGAAAGGCAAGCTGGAGCTCGGCCTCCCGGCCCTCACTTCCGCCAAGGTGGATGGCACCAACGTGAAGGTGGAGCGCTCGGCCGAGAACTCCCAGGCCAAGGCCATGCACGGTCTGGCCCGCGCCTTGGTGAACAACATGGTCAAGGGTGTGAGCGACGGCTTCCAGAAGAAGCTGGAGATCCAGGGCGTCGGCTTCAAGGCGGCGGTCCAGGGGGCCGTGGTGAATCTCTCCCTCGGCTTCAGCCATCCGATCCTTTATCCCATTCCCGCCGGCATCAAGGTGACGGTCGAGGAAAACACCAAGCTTACCATTGATGGGGCGGACAAGGAAACCGTCGGCCGTGTGGCCGCGGAAATCCGCAGCTACTATCCTCCCGAGCCATACAAGGGCAAGGGCGTCCGCTATGCGGGCGAAAAAGTCGTCCGCAAGGAAGGCAAGACCGTCCAGTAAGCCGACGGACAGAGAACCTGAAATTTCGTTCGCAGAATGAGAACCGAGCACAAACAACGCCTCGCACAGCTTCGTCACTGGCGGGTACGCAAGAAGGTGGCAGGCAACGCCGAACGCCCGCGCATGAGCGTGAAGTTCACGGGGCAGCACATCTACGTCCAGTTCATCGACGACACCATCGGTCGCACGCTGGCGGCGGTGAGCACGAGTTCCAAGACCGCCCCCGCGGGCGTCAAGGGAGCGAACGTCGCCTCCGCGATCATCGTCGGCAAGGCGGCCGCCGAGGCCGCCAAGGCCAAGGGAGTCGAGGCCGTGGTGCTTGATCGCGGCTCGGCCAAGTATCATGGCAAGCTCAAGGCGCTGGCGGATGCCGCGCGCGAGGCTGGTCTCAAGTTTTAACCTGCACGGAGGAATCCAAAGTGGCTGACGAAAAAGACAATCTGACTCCATCCGAGGCGCCTGTGGCTGCACCTGCTGAGGCGGCTGCTCCTGCTGCACCCCGTTCCGAACAACGTTTTGGCGGCGGCGGCGGTGGTGGTGGTTATGGCGGTGGCGGCGGCGGTTTCGGCGGCGGTGGTCGCGGGGGTCCGCGTCGCGGTCCGCGCCGTGACAACCAGGGCGACAACAAGAGTGACGACTTTGCCGAGAAGACGATCTTCATCAATCGCTCCTCGAAAGTCGTCAAGGGCGGTCGCCGTTTCAGCTTCAGCGCGCTCGTCGTCATCGGCGATCGCCGTGGCAATGTCGGTCTGGGGCTCGGCAAGGGCGGTGAAGTGAGCGATGCCATCCGCAAGGGTGGCGAAAACGCCCGCTCCCGCATGCTCAGTGTTTCCCTCAGGGAAAACACCATCCCGCACGAGGTGTTCTCCACCTTCGGCGGCGCCAAGGTTCTTTTGCGCCCGGCCAGCCCGGGTACCGGTCTGATCTGTGGCAAGACTGTTCGTGCCGTTGTCGAGTCCGTGGGCGTCAAGGACATCCTGTCCAAGTCGCTTGGCTCCAAGAACGCGGCGAACGTCGCCAAGGCCACCCTCAAGGCGCTGCTCCAGCTCCGCCGCCGTGAGGAAATCCTGAAGGCCCGCGGACTGGAACACCGTATTACCAAGAAGGCAGCCTGAGTATGATGCGTCTCCACAATCTCAAGCCGGCCGAGGGCGCGAAACATCGCAAGAAGCTCCTCGGACGCGGCGAATCCAGCGGCCACGGAAAGACTTCCGGCCGCGGCGGCAAGGGCCAGACTGCGCGTTCCGGCAGCTCCATCCGCATCGGCTTTGAAGGCGGTCAGATGCCGCTCATCCGCCGCATGCCCAAGCGCGGGTTCAACAACGCCCAGTTCCGCACCGACTACCTGCCGGTGAATCTGGACGCGCTGAACACGTTCGACGATGGCGCGACCGTGGACGAGACCGCCCTTCGTGAATCCGGCACCGCCCGGGGTCAGAAGAAGCTGCGGATCAAGGTTCTCGGTGACGGGGAGCTGACCAAGAAGCTGCACGTCAAGGCGGCCAAGTTCAGCGCCACCGCCAAAGCCGCCATCGAGAAGCTCGGTGGCACCGCCGAAGTGGTTGCCTGAACGGCAACACTGCCCGTCCCAAGATGTTCAGCCAGCTTTTCCAGACCTTCGCCAACTGCTTTAAGATTCCCGAACTCCGTTCGCGGATCATCTTTACGGCATTGATGCTCGGGGTGTGCCGGCTGATCGCCATGACGCCCATTCCCGGGCTTGATGGCGTCGCCCTCTCGGCATTCTTTGAGAGCCAGAGCAAGAACGCCGGCAACAACTCGGTGGTCGGGCTCTACAGCCTCTTCACGGGTGGCGCCCTGGAAAAGTGCGCGGTGGGTTCGCTGGGCATCATGCCCTACATCAGTGCGACCATCATCATCCAGCTGCTCAGCGCCGTCATCCCGGTCCTCAGCAAGCTGGCCCGCGAAGAAGGCGGACGGGCAAAGATCATCGCCTACGGACGTTATCTGACGGTTTTGCTCTGTCTCGGGCAGGGTTTGGTCATGACCCTCGGCTGGGAGCATCCTGAAAAGGCGTTCTCGGGTTTCTCGGGCAGCCTGATCCCTCCGGACACCAATCTTTGGTGGTACCGTGCCCAGACCGTCATGATTTTGACGACCGGCACCGTGCTGCTGATGTGGATCGGTGAGCAGATCACCGAGCGCGGCGTCGGCAATGGCGTTTCGCTGATCATCACGATTGGCATCCTGGCCCGGCTGCCCTTGGCGGCCAAGTCGATGCAGGTGATGTTCTTCCCGACGGATCCGGAAATGAAGGCGCACGCGGCTCGCTGGCCCACCGCCATTCTCCTGATTGGCTCCCTTGTGGTGGTTGTGGCCACGGTCATCGCCATCACCCAGGCCCAGCGCAAGATTCCGGTCCAGCACGCCCAGCGGGCCGTCGGTCGCAAGGTCTTTTCAGGTGGCACGTCATTCATGCCGTTGCGCGTCAACTACGCGGGTGTGATGCCGGTCATTTTCGCCCAGGCGATCCTGATGTTTCCGAGCCTGATCTTCTCGAAGCTGGGCGATCTCTACCACATCAAGTTCCTCACCAGCCTGGGTATCATGCTCTCGGAGCACGGCTGGCTGTATCTGGTGCTGTTTGGCCTGATGATCCTGTTTTTCTCGTACTTCTGGGTGGCGACGCAGTTCAACGAGCTGCAGGTGGCCGACGATCTGAAGAAGCACGGCGGATATATTCCCGGGGTGCGTCCCGGGGTTCAGACGAGTGACTTCCTGCACCGCACGATGAGCCGGATCACCCTCGCGGGTGCCATATTCCTGGTGATCATCGCCACGATCCCGACCATGCTCTCCAAGTATGTTGGGATCGACTATTCGGTCGCCCAGTTTTTTGGCGGGACCTCGATGCTGATCACGGTGGGCGTTTTGCTCGACACCATGCGGCAGATGGAGTCCTACCTCCTCATGCGTCATTATGACGGGTTTCTCAAGAAGGGCCGCGTCAGGGGTCGCCAGTGATGAGGTTGCTTTGCAGTCAGGTTCTTTCACATTCACCACGCCGGTTCCCCTCAGCCATGAAATCGCTGTCGGGAACATTGGCGGCTTGAAACAGGATTGGAATGGGTAATGGAAGCCCCAAATCAGCCCTGGAACTCGAGGCCATGCGGCAGGCCGGCCGGATTGCGGCCAGCGTGTTGCGCGAGGCTTCGGGTCTGGTGGCTCCGGGTCTGACCACGGCGAATCTCGACCGGCAGGTGGGCGAGATCATCCGTCGTTACGACGGGGTGAGCGCTTTTCTCGGTTATCGCAATTTTCCATCGCAGTGCTGCATTTCGGTCAACGAGGCCGTGGTTCACGGCATTGGCAACGACCGCCGTTTGCAGTTTGGTGACCTCGTCAAACTCGACATAGGAGTCCGCTACAAGGGCTTCATTGGCGATGTGGCCATGTCGGTTGCGGTCGGTGGATGCTCTCCGCTCGCCCAAAAATTGATGGACGTCACGGTGAAGGCACTGTATGAGGGAATTTCCGCCGCGCGTGGGGGAAACCGGGTGACCGACATTTCACGCGCCGTGCAACGGTGCGTGGAAGGTGCCGGGTTCAGCGTGGTGCGGGAGTTTGTGGGCCATGGGGTGGGACGGTCGGTTCATGAGGAACCGCAGGTGCCGAACTACGTGGATGCCCGCAGCAACGCCAAACTGCGGCCGGGGATGACGATCGCGATTGAGCCGATGGTGAACGCCGGCGGGCCGGCGGTGGAGATTTTGTCGGACCAGTGGACCGTGCTGACGAAGGACCGGCAGCTGTCGGCCCACTTTGAGCACACGGTGCTGATCACCGGCGGTGAGCCGGAGATTTTGACGAGAGATGGATTGGCGCCGCTGTATTAGGCGGCGGGAAAAATGATTTTGAGATGAAAGTTAGAGCGTCAGTAAAAAAACTTTGTGAAAACTGCAAGATCGTGAAGCGCAAGGGCGTCATTCGCGTGATCTGCTCGAACGCGCGCCACAAGCAGCGCCAAGGTTAAACTTATACAGTTATGCCACGTATTTTGGGTGTCGATATTCCGGGCGAGAAGCGGGTGGACATTTCCCTCCGCTACATCTACGGCATTGGCCCGGTCAACGCGAAGGTCATCCTGGCGAAGGCCGGGATTGATCCCGCCGTCCGCGCCAAGAATCTGAACGAAGGCCAGCTTTCGCAGATCGTGAACGCGATCCAGGAGGGCAAGTATGTTGTCGAGGGCGACCTGCGTCGTGAACTCGGCATCAACCTGAAGCGCCTTCAGGCCATCAAGTCGTACCGCGGCCAGCGCCATCTGCGCAGCCTGCCGGTCCGCGGCCAGCGCACCCAGACCAACTCGCGCACCCGCAAGGGCCCGCGCAAGACGGTCGGCGTGCAGCGTGCGGCGGCGGCCAAGTGAACCCACTGAACCCCCTTTATAGAAACTAATATGGCTGAAGAGACGAAGCCCAAAAAGGCACCTGCCAAGAAGGAAGCCGCCGAAGGCGCCGTGGCACCTGCCGAGAAGGCCGCCCCCAAGAAGGCGCCCGCCGCCGAAACCGCCCCGGCCGCCGCCGGTGCTCCTGCTGCCGCCGGCGCTCCCGGTGCGCCGGCCGCCCCGCCCGTGGTCGCCACCCCGACCGCCGCTGAGCTGCTGGGTGACGATCCGAACGCGAAGAAGATCATCCGCGTCAAGGGCGCCAAGAACATCGCGATCGGCATCGCGAACATCCTGGCCACCTTCAACAACACCCAGGTGTCCATCACGGACATGCAGGGCAACGTGATCGGCTGGAGCACGGCCGGCCGCGTCGGCTTCAAGGGCTCCCGCAAGAGCACCGCGTTTGCCGCCCAGCAGGCCGCCCAGGATGCCGCCCGCCAGGCGATGTCCCACGGCATGCGCGAGCTCGAGGTCCGCGTGAACGGACCCGGCTCCGGCCGCGAGTCGGCCATCCGCGCCCTGCAGGCCATCGGCCTGGAAATTTCCGCCATCAAGGATGTCACTCCCGTGCCGCACAACGGCTGCCGTCCTCGCAAGAAGCGCCGCGTCTAATCACCCTTTTCGTATCCTTTAATCCGCACGTCCTATGGCTCGTTATACCGGCCCCCGTACCCGCATCAGCCGCCGCTTTGGCGTCCCGATCTTCGGCAACTCGAAGTATCTGGACCGCCGTCCCTATGGTCCCGGCGTCCATGGCCCCAAGTCGCGCCGCAAGCACAGCGACTACGCTCTCGGCCTGATTGAGAAGCAGAAGCTCCGCTATTTCTACGGCCTGCAGGAACGCCAGTTCCGCAATGTCTATGAGAAGGCGCTGCGCATGCGCGGTGTCACGGGCGAGAAAATGCTGCAGATCCTCGAGACCCGTCTCGACAACCTGGTGTACCACACCGGTTTTGCCCTGACCCGTCCGGCTGCCCGCCAGCTTGTCGGCCACGGCCACGTCAAGGTCAACGGCCGCAAGGTCAGCGTCTCCAGCTTCGCCGTGAAGGTGAACGACGTCATCGAGGTCCGTGATCACACGGTCAGCAAGCAGCTCGCGAACAAGAACGTGGAAGGTTCCACGAGCCGCGTGGTGCCCGACTGGCTTTCCGTCGACAAGACGGCGCTCAAGGCCACCCTGCTGCGCGTGCCGTCCCGCGAAGAGATCAACCCGATTGCCAACGAGCAGGCCGTCGTCGAATTTTACTCCCGCTAATCCGTTCCGCCGCCGTTCGGCGGGACACACCGCAATTATATGGGGCGCCCGGCCGGGAGTAGAGTTGCCGGTGACACGCCCAGTTTAAAATTGCATCCATAAAGCATATGCCAGTTCGTTTAGGTCGTTTTGAAATGCCGAAGAGGCTGTCCAAGGACGAGACCACGTCCAACGACACCTATGCCAAGTTCATTGCCGAGCCGTTTGAAACCGGTTTCGGCCACACCATTGGCAACTCGATCCGCCGCGTGCTCCTCAGCTCGCTGGAAGGTGCCGCCATCACGTCCGTCAAGATCGACGGCGCGATGCACGAGTTCACCACGGTCGACGGCGTTGTCGAGGATGTGACCGACATCGTCCTCAACCTCAAGAAGGTCAAGTTCAAGGTCCACACCCGGGAGACGCAGACGCTGCTGCTCTCGGTGAACAAGGAGGGGGCCATCACCGCCGGTGACATCGAACTGAACCAGAATGTCGAGATCGTCAATCCCGACCAGCACATCTGCACGCTCGACAAGAAGAAGAAGTTCGAGATGGAGCTGGAGATCAAGGTCGGCCGCGGGTTCTGCCCGTGGGACGAGAACAAGAAGGTCGACCAGGCCATCGGGGTCATCGCCATTGACTCGCTTTTTTCGCCTGTCACGCGCGTCCGTTACGCCGTGGAAGCCGCCCGTGTCGGTCAGCGCACCGATTACGACAAGCTCCTCGTTGAAGTCTGGACCGACGGTCGCATCTCCCCGGATGATGCGCTGACCCAGGCCTCGGCCATCCTGCAGCATCATCTCGACGTCTTTGTCGGCTACGACAAGAACGCCATCGAGTTCGAGGAGGAGCAGAAGCCGCAGGACGACGAGAAGGCCAAGCTCCGCAAACTGCTCAACATGTCCGTGAACGAGATCGAGCTGTCGGTCCGTGCGGCCAACTGCCTGAACAACGCCAACATCACCTCGGTCGGGCAGCTTGCGCTGAAGACCGAGGCCGAGATGCTCAAGTACCGCAACTTCGGCAAGAAGTCGCTGAACGAGATCAAGGAAAAGCTCACCGCCTTGGGCCTCGCCCTCGGCATGAACATCGACCCGGCGCTGCTCGAGCCAGCTCCGGAAGCCAAGAAAGTATAACGTCCCATGCGCCACCTTCGTCGCACCGCCAAACTCGGCCGCACCGGCTCACATCGCAATGCGATGCTCGCCAATCTGGTGTGCAGCCTCATCAAGCACAAGCGCATCACCACGACGCTCGCCAAGGCCAAGGCGACCCGTCCCGTGGCTGAGAAGCTTCTCACTCTCGGCAAGCATGCCCAGGTCGCCATCGCGACCGCCGGCACCGCCACCGACGAGAAGGAGAAAGCCATCGCCACGGCTGCCAATGTGCATTACCGCCGCCTCGCCGCCGCCCGGTTGCGCCAGCACGGCCGCACCCAGTTCGTGGGCACCAAGAAGTATCCGGCGAAGGCGCAGCGCGAGCTCTTCCGCGAACAGGAAGACGTCGTGCACATCCTCTTCGACAAGATCGCGCCGCTCTTCAAGGATCGTCCGGGTGGATACACCCGCATCCTCAAGGTCGGGCCGCGTCGCGGTGACGTCGCTCCCATGGCGATCTTGGAATGGGTCGAGCTGCCGACGGATGAGGCCGCGGTGACCACCGAGGCCAAGCCGGCCGAGGCCGCCAAGTAACACTTACCGGCCTGTCCACGGCGATCCTCGCTGCGGATGAGCTCCACGAAACGGGGTTGGCAGAGAAATCTGCCAGCCCCGTCTTGCTTTTCCCGAAGAGGGATAGTTAGGGAAGGGAACGGAGCATTAAAATCCCAAAGCCAAGCACCGGAGAAACTTCAACCTCCAAGCCTCAATCGGGCCAGACCCTTTGAAGTTTGGCGCTTGGCGTTTCATTGGGAGCCTGGCGCTTGGATCTTGGCGCTTCGTTCCCTCCTGTTTTCCTGCTTTCCGGATTCAAAATCCGGTCTGGCCCGGCTTCCACCTGCCTCCGTTAGGCCTTCACGCGCTCAGCGCGGCATCCCAGTCTTTCCAGACGGGCTCGTAGCCGAGGCGACGGATGACGGCGGCCACCTCGTCCGGAGAACGGTCGTCCGAGATCTCGAACTGGCCGGTGGCGTTCGTGGCTCGTCCCGCCACAGCCGACCATTCGCTCGCATCGGACGCGAGTTCGACGATCTTTCCCCGGACGGTCTTGTGGATGTTGTCGCGACCGGCCCCGGTATAACCACCGGGTTCCGTATGGCTGCCGGCGCTGGCGTGGGTGATGCCGAGGGGCAGCAGGCCGTTCCGGAGTTCCGCCGATTCACGGGTCGAGAGCACGATTCCGGCATCCGGCAGCAGCAGGCGACAAGCGGCAATGAGCTGGACCAGTTCCCGGTCACGCAACGAGGTGAGCGGCTGGAAATCACCGGCGCATGGACGCAGCCGTGGGAGGGCAATGGTCACCTGGGACTTCCAGCAATGGCGGAGCAGGTGGGTCGCGTGGGCGGCGGTGGCGATCGCCTCGTAGCGCCAGTCCGCAAGGCCATGCAGGGCGGCGATGCCCAGCCGGCGAAATCCGGCCGCGTAGGCACGCTCCGGGCATTCGAGCCGCCAGTCGAAATCACGCTTCGGCCCGGCGGTATGCATCCGCGCATAGACTTCGCGATCGTAGGTCTCCTGATAGACCACGAGCCCTTCCGCACCGGCCTGGACGATGGGCACATAGTCGGCGGTTTCCATCGGCCCCACTTCGAGCGACACCGAGGGGATGGACTCGCGCAGTACCGCCACGCAGTCGGCGAGGTAACCATTGGAGACAAACTTCGGATGTTCCCCCGCGACCAGCAGGATGTTACGGAAGCCTTGGGCGGCCAGCGCCTGCGCCTCACGCCGCACCTCGTCCAGGCTCAGCGTCACGCGCAGGATCGCGTTGTCGCGGGAAAAACCGCAGTAAGCACAGTTGTTGATGCACTCGTTGCTCACGTAGAGCGGGGCGAAGAGGCGGATCACCTTGCCAAAGCGCTGCCGCGTGAGCGCCTGCGAACGGACGCAAAGTGCCTCGAGCTGCTCGCCGGCCGCTGGTGAAAGCAGCGCGGCAAAATCCGTCAGGGAGGTGGCCCCGGAGTCGATGATCCGCGCCACGTCGCCACGGCTTGCCTCCTGCGCCCGGTGAAGGAGGGCGGGAAAGGGCAGGTTGGCGAACTCGGCGGCGAAACTCATGTGGGCGCAGGGTAGCGGCGGCGCAGTCACGGGCAAGGATGGTGGCAGAATGCGGGTCCGAGCTTGGAGGGCAGGGGCAGCGAATGTCAGTCAAAGGAAGACCCGGTTGATTGAGCTTCGCATGGCAAAGTATGTGCCAGATGTGCCGAAGCAGGTTGATTCCGCACACGCTGTTTCCAGCGGCCTGGTCGGCTGCCACTTGTCCGGCAAAAAATGGCCGATTTAGTGTGATACATGAAGCTTCATTGGCTGGCGGAAGTGCCGGAAGAACATCGCTCGACGGAAGCATTCGCGCTTGACGGCATTTACTTTGCATCACAAAGTAAATCGCAGTTAAGCCGAAGCTCGCAGCGAACGGCGGCCAATGCTGTGAGCGGAGCCTTCGCCTTCGAAGGTTTTGAGTTTGAAGCGGCGAAAGCACGGATGATTCACCGGCGGGGCGGGGCGTAGAGGGTTTCCACGAAGGGAAAAATTACTGTGGTCGAGGCTATGGAATTACAGATTCGCGGCGTATCCAAAACCTATCCCAACGGCGTGCACGCCCTGAAGGATGTGACCCTCATGATTCCGGCGGGGATGTACGGCCTGCTCGGCCCCAATGGAGCCGGCAAGTCCACGCTGATGCGCATGATCGCCACGCTCCAGGAGCCGGACGCCGGAACCATCACCCTCGGCGACATCGACGTCGTCCGCCAGAAGGACGAGATCCGCAAGACGCTTGGCTACCTGCCGCAGGAGTTTGGAGTGTATCCGAAAGTGAGTGCCGAGAACCTGCTCGATCACTTTGCCATGCTGAAGGGTTTTGTCGGCCGCCGGGCGCGCCAGGAAGTCGTGGAGGCGCTCCTCCGGAAGACGAACCTGTGGGACGCACGCCGACAGAAACTCGGCGGCTACTCGGGCGGCATGCGGCAGCGTTTTGGTGTCGCCGTTGCGCTGCTCGGCAATCCCAGGCTGCTGATCGTGGACGAGCCGACGGCCGGGCTCGACCCGGCCGAGCGCGTGCGATTCCTCAACCTGTTGAGCGAACTCGCCCAGAACAGTGTCGTGCTGCTCTCCACGCACATCGTCGAGGACGTCTCCGAGCTATGCACCCGGATGGCGATCATTGATCGGGGCGAGATCCTGCTCGAAGCCGAGCCCTTGGGCGCCGTCGAAGCATTGCAAGGGCGGATCTGGCACCGCGTGATTTCGCCGGACGCACTTCCCCAGCTCGAACGGGAGCAGGCGGTGATCTCGACGAAGCTCTACGCGGGACGCACCGTCGCCCACGTCTACTGCGATTCGACGCCCGGACCCGGCTTTGAGCCCGCCCAGCCGGACCTCGAAGATGTCTACTTCAGCGCCATCGCGGGACGCATCGGCCGGCGACGCGGGCACCGGCCAGCGGAGGGACAGCCATGAAGTTTCGCGAGATCTTCCGGTTCGAGTTCCTGTACCAGGCCCGCCTCGTCCGGACCTGGCTCTATTTCGCGGTCCTTTTTTTCATCGCGTATCGGCTGAGAGGCGATGGGGTTCATTCACCGTTCACCATTGCCCAGGAGACACTCCTGTCCGGCCTGCTTTGGACTCTGATGGCTCCGGCTGTGGCCGGCAGTGCGGCCGCGCGCGACGTGCAGACGCGGATGCATCCGCTCGTCTACACCACTCCCATCGGCAAGGCCGACTACCTGGGTGGGCGATTTCTTGCGGCGTTTGTCCTCAATGCGTTGATTTTGCTCGCCGTGCCCCTGGGCATGCTGGCCGCCCTGTTGCTATCGAGCAAGCAACCCCAGATCGTGGGTCCGTTTCCTCCTGCCGTATATTTCAGCGCCTACGGTCTTCTTGCCCTGCCGACCGCTTTCACGTTCACGGCGGTTCAGTTTTCATTCGCCGCGCTGACCCGTCGGGCTGTCGCCGCCTACCTTGGTACGGTGCTGTTCTGCCTCACGATTGGCGTCCCGGCGGCCGTGGTGACCAATGTTCTTCGCCTGCCGACCCTCGGCATACTGCTGGATCCCTCCGTCCGGATCATTCTGGTCATCATCCCGGAAACATTGACCCATCCGGCGCTGAATGCCGCTTTGTTCGGGTTAAAAGGTCCGATTCTTGCCAATCGGCTTCTATGGATCGGCGTCGCTTTGGCCATTCTTGCATTCACTTATCGCCGCTTTCGATTCGCTGACCCTGCAGGGAGGAAACAGTGAGGGTTCCGACACCCGTTCAGCCGGTGGCGCGAACTTTCGGTTTCACCACCCACGCGCGGCAGACGTTCGCCCTTGCCTGGACGTCGTTCGCGGCGATCGCGAAAAGTGCGACCGGCCTCGTGCTCTGGGTTCCCATCGTACTGCTCCTCGTGCTGGTGATGCCGGCAATCAGCCGGCTCGGGGGAGTTCCGCTGCTGCCCAGAACGGCGGCAGTCATCAACGTTCTGACCGCCCCGGTGGCCGACAATCCAAAGTCCTTTCTGGTGCTGATCCCGTTGCTCCTCGTGTTCTATGCCGGCGAGTTGGTGTGGCGGGAACGGGATGCGGGCTTGGGCGAGCTGGCTGACGCAACGCCCGGGCCGGACTGGGTCTTCTTCCTGGGCAAGTTCCTGGGACTCACGCTCGTCCTCGTGGTGTGGATGGGACTCCTGACGCTGGCGGGAGGGCTCGGTCAGATGCTGATGGGCTATTTCGAGGTCGAGATCGGGTTGTACCTGAAGATCCTCTTCGGGCTGCAGCTCATCGACTACCTCCTCTTCGCGCTGCTCGTCTTGGTGGTGCACGCGGTCGTGAATCAGAAACACCTTGGCTACCTTGTGGCGCTGATCGTCTACGGGGTCATCGTCTTCCCGTCCATCGTCGGGCTTGAACACCACCTGCTCATTTATGGCTCCGGTCCCCGGTGGGCCTACTCGGACCTGCGCGGTTACGGTGCCTCTTTGGTACCATGGCTGTGGTTCAAGCTTTACTGGGCAGGGTGGGCGCTGCTGCTCGCCGTGGCGGCGAGGCTGCTGTGGGTGCGCGGCACCGAGCATGGTCCATGGGCGCGACTCCGCCTGGCGCGCCGGCGATTCACCCGCCCCGCGGCCGCTGTGGCCGCGGCGGCGGTGGCGCTCATCCTCTCGGCGGGCGGCTTCATCTTCTACCAAACGAACGTGCTGCATGCCTACACCACAACCGACGACCGGATGAGGCGCAGGGCCGAATACGAAAAGCGATTCGGCCAATACTCCGGGATTCCGCAGCCCCGGCCGGCCGCGACCACCTTGCGCGTCGAGTTCTATCCAGAGCGACGGAAGGCGGAGGTTCGCGGCACCTATCGGCTTGTGAACGACAGTGCCGTGCCGATCGGGTCCATCCATCTTTCGACCGCGGCACAGGTCGATACCAGATCCGTCTCCCTCGACCGGCGAATCGCCCGTGCGTTCGAGGATGAGGAACTCCACTACCGGATCTACACCCTGGAACAGCCGCTCCGGCCCGGCGAAACCGTGCAACTGACCTTCGAAGTGAATTTCGAGCCTCATGGTTTCAATAACGACGGAGCCGATGCGTCGCTGGTTGCGAAGGGCGCACACTTCACGGCTCGGAACTGGTTGCCCACCATCGGATATCAGGCGAGCCGTGAACCCGAGTCTGCGCGAGTGCGACGACATTACGGACTAGCCCCACGACCCGCCGTTTCGTCGCTTGATGATGCGGAGGCGCGCCAGGTCCGCGTCGGCGGCCACCCGGTCGCCTTCGACGCGGTCGTGGGCACGAGCGGGGACCAGATTGCCGTGGCCCCGGGGGTTCTCCGCCGCACGTGGATGGAAGGTGGGCGCCGCTACTTCCATTACGTGACGGATGCACCCATCGACAACCGGTACGGTGTGTACTCCGCCGGCTACTCCCTGCACGAAGAACAATGGACGGGTGCAGGGCAGGCCGTCGCGATCCAAATCTTCCATCACCCGGCGCATACCGAGAACCTGGGCCGGATGATCGCCGGCATACGGGCCTCGCTCGACTACCACACCCGGCAGTTTGGTCCCTACCCGTACCGCTATCTCAGGCTGATCGAGAGTCCCGCCCTGAGGGGAGTGCAAACGCAGGCCGCGACCATCGAGTACGGTGAGGAATTCACCCTCCTGAATCCGGGCAACGGTCCGCAGGATGTGGATTTCGTGTTTGCGCTGGCCGCCCACGGAGTCGCGCGTGGGTGGTGGGGGATGCAAGTCGTGCCCGCGGCGGTCGAGGGAGCGGGCTTGCTCGAAGTCACCCTCGAAACCTATTCCGCGATGCGGGTTGTCGAGGAGACGCTCGGCCCCGAGCATCTTCGCCAATACATGCGCCTCGTGCGTTTTGAAAACGCGCGGCCCTCGTCGCGCGCGACCCGGCCACTGCTTCGGGCCACGGACCCGTTCGCCTTCTCCCGTCGGGGCCCATTTGCGCTGTACGCGATGCGCGAGTACATCGGCAGGGAGCGGATCGACGCGGCCCTCCGGAGCCTGTTCGAAAAGTATCGGTCGGGAACACCTCCGGCGACGTCACTGGATCTCTATCGGGAGCTGAGGGCCGTCACGCCGGACTCGTTCCAGTACCTGCTCCATGACCTCTTTGAGGCGAACACCTTTTGGGAGCTGGAAACGGAGCGAGCCACGGCGCAGCCAACCCCGGACGGTGCCTGGCAGGTGGTGCTCGACGTGCGGGCGCGCAAGGTGGTGGTTGATGAAGCGGGTGTCGTGACCGAAGTGCCGATGGATGATTGGCTTGAGGTCGGAGCCTTTCCCGAGGGAGAGCCGTACTTGGAGAAGCACCGCATCCACTCCGGAAAACAGACGGTGACGATGACGGTGCCACAAAAGCCCGACCGCGCCGGCATCGACCCGCGCCACTTGCTGAGTGACGTGGAGGAGTCGGATGACAATGTCAGGGCGGTGACAATCAATTCCCTGCCGGCGTTGAAGTGACCGATGGCGGCAGGATTGGTTTAGGCACCTTGTGACGGGTGGTGTTGTTCGGATGCGGTTTCAGGGCCGCAGCAGATGAATAGACCGGGATTGGCTGCCCTTGACGCAGGGTCCATGGATGTCCGACCGGCCTGGCTAAGGTCACGGCCGATGATGCTAAACCTTCTGTTCTGCCACGTCCTTCCGTTTGACGGCGAGGAGATCACCCGTTTCGGCGAAGCCTGCCTGCTCCGCCTTGCCAATGGCCGTTATGATTTGCGAGGGGGCTCATGGCGCGAGCGTCAGGCGGTCAAGGAATGGGCCAGCCTCTTCTGCCAGGAAGCCACGTGGGATGAGCCGGGCAACACCACCGGAAAACAACCGCGCCGAGCGTTCAATGGCGAAGCGCAATGAGGCGATGGGAAGCCAGGCGGCCTACCATTCTCGCAGCACCAGGTTGCGGTACTGCACCTTCATCGGTTCGCCAGGGATGATGGGCATGGCCAGCACGCCCGAAGCGGCGGCCCTGCCCAACTCATGGTCCTCCAGCTCGGAGACCAGCTCGCCATTGATGCGAAGGATGATTTTCGGGCCAATGGCGCTGAGGTGATATTCGTTCCACTGGCCCTGCCGGAAGCTCTTCGTCAGGTCGGCCGCCGGGGCGAAGCGGGTGACCTTCCGCTTCCCAGTCTCGTCGATGACCACGCGTTCGCCGCGTCCGGCCAGGGACTGGCGTGGGCCGTATTCGTCCCAGATGCCGCCGAGGTATTGGCCCGCGCCATCCATGTCGGCCTGGTAGCCGTGGACGAGGCCGAACTCGTGTACGGAACTGCGGAACTGCATCCCTGAATTCGAGTGATCGCCGAAGATGCGGAACTCGAACTTCAGCTCGAAGTCCCGCACTTCGCCGCCCTGCCAGACAATGAACTGGTTGCGCGGCGGGTTGTGGTCCTTGGTCGTCTCGCCCGTGATCGCGCCATCCTCGATGCGCCAGTAGCTCATATCTGGAGCGGACCAGCCGGCCAACGTGCTGCCGTCGTGGATGGAGTGCCACGGATACCGGAGAATGGTGGAGCAGCCACACAGCCCGCCGAGGCCTACGGCCAGAACCAAGGCAGCCGTCCGAAGTGGAGGCATAGGTCTATTGTTTTCTGCTGGAGAGCTTTGCCAGTCTTTGAGGCTGAAAGTCAGCTTTCTTTGCTGGGCGCAGGGGACTTTCCAGCACATTGGGATCCTAAGCTTAGAATTCCACGTGGACAAGTTGTCGCGG
>JADMIO011545342.1_pt1 | contig 60209 bp, 54 predicted proteins | sample 8958161 | NCBI WGS metagenome assembly JADMIO01 (sample SAMN16585339, study PRJNA669376) | soil metagenome | isolation source: Crop rotation soil | place: USA: Cullars Rotation, Alabama | collected 2011
CGCGACTTCAAGTCACGTGAATTCCAAGCTTCGGATCCCACTGTGCTGGAAAGAGACCCGGACAAGCCGCTGGAATTCAAATGCTTCGATAACGAACTCGTGGTTCGACGGTCCACCGCGCATTCGGCCCCGCAATCGCGCCTTTCGCAGCCCGAAACAACATCTTCCTTGTAGGACGAATTCCCGATTCGCATCCCGCGCGCGCCCGGGCGCACAAAAAAGTGTGTCGCAAACGTATCATGGCCGGAGACTTTTGTTTCAGGTGCAAGACATGATCAATATCGGAATCGTGGACGACCATGCCATCGTGCGATCGGGTCTTCGCAAGTTCTTCTCGGACTATGTGGACCTGCGTGTGGTGGGTGAAGCGGGCAATGGCCGCGAGGCCATCGACCTGGTACGCAACACGGAAATGGACGTCCTGCTGATGGACCTTTCCATGCCGGGGCAAAGCGGCATCGATGCGCTGTCGATGATCCGTGCCAAGGCGCCGGACGTCGGCATCCTCATCCTGAGCGGCTATCCCGAAGAGCACTATGCGATGAACCTGATCCGCCAGGGTGCAAGCGGCTACCTCAACAAGGAATGCGATCCGGTGGAGATCGTCAATGCGATCCGCACGATTGCGATGGGGCGCCGCTACATCACGCCAGCGGTGGCCGAGCTTCTCGCGCAGCAACTCAATCGCAAGGAAGATGCCGCGCCGCACGAGCAATTGTCCGAGCGCGAGTTCCAGGTGTTCCTGAAACTGGCCAAGGGCGAGACTGCCAGCGACATCGCCTCCAATCTCTCGCTGAGCGTGAAGACGGTAAGCACGTACCGAACACGCCTGATGGAGAAGATGGGGCTGGCGTCCAACAGCGACCTGACGTATTACGCTTTGAAGAACAAGCTGATCGATTGATTGGCTCCCCCCCGGAAGCGCGTGCGGCGCTTTAGAATTCTCCGGCCATTTGGGCGCCAATAACAAACCGGAGACAACACATGATTCGCATCGCCTCGCCTGCACTCCGCAGGCTTCTTTCCTGCGCACTTCTTCTGCTGGCCGCCGGTTGCGCGACCAGCCAGACCAAGCCCACCGTGCGCGACGCGGGCATCGAGAATCCGGCGTCCGCCATCTACATCGGCAACAGTTTCTTCTATTACAACAACAGCCTGCACGGCCATGTGGGCCAGCTCATCAACGCGGGCATGCCGGGCTTCAGGCACCGCGCGACATCGGTCACCATCAGCGGCTCGGGCTTTGACTGGCACGATGTGGATTCGTACTTCCGGCCGAACGCGGTGGGCAACTATTCGTTCGACGCCAACAACAACGTGGTGTTCAACAAGCTGGACAAGCTGTTCGATGTCGCGATCATGATGGACTGCAGCCAGTGCCCGCTGCATCCGCAACTGAAGGGCGTGTTCAAGGACTACGCGAAGAAGAATGCCGACACGGTGCGCAAGCACGGCGCCAAGCCGGTGTACTTCATGTCATGGGCCTACCAGGATGTGCCGTCGATGACGGCGCAGCTCGCCGAGGAATACACCAAGGCCGCCAACGACAACAATGCCTTCGTGATCCCCGCGGGCCTGGCGTTTGCGCGTTCGATCGCGATCAAGCCTGATCTCAATCTGTATGTGGCGGACAAGCGGCACCCGAGCCTGGCCGGCACTTATCTCGCGGCGTGCGTGACGTATGCGTCTCTCTTCAAGAAGTCGCCTGTCGATTCCAGGTACACCGCAGGGCTTGATCCCGCGATTGCCAAACACTTGCAGACGGTGGCTTGGGAGACTGTGCAGGACTACTTCAAGCCCTGATCGATTCGTGGCCGAGGAGCATCAGCGCGCCGCGCTGAATTCCTTGGTCAGCCCCACGTCGAACTCCACTTCGATGCGCGGGCCGCCTGCGGTCGAGTCATCGATGCGAAGCGTGCCCGCGAGGCGGTTGGCGTCGTTCTGTTTGGCGGTGAGCGCGGCGGGCACCGCGGTGCCCGAGTACTGCACCATCTGGTTGTTCAGCACGATCCAGTAGTTAAGCCGCGGGCTCGGCCCGAAGTCCACCGTCATGCCCTCTTGCAGGATGCCGCTTGCGCACGACATGGTCTTGCAGGCATTGAGCTTGGCGCCGATGTCGGCCGAGGAGATGATGAGTTCGCGGATCGTCACCTTCGGGTCGACGGCATCGGGGCCCTTGATGAGGTAGACGTGCTTGAGGGTGGCGGTGCGCGATTTGTACGCGATGGTGCCGCTGGCGTTGTCGGCGGCGAAAGCCGTGCCGCACAGACCCATCAAGCCAATCGCGGCAAACTGCAAGGCAAAAAGGCGGCTCATTCGGGGTCTCCCAGCGAACGCGGGAAGACGATTTTCCCGCGTGCACAGATTGGCGTCAATGCATTTGGGCCATTTCTGCAAGCAAATGAAAAAGAGCGTTTTTCACTGCCATTTCCTGCCCTTTCCTGTCTTATAGTCGCGCCACAATCGCAGCCGGAGGTTTGGTCATGGACTTGCAATACCAGCTCAAGCGCGGCAGCTACTACCTGTACGACATGGCGGAACCGCCGAGTCCGTCCACAGGTGAGAGGCGCTTCAGGCTCAAGACGGATATCGTGGCGATCGCTTTCGACGCCAGCACCGGCGTATTGCATAAACACGGCAACCCGACTCTCATCCAATCGTGGGCCACGCTCACGCGCCGCCGGCTGCGCGCCGAGGGTGCCCTGGACAGCGCCAACGATATCGTGGTGGTGTCCGGGCCGCTGCCGGTGGAAGAGATCAACAAGTGCCTCTGGATCAAGGGCTATTGCCGGCGCATGTTCAAGCGCCTGGCCAGTGTGCCGCATGGCAAGCTCGGCCGCTCGCAGGCTTCGGCGCGGGACACCGGTGCCGGGGCAGGCTTCGGGCGCGCCAAGGCGCGGGCCTGACCCTCACGCCTCAAGCGGCGTCACTCTTCTTTCTTGATCTTCAGCGCCGCGTCATACAGCGCGTTGCGCGGTTCACCCGATATCTCCGCGGCCAACCGTACCGCGCTCTTCACAGGAAGTTCTGCAAGCAGCAGGCGCAGGATGCGCAGCCCTTCGCCTGGGCGCTCCTGCTGCACGCCAGGATGCAGCACCAGCGCGAACTCGCCGCGCGTGCGTTGCGGCTGCTCCGAGAGCCACGCGGGCAGGCCCTGTGCGGCCACGGTGGCAATCTCTTCAAACTGCTTGGTGAGCTCGCGCCCCACGGTCACCGGCCGCTCGCCAAGCTGCGCCAAGGCGGCCGCCAAGGCCTCGATGCGGTGCGGCGCCTCCAGCAGCACCACGGCGCGCGGCTCGGCGGCCAGGGCCTGCACGGCGGCCTCGCGCTCGGTGGTCTTGGAGGGTAGAAAGCCGATGAACACGAAGCCTGTGTCCTGCACAACGCCTGCCACGCTCAGCACCGCGGTGATGCTGCTGGCGCCCGGAAGCGGCATCACAGCTAAACCTGCCGCGCGCACGGCCGCCACCAGGCGCGCTCCCGGGTCGCTCACGGCGGGCGTTCCGGCATCGCTCACATAGGCAACGCGCCGGCCTTGGCGCAGCTGGCCGATCACGGTTTGCGCCGCCTCCGCTTCGTTGTGCTGGTGCACGGCGAGCAGCTGGGAGGATGGCTTGTCGATCCCGTAAGCTCTGAGCAGCGTCTGGGTGTGGCGCGTGTCCTCGCAGGCGATTGAGTCGGCCAGCCCCAGCACATGCAGCGCGCGCAGGCCGATGTCGGCGAGATTGCCGATCGGCGTGGCCACCACATACAGCATGCCTTGCGGATAGTGCTGAGCCGAAGCGGCCTCGCGTGCGGCCTGCAGGGCTGAAGAAAAAGAAGCGTTCAATGACATTCCTCGAAAAGCGGGCCAGCAAGCCGACGACCAAGCAGGCAGGCGATGCCGCCGAAAGCACCGCGCTGAAGTATCTGCAAGCCGCCGGCCTGCGCCTTCTGGCGCGCAATTATCGGACGCCCGGGCGCGGCGGCGGAGAAATCGACCTGATCATGCGCGAGCCGGACGGCACGGTGGTGTTCGTTGAAGTGCGCGCGCGGTCAGGCGTGGGGCATGGCGGCGCGGCGGCCAGCATCGGTTTTGCCAAGCGCCGGCGCATCGTCTTTGCCGCCCGGCACTTTCTCATGCGCCAGAGCCGGCTGCCGCCGTGCCGTTTCGATGTGGTGCTGGTGGAGTCGGGCATCGAATGGATCAAGGCCGCCTTCGACGCGGCCTGAACTTTTTGCGCGATCGCCCTTCCTACATCTCGTTGCATTGCACGCAGGTATCATCGGCTCCCATGCTTGAACAACGAATTCAACAGCACTTCATCGATAGCGCCGACCTCAAATACCAAGCCGCGCAGCTGCTCAGCAAGCCCATCGCGGCGGCTGTGCAGGCCATGCTGGCTTGCGTCACGAGCGGCGGCAAGGTGCTGGCCTGCGGCAATGGCGGCTCCGCTGCCGATGCCCAGCATTTCGCCGCCGAATTCGTCGGCCGTTTCGAGCGCGAGCGGCCCGAGCTCGGCGCCATCGCGCTGACGACCGACAGCTCCATCATGACGGCGATTGCCAACGACTACGACTTCACCTCGATCTTCTCCAAGCAGGTGCGCGCCTTGGGCCTGCCGGGCGATGTGCTGCTGGCCATTTCCACCAGCGGCAATTCGGCCAATGTGCTGGCCGCGATGGAAGCGGCGCACGAACGCGAGATGACGGTGGTGGCCTTGACCGGCAAGGGCGGCGGCAAGATGGGCGCCACCCTGCGCGAAACCGATGTGCACATCTGCGTGCCCCATGACCGAACCGCCCGCATCCAGGAAGTGCACCTTCTGGTCCTGCATTGCCTGTGCGACGGCGTCGATACCCAGTTACTCGGAGAACAGGAAAACCCAACATGACATCCGCAATGAAACGCCTCACGCTGACCCTCGTTGCCGCCACCAGCCTGGCGGCCGCCTTGAGCGCGTGCGTACCGCTCATCGTGGGCGGCGCGGCCGTCGGTACCGCGTTGATGGTGACAGACCGCCGCACCTCCGGCGCGCAACTGGAAGACGAAGGCATCGAGCTGCGCTCGGCCAACCGCCTGCGCGAAGCCCTGGGCGACCGCGCGCACATCAACGTCACGAGCTATAACCGCCAGGTGCTCTTGACCGGCGAAGTGCCCAACGCACAGGACAAGCAGACGGCCGAGCAGGTCGTCTCGCGTGTCGAGAACGTGCGCAGCCTCGTCAATGAACTTGCCGTGCAGGGCCACTCCACGCTGAGCCAGCGCTCCAACGACGTGCTGCTCTCCGGCAAGATCAAGGCCGCCATGGTGGATGCGAAGGACTTGCAGGCCAACTCCTTCAAGGTGGTGACCGAGCGCGGCACGGTCTATCTCATGGGCCGCGTCACGCAGCGCGAAGCCAACCGCGCCACCGAGATCGCGCGCGGCACGAGCGGCGTGCAGAAGGTCGTGCGCGTGGTCGAGATTCTGAGCGACGAAGAGCTGCAGCGGCTCGGTACCCAGCCCGCTGCCACCGAAGTCAAAAAATAACGGACTACTTCAGCCTCTTGATGAGGCTGGAGGTATCCCAGCGGCGCCCGCCCAGTTGCTGGACGTCGCCGTAGAACTGATCGACCAGGGCCGTCACCGGCAGGCGTGCGCCGTTGCGCTTGGCTTCGTCCAGCACCAGGCCCAGGTCCTTGCGCATCCAGTCCACGGCAAAGCCGAATTCGAACTGGTCGGCCACCATGGTCTTGCCGCGGTTGTCCATCTGCCAGCTTTGCGCGGCGCCCTTGCCGATCACGTCCAGCACTTGCGTCATGTCAAGGCCGGCCTTCTGGCCGAAGGCGATGGCCTCGCTCAGGCCTTGCACCAGCCCTGCAATAGCGATCTGGTTGACCATCTTGGTGAGCTGCCCGGCACCGCTTTCGCCAAGAAGCGTGAAAGCGCGCGAGAACGCCATGGCCACCGGCTTGGCGGTGTTGAAGGCGGCCTCATTGCCGCCGCACATCACGGTGAGCTGGCCGTTCTGCGCGCCAGCCTGGCCGCCGGAAACTGGCGCATCGACAAACTGCAGGCCTTTGGACTTGGCCACGGCGCTCAACTCGCGCGCGACATCGGCCGAGGCCGTGGTGTGGTCGACAAAGATCGCGCCCGGCTTCATGCCGGCAAAGGCGCCATCGTCACCCAGCACAACGCTGCGCAAGTCGTCATCGTTGCCGACGCAGCAAAACACGATGTCGGCGCCGGCCGCGGCCTGGCGCGGCGTTTCGCCATGCTTGGGCGCGCTGGTTGCCGCGAACTCCCTGCACCAGTCCAGCGATTTGGCCGTGGTGCGGTTGTAGACGGTGACGGCATGCCCGGCCAGCGCCAGATGGCCCGCCATGGGGTAGCCCATGACGCCGAGGCCGAGGAATGCGACTTTGATGGAGGGGGTGGGTTCGTAGGTCTTGGTGTTGATGCTGGGCATGGGATCTAGACGATGGCGAAATGTTCGGTTCCGGCCGAGAGATCGGTCGATTTGGCGCGCTGGCTGTTGAGTTTGATCTGCAGCCGCAGGTCGTTCAGCGAGTCGGCATTGCGCAGCGCGTCTTCATAGGTGATGACGTTGCTTTCGTAGGCATCGAAAAGCGCCTGGTCGAATGTCTGCATGCCGAGGTTGCGGCTCTTCTTCATGATTTCCTTGATCTCGCTCACTTCGCCCTTGAAGATGAGGTCGGAGATCAGCGGGGTGTTGAGCATCACCTCCACCACGGCGGCGCGGCCCTTGCCGTCCTGCTTGGGGATGAGGCGCTGCGAGACCATCGCCTTCAGGTTCAGCGACAAGTCCATCAGCAGTTGTACGCGCCGCTCTTCCGGGAAGAAGTTGATGATGCGGTCCAGCGCCTGGTTGGCGCTGTTGGCGTGCAGTGTGGCCAGGCAAAGGTGGCCGGTTTCGGCGAAGGCCACCGCGTGGTCCATGGTCTCGCGGTCGCGGATTTCGCCCATGAGGATCACGTCGGGCGCCTGGCGCAGTGTGTTCTTCAGGGCCGATTCCCAGGAGTCGGTGTCCAGCCCTACTTCGCGCTGCGTCACCACGCAGTTCTTGTGCGCGTGCACGAATTCCACCGGATCTTCCACCGTGATGATGTGGCCGTAGGAGTTGTCGTTGCGCCAGTCCAGCATGGCTGCCAGCGTGGTCGACTTGCCCGAACCGGTGGCGCCCACCAGGATGCACAAGCCGCGCTTGGACATGACCACTTCCTTGAGCACCTGCGGCACGCCGAGGCCGTCGATGGTGGGCAGCGTCAGCGGAATCACCCGCAGCACCAATCCGACTTTGCCCTGCTGCACGAAGGCATTGACCCGAAAGCGCCCCACGCCGCCCGGCGCGATGGCGAAGTTGCATTCTTTCGTGCGCTCGAATTCGGCGGCCTGCTTGTCGCTCATGATGGCGCGCGCCAGCGACAGCGTGTGCGTGGGCGTCAAGGGCTGCGGCGATACCTTGGTGACCTTGCCATCGACCTTGATGGCGGGTGGGAACTCGGCGGTGATGAACAGATCGCTGCCGTTGCGGCTGATCATCAGCTTGAGCAGATCATTGATGAATTTACTGGCCTGATCGCGTTCCATGCTGTGTCCTTCCGGTTCACTTCTGGTGGTCGCTCAGCCGGGCGCTGACCACCCGCAGCCTGAGCGACAGTTTGCGCGCCAAGAGAGCGACCAGGCTGGCCGCCAGCTGCGGGTCCGAGGTCATCATCTCGTCCATGGCTTCGGCGCTGAGAATGGCGATGTCGCACTCGGTGAGCGAGGTGCAGGCGGAAAAGCGGATGCCGCTGTCCAGAAGGGACATCTCGCCAAGAATGTCCCCCGGCCGGGTTTCGGCCAGCCGCAGATGTTCTCCCCAGGGCTGCACGCGGTCCACCGCGATGGTCCCGGTCAGCAGGATGATCATGTAGTTGCCGTACTCGTCCTGGCGGATGATGTCGCGGTTGGTCGGCACGGTGGCAAATTCGAAGAAGCGCTCCATGCGCTGCACGGCGTCCGTGTCCAAGAGCGCCATGTATTTGTCCTTGGCCCACAGCGCCTGCAAGAGCTTGCTGCCCTTGGACGGCGTGAGGCGCTTGGCGCCGACTTCCACCGCGCGCGCCTCCCACGGCACCAGCATGGACGCGTCCACGCCCTGGCCCGCGAAGGCGGTGGTAAAGAGCACAGAGTCCGCATGCTCCTCACCCTGCCGTGAGGTTGATTTGCGTCTGAGCAGTTCGAGAATACCCTTCATATGGCGTGGCTCCGGAGTAGGGACGGCGGGTCAGCCAGGGAAGTTTTCTGGGATCTTGGCTTTGGCGCGCGCTTCGCCGGGAGAGATGACGTTGCGGCGCACGAGATCGGTAAGGTTCTGGTCAAGGGTCTGCATGCCGACGCTGTTGCCGGTCTGGATGGTGGAATACATCTGCGCCACCTTGGCTTCGCGGATCAGGTTGCGGATGGCGCTGGTGCCGAGCATGATTTCATGGGCCGCCACGCGGCCCTGGCCGTCCTTGGTCTTGCACAGCGTCTGCGAGATCACGGCCTGCAGCGATTCGGAGAGCATCGCGCGCACCATTTCCTTTTCTTCGGCGGGGAACACGTCGATCACGCGGTCAATCGTCTTGGCCGCGCTCGATGTGTGCAGCGTGCCGAACACCAGGTGGCCGGTTTCCGCGGCGGTCATGGCCAGGCGGATGGTTTCCAGGTCGCGCATTTCGCCCACCAGAATCGCGTCCGGGTCTTCGCGCAATGCGGAGCGCAATGCGGCGTTGAAGCTCAGCGTGTGCGGGCCGACTTCGCGCTGGTTCACGAGGCACTTCTTGGACTCGTGCACGAACTCGATCGGGTCTTCCACCGTGAGCACGTGCGCGTATTCGTTTTCGTTGAGATAGTTGACCATCGCGGCCAGCGTGGTCGACTTGCCCGAGCCGGTGGGGCCGGTCACCAGCACCAGGCCGCGCGGCTTGAGCGCGAGGTCGGCAAAGATCTTCGGCGCGTTGAGCTGCTCCAGCGTCAGGATCTTGGAAGGAATCGTCCGGAACACGGCGCCGGCGCCGCGATTCTGGTTGAAGGCGTTGACACGAAAGCGCGCCAGGCCTTCGATTTCGAACGAGAAGTCCGTCTCCATGAACTCTTCGTAGTTCTTGCGCTGGCTGTCGTTCATGATGTCATACACCATGGAGTGGACCGTCTTGTGGTCCAACGCATCGACGTTCAGCCGCCGCACGTCGCCGTGCACACGGATCATCGGGGGGAGTCCAGCGGACAAGTGCAGGTCGGATGCTTTGTTCTTGACACTGAAGGCGAGCAGCTGGGTTATATCCACATTTTCCCTCGATGGTTTGGTAGGCTTGGGTGATTATGACCACGATTGCCGACAATCTCCAGAGCGTGCGTGAGCGTATTGCCACAGCGTGTGTTGCAGCGGGCCGCGATCCGCGCAGCGTGGCGCTGCTTGCGGTGTCCAAGACCTTCGGTGCGCAGGCGGTGCGCGAGGCCGTGGCCGCGGGCCAGCGCGCATTTGGCGAGAACTACATCCAGGAGGCCGTCGACAAGATCGCCGCGATCCGCGATTGGGAGGCCGAGGGCCGTTCATCGGCGGAAACGGGGCCTTCGTCGGGTCGCATCGAATGGCACTGCATCGGCCCGATCCAGAGCAACAAGACGCGCCTGGTGGCCGAGAACTTCGATTGGGTCCACACGGTGGATCGCCTGAAGATCGCCGAGCGCCTGAGCGCGCAGCGGCCCGAGCACCTGGCGCCGCTGCAGGTGTGCATCCAGGTCAACATCGACGGCGGGCCGACCAAGTCGGGCGTGGTCCCTGAAGAAGCCCTGGACCTGGTGCAGGCCGTGGCGGCCCTGCCGCGCCTGAAGCTGCGCGGCCTCATGACCATTCCCGAGCCTGCGCCCGATTTCGAAGCGCAGCGCCAGGTGCACGCCAGAACACGCGAACTCTTCGACCGGATCGCCGCGTTGCATCTGCCGGCGCTGGCGCAATTCGACACCTTGTCGATGGGCATGACCGCCGACGTCGATGCGGCGATTCATGCGGGGAGCACGATGGTGCGTGTCGGCACAGCGATCTTCGGATCGCGAGGATGATGCCGCTTATTTCTTCGGCATCGCCAAAGGCTTGATCGCGCCGCAATCGGCCGAGAGCCATTTGCCCGAGGCGTCCATCGTCATCTTCTCGGGCTTGCCCTGCACTTGCGTGGTGGTCGTCATCTTGCTGGTGTAGGCCTCCGAGCTCACATAGGTGAACTCGCCCTCACCGCTGGACGGCGGGTTGGTGCAGACGAAGGACATCTTCATCGAGTTGCCGCTGCGCGGCGTGGTGGTGGTCTTGCAGTCGCCCTGGTTCTGCGCGGGCAATTCGTTGCGCTCGACCATCTCCTTGGTCATGCAGATCTTCACGCTCATGCCGCCAGGCCCGCCGGTGCTCATGCCCACGCCCTGCTTGGCCATCATCTCTTCCATCTTCTTGCGCTGCTCGGGCGGCATCTTGGCCATCTGCGCCTGGGCCTGCGCCATGGCCTGCTCCATCTGGCCCGAGCTGCTGGTCATCTTGTTGTTGAGTTCCCAGAGGCCGGGTTTCAGGTTCTGGGCTGAGGCGCTGGTTGCGGCCAAGGCGAGGATGGTGGCGGCAACGAAAGCGCAAGCGGTGAGTTTCATGGCATCTCCTTGAAGGGCCCGTTTCGAAGGGGCCTATTGTGTCGGGCGCCGGTGAAGGTGCCGTTTCAAAGCAAGTGCAGTTGTGTGGAATCCTTCACTTCTTCCATCACGGCGTAGGTGCGAGTTTCGCGCACGCCGGGCAATTGCCAAAGCACGCTGCCGGCAAACTGGCGGTAGGAGCCCATGTCGGCCATGCGCGTCTTCAGGAGATAGTCAAAGCCGCCGGCCACCATGTGGCACTCCATGATTTCCGGATGGACCTGCACCGCGGCCTTGAAGGCCTCAAACACATTGGGCGTGGTGCGATCCAGCAGCACTTCCACGAACACCAGCATCGCAGCGCCGAGCTTTTGCGGATTGAGCCGCGCCGAGTAGCCCAGGATGTACCCATCGCGACTCAAACGCTGCACCCGCGCCAGCACCGCCGTGGGTGAGAGCGCCACGGCTTCGGCCAGCTTGAGGTTGGAGATGCGGCCATCTTGCTGCAGAACATTCAGGATTTTCAAGTCGATGCGGTCGATGTCTGCAGGAGATTCGGTCATGGATAGAGAATTATTCTGGGATTTGATTGAAATTTAGCGTGAAACTCATCGCAAATCAATCCACCATGCCGGTATGAACCGCACACAACAACTGCCCAACCCCTACCGCCCGGAAGCCGGGATCGTTTCCCATCGCCTGCAGTCGCTGCAGGGCGCGCTCGATTGGGCGGCAGCCGCCAAGGCCGCCGAGCCCTGGGTGCAGGCCGTGCGCCGGCACCCGCCGCCGTTCTGGGCGATGGAAAGCCTGCTCAAGGAGTACCCGATCTCCAGCGCCGAAGGATTGGCATTGATGCGGCTGGCTGAAGCGCTGTTGCGCGTGCCCGATGCGGAAACCGCGATTGCGCTCACGGCCGACCAGTTGGGCCGCGCCGACTTCGAGGGCGCGGGTGACTCGGCGTTGGCGCGGCTTTCGTCGGCGGCGATTGCCATGTCCAAACACCTGCTGCCTGGCGATGCCGCGTCGAATGCGGGTGCGCACCCCGGCGTGATGGCGCGCCTGGGCTCGCGCACAGTGGTGGCTGCTACGCTGCGCGCGGTGCAACTGCTCGGCCGGCAATTCGTGCTCGGCCAGACGATTCGCGAGGCCATGCAGGAGGCCGACAGCGCGCGCCGCAAGCAGGGCAACCTGCGGTTTTCCTATGACATGCTGGGCGAGGGCGCGCGCACCAGCCAGGACGCCCTGCGCTACCTCGCCAGCTACCAAGGTGCCATTGAATCCATCGCGCAAAACGCCAAAGCCGATGGCCCCACCGAGAACAACGACGGCATCTCCATCAAGCTCAGCGCGTTACACCCGCGCTATGAAGACGCGCAACATGCGCGCGTGATGGCCGAACTGGTGCCGCGCGTCTGGGGCCTGTGCGAGCAGGCCGCGCGCGCCAACATCAACCTCACCATCGATGCGGAAGAAGTCGACCGGCTGGAGCTTTCGCTGGACGTCTTCGAGGCGCTGGCCGCGCAAGTGGCGCGGCACTATCCGCAATGGCAAGGCTTTGGCCTGGCGATGCAGGCCTACCAGACGCGCGCGCTGGAACTCATCGCGCACATCACCGCGCTGGCCCGCAAGTACAAGCTGCGCCTCATGTGCCGGCTGGTCAAGGGCGCCTATTGGGACGCGGAGATCAAGCGCACGCAGGAGCTGGGCTTGCCGCACTACCCGGTGTTCACGCACAAGCACCACACGGACGTGTCGTACCTGGCTTGTGCGCGCGCCTTGCTGGATGCGCCGGATGCGATCTATCCGCAGTTCGCCACGCACAACGCCGCCACCATCGCGGCGATCCTGCAGATGTCCGCGCGCAGCATTGGCCGCCAGGGTGCTTCGCCGCGGCCCGGCGCTGGAGACGGCACGGCGTTCGAGCTGCAGCGCCTGCACGGCATGGGCGAGGGCGTGTACCGCGAGGTGCTGAAGAATCCGCTGATCCGCTGCCGCGTCTATGCGCCCGTGGGCCAGCACCGCGACCTGCTCGCCTATCTGGTGCGGCGCCTGCTGGAAAACGGCGCCAATTCGTCGTTCGTGCACCAGTTGGCCGATGAGTCGGTGGGCATGCAGGAGCTGCTCATTTCGCCGTTGCGGCTGGAGCCTGAATCTTCATTGCCGTTGCCGCCCTTGCTCTACGGTCCGGCGCGCAGGAACAGCGAAGGTGTGGATCTGACCGTGCCCGAGATGCGCGCGCCGCTGCTGCAGGCCTTGCAATCGACGGCGGTGCCCAAGGTCGCGGAGTTCGACGTGTCGCTGGCCTCTGCCTCTTTCGCGATTGGCGCCAGCGCCTACCGCGCCTGGAGCAGGAAGCCTGTTGCCGAACGCGCCGCCGCGCTGCGCGGCGCGGCCGATGCGCTGCAGCGGCAGATGCCCCAGTTCTGCGCGCTGCTGGTGAAGGAAGCCTTCAAGACCTGGGGCGATGCGGTGTCCGAAGTGCGCGAAGCCGTGGACTTTCTGCGCTACTACGCCAACGAGGCCGAGCGCGTGATGGCGCCCATCGCATTGACCGGCCCCACCGGCGAGAGCAACGAACTGCGCCTCGTGGCGCGCGGCGTATGGGTCTGCATCAGCCCCTGGAATTTTCCGCTCGCGATCTTCGTGGGGCAGGTGGCGGCCGCGCTGGTCACGGGCAACACGGTGCTGGCCAAGCCCGCGGAGCAGACACCCGCCGTGGCGCTTGCCGCCGTGCGGCTTCTGCACGCAGCTGGCGTGCCCGAAGCCGCGCTGCAGCTCATGCACGGCCCTGGTGACACCGTAGGTGCGGCGCTGGTGGCGCAGCCGGGTGTGGCCGGCGTGGTGTTCACCGGCTCCACGCAAGTGGCCAAGATCATCCAGCGCGCGCTCGCGGCCAAGGACGGCCCCATCGTGCCGCTCATCGCGGAGACCGGCGGCATCAACGCGATGCTGGTCGATTCCACCGCGCTGCCCGAGCAGGTGGCCGATGCCGTGATGCAAAGCGCATTCCGTTCGGCCGGCCAGCGTTGCTCGGCCTTGCGCCTTTTGTGCGTGCACGAGGCCGTGGCCGATGGCGTCATCGAGATGATCCGTGGTGCCGCCGAGGAACTGGCCGTGGGCGACCCGGCAGATCTCGCCACCGACGTGGGCCCCGTCATCGACGGCGAAGCCTGCGACGGCATCGGCCGGCATCTGCAGCGCCTGGGTGCGGAGGCTACGCCGCTTGTGACCTTGCGCAATCAGGCGGCCCCTGGCGCCGGCAACTTCATCGCACCTCACGCGTTCGAACTCAAGAGCATCGCTGACGTGAAACAGGAAATCTTCGGCCCCGTGCTGCACATCGTGCGCTGGGGCGCCGGCCGCGCGAGCGATCCGCAAGCCGTCATCGACCAGATCAACGCGCTGGGCTACGGCTTGACGCTGGGTATCCAGACCCGCATCGACAGCCGCGCGCAGGCGCTGGCCGCGCGTGCGCACATTGGTAATATTTACGTCAACCGCAACATGATCGGCGCGGTCGTCGGGGTGCAGCCGTTCGGCGGCGAAGGCCTCTCCGGCACAGGCCCCAAGGCGGGCGGTCCGCACTACCTTTATCGCTTCTGCGCGGAGCAGACGCTCACTATCAACACCACCGCTGCGGGCGGCAACGTGGCGCTTCTGGCCTGAGGCACCGCGTGCACGCGCCGCCCTTGCTTGGTAGGGCTCGGCAATCGGGTTAGCATGCCGGACTGATTGTTCCGGAGGCGCCATGGGGCACGAATTTTTTTGCCGCTTTGTTACGAATGCCAAGTGGCTGGGCGCCTGCGCTCTTTTAAGCCTCGTCGCCGCCTGCGGAGGCGGCGGATCGGGTCAGGAACCGTCCACCCAGCAGGTAGCCGCAGTTGCCGCCAGCGTCGATGTCACCGATCAGATCATCGTCAAGCCGGCCAACGCCGCCGTATTGGCCGCGTATGAGGCAAAGGCCGCGGAGTTTGCCGCGGCGCTGAGCACCGACGCGGGCCTGAAGCTTTCGCCCAGGCGCCAGATGCAAGGCGGCGGCCATGTTCTTTCGTTGCCCTCCGCGATACCGTCCAGCGAGGTCGCGCAGATCGCGGCGCGTCTGGCTCAGCGCGGGGACGTCGAATACGCCGAGCCCGACCGCATCCTGCAGCCCACGGCCATCCCGAACGACCCGGCGTTCAATCAGCTGTGGCACATGCGCGAGCCCGAAGTGGCGCGTGGCGGCATCAACGCCGTCGATGCCTGGGACATCACCACGGGCAGCCCCAGCCTGGTCATGGCCGTGGTGGACACCGGCGTCCTGCGGCATGCGGACCTTGGAACGCGGCTTTTGAATGGCTACGATTTCGTGTCGGTCGCAAGCACCGGCAACGACGGCAACGCGCGCGATGCCGATGCGAGCGATCCCGGCGACTGGCTCACCGCCGGCGAGGCGCAGGCGCTCGGCAAGACCGCCAAGGCCAGCTCCTGGCACGGCACGCATGTGGCCGGCACCATGGGCGCCACGGGCAACAACAGCATGGGTGTTGCGGGCGTGAATTGGCAATCGCGCATTCTGCCGGTGCGTGTGCTGGGCAAGGGCGGCGGCTATGTTTCCGACATTGCCGATGGCATCAGCTGGGCCTCCGGCGCTTCGGTACCGGGTGTGCCGGCCAACACCACGCCGGCGCGCGTCATCAACATGAGCCTGGGCGGAAGCGGCGCCTGCTCGCGTACCACGCAGGATGCGATCAATACCGCGCTTGCCCGGTCAGCCGTGGTGGTGGTGGCCGCGGGCAACGAGAACGTCAACGCCGCCGGCTCGCAGCCCGCCAATTGCGTCGGCGTCATCTCCGTGGCGGCGGTCGGAGCGAACGGGCAGCGCGCTGTCTATTCCAACTTCGGCACCAGCGTCACCATTGCGGCGCCAGGCGGCGATCCGAACCGCGATTCCGGGGTGACTTCACTGGGCGACATGGGCAAGATGGGCCCGCTGAACGACAACAGCCTGCTGGCGATGTTCGGCACCAGCATGGCAGCGCCGCACGTGAGCGGCGTCGTGTCCTTGATGCTCTCGGTCAATCCGGCTTTGACGCCGGACCAGGTGAAGTCGATCCTGCAATCCACCGCCCGCACCTTCCCGACAGGCACGGGGCGCGATTGCACGACGTCGCTGTGCGGCGCGGGCATCGTGAATGCCGGCTCGGCCGTGCGCGCCGCCGCGGGCGCGGGTGCCGGCGTCGTGTCGGTGGTGCCTCAATCGGGCGTCTGGTGGAATCCTGCCGAAAGCGGGCGCGGCCTGACCGTCGAAGTGCACGACGGCAAACTCTACTTCAGCGGTTACCTCTATGACGCCTCGGGTCGCGCGAGCTGGGTTGTGTCGGGGCCTGCGCCGATGCAGTCCGCCACCAGCTACACCGGCTCGCTGCTGGCCTTCTCGGGCGGCCAGACCTTGACCGGGGCGTACCGTCCGCCGGCAGGCAATACCTCGCTGGGCGAGGTCACCATCAAATTCACCAGTGCCACCACGGCCACTCTCACGTGGCCGGGCGGCTCCACGCCGATCCAGCGGTTCCGGTTCGGCTCGGGCACCGTACCGCAAACCGACTTCGCTCCCGAGGCCGGTGTCTGGTGGAACCCACAAGAATCCGGGCGTGGCTTCGCTATCGAGTCGCAGGGCGGTCTCTTGTACTTCACAGCCTTCATGTACGACGAAACGGGCAACCCGGTCTGGTATCTCTCAAGCGGCGCGATGTCGGCGGCCAATACCTTCACCGGAACGCTGGTGCAGTACAAGAACGGCCAAACACTCACGGGGGCGTACAGGGCGCCGGAGGTTGCCAACGCCAATGTGGGGACCATCTCGTTGCGGTTCACCGATACGGTGAACGGAAGCATGACATTGCCCGACGGCCGAACCATCGGGCTGCAGAAATTCCGCTTGAGCGCCGAAGCGCCGGCCGTCGTCATGCCCCCCAACAAGGTGCTCACCTCCAAGCTGATCGGCATCTGGGACGTGACCTACAGCATCATCAGCACGTTCACCGATACGTTCCTCTTCAACGAGGTACGCGAGAGCGATTCCACGCCGGGTGAATACAACGTCTGGGGTGTGAATCAGTACGATGCGCCGGCGCTGGGCAGCTGGTCGCCCGCCTTGGAGAGTTACATCATCTTCGCGGCAGGAACCTCGTTCGACGATTTCTATGTTTTCGACATGCCGCAAGACACGCGCATGAGCGGCTGCTACTACCTGGCGTATCGGAATCCGACGCGCCTGAGCAACTGCTACGCGCTGACGGGCATCAAGACCCAGAATCTGGCTCCGCTTCAGGCCTTGCCGGCGTTGCGCGCACCGGCTTTGGATGCGCCGTCCCGCAGCGCGATGATGGCCAAAGAACAAGCCTACCTGGACAGCAGCGCCGCCGGGCGAGAGGCGCTGAGCTCCGCGCAGGCCGCGCCGGTTCTCGCGCGCAAGCCGGAGGTGGACAAGCTCATCCGGCAGGTGGATGCGCGCCGCGCGCAAAGGCGTTGATGAAAGCGGCGATGAGAAATGCCTAGCATTTGGAGTAGCATGGGCTTCGATTCACCCCAAGCGTCCCCAAGGAGTCTGCGATGACCAGTGAACGCCGCCACTTCGCGCGTGTTGGCTTCGATGCACCGGCCGAGCTGGCAACCGCGCACGACCGCTTCAATGTCAAGGTCATCGACCTGTCCTTCAAGGGCGCCTTGGTGCAGGTGCCCGGCCAGGCGCGGCTTGCGCCCGGCATGCTTTGCGGCTTGAACGTGGCGCTGGCCGACACCGGCACCAGCATCACCATGTCCACCGAAGTGGCCCATGTGGAGGGCAGCCATCTGGGCCTGCTGTGCAAGGGCATCGACATCGACAGCATCACGCATCTGCGCCGCTTGATCGAGTTTCAGCTGGGCGACCCGTCCCTGCTGGAGCGGGAGCTGAAGGCGCTGGTGTCCGTTTAACGCCGGTGCCAGAAGTTGCGCCGCTTGCGCGGTGGCGGCTGGATGTGCTTGTTGGAGCGCGTGTGCTTGAAGAGCATCGGCAGGCACAGCAGGACCAGCACCAGCACCGCGTAGAACGCGGGGCGATCCATCCAGTCTTGCAGCCAGTCCTGCATGGTGCTTGCGTGGCTATGCGGCCCCGCGGCACAGCTTGAAGGCGGGCCGGCGCCGGCCGACCTGCAGCTTTTTCACATTCAGGATGGGCTCGGCGCGCCAGGGCGCGAGCTCCGCGCGCTGCGCATCGTCCATCCAGCCCAGCTGATCCAGGACTTCCACGGTGGCCGCGTAGACGGCGGTCTTGTTGCCATCGATGATCTTGATGGCGAAGCCCTCGCCGCGGCTCTTGCTGGCCACCACCTGCACGGCATCGGCGCCGGCCTTGGTGACCCAGTCGCCGCGGCCGGCGCGCATCAGGGCCAGGTCGCTGCGCGCGGTGCCGGAGACCATGTCCGGGTGCGCCGTCATCGCCTCACCGAGCGCTGCAAAACTCTCGCCGAATTCGCTGTCGCGCGCGCCGGTGGCAAGGCGGGCATAGGCCAGCGCCAGGTTGGACAGCGGCATCGCGAAATTGGGGGCGGAGCAGCCGTCGATGCCCATGCCCATGTCTTCGGGCTTCACCCGGGCGGCGCGCGCCACGTCGCGGCGGATGGCTTGCTGCAGCGGATGGCCGGGATCCAGGTAGTTTTCTTGCGGCAAGCCGTGCTGCACGCAGTACGACAGGAAGCCCGTGTGCTTGCCACTGCAGTTGTTGTGCCGCTCGTCCGGCACGAGGCCGGGTTCCGCCGCGATGCCCAGTTCGGTGAAGATCGGCATGTGGCAGCCGCATTGCAGCGCGCGGCGCGGCACGCCGGCCTTGTCCAGCATGCCCTGCACCTGCGCAATGTGCTGAGGCTCGCCGCTGTGGCTGGCGCACAGCAGCGCCACCTGCTCGGAGGAGAAACCGAAGTGCCGCGGCCCGCCTGCCTGCACAAAGGGCAGGGCCTGCAGCGCCTTGAGCGTGGAGCGGGTGAAGCTCGGCCACTGCGGGTCGCCGGCCTGGGCCAGCAAACGGCCCTGGGCGTTGACCACGGCCACGGCGCCGAAGTGCTGGTTTTCCAGCGTGCCGCCACGCGTGAGTTCGATGAGGGGAACAAGTGCTGTCGTCATGGGCGCATGATACGAGCCCTGCGGGACAGCCCCTGGCTGGCATCGGCGGTATATTTTTGGACGCCATCCAAAGTCCCAAGCCCATGTTCAAGAAAATCCTGATCGCCAACCGCGGAGAAATCGCCTTGCGCCTGGTGCGCGCGGTGCGCGACCTGGGGGTGGGCAGTGTCGCTGTTTATGCCCCAGACGACGCGCAGGCCCCGCATGTGCAAAGCGCCGATGAAGCTGTGGCGCTCGATGCCACTGGGCCCGCCGCCTATCTCGACATTCCCGCGATTCTGGCCATCGCACAGCGCACCGGCTGCGATGCCGTACACCCCGGCTATGGCTTCCTGAGCGAGCGCGCGGATTTTGCGCAGGCCTGCGAGCAAGCGGGCATGACCTTCATCGGCCCCACGGTCCAGCAGCTCGCGTTGTTTGGCGACAAGGCGCAGGCGCGTGCCCTGGCTGCGCGCTGCGGCGTGCCCTTGATGGCGGGGAGCCAGGGTGCGGTGTCTTTGGACGAAGCACGGTCGTTCTTCGCTGCGCAAGGCGGCGCGGGCATCATGCTCAAGGCACTGGGCGGTGGCGGCGGGCGCGGTATGCGCGCGGTACTGCGCGAAGAGGATCTGCCCGAGGCGTATGCACGATGCGTGTCCGAAGCGCGCGCTGCATTTGGTGTGGAAGGTGTTTATGCCGAACGCCTGATGGCGCATGCGCGCCACATCGAAATCCAGGTGCTCGGCGACGGCGAAGCGGTGATGAGCCTGGGCGAGCGCGAGTGCTCGCTGCAGCGGCGCTTTCAGAAGCTGGTGGAGATCGCGCCCAGCCCTTCGCTGCCAGAGGCGCTGCGCGAGCAGCTCACGCAGGCGGCATTGAAGATTGCACAGGCCGCGCGCTATCGCAGCCTGGGCACGTTCGAGTTTCTGGTGGACCCGGCATGCGCGGAGCAGCCCTTTGTTTTTATCGAAGCCAATCCGCGCCTGCAGGTGGAGCACACCGTGACCGAAGCAGTGACTGGCCTGGACCTGGTGCAGCTGCAGATCGCCGTGGCCGCAGGCCAGAGCTTGATCGATTTAGGCATGGATCCAACGCGGCCGCCACGGCCCGAAGGCTTCGCGATCCAATGGCGCATCAATGCCGAAACACTGGATGCGACGGGACAGGCGCGCCCGGCCAGCGGAACGCTTGCGCGCTTCGACTTGCCGTCGGGTCCCGGCATCCGTGTGGACACGCACGGATACGGTGGCTGCGCGCCCTCGCCGCACTACGACACGCTGCTGGCCAAGCTCATCGTGCACACGCGCGGTACCGCGTTTGCCGATGCGTTGCGCCGCTCGCGGCGCGCACTGGACGAATGCCGCATCGAAGGCATCGCGACCAATCTTGCGCTGCTGCAAGCGCTGGCGGCACGGCCGGAGTTTGCATCGCAGCATCTGCACACGCGCTTTGTCGAAGAAAAGCTGCCTGAGCTTCTTGCAGCGCTGCGCCTCGATGAGCCTGCGAAAAGCAAAACACCTTCGGCCGTGCGCGTGGACACTCCCTCCGACCTGCAGGCCATTTCTGCCGCCATGCCTGCCAGGCTCGTGCAGATCGATGTTGCCGTGGGCGACATCGTGCCCGCGGGCGGGCTGGTCGCCGTGCTGGAAGCCATGAAGATGGAGCACCTCCTGCTGGCCGAGACGGCTGGCCGCGTGGTGCAAGTGCGCGCGGCTCCTGGCGACTATCTCGCCGAAGGCCAGCCGGTGGTGCTGCTGGAAGCGGTGGAGGCAGGCGCCATGTCCAGCACGGCCACGCAGCAGGCAGACCTGAACACCATCCGCCCTGACCTGCAAAAAGTCATCGACCGCCACGCCTTCACGCTGGACGCGAACCGCAAGCCAGCGGTCGACAAGCGCCACGCGCAAGGCGGGCGCACCGCGCGCGAAAACATCGCCGACCTTTGCGACTTGGCGAGCGACCCGCAAAGCTTCATCGAATACGGAGCGCTCGCCATCGCCGCGCAAACGCGCCGCCGTTCGATGGAAGACCTGATCGCCAACACACCGGCCGACGGCATGGTGACAGGCATCGGAGCCGTCAACGCCCATCTCTTCGGCGCCGAGAAGTCGCGCTGCGTGGTGATGGCCTATGACTACACCGTGCTGGCCGGCACGCAAGGCATGCGCAACCATCACAAGACCGACCGCATGCTGGGCCTGGCGCATCAGCTCAAGCTGCCGGTGGTGCTGTTTGCCGAAGGCGGCGGCGGGCGGCCGGGCGATACCGACATGCCCATCGTCGCGGGCCTGAACAACCACACCTTCAGCCAGTTCGCCGCGCTCTCGGGCAAGGTGCCGGTGGTGGGCATCGTGCATGGCCGCTGCTTTGCGGGCAATGCGGCGCTTTTGGGTTGTGCCGATGTGATCATCGCCACGCGCGCCAGCAACATCGGCATGAGCGGGCCCGCGATGATCGAAGGCGGTGGCCTTGGGACTTACCGGCCCGAGGACATCGGCCCGAGCCATGTGCAATCGGGCAACGGCGTCATCGACATCCTGGTGCAGGACGAAGCGCAAGCCGTGCAGGCGGCCAAGCGCTACCTCTCGTACTTTCAGGGGCCGGTGCAAGCCTGGCAATGCGCCGACCAGCGCACGCTGCGCCATGCGGTGCCCAAGAACCGGCTGCGCGTGTACGACGTGCGCGCGGTGATGCGCGATCTTGCCGATACCGATTCGCTGCTGGAACTGCGCGCGGGTTTCGGCGCCGGCATTCTCACGGCGCTGGCGCGCATCCAAGGGCGGCCGGTGGGTCTCATCGCCAACAATCCCCGGCACCTGGGCGGCGCCATCGATGTGGACGCGGCGGACAAGGCCGCGCGCTTCATGCAGCTGTGCAACGCGCATGGCCTACCCATCGTGTCGCTCACCGATACGCCGGGCTTCATGGTCGGCCCCGATATCGAAGCGCAGGCGCAGGTGCGCCATGTGTGCCGCATGTTCGTGGTGGCGGCGCATTTGCGCGTGCCTTACTTCACCGTCGTGCTGCGCAAGGGTTATGGGCTCGGCGCGCAGGCGATGGCCGCGGGCGGGTTGGACGCGCCGGTCTTCACCGTGGCCTGGCCCACCGGCGAGTTCGGCGCCATGGGGCTGGAAGGCGCGGTGCGGCTGGGCTTTCGCAAGGAGCTGGAAGCCGCGGCCGAGGGCGCCGAGCGCGATGCGCTGTTCAAGAAACTGGTCGATCGGCAATACGAAAACGGCGAAGCCCTGCACATGGCGCAGACGCTGGAGATCGACGCCGTGATCGACCCCGCCGAAACGCGGGGCTGGCTTGTGCGGGGGCTGGACTCGGCGGCGGCGATGCCGCGCGATGCGCACGCGGCGGCTCAGCGGTTCATTGACACCTGGTAGGCAGTGGCCAAGTCGAATCGGCTCAAACCGCGAACTGGCTTGCGGGGCCGCTGGCGGCAGCGGGGCCGGAGTCAAAACTCAATTGCCCGACCTGGTTGCGGCCCGCTTCCTTCGCGGCATAAAGCGCCTTGTCCGCCAGCCGCATCAATTGGTCGAGTGTGGTGTCCACCGGCTGGCGCACATCGGCCAGGCCGACGCTCACCGTGATGCGCAGGTTGGCCCCGTTTTCCAGCGGCATGGCCATGGCCTCGATGCCGGTGCGGATGCGCTGCGCGATTTCCAGTGCGTCGGCCGCGCTGGTATTGGGCAGGAACACGGCAAATTCTTCTCCGCCGATGCGGCCGAAGACATCGCTTTCGCGCAGGGTCCTGGAGACGGTGCGCGCAAACGCGGCCAGCATCTGGTCGCCCACGGCGTGGCCGTAGCGGTCGTTGATTGGTTTGAAATGGTCGATGTCCAGCATCAGGAACGCGGCGGCCTGGCGCTTGGTGACGGTGCGGGCCAGCGTCTCGGAACTGCGGTTGACGAAGGCGCCGCGCGTCAGCACGTTGGTCAGGAAGTCGTGGCTGGCCGCGTGCTCCAGGCTGCGCAGCAGCTTGTTGCGCACCGAGTTGATGGTGGCCACTGTGAGCGGGCCGAGCGTCAGGAAGGTCACGCCCAGGCGAATCGAGATCATGGTGTTCTGCGCGTCGCCGGGGGCGTGCAAGGTGAGCAGCCCGGAAGACACCGCCATGATCTCGCCCACGCTGAACAGCATCGTGAGCAGCGTGACGAAGAACAGGCTGTAGTTCAGCGCGCACCACAACAGGGCGGGAATCGGAAAGGCCAGCACGCCCGGGCCGCCCATCAGCGTGCCGGCGATGCCGGAGGCTAAAAGGGCGATGAAGGGCAGGGTGTTTTTAAGCCGCTCCTGCAGATCTTCGCGGCGCAGCCTGAAGACCCAGGTGCGCACCGCGGGCGCAGTCAGCACCACCGGCAGTGTTACGGCGAGGCTGGCGATTTCGGAGACAAACCAGATCACCCAGCGCCGCGAGGTGAGGGTGCCGCTTTGCAGGTAGCCCATGCCGCTGGCCACTGTGGCGGCAGCCATGGCCGCCGCGGCGCAGACGGCGAACATGTACAGGATGGCGATCGGCGTGGCCAGCGTCTGGTCTTCCTTGCGCAGGCGGACGAAGAGGGCGTAGCCGACGGCGATTTCCACCATGTTGACGGTGGTCAGGCGCAGCGTGGGGATGAGGGAGTTGCCGGTGGCCAGGTCCGCGACCATGAAACCGACCAGCGCACCGAGCCAGCCCCCGGCGGACGCCAGCCGCCGGCGCCGGATGAACAGGCCAATCACAAGCGCATTGACCGGCCAGAAGGCGGCGAGAAAACCGGAGGGGCGCGTGAGGATGCCGAACAGCGCGGCGGCGAAAACAATCAGCGCCACCATGGCCAGGGACGTGACTTCTCTTCCCAAGCGGCCGCCGTCGGCGACATCGTCTTGTGCGGTCGATCTTTGCGGCGGATGACTCACACTCAAAGAATCCTGATGAATATTGTTGTTGCGGGACGTACCAACGCGTTCGTCTGCTCCCGGACGCAAGTGTACGCGGGAGCGGCTCAGGCCGCATCCGATTTCTTGTGAATGAACGCTTCGTCAGCCGAATGGCGTATGCGCGAAGCGTCAAAAGCGCGGCAGATCCGGATGCGCGATCTGCCCTGCGCGCACCAGCATCCTGCCGTATTCGGCGCAGCGGTTCAGCGTGGGGATCACCTTGCCGGGGTTCAGCAGGCCCTTCTCGTCAAAAGCGCGCTTGACGCCGAACATCTGCTCGTTCTCCGCCGCGGAGAATTGCACGCACATGCTGTTCAGTTTTTCCACACCCACGCCGTGCTCGCCGGTGACCGTGCCACCCATGGCGACGCTGGTCTCCAGAATGTCCGCGCCAAAAGCCTCGGCGCGGTGCAACTGGTCGGGGTCATTGGCATCGAACAGGATCAGCGGATGCAGGTTGCCATCGCCCGCATGGAAGACGTTGGCGCAGCGCAGCTTGTATTTCTTTTCCATCTCCTGGATCGCGAGCAGGATGTCGGCCAGGCGCTTGCGCGGGATGGTCGAGTCCATGCACATGTAATCAGGGCTGATGCGGCCCGAGGCGGGAAAGGCGTTCTTGCGGCCGCTCCAGAACTTCAGGCGCTCGGCTTCGTCGCGGCTCACCGCGATGGCGGTGGCGCCGGCGCCCTGCAGCACGGCGCGCATGCGTTCGATCTCTTCGGCGACTTCCTCGGGTGTGCCATCGCTTTCGCACAGCAGAATAGCCTCGGCCGACAGGTCGTAGCCGGCGTGCACGAAGTCCTCGACGGCGGCGGTCATGGGCTTGTCCATCATCTCCAGGCCCGCCGGGATGATGCCCGCCGCGATGACAGCCGCCACAGCATCGCCCGCCTTGCGGATGTCATCAAAGCTGGCCATGATGCAGCGCGCCAGCTGTGGCTTGGGCACGAGCTTGACGGTGACTTCGGTGGTCACGGCCAGCATGCCTTCGGAGCCGACCACGATGGGCAAGAGGTCCAGGCCCGGCGCGTCCAGCGCATCGCCGCCGAAGGTGACCGGCTCGCCTTCGATGGTGAAGCCTTGCACCTTGAGCACGTTGTGCAGGGTGAGCCCGTACTTCAGGCAGTGCACGCCGCCGGAGTTTTCCGCCACGTTGCCGCCGATGGTGCAGGCGATCTGGCTGGAGGGGTCCGGCGCGTAATACAGGCCGTAGGGCGCGGCGGCTTCGCTGATCGCCAGGTTGCGCACGCCGCACTGCACGCGCGCCGTGCGGCTTGTGGCATCGATCTGCAGGATGCGGTTGAATTTGGCGAGCGACAAGGTCACGCCCATCCTGTGCGGCATGGCCCCGCCCGACAGGCCCGTGCCCGCGCCGCGCGCCACCACCGGTACGGCCAGCGCGTGGCAGGTCTTGAGGACGGCCTGCACTTGTTCGAGGGTTTCGGGCAGCGCCACAACGAGCGGGCGCTCGCGGTAGGCGGTCAGGCCGTCGCATTCATAAGGGGACGTATCTTCCTTGTGCCAGAGCAGGGCGTGTGCCGGCAACACCGCTTGCAGGGCCCGCACCACGCGCGCCTGCCGTTCGGTTTTTTCGAGCGATTCCTGGGCGCTGGCGGAAATGGGTGCGTTCATGCCGTGACTCTAGGCGATTCCTGAGTGCTGCGGTATGAAGATTCTTCCAAGGTGCTGTGAAATTGCCGGCGGGTCTACAATGGCGGCTGAATTTTCTCGGCGCCGATTTGAGCAACAGCTTGCGGGCGCCTAATAAATACCGCTAAAGCGAACGTGAAAAGCCCGTTTCGCCATTTGCGGTTCGGGCTTTTTGCTTTTTTGGAATCGGAGATGCACATGACCACGCCGCACGACAAGCCGCATACCAACGGACTCACCACCACCTTGCTGCATTCGGACCGGCGCATGGGCGTCGAGCACGGCGCGATGCACAAGCCGATCCACCCCTCGGTGGCCTTTGGCTATGCCGATTCGCGCGACCTGGCTGCGGCCTTTCAGGGCACCAAGCCGGGTTACACCTACGGCCGTTCAGGCAACCCCAGCTCCGCGGCGCTGGAGGCCAAGATCACCTTGCTGGAGCAGGGCACCGGCACCGTTTGTTTCGCGACCGGCATGGCGGCCATCGGCCATGCGCTCAGCTCGCTGCTGCGCGCGGGCGACCATGTGGTGTCCAGCCGTTTTCTCTTTGGCAATACCACGAGCCTCTTCAACACCATGGGCTTGCATGGCGTGGCCTTCACCGAGGCGGACGTGACCGATGTGGCAAATGTCGAGGCCGCGCTGCGCCCCGAGACCCGCGTGGTGTTTCTTGAAACCGTGGCCAATCCGCGCACGCAAGTGGCCGACCTTGCGCGCATCGGCGAGCTGTGCAAGCAGCGCGGCATTCTCTACGTGGTGGACAACACCATGACCACGCCCGTGCTGTTCAACCCCAAGAAAGTCGGCGCGGGCCTGGTGATGAACTCGCTCACCAAATACATCGGCGGCCACGGCAACGCGCTGGGCGGCTCCATCACCGACACCGGCGTGTTCGACTGGACGAAGTTTCCGAACATCCACGAGGTTTACAAGAGCGCCAAGCCGGCCCAATGGGGCATCACGCAGATCCGCAAGAAGGGCTTGCGCGACATGGGCGGCACGATGTCGCCGGACGCGGCGCACCATATTTCGGTGGGCTCCGAGACGCTGGCTCTGCGCATGGAGCGCACCTGCGCCAATGCACTGGCGCTGGCCACCTGGCTCAAGCAGCAGCCGCAGATTGCGGCCGTCGATTACCCGGGCCTGCCCACGCATCCGCAGCATGCGCGCGCCACGGAGCTGTTCGGCGGGCGCTACGGTGGCTTGCTGTCTTTCGAGTTGCAGGCGGGGATCGATTGCTTTGATTTCCTGAACCGGCTGGACCTGGTGGTCTCGTCCACGCATTTGGGCGACAACCGCACGCTCGGCATTCCGGTGGCGCACACGATCTATTTCGAGATGGGTCCGCAAAAGCGCGCGGCGCAGGGCATCGCCGATTCGCTGATCCGCATTTCAGTTGGCATTGAAGACACGGCCGATTTGATCGAAGACTTCCGCCAGGCGCTGGCGGCCTGAAAGATCAGGCCAAGCTCTTTTTGAGCCACTCGGCAAAGGCCGAGCATTCCCAGCGGTCCATCGCCCCGGTGCGCCAGCACAGGTAGTGGGCATGGGGGCTGGGCACATTGCGCTCGGAGATGCGCTCCAGCGTGCCGTTTTCCAGCCACGGCGCGCCCAGCTTCAGCCGCACCAGCGCAATGCCCAACCCTTGCGCGGCGGCATCGCACATCAGGCCGATGTCGTTGAACGAGGAGCCTTCGCCCGGCTCGCCTGCCTCCACGCCATGCGCAAGAAACCAGGTGCGCCAGGGCTCCAGCGGGCTCTTGATGAGCTTGGCGTTCTGCAGCTCTTCCACCGTTTCGAAAGGGCCGTTCTCGCGGATGTAGGCAGGCGAGGCCAGCGGCGTGATCTCGTCCGTCATCAGGCAAAGGTATTCGACATCGGCGTAGCGGCCGGTGCCAAAGCGGATCATCAGGTCGGCGTCCTCGGCCACCACGTCCAGCAAAGGAATGGACACCTGCAAGGTGAGGTCGATTTCCGGGTAGGCCTCGATGAAGCCGCGCAGCCGCGGCATCAGCACCGAGCGCGAGAACGTCGGCGTGACGGCCACGCGCAGCTTGCGCTTGGTGCTGGCCATGTCGCGCCCCGGAAAGCGCTCCAGGATGGACAGCCCTTCGCGCACATGCGCCAGGTATTCGCTGCCCTCGGTGGTGAGCGAAAAATCGGCGCGGCCGAAGAGCTTGGTGCCGATGATCTGCTCCAGCTGCTTGACCCGGTGGCTCACCGCGCTGGGCGTGACGCACAACTCTTCCGCCGCCTGCGTCACGCTGCGCAGCCTTGCCAATGCTTCAAAGGTGAGCAGGCATTGGATGGGCGGAATGCGTGCGGTCATGGCAGCGCCAAGGTTTACTTGAAGATCACCGTCTTGTGCCCGTTCAACAGCACGCGGTGCTCGCTGTGCCACTTCACGGCGCGCGCCAGCACCTGGCTTTCGGTGTCGCGGCCCATGGCCGTCAAGTTTTCCACCGTCTTGCTGTGGTCCGCGCGCGCCACATCCTGCTCGATGATCGGGCCTTCGTCCAGGTCTGCCGTCACGTAATGGGCCGTGGCGCCGATCAGCTTCACGCCGCGGTCGTGCGCCTGGTAGTAGGGCTTGGCGCCCTTGAAGCTGGGCAGAAAGCTGTGGTGGATGTTGATCGCGCGGCCGTTCAGCTTCTTGCACAGGTCGTCCGACAGAATCTGCATGTAGCGCGCCAGCACCACGAGTTCGGCGCCTTCGGCCTCGATGATTTCGTACTGCCTGGCTTCGGCCTGCGCCTTGGTAGCGGCCGTCACCGGGATGTGGTGAAACGGCACGTTGTAGCTGGCGGCCAGCTGGTAGAACTCGCGGTGGTTGGAGATGATGGCGCAGATGTCCAGCGGCAACAGGCCCGACTTCCAGCGGAACAGCAGGTCGTTCAGGCAGTGGCCTTCCTTGCTGACCAGAATGGCGGTGCGCATCGGTTGCGCGTTGGTATGCAGCTGCCACTGCATCTTGTGCGGTTCGGCAAAAAAGCGCAGCTGCTCCTTCAAATCGTCATGCGTGTGCTGCACGCAGGCAAACTGCACGCGCATGAAAAACAGGCCCGTGTCGTGGTCGTTGAACTGGGCGGCTTCTTCGATGTTGCCCCCGCGCTCCAGCAGGAAGCCGGACACAGCGTGGACAATGCCCGGTCGGTCGGGGCAGGAAAGTGTGAGGACGTAAGCTTGGTTCATGGCTCGCAAATTGTCGCAGCATTGCAGCCGCAGCCTTGGCTGGGGCGGTTGCCCTGGGCTGCCCGACCGGCCAGAATGGCTCCCAGCTTCCAACTATGAATATTTGCGCTCCGGCCCCGCTTGCCCACGATTTGCCGGCATCTGAACGCCGCCCCATGGCCGGGAGGCGGCCATGAGAGAGCACCGGCGCGCCTGGATCGGCGCCGCCATCTACCTCGCGCTGGGCGGCAGCTGGATTTTCTTCAGCGACGCGATCCTTGCCTCCCTGGTGAGCGATCCCGTGGCGCTAACCCGCTACCAGACCTGGAAAGGCTGGTTCTACATCGCCATCACCGCCGCCCTGGCCTGGTGGCTGCTGCGCCACGCGGCCCAGGCCGACCGCCAGCGCTGGGTGGCGGAGCAGCAAACCAACGAGGTCGTGATCCATGCGCCGGTCGGCATCGCGCACCTGGCGCTGGACGGCCGCTTTCTTTCCGCCAACCCCAGGCTGTGCGACATCCTGGGCCGCAGTGCCGAAAGTCTGCGTACTTACCGTCTGCAGGATCTGACGCAGGAGGGCGATGCCACGGCGGACGGCGGATCGTTTGCGCTGCTCATGCGCGGCGTGATCGATCACTGCCAGATGGAGCGGCGCTGCACGCGGCCGGACGGCTCGCAGGTCTGGGTGCTGCTGAGTTTTGCCACATTGTGGCAGGCGCCCAAGGTGCGCTCGCACCTGGTGGCGGTGGTGCAGGACATCGGCGAATTCAAGATCACGCAAGCGGCGCTGCAAGCCAGCGAAAGGCGCCTGCGCGAGCTCATCGACAGCATCCCCGATGCGGTGGCGGTGCGGGACCTGCAGGGGCGCTATCAACTGGCCAATCGCGAAACCGCGCGCATCCTGGGGCTGGAGCCGCATCAGATCATCGGCCGCCTGCCGGAGGATATCTATCCGCCTGCCTCCGCGCAGAACGTGCGGCAGATGGACAAGGCGGTGCTGGAAACCGGCCGCACGGTGCGCCGCCAGGCCCCCTACACCAATGCGAAGGGCGCGCGCGTGAGCCTGGAGATTGGCGCCACGCAACTGACCGATGCCGATGGCAAGGCCGTGGGCGTGCTGACGGTGGGCCGCGATGTGGGCGAATCCATGCGCGTGCGCGAAGCGCTGGAGCGCAGCGAAACCAGCCTGCGCCTGGCGCTGGAAGGCAGCGGCGACGGCCTGTGGGACTGGGACTTGAAAACCAACGCCACGTCGCGCTCGGAAGCGCTGGAGCGCATGCTGCGCTACCAGGGGCCGGACCTGGGCCGCGACTTCACCTTCGTCGACCGGCTGCATCCGGCCGACCGCGATTCTGTCGTGGCCGCGATGCGCCGCACCTTGAAGGAGGGGGTGGCGTACTCGGTGAGCTTCAGGCTGCTTTGCTATGACGGCCAGTACCGCTGGTTCATGGCGCGGGGCATGCGGCACCTGGATGCCAATGGCGTACCCGAGCGTTTCTCTGGCGTGCTGACCGATCTGACCGAGCGGCGCCGCTCCGAAGAGCATGCACGGCTGGCCGCGGCGGTGGTGGACAACACCATCGAAGGCGTGCTGATCACCGACGCGCAAAGCCGCATTCTTTCGGTCAACGCCGCCTTCACGCGATTGATGGGCTATTCGGCCGAGGAATTGCTGGGCCGCAGCCCGAGCCTTTTGAAGTCGGGCCGCCACGAAGGCGCGTTCTACCAGGCGTTGTGGGACAGCCTCAAGGCCGACGGGCACTGGCAAGGTGAAATCTGGAATCGCCGCAAGGACGGTGCGCTGGTGCCCGCGCTGCTGTCGCTGTCCGCCGTGCGCGACGACACGCAGGAGATCACGCACTACGTTGGTATGTATACCGACATTTCGCAGCAGAAGGCGGCCGAGGCCAAGCTGGACTTTCTCGCGCACCATGACCCGCTCACCGGCTTGCCGAACCGCTTGCTGTTCCAAAGCCGCCTGGAGCAGGCTCTGCGTGAAGCCGGGCGGGGCGGCGAGCGGCTGGCCGTGTTGCTGCTCGATCTGGACCGCTTCAAGGACGTGAACGACAGCTACGGGCATCTGGTGGGCGACCAGCTGCTGCAGCATGTGGCCGAATGCCTCTCTGGCCGCCTGCGCGAAGCCGATACGCTCGCGCGCCTGGGCGGCGATGAGTTCGCGCTCCTGATGCGCAATCTGCACCAGGAAGAAGACGCGGCGCGCCTGGCCGATGAGCTGATGAGCGCGATGGCGCAGCCCTGGCGCTCCAGCGGCGGCGTCGAGATCACGGCGGGCGTGAGTGTGGGCATCTGCCTGTTTCCGGAGCACGGCAACACGGCGCCAAGCCTGCTGCAAGGCGCGGACGCGGCGCTTTATCGCGCCAAGAGCGATGGCCGCAACACCTACCGCTACTTCGCCGACGAAATGACCGCCGCCGCACGCGAGCGCCTGCAATTGGAGTCGCGCCTGCGCCGGGCCGTGGCGCAGGGCCAGCTGTGCCTGCACTACCAGCCGCAGGTGGAGCTCGCGACCGGCCGCGTCGTCGGCGCGGAGGCGCTGGTGCGCTGGCAGGACCCGGAGGAAGGCCTGATCTCTCCCGTGCGCTTCATCCCCGTGGCTGAGACGACCGGGATGATCGGCGCGATTGGTGCCTGGGTGCTGGGAGAGGCGTGCCGCCAGGGCCGCCGCTGGCTGGACCAAGGCCATCCGCCGCTGACCATTGCGGTGAACGTCTCGCCGCGGCAGTTCTACCTCGGCGATCTTGCGGCCCAGGTCACGCAGGTGCTGGAAGAAACGGGCTTCCCCGCGCAATGGCTGGAGCTGGAAATCACCGAAGGCGCGTTGATCGAGCGCGAGCATGACGCGCTGCAGACGCTGCACAAACTGCGCGACCTTGGCGTGCGCGTGGCCATCGACGACTTCGGCACGGGCTACTCGTCGCTCGCTTATCTGAAGCGCTTTCCGCTGGACGTGCTCAAGATCGACCGCAGCTTCATCGCCGACATTCCCCATGATCCGGACGACATGGCGATCAGCGCGGCCATCGTGGCCCTGGGTTCGAGCCTGGGCGTGAAGGTGCTGGCCGAGGGGGTGGAGACGCAGGCGCAGCTGGACTTTCTGCGCGACAAAGGCTGCGATCTGTACCAGGGCTATCTCAAGAGCCCGCCCTTGCCCGCGGACGGGTTTGCCGCGCTGGTCTACCAGCTTGCACCCGATCGGTGACAGAATCAAAAGACCCAAGAGATTTCGATCCAAGATTTCGACACAAGGAGTGCGCCATGGCCTACAACGACTTCAACATGGACAACCACTGGTTGCCCTTCACGCCCAATCGCCATTTCAAGAAAGACCCGCGCGTCTTTGTGGCGGCCGACGGCATGACCTTCACCACGCACGACGGCAAGAAGGTGATCGACGGCATCTCCAGCCTGTGGTGCGTGGGCGCGGGCCACAACCGCAAGCCGATCAACGAGGCGATCAAGAAGCAGCTCGACACGCTGGACTACGCCACGGCTTTTCAGGCCAGCAACGACAAGGCCTTCAAGGCCGCGGAAATGATCGCCGCGATGGCGCCTGGCGACCTGAACAAGGTGCTGTTCTGCAACTCCGGCTCGGAGGCTGCCGACACCTCGCTGAAGGTGGCACTGGCCTACCACCGCGCGCGTGGCGAAGGCCACCGCAACATTTTCATCGGCCGCGAGAAGGGCTACCACGGCGTGGGCTTCGGCGGCATGAGCGTGGGCGGCATCCCGTCCAACCGCAAGGTGTTCGGCACGTCTCTCTTGCCGCGCGTGGACCATATGCGCTTCATCAACGACCCGGTGGACAACGCCTACATCAACGGCGTGGAGCCCGAGTTCAAGGAAGACCTGCTGCTGGAGCTGGAGAACCGCATCCTGCCGCTGCACGACCCTTCAAACGTGGCCGCGATCATCGTCGAGCCCGTGGCCGGCAGCGCGGGCTGGTACCTGCCGCCCAAGGGGTACCTGAAGCGCCTGCGCGAGATCTGCGACAAGCACGGCATCCTGCTGATTTTTGACGAGGTCATCACCGGCTTCGGCCGCATGGGCACGAACTTTGGCGCCGACTACTACGGCGTGGTGCCGGACATGCTGAACTTCGCCAAGTGCGTGACCAACGGCGTGATTCCGCTGGGCGGCGTGATCTGCCGCGACAAGCTGTACGACGCGATGATGAACACCAACTCCCCCGAGCACGTGGTGGAGTTTTTCCACGGCTACACCTACTCGGGCCATCCGGTGGCCTGCGCGGCGGCGATTGCGACGCTGGACTTGTTCAAGCAGGAAAACCTGTTTGCGCGCGCGGGTGAAATGGGCCAGGTGCTGGGAAATGCGTTTCACAGCACGTTCAAGGGTTTGCCGAATGTCGTCGGGATTCGCAGCCTGGGGCTGGCGGCGGCGGTGGAACTGGCGCCAATGGCGGGCCTGCCCGGCAAGCGCGCCTACGACATCTTCCTGGATTGCTTCCACAAGGGCGCGCTGGTGCGGCCGGCCGGGGATGTCGTGGTGATCGCGCCGCCGTACATCGTCGAGAAGGAGCACATCGACACCTTGGTGAACACGCTGGCGGATTCGATCCGCAAGCACGCCTGATCGGCCGCGACTAATCTCCAGCTAATTCTGCGGCCACAGAATCCGCCGGATGAAAAATCTTCCATCCTGGCGCTTTGGTCGGCTGGCCGTGTTGGCAGCGGGTCTGGCTGTCATCGCCGGCTGCTCGGCCCCGACGCAGCAAGACGCCATCATCGCGAGCTTCAACCGCGAGTCCGCGCTTTCCGCCGCCTTGCCGATGCCCGACGCGGCGGCCTACACGGTGCAGTACCTGACCTGGGATGACGCATCGCGCAGCCGGCCGGTACAGGCCAAGCTCTACCTGCCCACCGCGCAGGCCGGGCCCGTTCCCCTGATCGTGTTCTCGCACGGCATCGGCGGTTCGCGCGAGGGCTACACCTACCTCGGCAAGCACTGGGCGGCCAACGGCTATGCCTCGCTGCATCTGCAGCATGCGGGCAGCGACCGCAGCGTGTGGTTTGGCAATCCGCTGGAGATGGTGTCGCGCCTGCAGAACGCGGCGCGCGAAACCGAGGCGATCGACCGTGCGCGCGACTTGAGCTTTGCGCTGGACCAGGTGCTTGCCGGTGAGTTGGCGCAGCGCTTCGATGCGCGGCGCATCGTGGCAGCGGGGCACTCGTATGGCGCGAACACGACGCTCTTGGTGTCGGGCGCTGAGGTCGAGCGCGAAGGCCGCATCCTGAGCTTTCGCGATCCGCGCGTGCAGGCGGCCGTGATCATCTCCGCGCCGCCGTTCTATGGCGAAACGCGGCTGGCTTCGATTCTTGCGCCGGTGCAGATCCCCACGCTGCACATCACTGCGACGGCGGACGACATACGCATCCCCGGCTACTTCTCCGCAGCCAGTGATCGCACCGATGTGTTCACCGCCACAGGCAGCCGCGCCAAGGCGCTGGCTGTGTTTCACGATGGGTCGCACAGCATGTTCACCGACCGGCTGGGCACAGGTGGGCAGGAATACAACCCGCGCGTGAAAGCAGCAACGCGCGAGTTGGCGCTGGCGTTTTTCCGCTCGGTGTTCGATGGCCAGCCGCAGGAGTTGGGCGAATGGTCGGCGCGGCACCGGGGTATGGTGCAGCGGTTCGAGAGCTCGTTGTAAAGCGCGCCGCTATTTGCGCAGCGATGCGCAGTGATCGATGGGCGGAAGCGCCGGCGTTTCTTCGATCAGATCGGCGGCTGGTACTTCGCTTTGCGCCGGGCCTGCACGCATCAGCAGCACTTTCGCACTGAAGCCCGGCGGCAAATGCCGTGGCACGCCGCGGTCGCGCAGCACGTGTCCGCCACCGGCGACTAGCACCACCGTTTTGCCAGCCTGGCGCGCATCGACAACCGTGCGGGCCATGGTTTCATCGCGCGCAATCTGGATACGCGTCATCGGGGTGATCTGGCTTTCGGGTAGCAGGCCGCAATGGCCTTCGCGAATGGCCACCTGTTGGCGCGCCAGATTGGTGGCGTCTAAACGGCTGTCCAGCGCCGCGTCCTGCATGCTGGCGCGCATGCGGTCGCGCGGCAGGTTGGCGCCCAGCACCGGCACACCGGCGCGCGCAGCGGCCATCACCGTGGGGCCATATCGGCGCCAGGGCCAGCCCTTGTCGTTCCACGCCAGCGCGGCCTGCACGGCGTCTTCTGTTGCGTCGGGCGCGAGGCCTGCGGTGCTCTTGCCCTGGTCGGCCATTTCAAGCGCCAAGGCAGCAAGCGTGCCGCGCGCCGCGAGCATGGCAACCACCTCGCGCTCGATCCGATGGTGGTCTTCGGCATCGTGCTGCTCGCCCACCAGCAGTGCATCGGCAGGCATCAGCGCGGCCACGCGCGCGGGAAAGGGGGGCATCGTGGGAGACGATGCGCAACTGGCGAGAAAGAGCGCTGCGATGACCGGGATTCGATAGTCCATTGGCCGATACTAATGGCTTCGTTTCGCATGTCTCTCAAATTCCCTTTTCGTGTGGCCCTCACCTTGGCTTTGGCATTTGCCGCGGCCGAGCTGTGTATCTGGCTGCGTACGCCGCTGCCCTGGATGATCGGCCCGCTTCTGGCCACGGCCATCGCGTCCGTGGCCGGCGTTCCCACCGTCAGTTGGACGCCATTGCGCAATGTCGCGCAGTGGACGATTGCCACGGCGCTGGGTTTGTATTTCACGCCGTCGGTTGTGTCGCTGGTGGGCAGCATCTGGTGGGCGATTGCGCTGGGCGTCGTGTGGGCGCTCGTGGTCGGGATGGGATTCGGGGGCTGGCTGCATTGGGTGCATGCGCCGCGCATGCCGGGCTTATCGCGCGGCACCACTTATTTTGCGGGTGCCATTGGCGGCGCATCGGAGATGACGCTGTTGGCCGAGCGCGAAGGTGCGCGCACTGACCTGGTGGCTTCATCGCACAGCCTGCGCATTCTCATCGTGGCGGTCACGGTTCCGTTCGCCATGCAACTGAGCGGACTGCATGGCCTCTATCCGGCGCCTGCGGTGATGCGTGTGATGGACCCGATGGGCTTAGCGATGCTGGCGGTGTTCACGGGATTGGGTGCCTTGGCTCTACGGCAGTTGCGGCTCGCCAACCCCTGGTTCCTGGGCGCGCTGCTTGTAGCCATGGGCATCACCATGGCGGGAGTGCATTTGTCGGCGATCCCGCAATGGATGTCCAATGCGGCGCAGCTGGTGATTGGCGTGAGTCTGGGCGTGCGCTTCAGCGCGGAATTCCTGCACACCGCACCACGCTGGCTGGCCACGGTGGTGCTCGGAACGCTGGGGATGATCGTGGCGTGCGCGGGCTTTGCCTGGCTGCTGTCGCTGGGAACGGGCCTGCACATGGCCACGTTGACGCTGGGCACCTCGCCCGGCGGTATCGCCGAGATGGCGATTACCGCGAAAGTGCTGGAGTTGGGGGTGCCGGTGGTGACTGCTTTTCAGGTCTGCCGGCTGGTGACGGTGCTGGTGTTGGTGGAACCGGTTTACCGTTATTTCTACATGCGGCTGGGTGACTGAGGATTCACTGAGGGTTCAGTGCATCACCACAGGGTTCTGGGCCAGTTCGGCATAGCCTTCCAGCGTGTCTTCCACTTCTTCCTGAGTCGGCGTGTTTTGTTGCCAGGCCAGGATTTGCTGCTGGAACAATTCGGCCCACGAGCCATCGAGATAAACCTCTTTGCCCGAGCGCTTGTCGACGATCTCAAAGCCGTGGCGTGCCATCGTGGGCTCCACAGGCGTGTCGTTGTCTTCGGCGCTGTCCTCAATGAGTTCATCGCCGCGCACCGCATTGGCCTGCATGTGAACAACCACAAAAGAGTCGGAGTCGTAGAGCATGCGCATGGTGGGGTGTTTCCTTTGCTATTAGGCTACTACTGGTTAGATAGCAACGCGCGTCCGGGTTTCAAGGTCGACAGGGTTTTTGTGGAGTTATTGGCAGTTCTCCTACAAGAGATGCGGCCTGCTCACGGTTTTTCCAGGGATCGAAGCCGCTGATCGACCCAATCCCCGTTGGCCTCGGTCAGGCGGATGCGCACCGGCAAATAGCCCAGCTTGGGGGCAAACCATGCCTCTACTTTGGTGTCGAATTCGCGGCGCGGGTTGCGTGTGAGCCTGAGCGTTGTGTACTCGGCATTTGCCACGTTCAAGGTCTCCTCGCCCTCCACTGTAAAAGCCCAAGTGTCGGCATCGCGCGGGCCGATCGTTTGCACCGGGATGGTGGTTGATGGCGGATAGCGCGAGGGATCGCCCGCGAGCATGGAGGCGAGTTGCAGCAGCACGCTCAGGCGGTCCTGCGCGCCCGAGAGCAGTACGGCGTCGGGGCTGTTGACGCTGAAGATCACGCGCCCGGTGTCGCGGTCGAAATGCGCCGCCCGCTGGCCGCGCGACTTGTCGCCGAAACGTGTGGGCGCCAGGCCTTGCGCGCCGATACGCCCGCTGCTGGTTTGCACGCGCGAGCCCATGAAGACGCCGCTGACTTCCATACGCGCTTCGTAGTTGGCGCCGTCGTGCAGCCAGAGCAGTTCGCCGTTCACGTCGTAGGTCATCTTGCGGTGCAAGGCTGTCACGTTGTATTTGAGCCGAGACGATCCGGGGACGGTGAAGGCAACCGAGGGCCCTGCTGTTGCTTCGCGCGGTGAGGAAGGTGCGGTTGCTACGGGTGCGGAGGCCGGACTCTGGGCGACGGATGCCGCTGGCATCGGTTGAGCGGCCGTTACTTCCTCAGCCTGCGGAACCGGGATTGAGGACGATGCATTGGCGATTTGCGCCGGGGCCGTCGAAGCAACCGACGGCGCAGTCGAGATTTCCGGCGGCGCTATAGACCGCGCCGCTCTTGGGCGCACAGGCTGGGGAGTCGGTGCAGGAACAGGCGCCGCAGCAGGGGCGTGAAGTTCCGCCACAGCCGCCGCCACGGGATTGAGCACGATGGTCCGCGTAGACCAGGCCCGCTTCAGCGCCGGCTCCGGCGCATCCAGCACGAGCGGCGCTGCTTGCAGCAAAACGAGATGGGCCAGGACCACCGCGATGCTCAAGCCTACCAGCGGCCGCGGCGGAATGCCAAATCTCGGCATGAATCCCAGCATGCCTGTCAGCCGCTGTAACCCAGGTCGCTGGACAACTGCGCCGCAGCGGCCCGCAAGGGCTTGTCGACCGTGCCGCCCCATTCCGGATCGAAGGTGGCGACCGAGCCCAGCGTCACCATGCCCAGCACGATGTGGCCGTCCGAATCAAACACCGGCGCGCAAAAGCCGACGATCCCTGGCAACAGCGTATCGACCACGCGCGCCGCGCCACGCTCGCGCACCTCGGCCAGCATCGACTGCACTTGGGCCATGGTCGATGGCACATCGGTGCGGCCCAGTTTCTGCGCGCGCGCCATTTCTTCCTGCAGCATCGGCGCAATCGCCTCGCGCGAGACGTATGCGGCAAAACAGCGCCCGGTGGCTGAGGACAGCAAAGGCATCACATCGCCCAGGCGCAGATTGACGGTGACAGACTCCGGCGATTCTTCCCAGTGCACGATGGTCGGGCCATGGTTGCCCCAGACGGCGAGCGCCAGCGTATGGCCGATCTGTTGCGTCAAGGCGGCGACGCGCTCGCGGGCCAGCTTCACGGCATCAAGGCGCGACAAGGAAGCAAGCCCTAACTTGAGCGCTGCGGGGCCGAGGTCATAGCGCGTGGAGCTCGCATCCTGGATCACCAACTCCAGCCGCTGAAAGCTCACCAGATAACGGTGCGCCTTGGCCGCGCTCATGCCGGCGGCGGCCGCGAGGTCGCGCAACATCAAGGCGCCGTTGGCGCGCGCCAGCACCTCAAGCAAGGCAAAACCCACTTCAACCGATTGAATTCCCGCGCGCTCTTTATCCATTTGAATTAGAATTCTGGCGTTTCGTTTAGTTAAATCAGTTTAACAATGCGTAATCAAGGTTGCAATCGCACCACTCTGCGGCAACCGCCCATTCCACTCTGACGGGGACATGCTTTCATGAAACTTGCCACTTACAAAGACGGATCGCGCGACGGTCAACTCGTCGTTGTGTCACGCGACCTGAGCACGGCGCATTATGCGACCGGCATTGCCAGCAAACTGCAGCAGGTGCTGGACGACTGGAACTTCCTGAGCCCGCAATTGCAGGACCTGTACGAGACGCTGAACAACGGCAAGGCGCGCCATGCGTTTCCGTTCGATCCCGCGCAATGCATGGCGCCGCTGCCGCGCGCCTACCAATGGGCCGACGGCTCGGCCTACATCAACCACGTCGAGCTGGTGCGCGCCGCCCGCAAGAGCGATGTGCCCGACACTTTCTACACCGACCCGCTGATGTACCAAGGCGGCAGCGACGATTTCATCGGTCCCTGCGACGATGTGCTGTGCCCTTCGGAAGCGTTCGGCATCGACTTTGAAGCCGAAATCGCGGTGGTTACCGGCGATGTGCCCATGACGGCCACGCCCGAGCAGGCGTTGGAAGGCATCCGCCTCGTGATGCTGGCCAACGATGTGTCTCTGCGCAACCTGATTCCGGCGGAATTGGCCAAGGGCTTCGGGTTCTTCCAGAGCAAGCCCGCCACCGCCTTCAGCCCCGTCGCTGTGACGCTGGACGAGTTGGGCGACACCTGGGACAAGGGCCGCCTGCACCTCACCATCCAGAGCACCTGGAACGGCCGCAAGGTCGGCATGTGCGAGGCCGGGCCTGAAATGACTTTCCATTTCGGCCAACTGATCGCCCACATCGCCAAGACCCGCAACGTGCGCGCCGGCAGCATCGTCGGCTCCGGCACGGTCAGCAACAAGGGCGTGGAGCAGAACGGCAAAACTGACTGGCCCAAGGGCTACAGCTGCATTGCTGAAAAGCGCGCCATCGAAACGATTCAGGACGGCAAGCCCTCGACCGAATTCATGAAGTACGGCGATACCATCCGTATCGAGATGAAGGGCAAGGACGGGAGCAGCGTGTTTGGGGCTATTGATCAGAAGATTGCGCCGCTGGCGTGAGAGTGTGGGTGTGCGGGGATGGATTGCGGGGCAAGCCCGCAATGACGACACTCTCTGTCATCCCGGGCTTGACCCGGGATCCACTCCCCTCACAGCCGCAGCCACGGCGTGCCGCTGACCTCCGAGCGGGTCTCCGCCAAGGTGCCCAAAAAACTGTCGCACCACCAATGCACGTCATAGCGGCGGATGGTGGACAGCAGCGCCTCGTGGCGCGTGCGGCGTTCCTCCAGCGGCATGTTCAGCGCGAGCTGAATCGTCTGCGCGGTGCTCTCGGTGTCGTACGGATTCACCAGCATCGCCTCCTTCAACTGCTCGGCCGCGCCGGCAAAGCGCGACAGCACCAGCACGCCCGGGTCGGCCGCATCCTGCGCCACCACGAACTCCTTGGCCACCAGGTTCATGCCGTCGCGCAAGGGAGTGACCAGCGCGACGCGGCTTGCGCGGTACAAGCCCGGCAGCGACTTGCGCGCCACTGTGCGGTGCATGAAGCGCACCGGCATCCAGTCGAGTTCGCCATAGTTGCCGTTGATCGAGCCGCACAGGCTTTCCAGCTCGTGCAGGATGTCGGTATAGGCGTTGACGTCTTCGCGGCTGGGCGAGGCAATCTGGATCAAGGTGGCGCTGTTGTGCGTCTCGGGGTGCTTCTTCAGCAGCTCGCGAAACGCCCGCAACCGATGCGGCAGGCCCTTTGAATAATCCAGCCGGTCCACGCCAATCAAGAGCTTGCGGCGCGAATATTCGTTGCGCATGCGCTCGTACATCTCGCGGCCGTCGGGGGCTTGCGTGAGATCCTCAAACTCCTTCACATCGATGCCGATCGGAAACGCGCCCGCATGCAGCGTGCGGCTGAACGCGCGCCAGCGCCCCTCGCCCAGGTTCTGCGCGCGCGCTTCGGATTCGGCATAGCTGCAAAAGTGCTGGTAGTCCGCGTTGCTTTGAAAGCCGATCAGGTCATACGCAAACAGCGCGCGCACCAGCCAGTCGTGGCCGGGGATCGCCGCCAGGATCAAGGGTGGCGGCAGCGGAATGTGCAGGAAGAAACCAATGCGATTCGAACAGCCCAGTGCGCGCAGTTCCGCAGCCAGCGGAATCATGTGGTAATCGTGAATCCAGATGACATCGTCAGGCTTGAGCAGCGGCAGCAGCTTGCGCGCGAAGAGTTGATTGACGCGGTGGTAGCCACCGATGTAGCCCGCGTCAAAGTCCGCCAGGTCCAGCCGGTAATGAAACACCGGCCAGAGCACGCCGTTGGAGTAGCCGAGGTAGTAGGCGTCGTGGTCTTCGCGGCATAGATCGATGGTGGCCAGCGTGACCGGGCCGGCGCGCGTCGTGTGCAGTTCGCCTTCGCCAGGCTTGCCGCCCTCGGCCTCCTCGATGATCTTGCCGCTCCAGCCGAACCACAGCCCGCCTGTGTTTTGCAGCACTTCGCTCAGCGCTACAGCCAAGCCGCCCGCTGCCACTTTGCGTGGATCGGCAAGCCGGTTGGAGACAACGACAAGGCGGCCCATGCTAGATCACCGTATCCCACGGGGCGGACAAACGCACTGCGGCATTGATCAGCCCGACCATCGAATATGTCTGCGGGAAGTTGCCCCACATCTCGCCGGTGATGGGATGCGTGTCCTCGGACAGCAAGCCCAGCGGATTGCGGCACTCCAGCATCACCTCGAAGATCTCGCGCGCCTGCGCCTTGCGGCCGATGCGTGCGAGCGCGTCGATGCGCCAGAAGGTGCAGATGTTGAAGGCGGTCTCCGGCTTGCCGAAATCGTCGCTCGCTTCGTAGCGGCGCATATAGGGGCCGTCGCACAGCGACTTTTCCAGCGCATCGACGGTCGCGATAAAGCGCGCATCGTTCGGATCGATGAAACCCACTTCGGCCATCAGAAGCGCGCTCGCGTCCAGATCCTTGCCGCCGAAGCTCTCGGCAAACGCCTGCCGGCTGTCGCTCCAGGCCTCGCGCAAGATGCGCTCGCGAATCACGTCCGCGCGCTCGCGCCAATGGCGGATGCGGTCGGGCAGCTTGAGCGTTCCGGCCACCTTGGCCAGCCGGTCGCACGCGGCCCAGCTCATCAGCGCGGACGAGGTATGAATGCGCGCGCGCGTGCGCAGCTCCCACATGCCGGCATCGGGCTGGTCGTAGACGCGAAACGCCTGCTCGCCCACGGCTTCCAGGTGCGTGAACTCGGTCTTTCCCGCGCGGCGAAAAAGCCGCTGGTCGTGAAACGCCTGCGAGGCACCGAGCACGATGTTGCCGTACACATCGTGCTGAAAGTGCTCCTGCGCCTGGTTGCCCACGCGCACCGGGCCCATGCCGCGGTAACCCGGCAAATGGTCGAGCACCGCTTCGGGCAAGCGCTCTTCCTGCCCGATGCCGTACAGCGGCTGGATATGCCCGCCGCCCGAGCGCACCACCACGTTGTTGAGCCAGCGCAGATAGTCTTCCATCGTGCCGACTTCAGAGAGGCTGTTGAGCGCGCGCACCACAAAGAACGCATCGCGCAGCCAGCAGAAGCGGTAGTCCCAGTTGCGGCCACTGTCTGGTGCCTCAGGGATGCTGGTGGTCATCGCCGCGACGATGGCGCCCGTGTCCTCAAAGAGCGACATCTTCAGCGTGATTGCCGCGCGGATCACCGCGTCCTGCCACTCCAACGGAATCGCCAGGCGCCGCGTCCAGGTGCGCCAGTAGCTGGCGGTTTCCTGCTCGAAGGCGCGGGCTGTGTCCTCGATGCCGCCCATCAAAGTCTCGTCGGGGCCGAAGATGAAGTTCATCTGCCGGTCCACGACGAAGAAGGTCTCGGCCAGCACATAGTTCAATGGCGCATCGCTCGTGACGCGCAAGGTCTGCGTCGGCCCGACGTAGCGAATGTGATGGCTGCCCTGCGTGACGAGCGGCGTCTGCCGCCCCCAGTCAAAGCGCGGCCGCAGCAGCACGCGCACACGCGGCGTGCCGGCAATCACCTTGACGCGGCGCACCAGCGTGAGCGGGCGGAACATGCGGTCGCGGCTCAGAAAGCGCGGCGCGAAATCGGTGATCTCAATCGCCTGGTTCTGCGTGTCGTACAGCCGCGTCTTGAGAATCGCGGTGTTGTGTTCGTAGTTCTGCTCGCTGCGCGCGAAATTCTCGATCTCGAAGGCCCACATGCTGCCGGAAGGAGACGGATCGAGCAGTGCGTTGAACACCGGATCGCCATCAAAGCGCGGGAGGCAGCACCACACGATGCGCCCGCGTGGATCGACCAGCGCGCTGTAGGCGCAGTTGCCCAGCACGCCGAGGTTCAGGTTGGGAGTCGGCGGGCCGGAGGCGTCGGCCGAGGTCAGCAAGGTAGGTTGGTTCATGCGATTGCCTGGGTTGCCTTGGTCGATCTTGCGTGCAGAGCATCGATGAGGTCGCGAAGCAGCGCGGTGGGGCTCTCCACCCGGTGCCAGGCGGCGCTCGTGCCCGCGCCGACCTTCACGCCGAGGCCGCCGCGGCTTTGCACGGTGCAAAAGCCCACTTCGTCCGTCACGTCGTCGCCGACGAATACCGGCGTGCGGCCGGCAAACGGCTTTTCGAGCATGAAGGCGTCGATCGCGTGGCCCTTGCTGGCAGCGCTGGGCTTGGCCTCGAACACCATCTTGCCCGGCATCAAGGCAAGCCCTGGCGATTCGGCTATTGCGGCCTGCATGGCTTCACGGCAGACATCTTCGAGCTCCGGTGCCTGGCGGAAATGCACCGCAACGGAGCCGCGTTTGCGTTCGATGCGCAAGGCCGGGTAGCGTGCTGTCAGCGCGTCAACGGCAGCCTCGACGTGCGCGAGCGAATAGGTGCTCAAGAGGCTCATCACGCCATCGGCGCTGCGCCGCTCGGCCCCATGCACGCCCGCGGTGGGCAGGTGAAGCGGCGCCAGGAACTCATCCATCTGCGCGATCGGCCGCCCGGTGATCAGCGCGACGGCGCCGCCCAGGTAATGCGACAACGCCTCGAGCGTCGAGGGCAATTGCGGCGGGACGATCACTGCGTCGGGTTGGGGGGCAATGTCCACCAATGTGCCGTCGAAGTCAAAGAAGAGCGCGCACGAAGGGCACAGGATGTCCACGAAATTCATGGTTACCGACCTTACAGACAAGCTGAACGCAAGCATAGGCAGGCTGAGCGCCTCCCGGCGTAGGACAGCGCCTACAAAGCGCGGTCCGCTCAGCGGTTGATCGGGGCCGTTAGTCGCTCACCCCGCTGGGCGCGCGGAATGCGGTGTTAGATTTCGCACCTCACGAGACATCGGCATCCAAAGAGGAGGACTTCGAATGCTGCCCGCCAAAGCGCTCTCCCAATTTCAACTGCTCCGCTTTCAAATTTCCCTGGCGCACGCGGTGGTGCTCACCGCCTTGGTGGCCTGCGGAATCTCCAAAGTCTTCGCGCAAGCTCCTCAACCAACGCAGACCAAGGTGCTGGTCAATCCCGGCGACCAGGGCGAGCAGTCGCGCGTCGTGGTGTACATGGGTTGGAAGGCCGCCATCGAGCAGGCGCTGCGCAAAGGCGGCGTCAACGCGCCCACTGTGCAGATGTCCACCGACGCCACGGCCGATCTTGGGCAGACGCGCTCACGCATTCACGATATCTTCATCGCGCCCGCGCATGTGGTGGGCAGCGCGGTGCGCTATGGCTACACACCGGTGCTCGGTTTGGACCGCCCCTTGCAGGCCGTGCTCGTCGCACCCAAAGACAGCCCCATCGACTCCCTCGCCAAAGCCAGCGGCAAACGCCTGGGCATTCCGCAGCAAGACAGCCTGGTGACCTATCTCGTGCGCGGCGAACTCAACGCCGCCAATACGACGATCAAGCGCCACTTCAAGGAAATCTACGAGACGCGTTATCAGGAAGCATTGCTGCCTTGCCTGCAAGTGCGCCGCTGCGACGTGGTGGCGGTGGAGCGCGGCCTGTTCGATCGCTGGGTGGCCGCGGGCGAGCCTTTGAAACTGGTGATGGAATCCAAGCCCGCACCTGCCATGAGCGTGGCCGTGAAAGACGGCACCAAGCCCGATGCCGAAGCCCTGCGTGCTGCGCTGGTTCCGGCGCTCGCCGCCGGTGTGCCCGGCGCGGAAGGCGCCAAGATCGTGCATCTGGCGGCGAAGGATTTCAGCTACGTTTCTACCTTGGGCTACTTCACGCCGCGCAACCTGCCTGGCGCGACAGTGGTGGACGCGAGCGCCGTGGCCAAGCTGCTGGAAGGCGGCGCGCGCTACATCGACACGCGCACCGACGCCGAATTCAAGGCCGGCCATGTGGGCGGCGCCAAGCTGATTCCCTATGTCGAGAAGAGCGCCAAGGATGCCGACTTCAATGCGTCGCATGACCAGTTCGACATTGCGCAACTGGGCACCGACCGCGCGGCACCGCTGATCTTTGCCTGCAACGGCGCGGAATGCTGGAAGAGCTTCAAGGCCAGCCATGCCGCGATCAAGGCAGGCTACACCAAGGTGCACTGGTTTCGCGGTGGCTTCCCGGAGTGGCGTTCTGCGGGCCTGAAGGCGGAAGTGCTTCCGCCGCAATAAGGCTTCTTCAGCGCGCGTAGGCTTTGCGCGAGCCGTCTTCAAAGACTTCATCGTCGCGCACCAGCTTGCCTGAAGCGTCCCAAGCGCGCTCGCGCGTGATGCGGCCCTTGTCGTCGTAGATCGATTCCGCCACCGGCGCGCCCTTGGCATCGAAGCGCTTGTGGCTGCCGATGGGCGTTTGGCCTTGGCGCGCATTCAAGGCGAAGCGGCCCTCGCGTGCCACGCTGCCGCTGTCGTGGAATTCATTGAGCTGCATGAAGCGTGCGCTGCCTTGCGCTACATAGTCTGCCTTGCTGCGTGGCTGGCCGTTCAGGTAGAACGCATAGTCGCTCAGCGGCTCGCCATTGGCCCAGCGCCTCTCGCGCGTGAGCGTGCCGCTCTGGGCAAACTCCTGCTCGCGTTCCTTTACGGCGCCGCGCTCCACCAAGGTCCACAGCACTTCGCTGCGCTTGGCGCCTTCGGGCCAGAAGCTGCGCTCGGTGCGCTGGTTGCCGTTGATCTCTTCCTGGCGGCTCGGCTTGCCGTTGTCGAACAAGGTTTCAAGGCGCATGCGCTTGCCGGATGCGTAGTTGGCTCGCGCGCGCACGGCGCCGTCGTTGCCGAAGAACTCGACCTGCGTATTGCCGCCGAAGCCGCACCACTTCGCATCGTCCGCGGCGGGTGCGAGCACCGGCTTGTCGGCGCAGCGCAGCTCGCGCAGTTGGCCGCGCTCGGTGAACTCGGCATAGGCTTGCTCGCCGCCCGGTTGTGCGTGGAAAGATGCACGGCGCAACTGGCCGCTGGGATAGAAGCTGCGTGACAGGCCCACCGTCGCGCCGTTGTCGTATTGCGCCTCGCGCAGCGCCTGGCCCGTGGGGCTGAACTCGCGCGCGCGGCCGTGCTGGTTGCCGCGCTCGTTCACGCTGTGTTCCTTTTGCAGCTTGCCGTCCTGGTAGAAGCGCACCAGGCCCATGAACTTGCCGTCCTGCAACTCCTGCTCGCGCTGCAGCACGCCGCTATCGCGATCCTTGCAGCGCATGAGGCCGGTCTTGCCTTGCGTGGTGGAACCGTTGGCGGGGTTGACGGATTGGCCGTTGATCTCGCAGTCCTGCACGGCATGCGCAGTGCCGAGGCCCATCGCGAGACTCAAGCCAAGGCCCGCCGCCGCACGCCTCATTGCAAGCGCGCCTTCAGCTCGCCGCTGGCATGCAGTTTGGCAAGCTCGGCGTAGCCGCCGATCAACACGCCCTTCACGAACACCATCGGAAAGGTCGACCACCCGGCCCACATCTTGAGCGCCAGGCGCCTCCGCCACAGGCTGAAGTAGCTGCCGTAGCCCAGGTAGTGATACGGCACGCCTGCAGCATCGAGCAACGCGCGCGCCTTGCGCGGAAACGGATTGATCGCCATGCCAACCACCACCAGCGGATGCGCGGCGCAGGCGGCCTCGACCTCGCGAATGATGTCGGCGTGCTTCTGGCCGATCTTGTCGCGGATGGCGGCGTCGATGCGGGACTCTTCAAGCAGGGGGCGGGGCATGGGTGGCTTTCTGCTTGGAAATTCAGGACGCGTACAGCGTTTCCAGCGAACGGAAACCCTTGATCTCCATCGGATTGCCGAAGGGATCGCAGAAGAACATCGTCCACTGCTCGCCAGGCTGGCCCTCAAAGCGCACTTGCGGTTTCAAGACGAACTCGGTACCCGCATCCTGCAAGCGCTTGGCCATCGCCTGCCATTCCGGCAAGGCCAGCACCAGGCCGAAGTGCGGCATCGGCACCAGCACATCGCCGACATGGCCGGTGCGTTCGGTCTTGAACGGCTCGCCCAGGTGCAGTGAGATCTGGTGGTCAAAGAAATCGAAATCGACCCAGGTGTCGGTGCTGCGGCCTTCGGCGCAGCCCAGCACGCCGCCGTAAAAGCGGCGCGCCGTATCGAGGTTGGTCACATTGAAGGCAAGGTGGAATAAGCTTCGCATTCCACAAGCGTACAACAGCAATCATCACCATGGACTATTCACGCTACAAAACTTTCAATCTTTCGCGCCGCGGCGCTGACGGCGCGGTGCTCGACATCCAGATGAAAGCCCAGAACGGCAAGCTGCCCACGGCCGGCCACGACGGCCACTGGGAGCTGTGCGAAATCTGGCGCGACGTAAGCGCGGACGACACCGTGCGCTGCGCCGTGCTGCGCGGCGAGGGCCAGGGCTTTTCCGGCGGCGGCGACCTGGCGCTGGTGCAGGACATGGCGAGCGACTTCACGGTGCGCACGCGGGTGTGGAAGGAGGCGCGCGACTTGGTCTACAACGTCATCAACTGCGACAAGCCGATCGTGAGCGCGATGCACGGCCCTGCGGTGGGCGCAGGTCTTGTGGCGGGACTGCTCGCCGATATTTCGATTGCCGCCAAGACGGCCAAGATCGTGGACGGGCACACGCGCCTGGGCGTGGCGGCCGGCGACCATGCGGCCATCATCTGGCCGCTTCTGTGCGGGATGGCCAAGTCCAAGTACTACCTGATGCTGTGCGAGCCCGTGAGCGGCGAAGAGGCCGAGCGCATCGGTCTTGTGTCACTCGCAGTCGATGAAGATCAACTGCTGCCCAAGGCCTACGAAGTGGCCGACAGGCTGGCCGCCGGCTCGCAGACGGCCATTCGCTGGACCAAGTACGCGCTGAACAACTGGCTGCGCCAGGCCGGGCCGTCGTTCGACACGTCGCTGGCGCTGGAGTTCATGGGATTCGGCGGGCCGGATGTGCACGAGGGCGTGGCATCGCTACGAGAACGCCGCCCACCGAAGTTCTGACTTGCTCCCTCTCCCTCTGGGAGAGGGCGGGGGTGAGGGCACGCGGTCGATACGGCAAAGGCCGCCAGCCCTCACCCTAACCCTCTCCCAGGGGGAGAGGGAATAACAGCCTGTAGTGTTATTGCCCGGGTTGCTTGACGACGCGCAGATAAGGCTTGGGCGACTTCCACCCACCCGGAAACAGCGTCTTCGCATCCTCATCCGACACCGACCCCGCAATGATCACATCATCCCCATGCTTCCAGTTCGCCGGCGTGGCCACCTTGTGCTTCGCGGTGAGCTGCATCGAATCCAGCACGCGCAGGATTTCGTCGAAGTTGCGGCCGGTCGTCATCGGATAAGTCAGCATCAGCTTGATCTTCTTGTCCGGCCCGATGATGAATACCGAGCGCACCGTGGCGTTGGTCGCGGCAGTGCGGCCGTCGGATGTACCCGCTTCATCGGCCGGCAGCATGTTGTACAGCTTCGCCACGTTCAGGTCGGTGTCGCCGATCATCGGGTACTTGACGGCGGCGCCCTGCGTTTCTTCAATGTCGGCCGCCCACTTGGTGTGGTTTTCCACCGGGTCCACCGACAGGCCGATCAGCTTGGTGTTGCGCTTGGTGAATTCCGGCTCGATGCGCGCCATGTAGCCCAGTTCGGTCGTGCACACCGGCGTGAAGTCCTTGGGGTGTGAGAACAGCACGGCCCACTGGTCGCCGATCCACTGGTGGAAATCGATCGTGCCCTGCGTGGTTTTGGCCGTGAAGTTCGGCGCTGTGTCGTTGATGCGAAGGGACATGGAAACTCCAATTGAGGTTGAGAGAGGAAAGGCAATATACGCGCCGCCGCCGTGCGTGAAAAGCAAGGGTTTCAGTGTCCCTGCCATAATCCCGGCCATGCATTGCCTGCGCTCCGCCAGAAACCTCGCCCGCTTCGTGCTGGTCTGGTTCGTGCTGTCCCTCGGGGCAGCGGTGGCGTCGCCCATGGTCAAGCCGCAATCCATGGAGCTGGTGTGTACCGGCACCGGCGTCATCAAGGTACTCGTCAAGAGTGACGATGGCGTGAAAGAAGTATCCAGCCACACGCTGGATTGCCCGCTGTGCGCCACCGCCGGCACGCCGCCTCCTGTCACGCAGGCCAAGGTGGAGCCGGTGTTTCCCCTTTCGCACGTGCTGCAGCCCATCGCGGCCGCGCACATCGCGTGGCTCACCGCCGCGCCGCTGCCCGCGCGCGGGCCTCCCGCTTTCTCCTGATCCGTCATTTTCGTGGTGCTGACGTGAGCCTTGGCATTTGCCTGGCTTTTCAAGCGCCGGTCATTTGATTTCAGGAGTTTTTCCGTGCGACAAAACCGCATGGCCGTGGCCTTGGGCCTGGCTTTTCCTCTGGTCTACCTTGGGCAGGCGCAAGCGCAGTTGCCCGCGCCGCAGCGCGAGCTCGGCACCGTTACCGTCACGGGCGGCCAGCCCACCTCGCTGCCTACGCAGATTCCCACCACCATCGAGGGCGTGACGCGCGAGCAGATCGAGCACTCGATCAACGCCACCGACAGCGAAGACGCGCTCAAATACCTGCCCAGCCTGCTGGTGCGCAAGCGCTACATCGGCGACTACAACCACGCCGTGCTCTCCACCCGGGCCTCAGGCACCGGCAACCCGGCGCGCTCGATGGTCTATGCGGACGGCATTCTTCTGTCCAACTACCTGGGCAACGGCCCGACCAACGCGCCGCGCTGGGGCCTGGTCACGCCCGAAGAAATCGAGCGCGTGGATGTGCTGTACGGCCCTTTTTCCGCGGCGTATCCGGGCAACTCGGTGGGCGCGGTGGTGGACTTCGTCACGCGCATGCCCAAGCAATTCGAGGCGCACGGCAAGGTCGGCTATGTGCACCAGCCGTTCGATCTCTACTCGACACACGGCAACTATGCGGCCAAGCAGGCGAGCGCCTCGGTGGGCAACAAGAACGGCGACTGGTCGTGGTTTCTCAACTTCAGCAAGAGCGACAGCGACGGCCAGCCGCTGACCTTTCCGACGCGGCTGGTGTCCCAGGGTGTGGCGGGCAGTGCCGGCACGCCGGTCACCGGCGCCATCCTGGACAAGAGCCGCGCCAACCAGGACTGGTATCTGCTGGGCACCGGCACGCAGTACCACACGGTGCAGGACCACATCAAGGCGAAGATCGCCTATGACTTCTCGCCCACCGTGCGCGCGGCCTACACGCTGGGCTGGTGGCGCAACGATTCGCAAGGCCGGCCCGCGAGCTACCTGCGCGATGCGGCGGGCAATGCGGTGTATGCCGGCACGGTCAACATCAACGGGCAATCCTTTGCGCTCACGCCGACGGACTTCAATCTCTCCAACGAAGAGCTGGTGCACGTGATGCACGGCCTCTCGGTGCGCAGCAATACCAAGGGCACATGGGACTGGGAAGTGGCGGCAAGCCTTTATGACTATGCCAGGGACACTTTGCGCGCGGCAACGGTGGCTTTGCCGGGAGCGCTCACGGGCGGTGCCGGCCGCATCGTCGACATGCAAGGCACAGGCTGGAACACGTTGGCGCTCAAGGGCACCTGGCGCCCGCAGGGCATGGCCGGCGCGCACATCGTGGACTTCGGCCTGCAGCGCGACAGCTACCGCCTGCGCAGCATCGAGAACCTGACGAGCAACTGGATCGACGGCGCTTCGGGCGCGCGCAGCCAGGCCTTCAACGGCGACACGCAACTCACCAGCCTCTACGCGCAAGACACCTGGAAGCTTTCGCCAAAGTGGAAGGCCGTGCTGGGCGCGCGCGTTGAAAAGTGGAGCGCCTCCAACGGGCAAACCTCCAACGCCGCCACCACCGTGCAGCACGCCAACCGCGACGAAAGCCACGTCTCGCCCAAGGCTGCCATTGCCTACCAGGCCAGCGCCCAGTGGCTGCTCAAGGCCTCGACCGGCCGCGCGCTGCGCATGCCCACGGTGGCCGAGTTGTACCAGGGCGGCATCAGCGGCAGCGGAACACTCATCAACAACGACCCGACGCTCAAGCCAGAAAAATCATGGACCACCGAGCTCAGCGCCGAGCGCGACATGGGCAATGGTCTCTTGCGCCTGACCGCATTCTTCGAGCGCACCAAGGACGCGCTGTATTCGCAGACCAATGTGCTGGTCTCGCCCAACGTCACCAACATCCAGAACGTCGATGAGATCCGCACCAAGGGCCTCGAGCTGTCGTACCAGGCGGCGAACGTGGGCGAGGCCTGGTGGGGGCGCGGGCTGGAGGTGGGCTCAAGCCTCACCTGGACCGATTCGAAGATCACCAAGAACGTGAAGTTTCCGGCGAGCGTGGGCAAGTGGCAGCCGCGCATTCCCGAGTGGCGCGCCTCAACTGTGGCCACTTACCGGCCCGACGAAAAATGGTCTTACACGCTGGGCGCGCGCTACAGCGGCAAGCAGTTCAGCACGCTGGACAACACCGACCCCAACGGCTTTGCCTACCAGGGCGCGAGCCGCTACTTCACCACCGATCTGCGCGTGCGCTACCAGGTCAGCAAGCAGATGAGCGCGGCCTTTGGCATCGACAACCTGAACAACTACAAGTACTGGAACTTCCACCCCTATCCACAGCGCAGCTATGTGGCCGAACTGAAAATTGATCTTTGAAAGCGAACGAACATGCAAACACACCAACTGATGACGCGCGCCCTGTGCCTAGGAGCCATGGTTTTTTCATTCGGCGCGCAGGCGCATATCACGCTGGAGTACCAGGTTGCGCCGGCAGGCAGCAGCTACAAGGCCAGCTTCAAGGTGAGCCACGGGTGCGGCGCGTCGCCCACGCGGCAGATCGTGGTGGACATTCCGGCGGGCGTGCGCGGTGCGCGGCCCATGCCCAAGGCAGGTTGGGCGCTGGACGTGCAGCGCGAGAAGCTGGCGCAGCCCTACACCAACCACGGCCGTAGCGTGACCGAGGACGTCACGCGCATCACCTGGACCGCGAAGACGCGGGACGATATGCTCAGCAATGCGCATTACGATGAGTTCGTGCTGGTGTCGCAGATGCCCGGCGCGGCGGGGCCGCTGTATTGGCCCGTCCGCCAGATCTGCGAGGAAGGCCGCACCGATTGGGTCGAGGTGCCCAAGGCCGGGCAGAAGCTTTCCGATCTCAAGTCGCCGGCACCATATCTTGAAGTCCTGCCCGCAGGTGGCGATGCGGGGCACCAGCATTGATGGCGTGCCATCTCGAAACTATTGAACCTGAGAATCACCATGAAACCCATCCAAACCGCAGCGACTCTTTTCGTATCCGCCTTGCTCGCCACTGCAAGCATGGCGCAGCCAGCAGCGCCGGCCGTCCAGGTTGAAGGCGCCTGGGCGCGCGCCAGCGTGCAGGGCCAGAAGGGCACCGGCGCCTTCATGAAGCTCACGGCCAAGGAGGGCCTGACGCTCGTCTCCGTCGCATCGCCGGCCGCGGGCGTTGCCGAGGTGCATGAGATGAAAATGGAAGGCGACGTCATGAAGATGCGCGCCGTGCCCGCGCTCGAGTTGCCTGCGGGCAAGACGGTGGAGCTCAAGCCCGGTGGCTATCACGTGATGCTGATGGACCTGAAGGCGCCGTTGATGAAGGACAGCTCTGTGCCGCTCACGCTGACCTTCAAGGATGCCAAAGGCGTGGAAACGCGCCTGAACCTGAGCCTGCCGGTGGCGGCAGTCGCTCCCGCAGGCGCAGGCGCGCCGGCTGCGCACAAGCATTGAGGGCTTTTTGCCAAAAGGCAACGGCAATCGCCATGGGAGCCGCATTGGGGTAAGCTGTCAGCACAATCTGCACAACGCATCCTGGAGACCTCATGAGCGATTCTCAAAACTTCGGTTTCGGCAAGTTCGTCCCTGGCTTTGACTTCTTGCAGAACCTCGCCAAGGGGGCTTCGCAGAACATTCCGCAGATGCCCAATCTCTCCAACTGGATTGCGCCTACGCTCAACCTGGAAGAGCTTGAAAAGCGCCTGGAAGAATTGAAGGCGGTGCACTTCTGGCTCGACCAGAACTCCAAGGCCCTGGGCGCCACCATCCAGGCGCTGGAGGTGCAGAAGATGACACTGGCCACCTTGAAGGGCATGAACTTCAACATGGGCGACGTGGCCAATGCGCTCAAGCTCAAGGCGGCCGACACGGTGATGACGGGCGTGCAGAAGGTGAGTGAAAAGGCCGCCGACACCGCCAAGACAATTTCCGATGTGGCCAGCAGCGCAACATCGGGGGCCAAGAAGGCGGCCTCCAAGAAGGGCGGTGCCGCTGCGGCCGGCGTCGTCGATCCCCTGCAATGGTGGGGCGCACTCACCAACCAGTTCCAGCAGATTGCGGCCAACGCGATGAAGGATGCCGCCAAGCAGACCGCGCTGGACACCACCAAGAACATGGCGACCGGCTTGGCCAAGGAAGCCTTCAAGACCGCCACCGGCATGGCGGGCGCGGTCGGACGCTCGGCGGCCAAGACGGTATCGGCCGGCGCCAAGAAGCCCGCCAGGAAGTCGGCGCGCAAGACATCATCCGGCAGCCGTTGAGCATGCGAAGAAAGTATTGAAGGTCCGGCCATGAAGCTGTTTCCCTATGGTCACGCCACGCATCCGCAGTGGCGCATGGCCGCTGGCCTTGTGCTGGCCCAACTGCGCGCCCAGATGGCGCTGCCCGACTATGCGCGCGCGCCCACGCTCGCGCTGCTGTACATCACCGACCACTACGCGCCGGTGGCGCAGGACATCCTGGACCACCTGAGCGCGGAGCTGCCAGAAGTCACCGACTGGTCAGGCACGGTGGGCGTTGGTATTGCGTCCAACAACGTCGAGTATTTCGATGAGCCTGCCTTGGCCGTGATGCTGTGCGACCTGCCCAGCGACAGCTATCGCGTGTTCTCCGGCGTCGCGCCGCTGGGCCTGGGCTTTGATGCGCACACCGCGCTGATCCATGCCGATGCGACCACGCCCGATGTGGCGGAGCTCATCGGCGAAATGGCGGCGCGCACCGACACCGGCTATCTGTTCGGGGGCCTGGCCTCCAGCCGCAACGGCACGGTGCAGTTCGCCGTGGGCGGCAATGGCAACATCAAAGGCCACGGCGCGGCGCGCGGCGTGTTCAGCGGCGGCTTGTGCGGCGTGGCGTTTTCAGAAGGCGTGAACCTGGTGTCGCGCGTGACGCAGGGCTGCCTGCCGGTGCGCGGCAATGGCGCTCCGGTGCATGAAGTGACCGAAGCCGATGGCAATGTGGTCATCGCTCTGGACGGCACGCCCGCGCTGGATGTGATGCTGCGCGATCTTTCCGTCACGCTGGACCCGGCGCAAGGCCCTGAGTTGCGGCAGGCTTTGAACGTTGTGCGCTCCACGCTGGTGGGCCTGATGAACCCGACCGATGGCGTCGCCAGCGACGCGGTCAGCCGCACCGGCAACTTCGGCAGCGACGTCATCGTGCGTCACATCATCGGCCTGGACCCAGCCCGCCGCGGCGTGGCGATTGCGGACAAGGTGGAGGCCGGCATGCGCCTGAGTTTCTGCCAGCGCAATGCGCAGGCGGCGCGCGCGGACCTGATCCGCATCTGCGCGGAAATCCGCGAGGAGCTGGAGCCCGAGGAGGTGACGGCGGAAACGGCGATTGCCCTCGCCGCGCCCGAAGCCGAATCGGCGCCACACCCGGCGCGCCGCATCGCAGGCGCCGTGTACGTGAGCTGCGCCGGGCGCGGCGGCCCGCACTTCGGCGCACCGAGCGCCGAGCTGCAGATCGTGCGCCGCGCTCTGGGCGATGTGCCCATCGTCGGCTTCTTTGCCGGCGGCGAGATCGCGCGGCACCATCTGTACGGCTACACCGGCGTGCTGACGGTGTTCACCGATTCGCAGTAAGCCGCGGCGAGAGTGGCGCCGCGCTCGGCCGCACATCGCCAGAGAACGCGAAGTCCACCTCCGGCGCCAGCCCGCTCACGATGCGCGCAATCGATTTGCCCGAACCGCACGAGTGCGTCCAGCCCAGCGTGCCGTGGCCGGTGTTCAGAAACAGATTGGGCAGCTTGGTCTTGCCGATGAGCGGCACGTTGCTCGGCGTTGCGGGGCGCAGGCCGGTCCAGAACTGCGCCTGGCTCGCATCGCCCGCGCCGGGGAACAAGGCTTCAACGCGCCGCACGATGGCTTCGCAGCGTACGCGGTTCAGGTCGCGGTCGTAGCCGTTCAACTCTGCCGTGCCGGCGATGCGCAGCTTGTTGCCCAGGCGTGAGAACACGAGCTTGTATTCGTCATCGGTCAACGACACCTGGTGCGCCATGCTTTCATCCTTGACCGGAAGCGTCACTGAATAACCCTTGGCCGGGTAGATCGGCAGCCGGATGCCCAGCGGCGCTACCAGCAGCGGGCTGACCGAGCCCATCGCCAGAACATAGGCATCGCCACGGATGCGCTGAAAGCGGCCCTCGTTGTCGGTGGCTTCCACGTGGTCGATCTCGCCGCCCACCTCGCGCAGCGCGGTGATGGTGTGGCTCATCAGGAACTTCACGCCGCCCGCAACGCAGAGCTTGACGAGTTCGCGCGCGAAGCGGTTGGCATCGCCCGATTCGTCCTCGGCGGTGTAGGTGGCGCCGGCGAGTTGCGCGCGCACATGGCGCAGCGCGGGCTCGATCTTCACGGCCTCGTCAGCCGAGATGACCTGGCGTTCGCAGCCCAGCGCGCGCATCTGCTCCGCGGGCTTCAGCGCGCCATCGAACTCCTTTTGGTTGGTGTAGAAGTGCAGGATGCCTTGCGCGCGCTGGTCGTAGTCAAGGCCGGTGTCGCGGCGCAGCGCCTGCAGCGTGGCGCGGCTGTAGGTGCCCAGCCGCACGATCTGCTGGATGTTGTGCCGTGTGCGCGCAGGCGTGCATTCGCGCAGAAACTGCAGGCCCCAGAGCCACTGGCGCATGTCGGCGCGGATGCGAAACAGCAGCGGCGCATCTTCCTTGCCCAGCCATTGCAGCACCTTCAGCGGTGCGCTCGGATTGGCCCAGGGCTCGGCGTGGCTCACCGAGATCTGCCCGCCATTGGCAAAGCTGGTTTCGGCGGCGGGACTGGCTTGGCGGTCGATCACGGTGACTTCGTGGCCGAGCTGGTGGAGGTAATAAGCGGAAGTAACGCCGAGCAGGCCGGCGCCAAGAACGATGACTCGCATGGAAAGTACCTTGTGTTGACAGGTGGTCCACGCGGAAAAATGAGCAGGGCTTTTCAAAAGAGAAGCAACCCGGCGCAAATACAAATATCCGCGTGGTTGCCGCTCCCCCTGTCCTTGGTACCTGAGAGATTCACACCCGCCGTTCCCGGTGGTGCTTGCTCCTTCGGTGAGCTTCGCAATAAATGGAAGCTGCTCTCCAGACGGCTATTCAATGAGTGCAGTACGGAACCTGAGCGTGTATGGGAGTTTGCGCCTTCGGTGGCTGGCTCTTACTCTATTCAGAAGCCAGCGCTCTCCTGCAGCTTGGCATTGTACGTGTGCACATGATTCCCGCCAACCTGCTTTTGCGTTCTTCTATCGCCGCAGTTTGGTGAACGCCTCGAACTCCCAGCTGCGCATGGCCAACAGCAGCGTATAGCCCTCGCGGTCTTTCTCATTGAGCTTCTGGTCGGCCTGGTGCTGCTGCGCAAAATCCTGCGCCACGCGCTGCATACGCTCCAGAAATGACGGCGCCAGCGCGCGGCTGACCGAGCCATGCACCAGCAGCACGCCTTCGCCCGGTCCGTCGAAGCCGCCTGAAAAATAGTCGAGCAATGCGTGGTCGCGAAAGTAGTCCATCACCGGCCCATGCGGCCGCCAGCGGAACGTCTTGGCGAGTTTCAGGCGGTAGCGGTTCAGCGGCTTCAGTTCGATGATGCCGATGCGGTCGAGCTGGGCCAGGTACTTCACGCCCTCGGCTTCGGTCAGTGTGTAGTAGGACGTCATCTGCTCCAGCGTCCATTGGCTGAGCACGCAGATGGCCGTGAGCAAGAGCTTCTTGTCGGCCACCACGGCCTTTTCCTGTTGCTCGGTGAGCTCCTTGAGCAAGGGCTGCGTGTCCGCCACGCGGCGTGCCAGTTCCGCAAAGTCCAGCTTGAGCGCGCGGCAAATCGCATCGATGCGCGACAGCGGCATATCGCCCTTGGCCAGCATGCGCTTGACGCTGGATTCGGCCATTCCCAAGGCGCGCGCCAGGTCGGCGTAGGTCATCTGCGCGCTCTTGAGTTCTTTCTTCAAGGCCAGGACGAGGTCGGCGGTGGTGCTCATCTACATCGGTATCGAAATTCGATACGTTCGGTTCAGGAAGGTTTGACTGTATCGGTATTTGCGCCGTTTGTGGGGCGCGGCCTCGCACACTGCGGCCACTTTCATCACCCCAAGGAACTCGGATGCATCCCCCTCTACAGCGCGCATGGCTTTCGCAAACTGAATCTGCGTTGCTGGCTGTCGTGGCCGCCTTGCTGGCGTTGGCCGTCTTCGGTCCAGCGCTGGCGCAGCCTGCCAATTACCACGGGTTTGCCGACCAACGCCCTTGGCTGCACATTCCCTACGCGGCGGATGTGCTCAGCAATCTTCCCTTTGCCGTGTGGGGCGTGGTGGGCCTGGTGTGCTGCTGGCGCATGGCGGCGGTGGGTGCGGCTCAGCGTGCGCTGGCCGCCTTGTTTTTCGGCGGATTGATCGTTACCGCAGCGGCCTCGGCCTGGTACCACTGGCAGCCGGTCGACTCCGGCCTTGCCATCGACCGCGGCGGCATGGCTGTGGCCTTTGCCGGCTTGCTCGGCTTGGCAGTCGCAGGGCGCATCAGCGCGCGTGCAGGTGTGGCGATGGCTGCGGCGGTGCTGGTCTTGGGACCATTGAGCGTCTGGGCCTGGGCTGCCTCGGGCAACGTGCTGCCATGGGCTGTTGTGCAATTCGGCGGCATGGCGCTCGTGCTTTGGATGGCCTCGCGCAAGCCACTGCCGCATGCGCTGCCAGTGCGCTGGGCACTGGTGATCGCGGTCTACGCCGCCGCCAAGGGCCTGGAGCATGCGGACCATTGGATCTTCGCGCTGGACCACGGCTGGCTCTCGGGCCACAGCTTGAAGCACGTCGTGGCAAGCTTCGCGGCCTGGCCGGTGATCTCGGCTTTGCGTGCCGCTGCACACGCCTGAACCGCTTCGGCTGGTTTCATTCGTTTTAACTGTATCGCCTGTGTCGCCGCAGCAACTTTGCCAACGCTTGTGCCACACAATGCGACCACTTGCAATCAATGAGAAAAAGGAGTCAGGCATGGGATCCGAGACTGTCACCATGGCACCCGCGCCGCATGCGCAGGACCACCCCAACCAGTTCGCCCTGCTGCGCCAGCGCCGCTTTGCGCCTTTCTTCTGGACGCAGTTTGCCGGCGCGGCCAACGACAACCTGTTCAAGTTCGCCTTCACCGTGATGGTGACCTACCAGCTCACCGTGGGCTGGCTGCCGCCGGCGCTGGCGGGCCTAGTGATCGGCGCGCTGTTCATTCTGCCCTTCCTCTTGTTCTCGGCCACCAGCGGGCAATTGGCGGACAAGTACGACAAGAAGGTATTGATCCGCTTCGTCAAGCGGCTGGAGATCGTCATCATGGCCCTGGCGGCCTTTGGCTTCTTCAACGCGAACATTCCGATCCTGCTGGCCTGCACCTTTTTGATGGGGCTGCATTCCACGCTGTTCGGCCCGGTGAAGTTCGCCTATCTGCCGCAGCACCTGAGCGAGCGTGAGCTCACGGGTGGCAACGGTATGGTGGAGATGGGTACCTTCGTCGCGATCCTCTTGGGCAACGTGGCGGGCGGCCTGATCATCGCGGTGCCGGAGATCGGCGCGCACCACGTCGGCTTTGCGTGCATCGGCCTTGCCATCCTGGGCCGCGTTGTTGCCGAATACATTCCGGCCTCCGAAGCCACCGACCCGGGCCTCAAGATCAACTGGAATCCGGTAAGCGAGACCTGGCGCAACCTCAAGCTCGCGCACGAAAACATTGTGGTGTTCCGCTCGCTCCTGGGCATCAGCTGGATGTGGTTCTTTGGCGCCGTGTTCCTGAGCCAATTCCCAAGCTTTGCCAAGGAAGTGCTGCATGGCAACGAGCAGGTGGCGTCGCTCTTGCTGGTGGTGTTTTCCATCGGCATCGGCACCGGCTCGCTGCTGTGTGAGGTGCTTTCGCGCCGCCATGTGGAGATCGGCCTCGTGCCGCTGGGCGCCATCGGCATGAGCGTGTTCGCCATCGACTTGTACTTTGCCTCGCGAGGATTGGCGTCGCCGGCCGGCCAGCCGGCGAGTGCCGCCTTCACGTTGTCGCAGTTCGTCGGCATCGCCGGCCACTGGCGCGTGATGGCCGACCTCGCGCTGCTCAGCCTCTTTGCGGGCCTGTACAGCGTGCCGATGTACGCGCTGATCCAGATGCGTGCCCAGCCCACACACCGCGCGCGCATCATCGCGGCCAACAACATCCTGAATGCCTTGTTCATGATCGCGAGCTCGCTGATCGCGGGCGTGCTGCTCAAGGCCGGCTTCACCATTCCGCAGATGTTCCTCGTGGTGGGCCTGGCCAACGCGGTGGTGGCGTTCTACATCTTCATGCTGGTGCCCGAGTATTTGCTGCGCTTCATTGCGTGGATGGCTTCTCGCCTGGTCTACCGCTTCAAGGTGACGGGCGACGATCACATTCCAGTGGAAGGCGCGGCCGTGCTGGTGTGCAACCACGTGAGCTTTGTCGATGCCGTGCTGCTGATGGCGGCCAGCCCCCGCCCGATCTACTTCGTGATGGACCACCGCATCTTCAAGGTGCCGGTGCTGGGTTGGCTCTTCAAGCTGGCCAAGGCGATTCCGATCGCTTCGCGCAAGGAAGATCCTGTCGCCTACGAGGCCGCGTTCGAAGCCGCGGCCAAGGTGCTGCGCGAAGGCGACCTGCTCGCGATCTTTCCGGAAGGCGGCATCACGCGCGACGGCCAGCTGCAGGAGTTCAAGGGCGGCATCATGAAGATCCTGGAGCGCCAGCCGGTGCCCGTGATCCCGATGGCGCTGACCAATCTCTGGGGCTCGTACTTCAGCCGCATCGAGCAGGGCGGCGCGATGGTGCGGCCGTTCCGGCGCGGCATGTTCAGCCGCGTGGGCCTGAATGTCGGCCCGCCTGTTGCGCCGCAGCAGGTGCAGCCCGAACTCCTTCGTACGCGGGTGCAGGGCTTGTTGAGTATCTGATGGCGATACTTTCAGCATGGATTTGCGCGCCTGTGTCGCAAATCCTGTGCCTTTTCAACGCCTCTCACCCACACTTCATTCACCCCAACCACTCATAGAGGTCTTATGCAAGTTCTGATGCACCGCGATTCCAAAGCCTGGCAATTTCAGGTGTGGGCTTCCTTTCCAGCACATTGGGATCCTAAGCTTAGAATTCCACGTGGACAAGTTGTCGCG
>JADMIO011618385.1_pt1 | contig 60206 bp, 52 predicted proteins | sample 8958161 | NCBI WGS metagenome assembly JADMIO01 (sample SAMN16585339, study PRJNA669376) | soil metagenome | isolation source: Crop rotation soil | place: USA: Cullars Rotation, Alabama | collected 2011
CGACAACTTGTCCACGTGGAATTCTAAGCTTAGGATCCCAATGTGCTGGAAAGCCCGGGCATTTTGCGGGCGATGTCGGCGGAAGAACTGAAGGATTACAAGAAGAAGTCGATCGAAGGGGGACTGCCGGGGAATGAGAGCAAGGAGAATATCAAGGCGCATTGGCGGGTGGAGAATGGAGAGCTGGTGAATGATGGCAAGGGGCTGTACGCAACTACAGATAAGGATTATGGTGATTTTGAATTGTGGGTGGAGTACAAGGCGTTGCCGGACGGGGATAGCGGGGTTTATCTGCGAGGGATACCGCAGGTGCAGATTTGGGATGCGACGAAGGGTGACCCGCGAGGATTGGGCCAGGACAAGGGATCGGGCGGGCTTTGGAACAACAGCAAGGGAGCGCCGGGGAAAGATCCGTCCAAGATGATGGATAAGCCGCTTGGAGAGTGGAACAGTTTTAAAATTAAGATGATCGGGGAACGGGTGACTGTGGTTTTTAATGGGGAGACTGTGGTGGACAATGCGGTGCTGGAGAATTTTTTCGCGAACCAGAAGGCTGGCTATGTGGCTTATGGGAATTCCTCGAAAGCGGCCGATGGAAAAGAGCAGAAACGGCCCAACGGGTATATGCGCGATCCGGTTCCTGCGATGGGTCCGATTCAGCTTCAGACGCATGGGAGTGAGATTCGGTGGCGAAATATTTTTATTCGGGAGATTACGCCGGAGGAGGCGAACAAGGAACTGGCCTCTCGTGACGCGGATGGTTTTGTGGAGATGATTAATGGAAAGGACCTGAGCAATTGGCAGGGAGCGGTGGATAGTTATGAAGTGAAGAATGGGTCGGTGGTCTGTAAACCGGGGAAGGGCGGGGACCTTCTGACTAAGGACGAGTATGAGAATTTTGTGATACGATTCGAATTCAAGCTGCCACCGGCGGGAAATAATGGGATTGCGATCCGGACTCCACTGAATGGGCATTCGGCGGGTGATGGATTGGAGATCCAGGTGCTGGACAGTGATGGGTACAATGCGGCGCATCCGAAAGACCCGCTGCTGCCGTATCAGTACCATGGGTCACTGTATTTTTGCGCAGGGGCGAAGCATGGTTTTCTGAGGCCTGTGGGGGAATGGAATTTTGAGGAAATTGAGGTGCAGGGGCAGACGATCAAGGTGACATTGAACGGCACGAAAATCCTGGATGTGGATATCGACAAGCTGGACCGTTCGCAAATTGAGCACCCGCCAAAAGGGCTGGACCGGCGGAAAGGGTATATTGGATTTGCGGGGCATGATGATCCGGTGCAGTTCCGGAGTTTCAAGGTGAAGAAGCTTTAAACTTCATGAGCAGCGCGTGGCGGGTGTGGACCGCCACAGCCTGCTGAGGTTATGCCAATCGTGGTCGCTATTATTTTTACTGTTGCTGTGGGAATGATTATCCTGTGGCGCGCAATCAGGCGGAAACGGTAGTGCCTCTTGGGGACGGGTTGAAGCAAAGCGTGAGGAACGTTATTTAGGAGCGATTAATCGTGATGAGCGTCGGCGGACGAATCGCTGTCTGATCCGCTGTGGTCGTGGGTAATAGAGTAGGCTTCGAAGACGTCTTCGGCGGAGTAAGGAAGGGAACTGCCGAGCAGACGATCTCCAACTTCGGCGCGGAGAGCATCAAAGTTACATTTGGGGAGGAGGTCGCCCATTTTGGCGGCATATTCAGTGTAGGTTTCACGGCTGCAGAACATCGCGTAAGCGTATGGAAGATGATTTGGATCGAGGGCTCTGGCGTGAGCGGCTTTAATGACATGTTCGGGAGAGTAGAACCTGCGTTTACCAAAGCGGCGGAGAAGTTCGGGTCCAAGGATTTTGACGTAAGAGCGAAGGGCAAGGCGGCGGCGGATGGTATCGAAGAATTTCATTGGATCCAGTCGACCTGTGGAAAATTAGAGGATTCCATGTAGGAATCAACGTTCCTTTCGAGCCGAGGGCGGTACGGTTAGTCGCTGGAGGAGCCGGTGCTAAATGGATTGTTTTTAGATTTGCGCTGCTTTTTTTCGAGTTCGAAAGGGTTCTCGAGAGGTTCGTTGGATTCGGCTTTTTTGAAGCAGAAAGAGGCGAGAAAGATGTAGAGCCAGGCGAGGGGAAAATGGGCGGCGAAGAGGATGAGAAAGAAGACGAGGCTGATTTCGTCGTGGAGGTAGAGCAGGAGGCTGAAGGTGACCAGGATGGAGCCGGGGAACATGGCGGCATAGGAGACTTTCCATGCCTGACCCAGCGAGAGGTCGCGCTTGAAAAGGGCGGCAATGAGCCATGGGTAGAAGGAATAAAGCAAGGCGAAGAGGGCCCAAGAAATGAGGAGGCCCAAGGCAGTGCCCAGGCCGAGGGCAAGGAGAATGGCTGGCTGCCATGCACCCCAGAGTGGCGACATTGAATCGCGGTTGCATTGGATAACCCAGCGTTGCGGATAAGGAAGAGAGGTGTAGCCAAACAATGAGCCGACGCGGAAGAGGTGAGGCTCCAGGATTATGGCGAGGTCGGAGGGTTTGCTTTGGGCTCTTTCGTTGCCGGGGTTCACTTCGATCGAAAGAAATTCATTGGCGCCGAGGAGGCGGGGAAGTTTTTCTGGCCAGAAGAACTGGCCGGCTTCGATGACGCTGTTGGCGGGGAGAGCCTCGACGGCTTCGGAGATGGCGGGAGACCAACACTTGGCCGCAAGCCAGATGACCGCAGCACCGGCCATGCAGGCAAAAACGAAGCCGATGGAAAGCATTTTGCCGAAGGAGGCGCGGGCGAACCTGGCAACTCCAGCGGGCGTGAGCGGATTCAGTAGCTTTTGGTTGAGCGGCTGCTCAAGCATTCAAGTAACTAAAGCAACTTGGAAGCGGAGGGACAAGATATTCCCGGCGGGCGCGGGAGATCGGAGGCAGGAGTAAAAAACTATGGCGGAAAGAGATCGTCGCCAAGTCGCCTTTAGACAAGGGGTGCGATTCCAAGTGAGGGTCAATTTTAGTTCCAATAGTGCTGCCAGAGTCCGTTGGAGCGAGCGGTTTTTAAGTTGAGGATGCGCTGGGCATTGCATTCAGTCCACCAGCCGCCGGCCAATTTGAGGCGCTGCTGGACGACGTGGCGATGGCCGCTTTCGATCTCTCCGGAGCCGATTGGGTATCCTTCGCGAGTGGCCGTCGCGTAGTCCAGTTGCTCACAGCGCTCGGAAATATAGCGATAGGCGTTGCGCACAGGCGTTGCCTCGGCGTCGGTATTCGGCTTCTCCAGGAATCCCTGGAGCGCACGCAACACTTTTCTCCACTGGTTTTGCAGGAGCCTGCCTTGTTGCCGCCGGAGCCAAGCGCGTGCCCTCTTTTCTCCGCCAATGGCCAGAGCTGCCTGGCCCAGATATTCGCTCACGTGATAAAAATCCAAAAGGAATCGCCCGCCCGGGAAGTTTTCCCGGAACTTCTCCGCGATCCAAGGCGCTCCATCACCCACTCCATGCACGTGCGTTTGACTGGTCAGGCCGGCCCGCTCGACTGTCTCCCGCCACAGGCCTGCACTGACTTCCACGCTGCCCAATGTCGCTCCGTAGAGGCTTTGAGCTTTGCCCACCGGCCGGGCCGAGCACAGTCGCACCTCGCGCCAGAATAGTTTCTTTTTCTTGCGCCGGTCTCCAGCCTCGCTCGCGCTTTCCACCACCGGAATGAGGCTGCCGTCGATTTGTGTGACGATCGCGGCGGCCGAAGGAAGTTGCATCTTCGCAGCCACTTTGAGAATGGAGCGCCCGTGTTTTAAGGTGCAGGCTCGCACGCTGCTGGCACCGACTTTAATGCCGTAATGTTCCTGAACTCGCGCGGCGGCACGGGCGAAGGACTCTTCTGCGCCAAAGTCTGTGAGCGCGCGCTGCAACGCGCGTGAAGAGTCTCGCGGCCTGAGCCCGGCGGATTGGCAAAACGGACGCAAGCGCGGCCCGCGGCGTCCCAGGCGCAGAACTTCTTCGACTATGACCACAGCACCATAGGTGGTCTGCCAAGCTACTTTTTTTTTGAATCCCGTTGTAGGGTCGAATCCTTTTGCAGCGCCTGCTCTGCGGCTTGGTCGGCCTTGAGCTGAGCCATGCCCCCGAGCAGTTCCTTTCCGAGCAGGCGCATTTGCTCGATCACTTTGGTTTCGACTTCATCCAGGCTGCACCCTTGGGCGAGCAGTTCATCGCGCATATCGGCGATTTGATGCATCCGTTCGGTGAGATGCGGGTCCTTGGCCAGGCGTTGGTCAAGGCTCTGAGTGCGGGTCTTCGGGCGAGAGCGTTCATGCTTCATGAACCGCTTTAATTATACACTTTCCAGCGTTGTACAATATCTAAATGCGACATTTTTCAGGAAACCTGCCCCTCAGTTTAAATCGCACCCTTAGACAAGTGGTTGAAAAATGTTTCGATTGACGCGCAAGAGGAAAAGTTTTTTAGTTTGAGCGTCGGTGCGGTAGGCACTCCAATTTTCCAAACGAATTTATGAAACTGAGAGTAACGGCTTTATGCCTTTTTTTGCTGGTCACGTTCAAGAGCCAGGCTTCTGTGGACATGTTCCTGCAGTTGGATGGGATCAGTGGGGAGAGTGTGGTGAAGGGACACGAGAAGCAGATTGAGGTGCTGGCGTGGTCCTGGGGTGTGAGCAATCCGGCGGTATTAAGCGGCGGAGGGACGGGCGCAGGGAAGGCGACGTTCCAGGATATAAGTATAACGAAGTACGTGGATTTGGCTTCGACATCGTTGATGTCGAACATTGCAACGGGAAAACATATTCCGAGCGCTGTTTTAACCCTGGAGAGGGTGGGTGGAGCGACCGCGCGAACGCCGTACATGAAAATCACGCTGACGGATGTGCTGGTGACGAGTCTTTCGACGGGAGGTTCCGGCGGAGAAACACGGCTGACGGAAAATATTTCGCTGAATTACAGAACGATCAAGGTGGAGTATTGGCAGCAGAAGGCGGACGGGAGCACTGTGCTGGCAGGAACATTTAACTGGGACCTGGCAGCAGCTACAACGGAATAAGGAAAGAGGCTGGGTGAATGACAGCCGCTGTTCGATGAGAATAACTCGCCTTTTTCGCAATTGGATGTGCGCCGCGGCAGCGTTGGTGTTGTGGGCAGCGCCGGCGCGGGGGGCAGTGGATATGTTCATCAAGATCGGCGATCTCAAGGGGGAGTCGCGGGATAAACAGCACGCTGGAGAAAGTGACGTGTTGAGCTGGTCATGGGGAATGAGCAATCCGGCGAGAATTGTGGTGGGTGGCGGAAGCGGCGCGGGAAAAGTGCGGATCAGTGACTTAAACTTCCAAAAATTTACCGACACAGCGAGCACCGAATTGATGAAGAGTTGCGCCAACGGGAAACATTATGACCGGGCTGTGCTGACCATTCGGAAGGTCGCGACAACGCCAATCGAATTTTATCGAATTATCCTGGAAGAAGTGCAGGTGACCAGTGTTTCGACAGGTGGAAGTGAAGGTAGTGATGAGCTGGTAGAGTCGGTGACATTAAGCTTCGCGCGGATCGGGGTACAATATTTTTCAATCACTTCAAAAGGGACCGTTGGGGTTGAGACGAGATTTATGTGGGATCTGCAGCAGAATTTGCCAGGGCACGTTTTGTTTCCGGGGGATTCAACGGGGCCGCAGGATTCGGATGGAGATGGAATGCCGGATGATTGGGAGACGGCGCATAACCTGAGCCCGCTGATCCCGGATGGGAATGTGGATAGCGACGGGGACGGGGCGACGAATTTCGATGAGTATGTGGCGGGGACTGATCCCCAAAGCAAGAACGAGGTTTTTAAGGCGAGTTTCAATGGAGGGGTGAGTGGAGCAGTTGGATCGTTGAGCTGGAGCAGTGCGCCGGGAAAACAATATCGAATCCTGGTGAGTGAAAGCCTTGATTTGCCCTTTCAGTTGTACAGTACGGTGAACTCCAGCGGAGAAGGGACGACTAGCATTCCTTTCCCGGCAAATCTGGGGAAACAATTCTTCAAAATTGAAGTGACGCCGTAAATTCCTCGCGGGCATTTTAAGGGCGCCAAGGGCAGTAATTCACAAATATTTGGGTTGATAACCGCGCAATCATGCTCATATTATCTGCCTACCCTATGAGAAAGTTAAATTTCGGCCTCACACTCGGTCTGTGTACTTTTCTATTTGTAACGGCAGTATCGGGGAGAGTTTTGGACGATTTCAACGACAACATTAAAACCGGATGGAATGATTTTCTTTTTCCGGTGGGGCCGTACGCGACCATCACAGAAACCGATGGCCAATTTCATTTTTCTCTGGCGGCGGCAAAACAATCGATCTTTGCGGCTAGCACCAAGAGTTCGGAGAATTTCGAATTGAAGGAAGGGCGAACGATCGAGCTGAGGGCGGATTTGGTATCGGGGAACGGGGATGATTCGTTCGGGATCATTTCATTTATCCCGACGAGTTCCTCGGTGAGCACCTTGAGCGGGTATGGATTCGCGAAATCGGGGAGCGACATCATCGTGAGCAAAGGGATCAATAAATATTTTTATGCTGAGAATCCATCGACGCCGATCAAGAACGACAATGTAACGATGGTGCTTTCGCTAACGGTGAAAAACGGGAACGTGATTATTAATGCAAAGGTGCTGGACAAAGACGCGAACAACGCGGTCATTTTCAACCAGAGTTTTATCGATACAGCGGCGGCGGATGTGCTTTCGGACGGGGTAGACGATCCCGCAGCGCCTTATTTGGGGAATGGGAATTTCGTATTGATCTGCTATGAAGACGACGGGAATACGCAGGACAGCTACGAAGTGACTTTTGACAATGCGGAAGTGTTCGTGACGGACAGCAGCGTGCTGGATGATTTCAATGATAATACAAAAACGGGCTGGAGCGATTTTCTTTTTCCGGTGGGAGTGACTTACGCGAACATCACGGAAGCGAACGGTCAATTTAATTTTTCCCTGATTCCAATGGGACAATCGATTTTCGCGGCGAGCACGAAGACATCGAGGACGTTTGATCTTGTGGAAGGGGAACGAATCCAGTTCAGCGTGGACCTGGTGAATGGAAATGGAAACGATTCGTTTGCGATCCTGGCATTCATACCGACATCGAGCCAGGTGAGTTCATTGAGTGGTTATGGGTTTACCAAATCAGAGAGCGATATCCTGGTAAGCAAGGGAATCAACAAATATTTTTACGCGGAAAATCCAAGTGAGCCGCTGAAGAATAATAACGTGACGATGGTGCTGACACTTACAGTTCGAAATGGAGCTGTGGAGATCAACGCGAAGGTGCTGGACAAAGATGCGGCCAACGCGGTGATTTTCGAGCAGAACTTTGTGGACACTCCGGCAGAGGATGTGCTTTCGGACGGAACAGACAGCCCGCCCGCGCCGTACGTGGGGAGCGGCAATTTTGTATTAATGTGTTATGAAGATGACGGAAAGACACAAGACAGTTACGAGGTGACCTTCGACAATGCGATTGTGGCGGCACCACCGGCGGCGGCAAACACGCCACCGATCATTTCGGATGTGACACCGGCGGCTTATTCGAACTTCCTGCCTGCTTCGAGCACAGTGAGTTTCAAAGTGGCGGATGACCAGGCGCTGGACCCAAGCGCGATCACAGTGGTGCTGAATGGGCAAACACTGAGTTCTACGAATGGGCTGACAGTTGGGGGGACCGGGACAGCCCGGACAGTGTCGTTTGCCGGTTTAACCGCGAACACAGATTACAAAGCGGTAATTAATATAAAGGACGCAGGAAATGCGACGGCGACTGCGACTCTCTATTTTGACACGTTCAGCAGTAACTATGTGGTGATAGAAGCTGAAGATTATAACTTCCAGAGCGGGAGTTCGCTGGAAAACTCCGTCCTGTATCCAGAAGGCGCCCTTGGGGTAGCAGACTCATTCATCGGACAGGTGGGAACAGTGGACGTGGATTACCATGACACGCGCGGAGATTACAGTGATGCGCCGTATCGGCCGGAAGACCATGTGCGGATGCAGCATACGCTGGATTTGCCGCGGCAAAAATATACCGATGCGGGAGGGGCAGCTTCGTTCATTTACGATTATGATGTGGGTGACGTAGCGGCGGGCGAGTGGCTGAATTATACGCGGACATTTCCGGCGGCGAATTACGAGGTGTATTTCCGGGAATCATTAGTGAATGCGCCGCTGGCCAAAACTGAGTTGCAGGAAGTGACCAGTGACCCGACGACGGGAGACCAGACGACCACAACGGTGGGCACATTCCTGCTTCCTTCCACCGGCTATCAATATCGAAACATTCCGCTGACCGACGCGGCGGGACAAAACAAAGTGGTGCTTTCGCTTTCGGGAAAGAAAACGTATCGAGTGGCGCAGGTGGACGGAGATCCAGCGGATGGAGGAATTTTCCAGAACTATCTTGTGTTTGTGCCGACGACGGCGAGCGCCGTGCAGCGCGCGACAATTAGCAGCTTGAGCCCGGCCAATGGATTATCAATCGAAACTTTGACGCCATCGATCAACGTGACGATTCAAAATCGAGACACGACTGTAAAGACAAACAGTATTAAGCTTTATGTGAATAACGCGCTGTCAAATGCGCAAATCAGCGGTACGGCAAACGGCGCCATGGTGAGCTACGCGCTCTCGCCATTGCCGGCATCAGGATCGCAGGTGAATGCAAGATTGGAGTTTACGGACAGCGAGAATGTGATTCAGACGAACGAATGGAGCTTCACGATTACCTACAAGAGCCTGAATGTGGCCAATCGCGTGAACGGAACAGGAGCGATTCGCGGCATGAATTACCGTTTAGTGCAGGCACCGCCGGAAGGAGGCCTGTTAGAGAACAGCCTGAACAGGGCTGAGGCACAATTGGCGGTCAATTCTGCAATCCCGAAAGTGGTGGATACAAATACGGTGGTGCAAGTATTGAATTTGAGCCAGGACGGTCTGGATGCTGGTGCAATCCCGGGAGACATCCTTGCCCCGGGCCTTGAACCTGAAGTGTACGGAGACGATAACTTCACCGTGGAAATAACGACGTACCTGGAGTTAACCGCTGGAGTGCACCGGTTCGGGATGAATTGCGATGATGGTTATAAAATTTCGGTCGGCGCGACATTAAATGACCTGAACGCCAGTCCAATAGCGTTCCACAATGGCGGACCGGCGAACGAAACATTCGATTTCCTGGCACCGCAAGCTGGGTTGTATCCGTTCCGAGTGGTTTGGTACGAAAGAGGTGGAGGCGCGCAGGCTGAGTGGACTTCCGTGGATTTGCAAAGCGGGGCAAAAACCCTGATTAATGATCCGGGCACTGCGGGAGCGATTCAGCAAGCATCGGCGGGCGGTGGTGTGGTGAAGGCTTACACAAGCTTCACTCCAATCGCGGCGACGCTGGTAGTGGAATCGTCCGGTTCGGTGAATACGGGATATGCTCAGGACAATTCGGCAGTCATTGATACGGCCAACAAGAAAATTACCATTCCAATGGCAGCAGGAAACCGGTTTTACCGGTTGAACGGCTCAGTTGCGTCGAGAATAGCCGGGACCCAGATATCGGGCAACTCGCTGGTGCTGACTTACGAATAAGAGATTAAGTTCGAATTGAAATCACGGGCTTTGCGCTAATCCTTCTGGACGGCCAAAGCCCGTTCCTTTATTTTCGCCCCCTATTTTTATGCCAGAAGCCTTTCCGAATATCTCCAAGATCAGTTACGAGGGACCGAAATCCAAGAATCCCCTCGCGTTCAAATGGTATAACCCCGAAGAACTGGTCGAAGGAAAATCGATGAAGGATCACCTCCGCTTTTCGGTGGTGTACTGGCATACGTTCCGTGGGATGGGAGCGGACATGTTCGGGGCCGGCACGGCATTTCGGCCCTGGGAAGCGGCGACGGATTCCGTGGACAATGCACGGAACCGGGTGCGGGTCGCATTCGAATTCATTGAGAAACTCGGCGCACCGTTTTATGCGTTTCATGACCGGGACGTGGCTCCAGAAGGAAAGACGCTGAAAGAAAGCAACAAGAACCTTGAGGAAGTGGGAAAAGTGCTGATGGAAGAGCAGCAGCGTACGGGGATAAAACTGCTTTGGGGGACGGCGAATTTATTTACCCATCCGAGGTACATGCATGGAGCGTCGACGAGCTGCAATGCAGATGTGTTTGCCTACGCAGGGGCACAGGTGAAAAGGGCGCTTGAACTGACTCATGAACTGGGTGGCGAGGGTTACGTTTTCTGGGGGGGACGAGAAGGGTACACAACCTTGTTGAACACAGACCTGAAACGAGAGATGGAGCATCTGGGCAAGTTTCTGCACATGGCCGTGGATCATAAGAAGGCCATCGGATTTAAAGGACCATTTTACATTGAGCCCAAACCAAAAGAACCGACGAAGCACCAGTATGATTCGGATGCGGCGGCCTGCTTGAATTTTCTACGAGAGTTCAACCTGCTTGAACATTTCAAGCTGAACCTTGAAACGAATCACGCAACGCTGGCGGGGCATACGATGCAGCATGAGATGGAAGTGGCGGCAGCAGCGAACGCGCTGGGTTCCATCGACGCGAACATGGGAGATGTGCTGTTGGGTTGGGATACAGACCAATTCCCGACGGATGTGTACCTGACTACTCAGATCATGCTGACGATTTTGAAAATGGGCGGGTTTACGACAGGTGGAACCAACTTTGACGCGAAAGTACGACGTGAAAGTTTCGAGCCTGTGGATCTCTTCTACGCGCATATCGTGGGGATGGACACCTTCGCCAGAGGGCTGAAGATTGCGGCTGCAATCCGAAAGGATGGGCGGCTGGCGGACTTCGTGAAGAAGCGATACAGCTCCTGGGAAAGCGGGATCGGCCAAAAAGTGGAATCGGGCAAGGCAGGTTTGCGAGATCTGGAAGCTTACATTTTGGAAAAGGGCGATATAGACGCAAATCAATCAGGCAGGCAGGAATTCCTCGAAGGGCTTATAAACGAGTTTATCTGAGTGAGTTCGAGCGCGAGCAGATCACAGGCGCATGTTATCGGAGAGAATCGTAAGCTGAGTCTTCATGTAGGAATTCCTGGTAAGCGAAAGTTTGCCAGGCCTGGGTTTCACCGCTTTCGGGCTCAGAGGTCAGAACGATGACGCGCGCGGTACCCGTACGGGGAAGTTTGGCCGCAATTTCATCGGGTATAGTTAGAATGCTTGCTCCGGTAAGATTGATTGTGAATTCAACGGCCTTCACTCCCAAAAGTTAGCGGCTTACAAACAGGGGGTCAACTTGCTTATGTTGGTGTTTCTTGTTAATCAGCCCAATACAACACCGCTTTTAATCGCTTGAACCGAAAGCAGGTTTATTCGCTTTTAGTTCGCGAGGTTTGTAGATGCCGAGAGGGGTGATGATGCCGGTAATCAGCTCGGCGGGAGTGACGTCGAAGCTGGGATTGACTGCGTGGCTTGATGGATTGGCGACGCGGACATACTCGCGCGCTCCGGATTTGGTCTGACCCCACGCGCCGAGAACTTCACTTTCATCGCGGTCTTCGATGGGAATATCGAACCCGGACTCGAGATTCCAATCGATGGTGCTGAGTGGGATGGCAACGTAAAAAGGTATTTTGTGGCGGGCCGCGAGAACAGCGCGGGTATAAGTGCCGATTTTGTTTGCGACATCGCCTGTTTTTCCAAGAACGCGGTCAGCGCCAACAATTACGAGGTCCACACTGCCACGCTGCATCAGATGACCAGCAGCGTTGTCGCTGATGATTTCGTGGGAGACATTTTGCTGGGCCAATTCCCAAGCTGTCAGGGAAGCGCCCTGTGAACGAGGGCGGGTTTCGCTGCAATAAACGTGGAAGTTACGGCCCTTCTCCTGGGCGGTATACATGGGGGCGGTGGCAGAGCCAATATCGACAAAGGCCAGCCAGCCCGCGTTGCAGTGGGTGAGGACGCGAGTCCCATCGGGGATGAGGTGAACGCCCTGCGCCCCGATCTCCCGGCAATGTTGTACATCTTCTTCGGCAAAAAATTCCGCTTCCTTGAGCGCCATGGCCTTCTTTTGATCGACGGATTGCGCCGCCTTAAGCCTCTCGCGAATCCGGTTCATGGCGTTGACGGGATCGACTGCTGTGGGGCGCGCTTTGCTGAGAGTTTCGTAAACCAGCTCGAGGTGCCGCTCAAATTCGGGGAGGTCATTGCCCTCAAATGCCCTGAGGCCTTGAGCAAAACCGTAAGCGGCGGTCGCGCCGATAGCGCCGGCGCCACGGACGATCATGTCCCGTATGGCGGAGGCGGTTTGGCGAAAATCGTTGGTAGCGATAATCTGGAAGGAATGAGGGAGCAGGCGCTGTTCGATGAGAAGGACAGAATTGCGCTCCGGGTCAAAGGAAACGGTGCGATAGTGACTTGTTGTACCGCCTGTAGTGACATTCATTTGGAATCAGGGGAGTAGCTCCCCTTCCCCGCTTTGGCGGGGTTTTCGAAGATTTTAACGCGCGCGATTAACGAACGCGAACTTTCATTTGGCGCAGCTTGGCCCGAATGCGGCGGTAAGCAGACTGCTTACGAAGCTCAAGCAGATCGGGATCCTGGGCGAGCCAATTGAAGTCGCGATAACCCAAGTTGATTGATTGTTCCAAAGCCTCGACTGCCTCTTCGTACTGCTTTGTTAAACAGAGACTGCAAGCGAGGTTGTAATAAACGAGCGGGTCCCGCGGACGGAGGTCTGCGAGATTCTGATCAACTTTAAGACCGGCCAGGTATTTGCCCCTTTTGGTATAATCGTCCCCTAAAAGCTGAAGTGCATCAACATAGGAAGGATCCCGGCGAACAACCCCCTCCAAAAATCCTATCTCGATGTCCAAATCGCGCTTTTCCTGCCGCGTTAGGTGCTTTCGTGAAGCGACTTTCTTGGGCATAGGATAATATTGCGGTGGAATAGTTCCACAAACGTAAGCTGAGTCAAGCTTAGTACATGCCAAAATAGAGAATTTTTTATTTGAAGAATGAAAAGACGAGGTTTTCAGGGTTGGGAAAGCCCCTTTGGGAGGCGAGCCCAGGTCTTTGGGAAGAGGTAGGTTGTAATAGTTTTTGCCATTATCTTTTTAATTTCGGGACGGGAGACTTTGATGCGTTGGGCTGGATTCAGAATGGGACCTCTGGAAAGCTTTTCGCAAGTTTGAAGGCCAATGAGAACAGGCCAGGCACAAGCGAGTCGAACACGCATCCAGGAAAAGGGTAAATCCAGGACGTAGGACCAGCCGGAAAGAAGGTGATCATTGGCCTTTTGCAGCCATTGATCGTAAAGGGGGCGAAGACGTTGTTCGACACCCGGGTCAAGCAAATCGACCGGCCGAAGATTGTGCTGGCGCAAGGCGGGCTCAGGAAGATAGCAGCGGCCTTTGGCGAGGTCGGCAGGCAAATCGCGAAGGATATTCACGAGCTGAAGTCCCTGACCGAATCGAATAGCACGGGGAACAAGGGAATTGAGATTCTGGCGAGGAGCGGGGGAAAGATGGGCGAAACAAATACGCGTCCAGAACTCACCTACACAACCAGCAACGCGGAAGGTGTAATCATCGAGTTCGGCGTCGGATTGCAAGGCCACGACGTTGGGGGGAGCAGCATGGCCGAAGCGCAGGAGGTCCATTTCCTGCCCCTCGGTAATAGTTTGAAGGACAGTTTGGATCAGCTCGCGGTCTGAAGGTAAAAAAGAAAAAAGGAGAGCGAGCGCGTCATTTATTCGCTCGAGGAGAATACGTTCGCCGGGATTGGTTTGACTAGATTGAAGAGCGGGAAGATCGATTTTCTTTAAATGGGGAGAGAGGATAGCCTGGCGAAGCTCCCGCAAAGCAGTGAGGCGTTCAGGAACGGCGATTGCCTCGGTATCCGCGATGGTATCGGTTGCGCGAGCGAGCAGGTAAGCCAAACCGATTTCGTTCCGAATGGGTTTAGGAAGGACGCGAAGAGTGAGATAAAAGCTCCTGGAGACATCGCGGAGCAGGCCGGTCAGAAGCAGATTCGAGGAAGCTTTAGAATGCACATTTATGATTTCTCGAGGATCGATTTCCAACGAGCGAGCTGACGGGCGATCTGAGCGGGAGCGGGAGCGCCAGGAATATCCCGAAGGGAGAGAGATTTCTTCAGGTCGAAGAGGGCATGAACGTCGGGCCCAAAACTCGAATCGACGGAACGATAGTCGGCGGCATCCAATTCGTGGAGGGCTTTGCCCTTTTTCTCGGCCAGAGCAACTACAGCACCAACAGCGTGATGAGCCTGGCGGAAGGGCATCCCTTTTCGAACGAGGTAATCGGCGAGATCAGTGGCGAGAAGAGCACTGTCGGAAGCGGCTCGGGCGCAGACCTGGTCGTTGACGGTGATGTTGCGAAGCATGTTGCCGACGATTCGAACCGTGCCGCGAACGGTATCGACTGTATCGAAGAGAGCTTCCTTATCTTCCTGAAGATCGCGGTTGTAGGTCATGGGCAGACCTTTCAGGAGAGTGAGCAAAGCCATTAAATTGCCGATCACGCGCGCGGATTTACCACGAGAAAGCTCAGCAATATCGGGATTTTTCTTTTGGGGCATCAATGAGGAGCCGGTGGTGTAGGCGTCAGAGATGCGAATGAAATTAAATTCAGCGGATGCCCAGAGGATGAGGTCTTCAGCCAGACGGGAGAGATGAACTGCAGCAATGGCTGAAGCGGCGCAAAATTCGAGAATGAAGTCACGATCGGAGACCGCATCCATGGAGTTTTGAGAGAGAGAAGGTTTGCCGTGGGTATCGACGAAGCCCAACTCGAGGGCAACAAACTCACGATCAAGCGGGATGGTGGAACCGGCAATGGCTCCGCTGCCGAGGGGGCAAATATTCGTCCGACGAAAAGAATCTTCCAGGCGGGAATGGTCACGATCGAACATTTCGACATACGCGAGCAAATGATGGGCAAGGTAAACAGGCTGAGCGCGCTGCAAATGGGTATAACCGGGGATGATGACTTCCGAAAATTTTTCAGAAAGAAAAATGAAGGAGCGTTGCAAATCCCTGAGTTCAACCTGAAGGGCTTTAATCTCATCCCTCAACCACATGCGGACATCGAGAGCGACCTGGTCATTACGGGAACGAGCAGTGTGAAGGCGAGCGCCTGAAGGAAATCGCCTGGTGAGGGCCGCTTCGATGTTCATGTGGACATCCTCGAGATCGGGGTTCCACTTGAATTTTCCGTTGTATATTTCGGCTGCGATTTGTTTGAGACCGGCGGTGATTTCCTTCAGTTCCGTCGCTGAGATGACTTTTATTCTGGCAAGCATCCGGGCATGAGCAATGGAGCCGCGGATGTCATGTTCCCACAAACGCCAATCGAAAGAAACGGATTCAGTGAATCGGGCCAATTCGGCATCGGGCCCGGATTCAAAACGTCCACTCCGTGAGACTGGAGCTTTTTTTTTGGTCATCGATTTAGCGGTCACTGCTGCTGAGGCAATGGGGGAGTTTCATTCAGATTTTCTTCCGCTTTATCTTCGTCCGTTTCGCTAATGACAGGAGCGATGGCTTGAAGTTTGTCTGGTTGCTCAAGATTAATCAATTTGACGCCTTGAGTATTGCGGCCCGCCTCGCGAATGCCGCTGACACCGATCCGAACCATCTGGCCGGCGAAAGTGATAAGCATGATTTCATCAGCATCTTTGACGGTGAGAGCACCGACCACGCCACCGGTCTTGTCGTTCGTCTTCATGGTTATGATGCCTTTGCCGCCGCGGGATTGGATGCGGTATTCCTCAAACACGGTTCGTTTGCCAATCCCATTTTCGCCAGCGACAAGCAATGTGCTTTGAGGAACAACGACAGCGAGAGCGACGACAGAGTCAGTGGTTTCAAGAGTTATTCCCCGAACACCACCGGCTGGACGCCCCATCGAGCGAACATCTGCTTCCGAAAAGCGGATGCTCATTCCCTCACGAGTGATTAAAACGACTTCGTCCTGGCCGCTTGTAAGCTTGACGTCCATCAATTCATCACCCGGTTCAATTCCGATAGCGATGATGCCGCCTTTTCGAACATTGGCGAAATCGCCGAGAGCCGTTTTTTTGACGGTGCCCTTCTTGGTGGCGAAGAAGAGGAAATTTTCCTGCCGCCAGGTAATGTCCTCCTTGTTGTCATAACGAGAAACGATTCGAATGAGGGCAGCGATTTTTTCTTCAGCCTGCAACTCGAGGAGGTTTGCAATACTTCGGCCTTTAGAAGCGCGGCCCATATCGGGAATTTCGTGCACACGCTCGACATAAACCCGGCCTTTGTTCGTGAAGAACATGAGGTAATCATGGGTGCTGGCGGTAAACAAATGCTCGATGAAATCAGCGGATTCACCATCTTCGCCTTCACGAGTCGCCATTCCAATAACACCTTTGCCGCCGCGACGCTGCGCGCGATAAGCGCTGACGTTGGTTCGCTTGATCAGGCCATTATGGGTAATGGTGATAATGACGCCTTCGTTGGCGATGAGGTCTTCAATGGCCATTTCCCCTTCATCAGCGATGATCTCGGTAAGGCGGGGGTTGGCGTACTTTTCTTTGATGACCTGCAATTCGGATTTGATGATGGCGAAGACGCGGGATTCTTTGGCGAGAATATCCAGAAGGTCCTCGATTCGTTTCAACAACTCGTCATATTCATTCTTGATTTTGTCCCGCTCCATTCCGGTGAGCTGATAAAGGCGGAGGTCGAGGATAGCGGTGATCTGGACTTCGCTAAAAAGATAACGGCCATTATCCAGGCGGGCTTCGCTGCGAATGAGAATGCCGAGGTGCTCAACGGCCTGGCGGGTAAACTCATAGGCCATCAATTTAATTTTCGCTTCGTCACGATTGGATGAATTGCGGATGATGCGAATGAAATCATCCATGTTCGCAAGAGCGAGCAGGTAGCCTTCAAGAATTTCAGCCCGTTCCTCGGCTTTGCGGAGTTGGAAACGGGTGCGGCGCAGGACCACTTCGCGGCGATGATCGATGTAACATTGGATCATCTCCTTCAAATTGAGAATCTTCGGCCGACCATGATCAATGGCCAGCATGTTGACGCTGAAGCTGCTTTCGAGAGCGGTGTACTTGAAAAGATTGTTGATGACGACCTTGGCGATAGCATCGCGCTTCAATTCAATGACGACACGGGTATTCTCATCGGACTCGTCCCGAACCGCTGTGATATCCTGGATGATTTTTTCATTCACCAGTTCAGCGATGCGCGCCACGAGGGTGGCGCGGTTCACATTGAACGGAATGGAAGTGACAATGAGATGTTCCCGGCCGCCTTTGACCTGTTCAACTTGAAGCTGGCCACGAACTTTCACGCCGCCCCGCCCCGTCTCAAAGTATTGACGAATACCTTCACGTCCGAGAATGACGGCGCCTGTGGGAAAATCCGGACCTTTGATGAATTTCATCAGGTCTTTGATCGTGATATCGGGATCTTCGATTTGCGCTGTGATGCCCTCGATGATTTCGCCAAGATTATGCGGAGCAATATTGGTGGCCATGCCGACAGCAATGCCGGTCCCGCCATTTACCAGAAGGTTTGGGAAGGCGGCTGGAAAGACAACGGGTTCCTCTCGAGTCTCATCGTAGTTTGGAACGAAATCGACAGTTTCCTGGTCCATGTCGTCCATCAAAGCGGCACCTAGATGAGTCATGCGGGCTTCGGTATAACGCATGGCGGCGGGAGGATCGCCTTCGATGGAACCGAAGTTGCCCTGGCCGTCTATGAGTCGTTCACGAATGGCCCATGGCTGTGCCATGTGGACGAGAGTGGGATAAATGACTGCTTCGCCGTGAGGGTGGTAATTACCACTGGTATCGCCGCAGATTTTTGCGCATTTACGATGCTGCCTGTTGGGAAAGAGGGAGAGGTCGTGCATCGCCAGGAGAATGCGCCGTTGTGAAGGCTTGAGGCCGTCACGCACATCTGGAAGAGCGCGGGAAACGATGACCGACATCGAGTAGTCGAGGAAGGAGTTCTTAATCTCGTCGGCGACATTGATCTTCTCGACCTTTTCGTTCTGGGCGAAAAGTGGAGTGTTGGAAACTGGCAGGTCGTTACTTGGCGGTAATTCGTCGGGCATAGCTTGAAAGACTAGATGTCGAGATTGCGAACGTTGAGCGCGTTATCCTCAATAAACTGACGGCGGGGCTCGACTTCATCCCCCATGAGCTTGGTAAACATTTCTTCAGCTTCGACGGCGTCGGTAAGATCGATGCGAAGGAGCTTGCGGCGTTCCGGATTCATGGTGGTTTCGAAAAGTTCCTTGGCGTTCATTTCACCCAAGCCTTTAAAGCGCTTGATCTGAATTCCTTTTCGGCCGGCTTCTTTTACGCTGGTTAAAATTTCAGCAATAGAAAAGAGAGGTTTGAAATTGGCCTTCTCGCCTTCGCCCTCGATCATTTCAAAGAGCGGTTTGTCCTGAGCGGAGTAATGTTCGACATTCAGGCCTTTGTCTTCGATTTTCTTGAGCAGCTCAGCAACGGCCTTGCTTTCGTAGAGTTCTTCATGACGAGCACGGCGAGTGACAGTGCCGCGTTTGTCCTTTTCGAGGTGCGCTGTGTCACCGTTCGAGCCAAAGATTTTCAAATCAGGATTTTCTTCACTGAATTTTCGAAGTTCATCCTCGACTCGGAAGTACAGGACGGTTTCGGTATTTCCTTCGCGGACTTTGACCAGGTGAGTGGGCAACTCGTGTGTAGCGGGATCGCGATGCTCGAGATAGGCCTCGAAGTCGCCACCCTTGCGACGAAGCGCGTTGGCAAATTTATCGAGGGAGGTGAGCAGTTCGAGAATTTCGGCCAGTTGGTTCTGAGAGAATTCTTTGTTGTCTGCGATATTGCGGAGGCGGACATCTTCACTGCCGAGTTGAATGAGAATCCGGTTCATCTGAATATCGTCTTCGACGTATTCAACGCGCTTTTTGCGAGTCACCTGATAAAGAGGAGGCTGGGCGATATAGACGTAGCCCTGCTTCACCAATTGAGGCATCTGCCGGTAAAAGAAAGTGAGCAACAGAGTGCGAATGTGGGAGCCGTCCACATCCGCGTCGGTCATGATAATGATTTTATGGTAGCGAAGCTTTTCGAGATTGAAAGCACCCTCGCTATCCCCATCGCCGATGCCAGTGCCGATGGCGGTGATCATGGTCCGGATTTCAGTGTTTTGAAGCACCTTATCGAGACGAGCTTTCTCGACGTTGATGAGCTTACCGCGGATAGGCAAAATGGCCTGGAATTTGCGATCGCGGCCTTGCTTGGCGGAGCCACCGGCGGAATCACCCTCGACAATGTAAAGCTCTGTATTTACCGGATCGCGATCTGAACAATCCGCGAGTTTTCCGGGGAGTCCACCGCCGGTGAGAGCACTTTTGCGCACGGTTTCCCGGGCTTTACGGGCCGCTTCACGGGCGCGAGCGGCCATAAGGCTCTTATCGATGACTTTTTTAGCAATCTGTGGATTGCTATCAAAGAAGTTCATCAAACCGTCATAGACGATAGAGCTGACAATGCCGTCCACTTCGGTGTTTACGAGCTTCACCTTGGTCTGCGATTCGAAGCGGGGGTGAGGCAGCTTGACGCTGAGCACACAAACCAGTCCTTCGCGAACATCATCGCCAGAAATCGCGGGGTCCTTTTCTTTAATCAGCTCATTGGCCCTGGCGTATTGGTTGATCGCCCGAGTGAGAGCGGTGCGAAAGCCAGTGAGATGGGTTCCGCCGTCCGGATTGGGAATGGAGTTGGCGAAACAGAGAATCTGGTCGTTGTAGGTATCGTTATACTGGAGAACGCAATCGACAAAAATATCTTCGTCGTTGTTATCGATTTTCATGGCACGCTTGCCGGTGAGAACAATTGGTTTGGGATGAATGACCTGTTTGTTCTTGCCGAGCTGCCGGACGAATTCTTCGATGCCGTCCTTGTATAAGAAACGCTCCTCTTTTTCTGAACGTTCATCCTTGAGGACGATTTCGACACCTGGATTGAGGAAAGCCAGTTCCCGGAGGCGGTTTGCCAGAATGTCGAATTTAAATTCCACGGTAATCGTGAAAATTGTGGCGTCCGGCTTAAAGGTGACGAGGGTGCCGGTCTCTTTCGATTTGCCAATGACTTCAAGTTTTCGAACGGTTTTGCCGCGCTCAAATTCCATGGTATGGACCAGGCCTTCGCGGCAGACCTCGACTTTGAACCAATCGGAGAGAGCGTTCACGCATTTGGCGCCGACGCCGTGCAAACCGCCGGAATATTTGTAGGCACCCTGGCCGAATTTTCCCCCGGCGTGAAGGTTCGTGAGAACCAGCTCGACCGCGGGGATATTAAATTTGGGATGGATATCGACGGGAATGCCCCGACCATTGTCCCTGATGGAGACGGAACCATCAATGTGGACAGCTACATCGATGCGAGAACAAAAACCAGCCAGGTGTTCGTCGATAGAGTTATCGAGGACTTCAAAAACGCAATGATGCAGACCGCGTTCATCGGGGTCGCCGATGTACATGCCAGGCCGTTTGCGAACCGCTTCTAAACCTTCGAGCTTATCGATTTTCGAGGAATCGTATTTATCAACCTTATTGACCGGTTCTGGCTGAATATCGGCAGTATCTGACATAATTTTCTAAAAACGAGGGGTGAGAAAAAATGAAAATGGAGCCGAGACTGCAAGCCTCGGCGGCTGACAGGCAAAATGGCCTGCACCGCACATTTTCCACACCCTTCTAAACGGTTCTCGACCAGCGGCTGAAATGGTAAAAAATCCAGCGGTAAACACAACGACTAAATGTCTGAAAAAATGAGTCAACACTACAAGGTATAGTGTAGTGAGCCAACCTTGGCAGAACATATGGTGTCTCGGAGTCGCGACCCGTAATCCCTCAAAAGGGACTCACTAACTATACCAAAACCGGGTGAATTGGCTAATGAAATATCACGCTTAGGAAGGGTTGTTCAGGGGTGGAAAACCAGGGGTTCCAGCTTCCCGCTTCTATGGGTTCTGAAAAGGAATCGAGAAAAGGTTGAGTTGTTGGTTTTATCTCGCCGTTTTGTAGAGAAGAACGTGAAGGTGAAGAGGAAAAGTGGCCGGGCTGGGAACACTATGGGACATCGGTGTTCGCGCGAGCGCCGAGGTGACCCGGCGCTAAACTTTTTGACTCACAGGGGGTGTTCTGTATCCTATCCGCCCTATTTATGGCGAAGTTGACGGTTCGAGATTTGGATTTGCACGGGAAGAGAGTGTTGATGCGGGTGGACTATAACGTCCCGATGGAAGAAAAGAACGGGGAGATGGTGATCAATGACGCCACTCGAATCAAGGAAACGCTTCCGACATTGCAATTGTTGGTCCAAAACGGGGCCAAAATAATTTTGATGGCGCACCTGGGACGCCCCGATGGGAAGCGAGAGCCTACAATGTCATTGAAGCCCGTGGCGGCAAAACTTTCATATATGCTCGGTGCACCGGTGGCCTTTCTGGACGATTGCGTAGGGGAGAGAGTGGAGAAATATGTCAATTCGATGAAGCCAGGGGATATCGTGCTTTTGGAGAATGTGCGTTTTTATGCGGAGGAGGAAGATAACGACCCGGGTTTTTCCGAGAAACTGGCGCGGTTGGGAGATGTATATGTGAATGACGCATTCGGAGCCGCGCACAGGGCTCATGCATCGACAGCGGGAGTAGCGGAGGCACTGGCAAAGAAGAATGCTCCACGGGCAGCAGGCTTGCTGATGGAACGGGAATTGAAATTCCTCGGAGATGAATTGGAAAAGCCGGTGAAGCCGTTCGTGGTGATCCTCGGCGGCGCTAAAGTATCGGACAAGATCAAGGTGATTGATCGATTGCTCGAAAAAGCGGATACAATTTTAATTGGCGGTGCGATGGCGTACACGTTCAAGCTGGCACAAGGGATTTCAGTGGGTAAGTCATTGGTGGAACCGGATCGAGTGGAGGTGGCAAAAGCTGCCCTGGAAAAGGCCAAGGCGCGTGGAGTTCAGTTTTTGCTCCCGGCAGACAACGTTGTGGCGACCCCCGTGAAAACGGACAAGTTGAACAAAAAGGGAAAACCAGTTATCGATCTGCAGAATCCCAAGGTGGCAAGTGGAAATTTTGCGCCTGAAGTTGAAGGAGTGGATATCGGGCCCGAAACGATCAAGAAGTTTAGGGCAGAGGTGGTTAAAGCAAAAACGATCTTGTGGAACGGCCCGATGGGATTGTTCGAGGACTCAAGATTTGCGGAAGGAACTTTCGCCGTAGCCCGCGCGGTAGTAGAAGCAACGAAGAACGGGGCCAAGAGTATTATCGGAGGGGGTGACAGTGTGAAAGCGCTAAACCGAGCGAAGCTCGGAGATCAGGTCACTTTTATGAGCACAGGCGGGGGTGCCAGTCTTGAATTTTTGGAAGGGAATGAATTGCCCGGAGTGGCGGCACTTTCTGACAAGTAAATGGAATGGCGTAAGTATGGATAAAGACAGAAAACTGATTATTGCGGGCAATTGGAAGATGAACAAGACCGTGGCCGAGGCGCTGGACCTCGTGCAGGGATTGAAGCGGGAGCTTTCGAACATCAAAGAAGTGGATATCGTGATCTGCCCGCCGTTTACGGCGCTGGGCGAGATTTCAAGAGAGATCGTTCACACGAGCATCCGCCTGGGGGCGCAAAACATGAGCGAACATAACTATGGCGCCTATACCGGAGAGATCGCGGCGGGGATGCTGAAGGAATTCCTGGTGCGCTATGTGATTCTGGGACATTCCGAGCGGCGGCAGTTCCAGAAAGAGAGTGATGAGCTGGTCGCTAAAAAAGCGGTGGCGGCACATGCGGCGCAGATCAAGCCAATCGTGTGCGTGGGAGAAACGCTTGAGGAACGAGAAGCAGGGAACACCGAAAAAGTCGTGGAGCGGCAATTGAAGGGGAGCCTTACCGGAATTACCGCGGAACAGATGGAAGAAACGATCATTGCGTATGAGCCGATCTGGGCGATCGGAACAGGTCGAACCGCATCACCGCAGCAGGCACAGGAAGTTCATGCATTCATCCGAAAGAAGCTGACTTTTATGTTTAGCGAGACAGTTGCCAAGAGGGCGCGCATCCAGTACGGCGGGAGTGTTAAACCGCAAAACGCGAGGGAATTGATGGGGCAAGCGGACGTGGATGGGGCACTGGTAGGTGGGGCTTCACTGGAAATTCGCAGTTTCTCTGATATAATCAAAAATTCTATTTAAAATACGAAAGCAACATGAGTTTATTAATTGGGTTCCTGACGTTCATCCTTGTGGTGGCCGCTTTATTTCTGATCCTGCTGGTGTTGGTGCAGTTGCCTAAGAAAGAAGCCGGCGCCGGGATTGCGTTCGGCGGCGCGGCGACTGACGCATTATTCGGCGCGGGCTCTGGCAATGCGCTGACTAAAATGACAAAATACGCAGCCGGATTTTTTCTGCTGATGGCTTTGGTTCTGTCGGCATTAAACTCACATCGGCACCAAAGTTCGATTCGGAATCTCCAGGAAGAATTGGCGCGAAAATCGGCCAACGCGCCGCTTATTACGCCGCCCCAAACACCGGCAATGGTCAACAGCAATACGGCGAAAGTGATGCCTGCTCCGGCGGTGACGCCCAATGCAGGTTCATTGAACAACACAGGAGCGGTGCAAAGCTTGAATCTCAATGGAACAAACAGTCCGGTGAGCACCGGTTCCAAAGCGCCCGCACCGGCGACTCAGGCCCCGCAAAAATAAGTTAGAATATTTCCTTAAAACGCCCTGGAGAAATCCCGGAGCGTTTTTTTTGCACTTACTTACTCGGAATCGGACGAAGCCAGATATTACGGAACTGGACGGGGTTGCCATGGTCCTGAAGAACAATCGGACCTTTTTGAGTCACGCCTGAGTAAGCGGCAGCGGTCGTGGCTTCGCCGGTGATTGGGGTATGATCCTGAACCAACACGCCGTTGTGAAGGACGGTGAAAGATCCAGGTTTTGTTTTGCCGTCTTCACTCTTTCCGGGTGGATGGAAAATGATGTCGTATGACTGCCATTCTCCCGGTTTGCGGGATGCATTCACGAGAGGGGCGGAATGCCCATAAAAAGAACCCGCCTGGCCATTGAAGTAGGTTTTGTTCTGGTAGGAATCCAGGACCTGGATTTCATAACGACCTTGTAGATAAACCCCGCTGTTGCCCCTGCCCTGCCCTTCGCCTTTCACCTCGGCGGGAGTCGCCCATTCGATGTGGAGCTGAACGTCGGCATAGTCATCCCTGGTGCGGATGCTGCCGGTGCCATTGACCTGCATGACACCATTGCTGATCTGCCACTTTGCTTCACCACCTTCCATCCCTTGCCACTTTGATTTATCGCGGCCATCGAAGAGCACCACCGCATCCGAAGGCGCCTGCGCGGCAGCGCCTGGAGTGACAATTGCGGGATCGGTTTCGGCGGCCGCGAGCGAAACAAAGGTGAAGGCCAAGAGGAAGAACGTTTTTAAATAAATGGGCATGGTGAATATTGGCAAATCGAGCGCTCCTTCTGTCAAAGCAAATCGAGAACTGTTTCGCAAGTTACGGTGCGTTGGTGGATGAATTAATAACGTTCTGCAATCGCTTGTTAAACTCGGCTTTAGTCGTATTTGTCATTGAACTCACAATTCCATTGAGCCGCTGCTGAAAGCTGGGTTGTTGGGGAATTGTGGCAACACTGTTCGTGGCACCATACTGTTGAAGTAACATGCGGACTTCCTGGACCACTCCTCCAGTGCTTCCAAAGGATTGACTGAGATGATCCAGCAGCGTCCGGCCTAAATCGTCGGTCGTGTTTGGGTTCGCTTTTGCCTCGAGGAACACTTTGAGCACTTCCGGTTGCGGTGTAGGTGGACTCAGCGCGAACAAGATGGAGTTTCTCATTTCGGCACCATGCTGAAGAAGGATGCGGCAAATCTCCGGATCTCCGGAGGAACGGATTTGATTGCGATCAAGTGAAGCACCCGCGGCATAAGCCAATGGCGTTAAAGCGTAATCATCCTGAATATTGGGATCCGCTCCGGAATTCAGCAGCAGCTCTGTAATTCGTGCGTAGCCCTGACGACTCGTAGCATAGTGCAATGCGGTCCGCCCCTTCCGATCTTTATAATTGGAATTTGCTTTGTGCTGTAAAAGCAGGTCGCAACCTGTCACATAGGCCCTGCCGACGGCTATGATTAGGGGAGTTCCTCCGTTCACATCAACAACATCGGGATTGGCACCTTTTTCGAGGAAGAGATGGGTGAGAGAGTCGTCTGAATTCAGGACCGCTTTGTAAAGCGGGGTCATGCCATAGATGTCAGGAGCATCGATGATTGCGTTCGAACTCACGAGCAATGTGGCAGCCGGTGCCTGGTGAGAAGCGACGGCAAAATTCAACGGAGTGGCGCCGGTTTTATCTTTTGCCTCGATGTCGGCCCCCTTTTCCAAGAGCAGCCTGATCTCTTCGAGTTGTCCCTTTCCGGCGGCTAAATGAAGCGGAGTTGCGCGCTCTGTTTTCGTGACGCCGTTCACCTGCGCGCCATTGGCAATCAACAGTTCACTTATTCCGGTAAAACCATTCATTGCCGCTACATGCAGAGGAGATCCATCACCGGCATCGAAGTTCAGGTCCGCGCCGGCTTTAATCAAAGCTTCAGCAGCTTTTTTGTTTGCGGCCTGGACGGCAAAAAAAAGCGCTGTGGGTCCAGTGCCATTTACTCGCTTGTCCACGAGTGCGCCTCTTTGTAGAAGAATTTGGATTAATCCCAGGTCGCCAGTAAAGGCGGCATCCTGCAACAAGGTTCTCCCGCTTTTGTAAGGGGCATTGAGCAGGTCGGGGCTACTATCCAACTTCTGCAGAATTTCTGCATTGGAGTCCCCTACAGGCCGGACCGGGTTGGGCTGAGTCGATTTTTCTTTAATTGGAAGCACCGAAACAATCTGCGACTGATCAGAGAAATCGCGGAGGATACGGGAGTACAGATCGTCCGCCTCTTTCTGCTTACCGAGCTTGCGGTAACATTCGGCAAGGCGGTACAAGGCCGTGGCTGTAAGTTTTCGTTGTTCATCTGCAGCATTAATAACAGCCCGATACTGCTCAATCGCGGCGGGGAGATTGTGATTGGCCTCCTCCTGGAAAAGGCCTTTCTGCAGGGATTCTGAAAGATCCGATCCCGAAAGTCTGATAGCGGCGAGAAGAAGAGCAACCGCACAAGCCGGCCGATATAAATAATTCATTTTCATAAACCGTATCTTTCCCCGGAAACAGAGTTTAGTTTGTCATGGATTTGCAAAATTGAGGCGGTAGCCAACACCGTGAACTGTTTGAATAAATTGAGGTTCATCAGGATTGATCTCGATTTTTGAGCGGAGAGTGGCTATGTGATTGTCAACGGTGCGTGTTGTGGGAAATGCGGTGTAACCCCAAACTGCATCGAGAAATCGCTCCCGAGAAATAGGCTCACCGGGATGATCAAAAAAGAGCCTGAGAATTGCGAATTCTTTGGCGGTGAGATGAACAGCGGCGGAGTTACGCACGGCGATTTGAGTAGCGAAATTGATTTTGAGTTGCCCAAGGACCACTTCGGTGGGCGAAGAAAGTTCGCGTTTTGAGCGGCGAAGCAGAGCGCGCACCCGAGCTAATAGTTCTTCGCTGCTGAATGGCTTGACGAGATAGTCATCGGCGCCTGCATTCAAGCCGGCGACACGGTCCTGAACCATTCCCCTGGCCGTCAAAAATAAAATAGGTATTTGAATGTTCAAGCGGCGCAATTCCGAGCAGAGAGCAAAGCCATCCAGTTTTGACATCATGATATCCAGAAGAATGAGATTCGGTTTTTCCTGGACCGCTTTGCGTAAACCGAGTTCGCCATCTTCGGCTAGAAGAATACGGAAGCCTTCAGCGGCGAGCGTGTCAGAGAGTGCAACCCGCATTGGCTTTTCATCTTCTATGATCAGGATTCGTTCGCGGAGTTTCATCTTCGGAGAATAGTAATAATGAAGCGAGCACCCTTGCCTGGCGTACTGTCGACCTCAATGGTGCCGTTGTGAGCCTGAACAACGTGCCTGACGATGCTAAGGCCGATACCGACACCCTGGGTATCGCGACGCAGTTCTGAACCTAAACGATAAAAGAGATCGAAAATTCTCTCACGTTCTCGAACCGGTATTCCGGGGCCGGTGTCGGCGACTTCGATGGTTACTTTATCCTTGCTGCTTTTGCAGGAGATCTGCACCGAGGTCCCTGGGGACGAATGCTTGATTGCGTTATCCAGAAGATTTACCAATGCCTGTTGTAAAGCGAGGCCATCTCCGTTGATGGTGAGCCCCTTTTCATGGGGTGAGAAGAGAAGTTGTACGGTCCGCTCCGTCGCGAAGGGAAGCATTGTGTTGATCGCCGAGGCAATTACCATCTGCAGATCGGCCGGCTCAAATTCATAAACCCTTTTGTTCTGCTCAATGCGCGAGAAACTCAGGACGTTCTCAACGAGGGATGAGAGCCGGCGGCATTCCTGGACTAAGTAACTGAAATATTCGCTTTGCTTTTCAGAATCGCGAATGCGCCCATTTTGGAGGCTTTCGGACATAAGCCGCATGGAAGCGAGGGGAGCACGCAATTCATGAGTAACACTGGAAACGAAATTACTTTTCATGCGATTCAGGCGCTGCTGTTTCCAATGCGATAGGCTCGTGTGCACGATGCCGAGAAGGGCAATAACGGTCGAGAACGCAAGAAGAGAAGCGATCCAGGCGGCTCGTTGGCGCTGGCGGGCAAAAAGAAGGTTTGGATTCGAAAGGAGAACTTGAATACGGTCTTGCGAAAAAGGCGAGGTGGAAGCAGAGGCCATTAATTCACCATGACCTTCAGCCTGCGAGGAGTAGAGGAGATGATCCCGGCGGTAGAGCATAAGAGTTAGGTAAGAAGGAACAGAAAGTGAAGAAAGGCCATTCCGAAGCAGAGTTTCTACTCCCTGGGATGTCCGCCCGAAGATATTTTGGCCAGAGGGGAAAAGGCACCAGCGCACGCCTTCGTGGTCAAGGAGAAGGTTTGTGCTTTTAGCAAAAGAGGTTTGAAGCAAGCGGGCCAACTGATGCTGGCTCCAAATCAAGCGAACGGAGAGTAACTCAGGAGTGCCAGCAGGCAATTGGTCCAGCAGGAAGCCGGAGAATTCCGTTGGTTCATAAACCAGGCGCAAGGCGAGCGCGAGTGTATTGGTTGGATTGGAATGTGACAGTCGCTTTAGTGCTGCCATGGGCGCGATAGGCAATCCGGTCTCGAGGCGATAAGCTATAGGAGCGTGGGATAATTCTTTCAGGAGAGAGTCGGCGTCATTAGTTCGGCCGGATCTTTCGAGAAGCAAAGCGAAATTGTAGGCAGCAATTGCTTTTACAGCGGGAGAAACCGCTGACCTGGAGAGATCATTCCAAAGCTGAGAGGCTCGAGAGAAATCGTGTTGCAAAAATTCAGCGGCCTCCGCTTCCACCCATAAATTCGAAAGGCCTGGGTCGAGAGAAAATTTAGGATTATCCCCCGCACGGAACAAATGAAGTGGAGGCGGAAAAATAATCTGATTGGTCTGATCCACGGCAAAATAAACTTCATTAGAATTCCAGGGATTTGCATTGGTGAAGGAAGAAGCGGGGGGAAAGTTCGTTATAATCGATGACCAGATAACAGTTGAATTGCGGGCCAGATCCTGGGCCTGCTGCCGGGCTTCACTTTGAACCAGTAGTTTATCCTGTCTTAAAAAGTAAATGCCAATAACCAGAAGAATAGCCAAAGGAATAGCCATGAGCCCAACCTGAAGGCAGAGCCGACGCAAATCTGGCCGCAATAGACCCAAAGGACCCATCAATCCAAGTAAACATCGAAAAGGGTGCCTAAAGGTCATGGAATTGTAAAAATTGTAAATTTCTGGTGAAAATGGAGCAGAAAGCTTTTTAGATGCATCCGGGCATGTTCCATGCTGGGGAAATCCATTCCAGGTTTGTAGTGTAAACTGTGGCGGAGAACTTTATTCTGTGGTAAAGAAATAAAAACTCCCTACGGAATGGTGCAGAAGCGTGCAAGGACGTGGTTCGCACCTTACACAGCGGTAAAAAAATAATGAAAACAACCAACAAAGGTGAGGGTGAAGCAGAGGCAACATCGCCTTCCGGGCCGAGAAGAAAGCGTTGTGTGGTGATCGGGGGATTTTTGGGAGCGGGCAAAACCTCAGCCATTTTGAAACTGGGAGAGTACTTGAAGGGGCGGGCATTAAAGGTGGGGATAATCACCAACGATCACGGAGAAGCACTCGCAGACACACCCATTTACAAATTTTCAGGTTTCCACGCCGGCAGGGTGCAAGGTGGATGTTATTCGGATGCGTTCGAGAACTTTGGAAACGACGCAGAGAAGATCGGAAGTGATTGGAAGCTCGACGTGATGATAGCGGAAACGATCGGGACTTGCATTGAGAAAGGCCTGGGAGGGAGGAATAATGAGCAGATTGTTTACTCCCCAATCAGCGTGGTATTGGACCCACACCTCGGTTCCTCGTTATATGGACTGAATGGCGTGCCTGAATTTTCCGAGAAAGTGGCAGAATTATGCAGGACCCAGTTGCGGGAAGCGGAATTCATCGTGATCAACAAGATTGACCTGCTTTCCGAAGAAAAACTGGAAGGATTAAACGAAAAGCTGAAAAAAAATCAGCCGCACGCACAAATTTTTTCGGTATCGGCAAGGACGGGAGAAGGGCTGAAAGAGTGGTTCGATTGCATCATGAGCCACGAAACAAAAAGGGATGAAAAAAAGCAGCCGGAGATAGAAATATTCAATGAGGCAGAGGCGAACCTTGCGTGGTTGAATTGCACGGTACATCTCTCTTCGGTCAAGTATTGGGAAGCGAGCAAAGTGCTGATGGAACTTGGATTAAGCATACAAGGGTTGCTCCAGGCGGAGGGCGGAGAATTGGCCCATTTGAAGATGACTTTACTTCCCGATGAGGAGATGGGAGCGATAGCCACGGCGAACATTGTACGGAGCGGGTCACTTCCCGAGATTTCGCACAAATTGCCAGAACCACTGCAAAGCGGGGAGTTGATATTGAATCTGCGGGCAGAGGCAGATCCGGAGCTTTTGAATGACGCTGTGAACCGGGCGTTGCTTTTGCTTGTGGATCAGCATCCGGAATTATTTGCGAGACTGGAACATTGCGAACATTTCCGGCCTGGGAAAATTCAGGAGCAAGTTAGTGGGGTGGTGTAGTGCTGCCGTTAAGCGCTGCCTCAATATCCAACTGGCCGAGATGATCGACAGCCCAGGTCGGATTGGATCGAAGAAGTTCGGCTGAAGAATAACTCCCGGTGCCAACGGCCACGACTCTGGCGTGAATGGATTTTGCGCAGGCGATATCCAGCGGCGTGTCTCCAATTACCAGAATCTCATCGCCTGATAATTTTTGACGCAGAGCGGCTTCGCCCCGTTCCTTTGCCACTCCCGCGATGCAATTACGATCTTCATGATCATCGCCGAAGCCGCCGAAAGGGAAATGGCGCCAGAGGTTGTAGCGGGTGAGCTTCAGTTCCGCACCACGCCGAACATTTCCGGTGAGCAAGCCGAGGGCTGGTGAAGAAGGACGTTTATAAACTCCCTCGATGAAACCATCGATCCCTTCGCAAACGCCTCCAGGAAGTTGATGGAGCAGCGATTCCAAAAGCGTGGGGTAATGTTCGAAAAACTTTTGAAAATTGGCGGAGGTTGGCTCAATTCCATGCAGCAAAAATGCTTCCCTCACCAACGAAGTGTCAGTTCGCCCCGCAAAACTGAGGGATTTGGTAGCGGCCGGTATATTGAAAACTGTGCGGAAAGTTTCTTCAAAAGCTTTCACGCCAGCGCCGCCAGTGCGAATCAGGGTACCGTCAATATCGAAAAGGATAAGTTTAACCACAACAATAAATAGAACTACGATTCGGGCGCAATTTACGGAAGGGGAGAGGAATGACAAAGGAGAAACTCAAGAGATAAAATTAAATAAGCAGGCCTCGGCTTGCGTCCAATCTCCAATGTTGAGGTCTGTTAAAGGACTGGAAAATTTCAGGGTGCTCCTGGCTGGCAGGCTTTGCGGGCGAATCAAGGACGTGTACTTGGATGATAATTCGTGGAAAGTGCGGTTTCTAAAGGTATCGCTGGATCCAATCCGTTTCGAACATAAGCAGATTCTATTAACCCCGAGCCAGATCGCAGGGTTTGGAGAAGATAGTTGTGATCTGAGAGTGGACGAAAGTGAGCTCGCTGAATGTCCGCTGGACAGCTCCTTTCTGCCGGTGTGCTTACAATATGCATTGCTCAGATCAGGATCTCCACAAAACCGGCCGAGTGGGCGTAAGTTGTCTGACTCTGATCCTCACCTGCGAAGCGCTCGGGCACTAATGACCTACGGAATTTATACTTCCGGGGAATTTGCGGGAATACTGAATGACTTCGTGTTGGATGATAGCTGGCAGATCCGGTACATCCAGGTGGAGCAACAAGAGCACAGGAAGAGAATCCACTACCAAATTCTGCCCTCGAGCATCCGGGCAATTAGTTGGTCCACGGAAAGAGTAGTCCTGAGCGAACTGAATCCGGTGACGATCGAACCGCGACCATCCATTCCGCAGGAATTCACTGCTGCTGCCTAGGGAAGAAAAAGAGCGCCAGAAGAGCGGAAAAGAAGAGGGACAAAAACAGGGTGAACAAGGTGTGGCTGAGGAAGTGAGCCCCTTTTAGCATTTGATAAAGGCCCATGATCCCGCCAACGCCGAGCGGCAGAAGGAGCCAGAGCCGCTTTCTTCGAACAAAATAAAAAGCAAACAACGAAAAACCGCCGCTGGCATGGCCTGCCGGGAAACAATGTGGCGGAACCTTATTAAAGGTCTTTGGCTCTTCGGAAATTATTCGGTGGTATTCTTCAGTGCCCCCATAGCGGACCAGCTCAGAAGGACAATGGACGCGAGTGAGATTCTTGCCGGTACCGACGAGAAGCGGAATGCAGGCGAGGCAGATAAGAATATAAGCCGTTTCTTTTTTAGAAAAAGGGAACACATTCGCAATTAACGGAAGACCGGCGAGCCTTAGGAGAAGGAAGACGCCAAAGGCGATCAGGAGAATTTTAGGGAAAGTATAAAAAAGAAATCGTGGCAGTTTTGCAGTGGGATCGATCCACCAGGCCATTTTCGAAAAATCGAAGAAATGGTCCTGCAGCTTCATGTCGGCCGAGGTGAAAACCTCCATGAGCAGGGTCATTACCATTCCCAACAGGCTGAAGATGAGAATTGGGCCCATCTTTAACTGCCCTTTTTCGACGGTCATTTTTTGGCAGGGCTCGACTGCTGCTGATGCAACGTGAATGTGCTGGAAGGTGGCAGCGGCATGGAAATATTTTCGTCGATATGATAAGCATTGCTGGAGTACAGGTCGTTCGCAACCTGGAAGAGTGCAACAGCGTCCATTTCAGTCGATTCGTACCTATTGGTATTTTCCTTTGTTTTTTGTGGATCGACCAGCTTTGGGTTTCCCTCAAAATACTCGACAGTTTTGTTCAATCCCAAAACGACCATTTGACTGTTTTCGTAGAGGCCGATATCGCGATTATGATTGAGGAGTGAACGGCCGGTGGCAGGATCGATCTTGAAAAGATCGCGTCCAAAAAAAGTGGAGAAATACGGGCGCCCAATTAATCCGAGAAGCGTGGGAGCGACATCTACCTGGCCGCCGGGAATGCCAACCCGTTGCGGTTTCACTACCGATGATGGACCAAAGACGAAACAAGGAATCTCATAAGATTTCATGGGAATGGTTTGATGCCCGTAAACGCGCGCGCCATGATCGGCCACGACAACAAAAATGGTATTGGTCCAAAAACGCTCTTTTTTCGCATTTTGGATAAACTGGCCGATGGAGAAATCGGTGTATTTTACAGCATTTTCACGGGTGCGATCGTCCGGATTTTCAGGAATGCGCCCTTTGGGATAGGTAAAGGGTTTGTGATTTGAAACGGAAAGCATGGTCAGGAAAAAAGGTTTTCCTGCCTGATCCGCTTTTCGGCACTCTTCAATGCCGCGATTATAGAGATCTTCATTGCAAACTCCCCAGATGGTGGAGAACTGAGGGTTCTGAAAATCCTTTTGTTCGATAAAATTATCGTAGCCGTTGGAAGACATGAAAGACCCGACGCGATCGAACACTCCCCGGCCAGCGTAGATGAAAGTGGTATTGTACCCATCGCGTTTCATGACACGCGCAAGAGTCTCGATCGGTTTGCCTCTGCTGCGGACGACGACTGAATCACCCGGCAACGGTGGAAAACTGCAGAGGACAGCTTCCATGCCACGGACGGTGCGATTGCCTGATGCGTAAAGATTGGTGAAGAGCAGCGCTTCGTGGCTCAATTTATCGAGTTCAGGGGTGCAGGTGGGCTCAGTCCGTCCAAGGCAGCCAAAAAACTCCGACCCGAGACTTTCCTCAAGGAGAACGACCACGTTCATTTTGGGTTTGCTCGCATCACCCTGAACAATTCGGGTCAAGGAATGAGGGTCCTTATCAACAAATTCGCTATTTGGCAGAGAAACGAGATTTCGGACGCGTTTGTAAGCCGCGTCCAGGTCCATTGTTTTATAAAAGGGGGTGTATTCAAACTCGCGTGTTACGGCAGCCTGGAAGAAAGTGTACCAACCATTATTGGCCAGTTCGTTCAAAGTACGATTAGGAGAGAAGCGAGTGAGATGGTTTCCGATTACCGTCCAGAGAAGAGCAACAACCGCAATTACACTGGCAAGAATCGCCAGTCTTTTGGGAAATGAAGGGCGGAATTGAAACGCATCGGGAGCCATTCGCCGGGAAAGAATGAGCCAAAAAACACCGAAAAGAATTGCGGCAAGAAGCACCCAGGCGACCGGATAGGTGTCCCAAATGTTGATGAACACTTCATGCGGAAAGAGAAGATAGTCAACAGCAACGGTGTTAAATCGGGAGCGAAACTCCTCGAAGAAGAAAAATTCCGCGATCAAGGCAAACACAGTAAAGGTCCAAAAACCGATCATCCAAAATCGCCAGATGAATTTATGAGCCGTTGAGCGGAGGAATTTGTGAGGCACAAAAGTGAACCAGAGAATCATCGGAAGGCAGGCTGCGAGGATGACAAAAAGATCGGAAACAAGGCCAATGCTGAAGATGCGCGCGATATCAGTCGCAGTCGCTTCACTTGCTCCAAACCTGGCCAGAAGAACAACCCGAAGGAGGGTTTGAAGCACCAGCAGCGTCAGCGCGATCAGAACGACCAGACCCCATGGAGAGTTCCTCCAGGATGTCCGCTTGTTCTGAGCAGATTTGTCAATCATAAGCGGGGACGCTACCTCACGGGAATGAAAGCTCAAAGAATAATTGTTTGCGTAAAGTGCCAGGCGGGTGGCAGAAAGCTACTCGGTCTCGGTAAACTTTTCCTGGGCCAGCCTTTTTCGAAGCGCGGAAATGTGTTGAGCATCACGCGTCTCAATCACGCAATGGACTATTACTGTAGTGATGTCGTCCGAGGCAAATGCGCGATCGTGGTTGATTTCGATGATACTCCCGCCTTCTTCGGCGATGATGGAAGCAAAGCGCGCCAGGCCGCCGGGCCGGTCGCTGATGGTAACGCTTAACTGGCAGAGACGGCCATCGAAGGTGAGCCCGCGCTCCAGGATTCGACCCAGAGTTGAAATGTCAATGTTCCCTCCACTCAATAATAGCACTACTTTTTTGCCCTTCAGTTCGGCAAGATTCTCGCCAAGGCATGCAGCCAGAGTTATCGCGCCGCCACCTTCAACGAGAGCTTTCTCCAATTCGAGCAAGCGGAGAATGGCCACGGCAATGTCGTGCTCACCCAGGAGCAGAATGCGATCAACCAATTTGCGGGCCAGCTCAAAACCATGCTGGCCGACCTCAGGGACACTAAGCCCATCGGCAATGGTCGGTTTCATATCAAATGGAACCGGGTGACCGGCTGCCATTGCGGAGCTAAAACTGGCGGCTCGATCAGGCTCCACTCCGAAAATCCGGACTTGAGGACGGAGTGATTTGATCGCGAGACCGACCCCTGCAAGAAGCCCCGCACCACCGATTGGAATTACAATCGCGTCCAGGTCCGGTACCTGTTCGAAGATTTCGAGGCCTATTGTTCCCTGGCCGGCGATGATTGCCGGGTCATTGTAGCCGTTTATGTACGCGAGCTTATTTTCTTCAGCAATTTCTTCGGCCTTCTTTTTTGCGTCGCCGATATTGTCACCAAATAATATTACTTCCGCTCCAAATTTACGGCAGTTTACAACTTTAGTAAGAGGAGCAAAACGCGGCATGACCACAGTCACAGGAATGCCGAGGAGCTGGCCGTGATAAGCCAGGCCGAGGGCATGATTACCCGCAGAGGCAGCGATAACACCCCGGCGCTTTTGTTCGGGGGAAAGTAGGAGCAAAGCATTGCGGGCACCACGTTCTTTAAAGCTGCCGGTGCGCTGCAGATATTCCATTTTGCAATAGATCTGCATTCCGGTCAGCGCGGAAAGGGGAACAGAATGAGGACAGGGAGTGCGGATGATGCCGCCATGTAGTCGCTCCGCAGCGGCTTTTATTTCCTTGAAATCTACATTCATTGAATGGCCCCGTTCTCCAAAGCTTAAGTAACATGAACCATGAAGCCGGTTATGGCCAAGAAACTAAATGACTGGATTCGAATCATTGCCAGGGACTTGGGTGAGATTGGTGCGACTTGCAGGCGGTGGCATTTGTCTGCTACACCTGAACCATGTACAAAATAGTAGGGGTCGATCAGAAGGAATATGGGCCGGTATCGTTAGAAACACTGCGTGAATGGATCGCACAGGGCCGGGCAAATGGGCAAACGATCGTCAACTTTGAAGGTGGCCCATGGAAACCCCTTTCTACGTTTCCCGAATTTGCGGATGCATTAAGAACAGCGGTGCCCCCTCCCCTCCCCCAGGCAACCTACGTGGGGATTCCAACTGCGGTAAAATCGAGTACACTCTCGATTTGGGGGTTGGTCTGCAGTTGCCTTGGGTTTTGTTGCATGCCGGTAGCGATTGTGGGGATAGTCTGTTCGATCATGGGTTACCTCGAAATCTCCAAAAACCCACAGAATTATACGACCAACAAAGCCATCCCCCTGATCGGGGTGGTGCTCGGTTTGTGCATTGTGGGGATGAATATTTTCCTCTTTGCCACTGGTGCATTTCAGAATCTGATCGAAAGATTTCCGAGATGACCGTGGGCAGCGTCATCAGCGAGCGAGTGGCAGGATTCAAGCGAATACATCTGCTCTCCGTCGGTGTGGTGATGTTACCCTTTGCGGCATACGCCTACATGAAGCTGGGTGTGGCGTGGCCGTGTATCTTCAAGGCATTCACAGGGCTGCCTTGTGCGACATGCGGTGGCATTCGGGCCTTGAATGCGATGGCTCATTTCGACCTGCTGGGCGCAATTCGGTTTAACCCGATGGTGGTAATGGCCTTTTTTGCCGTGCTTTGGTTTCCTTTCAGCGGGTGGCAAACATTGCCAAAAAGATTTTGGCCGATCTTCTGGACGATCCTGATTCTAAATTGGTTGTACTTGATAGGCTATCTGAGGTCTTAGAAAATTGACCTGAAACCCATTCAATGGGAGTGGTAAGAGAGGAGGAGAAAGGTGACAGGACCCTTGGGAACTCAGGAAGTTAAACAATTTTTCCAGAAGTCATTCAACAAGGCCCCCGCACGAATTGTCCGAGCGCCCGGCAGACTTGAGCTGCTTGGCAATCATACGGATTACAATGGCGGTCTGGTGATGGCGCTGGCGGTGGACAAGTATATTTATATTGCGGGTGCCAAGAGGAATGACGCACAGGTGGAGTTGGTCACGACCTCATTTCCGGAGCGCGAGAGTTTTTACCTGGATAACATCAAAAAAAATTCCGCGACGGCCTGGGCAAATTACACCAAGGGAGTTCTGGTAAAGCTCAAAGCTCGTGGAGTTCACCTAACAGGATTTGATGCGGCGATACATGGGACTATTCCCTTCGGCGCAGGACTCAGCAGCTCGGCTGCATTGGAGATGGCCACGGCTTTACTCGTTCGGGAACTCTTTCCATTTAAGCTCGGCGAGAATTCATTGGAGCTGCCGCCGACTCATGACGGAGACAAACTGCCCTCGCTGTCGGCAGAAGAAAAATTGCGCCTGGCCAAAGTGGGGCAGGAAGCAGAGAGCCAATTTGTAGGTGTGAATTGCGGGTTACTCGACCAGATCTCGTCGCTTTTTGGAAAAAAGGGACAGGTGATACAAATCGATTTTCTAACCAATAAAGTCCAGCACGACCCGATGCCGCCCGGCGTGTCGGTGGTGGTGGCGGACAGCGCGGTGAAACATGATCTTTCGGCCGGGCAATACAATGATTTGCGAAATTCGTGCGAAAGCGCGGCGAAAAAATTGGGAGTTAAATTTCTGCGTTCCATTGATCCACCAACATTGGAGAAAAATAAAGGCAAACTGACCGAGCGCGAGTATGCCTGCGCGTACCATATCGTGGGAGAAAACCAGCGTGTCATCTTCGGGGAAAAATCGTTGCGGCAGGGAGATGTGGAACAATTCGGACAGTACCTGTTTCAAAGCCATGCCAGTTCGCGCGATTTTTTCAAGAATAGCACACCGGAATTGGACACACTGGTGGATATCGCGAAAGGATTGAAGAGTTGCTTTGGCGCGCGATTGACCGGGGGCGGATTCGGAGGAGCAACAATCAATCTGGTGAAGCAGGATTCCGCCAATGATTTCATAAGAATGCTGTCGGACGAATACTTCAAACGAACCAAGGTTCGAACGCAGCCATGGATTGCCGAAATAGTGGATGGGGCCGGATAACTTTTGTTTCATTTCGCATTCGCGGATATGTCAGAAAAATCAGCGAGGATCCAGTTGCAAGCGCCAGCCCGGCGAAGAAATTTGAAGCGACTTATTGGAACGCTCATCCTGGGGCTCAGCACATTTGCTATCCTTGTCTGGGGAATCGGTTATCTGGTCGAAAGCTTTACCCATGAGTCTACGGATGATGCATTCCTGGAAGGACATATCATTGCTATCAGCCCGAAAGTAGCTGGTTTAGTCAGTGCAGTTCATGTGACCCATAACCAGGAGGTGAAAAAGGGCGACCCATTATTTGAGATTGATCCAAGAGATTTCGAAACCACCCTGGAACAGAAAAAAGCCGCGCTCGCCTCTGCACAGGCGAATCAAGGGCTGGTGGCCGCCAGCTTCGAGCTGATGAAGACCAGAGTCGAAACCGCTGAGGCATCAGAAAGGCAGGCTGAAGCGGACCAGGCTGCCTCGGCGGCGGCTGCGGAACGTGCCCAGGCGGATTTCGAGCGCGCCGGAAACCTGGTGAAGCAGAACATACTTTCTCAACAGGAATATGACACCGCGCGAGCGGCCGCATTGTCGGCTACTGCAAATCTAAAATCGGCGCAGGAAAAATCGGGAACAGAACGCTCCAGAGTCAAAGAAGCGAAACAGCAGTTGGAAGCGGCGCGGAGCGCGTTTGATCAGGCGAAGGCACAAGTGGGCTCCGCCGCAGCGGATGTAAAAACCGCGGAACTGAATTTTTCCTACACCAGGGTCGTGGCTCCTGACAATGGTCGGATCGCGCGCAAAAACGTTGAGCCCGGGTCGTACGTACAAATCGGACAACAGTTACTCGCGCTGGTTCCGGAGCACTTCTGGGTGGTCGCCAACTTTAAAGAAACGCAATTGGCCAAAATCCGGCCGGGCCAGAGAGCGCTGGTGGAAATTGATTCAGTGCCTGATAAGGCATTCAAAGCGCACGTGGACAGCATTCAGCCAGGGTCCGGAGCGCGCTTCAGCCTGCTGCCACCGGAAAATGCAGTGGGCAATTTCGTAAAGGTGGTGCAGCGGGTGCCGGTAAAAATAACTTTCGACGAGCCGTTGCGAGCGCCCCATACACTCGGTCCCGGAATGTCTGTGAGGCCCAGTGTGCGAATCAGCGATTTTAATTTGTCCAAATTGTTCATCTATTTGATCGCCGGAATCGTGGCAATTGGCGTGGGCCTAGCTGCATGGGTAATGCTCGCGCCAAAAGCTATTTCCGCTTGAGGTCATGAGCGAACCGTCGCAAGCGCAACCCTGGCAACCCCGGCATAATCCATGGATCATCGCTGTGACGGTCATGTCTGCCACCTTCATGGAAGTGCTGGATACTTCAGTCGCCAATGTGTCGCTACCGCATATTGCGGGAAGCCTTGCAGTGACCACGGAAGAATCTACCTGGGTCCTGACCAGTTACCTGGTGGCAAACGCGATTGTGCTCCCAATGACTGGCTGGCTTGGGAATTATTTCGGGCGCAAGAGGCTGCTGATTGCGTGCATTAGCATGTTTACGCTGGCCTCGATCCTTTGCGGAATGGCTACCAACCTGCCGTTCCTGGTGCTGGCAAGAATTCTGCAGGGTGCCGGCGGAGGGGCGATGGTCCCAATTTCCCAGGCGATTCTTCTCGAGAGTTTTCCTCCACACAAACGGGGGGCGGCGATGGCGGCGTTTGCAATGGGGGTTGTGGTGGCGCCAATTGTGGGCCCAACGCTGGGCGGCTGGATCACAGACAATTATTCGTGGCGTTGGATCTTCTATATCAATTTGCCGGTTGGGATTATTGCGGCACTGATGGCTGAAGCGGTAGTGGAAGATCCGCCGTACATTGCAAATGCAACGGTCCAGAGAATCGACGTGATGGGTTTTGCATTCCTGACTGTCTGGCTGGGCGCATTACAAATCGTCCTGGACAAAGGAGAACAGGAGGCGTGGTTTGAATCTGAATGGATTCGGTGGACGGCCGCAATTTCCGTTCTATCCTGTGTCCTTTTCGTCGCGCGTGAGTTGATGACCAGGCACCCTCTGGTGGATCTCCGGGTGCTCAAGAACCGAAACTTCGGGGTCGGTTTGCTGATGATTACCCTGGTGGGAGCAGTTCTATACGGCACCACCGCGGCGCTGCCGATTTTTCTGCAGACCCTTCTCGGGTATTCCGCCCTGCAAAGCGGATTGGCATTAAGCCCCAGAGGCATTGGCGCTTTCTGCACCACAATTATAATTGGCAGGATCATTGGCAAAGTGCGAAACCGGTACTTGATCCTGATTGGTTTCGCTTTGCTGGCGATCTCTTCTTTCTGGCTGGGGCATATTAATCTGGCGATTAGTCGAGACGCGGTAATCTGGCCAAGTGTTCTGAATGGAATTTCGGTCAGTTTTATTTTCGTGCCGCTGACAACTGTTTCAATGGGACATCTGCGCCAGGAACAGATGCCGAATGCGACGGGGCTTTTCAATCTGATGCGAAATCTCGGCGGCAGCTTTGGAATTGCAGGAGTGACCGCGTTGTTATCACGTGAGGCGCAAATCAGGCATGTTTCACTGGTCGAAAACATTTCTGCTTACAATCCTGTTTTTCTCGAACATTACGGAGCTCTGGCGCAAGGCTTAAGCCAGCAGAGTGGAAGCGAAGGGAACATGCAGGCGCTGCAGCTTCTCTATTCGCAGCTGCATCAACAATCGCAGCTATTTGCGTTTGTTTACGATTTTCGTTTATTTGGCGTGCTTTGTGTTTGCTGCCTGCCGCTTGTCTTCCTTTTCAAAGGGGTAAAAGGCAGTAAGGCCCCGGTGGGGGCGCATTAGCTAACGCTAAATTGACGACGGCGGGATTCTTTTATACGTTCCAAAGAAACTGTGCTGTTCCCATTCAAACCGGGCAAGAATCTGGATCGCGTCGTCGTCACTGGCCTGGGCATTTTTACCGCTTACGGGTGTGGTTGGGAAGCGAACGCGGAGGGTTTCCGCCGCGGAAGCAACGCATTCCGGCCGATAACAATTTTCGATACGTCCCGGCAGCGTGTAAAAATGGCGGCGGAGGCGCAATTCACCGGAGAGCTGCCTTCGGGAAAACTGAGCGCCCGGGAAACATCTCGACTGGATCGCGCTGCCCGGTTGCTTTTTCACGCCACTGAGGAGGCGTTAAGCCAGGCCAACTGGAACCATGCTCCGGCAAAGACCCCTCTCATTTTAGGAACTACAAGCGGCGGGATGAGCATGGGCGAGGATTTCTACAGAGCAGCCATTCAATCCCCTCTCAAAAACATGCTGCAACCGACGCGTGTGACTCATTATCTTGCGCAGCGGCAGGCAATGAGCCTTTGCGAGGCATTTGGATTGAATGGACCGATTACGATTATTGCCAACGCATGCGCCGCGGGAGCAAATGCTGTAGGGCATGGCTGGGAGTTGGTTCGTTCAGGGCGCGCAGAGCGGGCGCTTGTGGGAGGATATGATGCTTTAAGCCAGCTCGTCTTCGCGGGGTTCGATGCGTTGCAGGCTCTTTCAACGACAATATGCCGGCCTTTCGATGCGGGACGCGACGGCCTGGCACTGGGTGAAGGCGCATCAATCCTCGCAATCGAATCCCTTTCTTCGGCCCACGGACGAGGCGCTCCCATTCTCGGCGAAATTGTAGGATACGGCGCCGCAACGGATTCACATCACCTGACTCAGCCGCATCCGCAGGGTGAAGCCGCAGTGAAGACGATGCGAACGGCCTGTGAAGTGAGTGGCCTTAAGCCGGAACGCATCAGCTATATAAACGCACATGGTACGGGCACACCCTTGAATGACAGCGCTGAAGCAGCCGCGATTAATTGCTGGGCCGGAGAGGCAGCGCGCGAGATCCTCGTGAGTTCAACAAAGGCAGGAATTGGACATTTGCTTGGCGCCGCAGGGGCAGTAGAAAGCGCAATTTGCATCATGGCATTGAAGGAACAATGGCTGCCACCGATGATGACAACGCAAAAACCAGATCCGCTCGTGAAATTCCCGCTGGTGCAGAAACCAATGAAGGCGAAGGAGCTTTCCAGGCCATTTGAATTTGCCCTGTCCAATTCGTTCGGATTTGGAGGCGCCAATGCTTCACTCATTTTTCGGAGGTGGAGTTGAGTCAGGTTTTTATTTCCGGCTGGGGTGCTGTCTCTCCTGCAGGTTGGGGAATGGCCGCATTTCGAGACGCGCTGGCTAAAGGTGAGTTGCCACAGAAGCGTTCCCTGGCGCGGCCGGGGAAAAATAAGCCGATTGAAGTGCTGCATGTGTCGCCAGCGAATCCAAGACCTGCATTCATGGCCCATGCCAGATTGAGGCGTGCCAGTTCAATTTCGCATTTCGCCATGGGCGCCGCGCTGGAAGCGTGGGAAAACGGCGCAGGCATCGACCAGAAGACTGTGGGAGTAATCGTCTGCATCTTTTCAGGGTGTGTACATTACTCTAGACGGTTTTATGACGAGACATTGAAAAATCCGGCGACAGCCAGCCCCCTATTATTTCCGGAAACTGTATTTAACTCCCCGGCGAGCCACATATCCGCGTACCTGGGGAGCACTGCAATTAATTACACGCTTGTCGGTGATTGCGGAACTTTTCTGCAAGGCCTGGCGCTCGGCGCTGGATGGCTCGCGGAGAATAAAGTTTCCGAATGCCTCGTGGTGGGCACAGAAGAACTCGACTGGCTAACCGCGGAAGCTACCCAGCTATTCGACAAATCCATCGTGCCCAGCGAAGGCGCTGGAGCGCTGCTGCTCAGGCGAGAAAAAACCGGCGTGGAGCTGAAATCCGTTACGGACGAATTTCTTTATGCACGAGGAGAAAAAAGTGAAGCGTTAAGGAAAATGAAAGCGGAGCTTTGTTCACACCATGATGATGATGGAATTCTTATCGATAGTCTTTCTGGACGAAACAAAATATCCCGCGCGGAGGATGCACTCTGGCAGGACTGGCGCCGCGACCGTCTTTCTCCGAAAAAAACTTTGGGTGAGGGCCTGATGGCTGGCGCTGCCTGGCAGTGCGTGGCGGGGGCGGATGCATTAAATATGGGCGTGACCGAGAATGCCTTGATCAGTGTCGCCGGTTTTCATCAGCATGCGATCGGCGCGCAGTTCTGCAAATCCCTTAGGGAACCGAAGGAAGATGTTGAGAGCCCGACGCGAGCCGAGCCTGTTTCAGAGCTGTAAGCCACTTTTGCTTCTGTTCATCCGATACAAAAAAAGCGGTCGTGCTAAAAATCAGGACATGCATGCGCCTGTTGGTTAACAGAAGGCGACCGACCCCTGTGCTGTGGCGCATCTTCATTCCGTATTGCACTTCACCTTCGACACTCTCCCGTTTTATGTCACTGGAATTGCGGGCGGAAAACTCGAATAATGCCTGATCGGCCGATTCATCGAGGTTTTTGAAGTCCAAATGCTCAACATCGGCCCGCATAATCGACCTTACCTGAGTGAGCGCTGAGGAAATCGAACCGCGTTCCGGCCCCAAATCTTTAGCCAGGATTATAACACTGTCGCGCGAATCCGTGGCTGAAATGTACCGCTCCCGCAAATTCAGGGAATTCCATTGCTTGTCCAATCGCTGCCATTTTCCTGGGGCGAAATCGATGGTGAAATGTTCTGTTTGATCAGACTCTGCTTTCAGAAGTCTGTGAGAAGCGCGTTCGGCGGGTTCAGTATGTCCGAATTTCTGAATGATTGTGCGATAAAGCAGGTTGGCCTCATCTGTTTGCCCCATCTCCTCGCGGCAAATAGCTTCCAGCAGTAATAATTCCGCCTGAGATTTGCGAGGAAGGCGTGGGTTCTGGGCCTTCGAGATAGACTCCAGACATTCAGAATATTGTTGGCGCTGATAGAGGCGAAATAATGTTTCTTTGTTGAGAGGCGTGGCAGCACTCTCCGATTGCGGGGTGGAGCACCCACCGCACAAAAAACAGCAAAGCAGGAGACTTAAACTCCCAATCCTCAGCAAGTTCACTGCGGAATTTCTGTGAAAACCCCGACGGCTTGTCAAGCATCTGAGGGAAAAGGTAAGCAGTCTTTATTAGATCAGGAGTTGCAAATGCCATAGCTCCCCACCATGAGAAGCGGTCAAAAGCTTTTTCTTCCCTGCTGGATCAAATTGAGGAACTCGGTGCGGGTCCTTGAATCTTCGCGGAAGCAACCGAGCATTGACGAACTGATGGCAAAGGAATTCTGCTTTTCCACGCCACGCATGAGCATACAGAGGTGTTGAGCCTCGATGACCACTCCCACCCCCCTTGCATCGGTGCACTCAAGCACAGTCTCAGCGATTTGCGTAGTGAGCCGCTCCTGCACTTGCAACCGCCGGGAGAAAAGTTCCACCAGCCTTGGCAGTTTTGACAGGCCGATGACTTTTTTACCTGGAAGGTAGCCAACGTGGCATTTGCCAAAGAACGGCAGAAGGTGGTGTTCGCATAAACTGTAAAAATCAATGTCCCGAACAATGACCATTTCATCCGATTGCACATCGAACAAAGCATCATTGATCACTTCGCGCGGATCTTGTCGATATCCCCCGGTCAAAAAAGCGAGAGATTTTGCCACTCGGGAGGGTGTATCACGGAGACCATCACGATCCGGGTTCTCGCCGAGCAGCTCCAGTTGGCGATAAACAAGCGTTTCGATTTCATCGAAGGGGTTTTCGATAAAGGTATCTTTTAGCGATTCAAAACTTACAGCGTTGTTCTCCATAATATTAAACCTTCCAGTTTTCTGAATTCTTTAAGAGCAGAGATTGCGCGGAAAGAGAGCGCAGCCTCACCGGGCAAGTAATTAAATAAATTGTTTGAATGCGACCATCCCGAAGGATGAAAGCCATGGCATTGGCCAATTCGTCTTGGCGATAATTCAAAATCATTGGCACCTGGCCGAAGGACCTGATCACAGTGGCATTGAGTTCGGGCAGCAGGCGGGCTGCACGTTGGGAGAGAAAAGCGGCGACGGCGGCCAACCCATGGATAGGAGGCGGAGCAATCGCGCCCAAATTCTCACCATCGCAAACAAGAACTGCTTCGTGCGTTAAGACTTCGGCAAGACGATTTAAATCACCACTTTCAGTGGCATTTAGAAATTCGCGCAGGACGGTTTCGCGCTGTTCCACCGTGACTTCGAATTTGGATTCCTGCCCGGCAATTTTTTCACGAGCGCGCCGCAAAATCTGGCGGCAATTATCCTCGCTCTTCTCCACGATACGGGCGACCTCGCAGTAATCACGGTCAAAGACTTCGCGCAGCAAAAAAACGGCCCGTTCCACTGGTGAGAGGCATCTAAGGACGATGGAGAATGCGGCATCCAGCGCATCGGCTAAATCTGAATCTTCGGCTGGATTCATCTCGGTGAAAGCGATCCTTTCCAGCAACTCTTCCGTGCCGTAAGGCTGTTCACGCTTTACCCGCGCCAGGTCCAGGTAATTTAAACAAAGCCGAGTCACGATGGTCACGAGAAAGGCGCGAGGGGATAAAACTTCGGCTATATTCGCGCGCTGCCAGCGCAGAAAAGCTTCTTGCAAAATATCCTCCGCATCTGAGGAATTGCCCAGCATCCGCCAGGCAATCCCGAAGAGGAGTGGGCGGTGTGAGCTGAAAGTTTCAACATGGGTTTCGGTCATTTCACTTTTCATTGGCGCTCGGAAAGATTGACCGGCAGGAAGATCATTTTGTGACAATGCGCCTTGATTTTTTTGAATCCAAAAATGCCTTTAAAGCCACCACATTATTATGTTCCTGGTCATGTGAACTGTAGATCAGAGTCACATCTCCATGCCGCGCCGCATCGAGGATAGGCTTCCATGACGCAGGGTTTTTTCTTAACTCTGCCCGGTAGCGTTTCTGAAATTCCGTCCATTTGGAGGGGTCATGATTGAACCACTGCCGCAATTTGGTAGTCGGGGCTGCCTCTTTCAACCAGCCATCGAGCTTCAAGGTTTCCTTTTTTATACCGCGAGGCCAGAGCCGCTCAACGAGCAAACGCTTTCCGTCTGCTTTGGTCGCGAGAGCATAGGCGCGCTTGATATGGATCATATTTCTTCCGCCTTAACTAGTTTTCAAAATTTGGTTCGAAAAAGCTGATCTCACGCTCCCGGAAGGGAATCGTTTGAATGTCAAGTCGAAATCATGTCTTCGGTCGCATTCGGTCAATCGTTGCTGAACGGCGTGTAGGTTCTGGACCACCACTTCAGCGATGCGGTTCATCAGTTCATATCCGAGATCGTGATCATCCTCACACTGCTGGCGCAAGGGAGTGCCATAGAAAAACAGGGCATTCACCGGTTCGATGGCTTGTGCGCTAAAATGCATGTAATAAGGAGGGAATAACCAAGCCCAGCCCAGGTCATCGCCAGGCCCGAGAATTCGTATCGGAACCGTGCCTTGATCGCTCACCTCCGATTCAATTAGTACCTTGCCTTCGGTGATCAGATAAAAACGGTTGGCCAGATCTCCCTGCTGGTAAATCCACTGGTCAGGTTCGAAATGGATTTCCATGGCGGAATCGGCCAGAACTTGAATTTGCTGACCACTCAGGCCTTTGAAAAAAGGCTGCGATGCGATTTGAGAATAAAGTTCTGGCGAAGGTGAATCTCCAATCCAAGGGGTTATTGTTGTCCCGGCGCTCGGGCTTCCGATAGGATCAACTAAGTTATTTGTTTCTGGTTTCATAGTCGTATTCAAATCCTTTATTTAAGCCGGCCCTTAAGATTTTCGTTTGTGAACGGTCCTGGCTCAGCGATCAAGGCGCGCGCGGCATCCACCTGGCCCCACACATTCCAGAGCAGAACACCTCGGACTCTTTTATCGCGCAAATAATAAATGACCCCTTCCTTATTGGGTTGTTTCCAATCGGCAAACGTTTCGAGGCGCGAATCCAGCTCGCCGACCGCTTCGTACCCCAAATCAAACAGGTCCGAATAAAACATAGGCAGATGATCATATCGTTCCTTTTTGCCCGCCATATTTACGCCCGCTATTCGGCCCATGGTGTTGGCATTGTCCTCGTGTTCCACTCGCATTTGTTTGCCAAGCGCGGGATTAAAAAACTCGGCCACATCACCGGCCGCATAAATGTCGGGATGGCTTGTTTGTAAAAATTCATTCACCTGAATGCCATCAGCCACCTTGATTCCTGCCCGAGTCGCGAGTTCGACATTCGGAACGATACCAATACCTGCCACGACACCGTCCACGACAATCTCTTTTTGGACGCTGGCCCTCACTACTTGCTGATTACCCCGCGATTCAACGCCTTGGACTTTTTCGCCAATGTGAATTTCGACTCCCTTTTGCCGATAATATTGCGTTATGAATTCGGAAAGTTCGGCGGGATAAACATGGCTGCCAATGCTCTTGCCGGGAAAAATCATCACGACTTTTTTCCCATTGAGGGCCAATGCCGCGGCGATTTCCGAACCAATGAAACCGCCGCCAATGACGGCAAAACGTTCTCCTTTTTCCGCCTTTTTTCGAAGCCGCTGATAATCCTGAAAAGTTCGATAATAAATGATCTCATCATTGCCGAAAGGAAATTTCCGGGGTGAACCACCGGTGGCGAGAAGCAATTTGTCCCAGGCGTAACTGTTTTGTTTCGTGTCCACCGCCTGCTTTCGACCAGTGTCAATAGCGCTGATCGTTAGTCCGAGATGGAAGGAAATATTTTGAACCTCGTTTTTTCTCCAAACGGTTTCTTCGGAATCCCCCTTCCAAAGGGCTTTGGAAAGAGGTGGGCGATTATACGGTCGATCGACTTCGGCGCTGATGATCCCAATCGTTCCGGCGGGATCAACACTGCGGATGCCCTGGGCCGCCGCATCGCCGGTCATCCCGCCTCCTATAATCAAATATTTATAATGTTGCATAGAGTCACTGTATAATAAGACCGAACACTTGGCTGCGTGTGACAAAGAGGATAATCCGATAAAGCGCGCTTGAAAGTAGTTCCGTCCGTTGATTCAAATCACTCAAGTTTCCCCTCCTGATAAGAACCTTCCATGCGAAAGATGTATGTCCAGTACATTTTTAACTTCTCTTCGCTCGATTTTATGCCAGTCTATGAAAAGCGAACTTCAAAAACTGATTTTGCATTCACTCGCGCTCGGTTACATGAAATATTTCAGCTTTATCAAAACACGTGTTGGACGGCGTTTTTTGGCACTTTTCCTGGCGATCTCCCTGCTGCCCATGGTGATAATCCGCTGGCTGGCACTTCGGAAAAGCGAAGCGGCGATTCAAAAGCAAACACTGGCTGTGCTTCGAGCAGCATCGGATGGGGCTGAAGCCCAACTCAGGGAATATCTTGAAGGGCTTAAGGATCGCTTAATTCACCTTGCCCATGACGCAAAGATCATCACGACGCTCCAGGAGACAACCTTCAGCGGAGGAAAGGCTGAGTTCGCAGCACGCACGTGGTTGCCAACCATGTACTCGGTCCAAAAGCAGGAAATGCAGGATGTTCAGGAAATATTTATCCTTACAGCGAGCGGACGGGTGGCCGCCTCAACCAGGCCCCAAAGAGCTGGAAAAGACTTTTCCGACACGGAATATTTTAAACGAGGCCGGAACAATTTTTTTTGGGGCGATCTGATTAAAAACGCCAGCACCAGTGAGAGTGAATGGGTGCTAGCGGCTCCGATTACCAGCCCTCAAACGCACGAGGCTATCGGTGTCATTGCTTTTGGGATCGACCCGCGCACCTTAAGCGCTCTGGTGAGCGGCCAAAGGGTACTTTCAGAAGGCGCGGATACACAGTCCTTCCGCCTGGGGGACACCGGCGAAACCTACATTGTAAATCGTGATCGCTTCATGATTACGGAATCGCGGTATCTCACAAATGCGATATTGAAGGTAAAGGTGGATACTTTGCCAGTTCAGGTCGCCATTGACAGAGGAGAAGAAACTACGGCTGATTACAAGGATTATCGAGGAATGCCGGTGAGTGGAGCTTCGGTGATATTGCGGGAAGCAGGCTGGATCATGATTACTGAAATTGATTTTCGCCAGGCGTTCATCCCAATCGAACATCTTCGGCGAGAACTGATCATCACCGCAATTTTCCTCGGTGTAGTAGCGGCATTGCTCTCATGGAGTTCTGCCTGGCGGATTTTGGAGCCGATCAAACTACTCAACGAATCCGACCGCGCTCTTGCGGCGCGCGACGAGACCGGGGCACTGGTACCTGAAAAAGGGCTCCCGGACGATGAAATTGGCGCGCTGGTAAGGAGCCGTAACGCGAGGGTTAAAACCGTTTTTGCATATCAGCGAGAATTGGAAGAACGCACAGCCCGATTGAATGAAATGGTGCATGAAATAGAGCATATCTCTTACGCCATCGTTCACGATATGCGGGCTCCACTGCGGGCCATGACAGGATTCGCGAGCCTTCTGGAGAATGAAGAAGCCAGCTTGAGTCCCGATGAAAAGAAGATGTACCTCCGCCATATCAGCACAGCGGCCGTTCGGCTCGATCATTTCATTCGAGACGTGCTCACCTATAATCGAATTGTGGTAAGGCAACTCCCGCTGTACCCAGTGGATTTACAACTACTCCTGCGTGGAATTCTGGATACTTACCCTAACTTAAATCCCAAAGATAATGATATAATCATCGAAGGAGTGCTGCCGAGCGTGATGGGCAACGAGGCGCTGCTGACTCAATGCTTTTCAAATCTCCTCGACAATGCCGTAAAATTTGTCGCTCCAGGCACGCGGCCTCAAGTTCGAATTTGGGCAGAAGCGGGCATCTCGACATCCCAGGGGGCGACAGAACATCAACTTCTCGCCAAAACATGGAGGCATTCGCATCCGGTGTCCTTGCCGGAAACAGAAGCGAAAGCGCAGATGAGCAGGGAATCCCTGGAACAAATTGTCCGCATTAACATCGAAGATAATGGGATTGGCTTTGCTCCCACCGACGAGCCGCGGCTTTTTCATATGTTCCAGCGTTTGACGCACAATTTTGAAGGCACAGGTGCCGGGCTCGCCATCGTTCATAAGGTGGTGGAACGGATGGGAGGGCAGGTGGGCGTTGAATCGAAGCCGGGCATAGGGAGCCGCTTTTGGGTCGAGCTGAAACCGGCAGTGGCTAGCCATCCATAAGAGTTGATTGTTTTAAGCAGTCAAATGTTGAGGAGTTTCTTCATGCCTGAAGGTTGTTTTACCAAGTCCTCCAGAGAGTATTGATCCAGTGCCAGGAAGAATGCGTCGGCTGCTTCATCCAATATTCCTTTTAACCGGCACACCGGAAAAAGTCGGCAGGAGCCAGTCTGCTTTTCCATGCAGTTTATTACTTTGTCGCTGCCTTCGGTTAAGCGAATGACATCTCCCAGGCGTATGTTTGCCGCGGGCAAAGCCAGCTTAAAGCCACCGCCGGTGCCGCGGCGGGTTGCAAGGAAGCCATTTCGTCCGAGCATATGGACGATTTTGACCAGATGGTTCCGAGAGATATTGAAAGAACGCGCCACGGAGTCAATAGTCGTGATTTGCGGTTCACACAAGGCAGCAGACATCAGCACTCGCAAAGCATAGTCTGAATAGTAGCTGAGGCGCATTCCACCCTCAAAGTGGATGAGAAACAATGAACATCAAGTAAAGAGTACCGGAACCTAATATTTTCAAATGCGCGCCTTGTTTTGATCACAATGATTTCAAAAACTCCACCAAATCATTCACTTCCGCCGCAGTGAGCCCGAGGTTTTTATGGGAATCGTAGTGATTCACGACCTCTGCCAAAGTCGCGAATCTTCCATCGTGATAGAATCCACCTTTTGTCCGGGCGAATAAACCACTGAGCGGAGTGGTGCGATATCGTTTGTCAGGGGAACGGCTCGATTGAAAATCATCAATTCCAATTTCTTCCGGAGTGTGCATGTTCCAGCCGGGCTCTGTATACAAAGGAGGGACATGGCAAGTGGCGCATTGTGCTTTGCCCTGGAACAATGCTGCTCCCCGGCTCGCGGCGACGGCATCGAAGCTTGAAGGAGGCGGCTTCGGAGCGGGAATGGAAAGTTGATAATAATGAAGCGCGGCAAGTTTGGAAGTGATCAAATCATTTGCGGGACGAACATTTGCGTAACCGTGTTTTGCCGCTAGAGGAAATGTATTCGTATCATTTAATCGCGGGTCCCAGAATGTTCCCTGACCATGCATCTCCAGGTTTGCGACAAAGCCGTTCCAATGCGTAACACTGCCCCAGCCTGTATAAGTGCTCAGGTTAACACCCGCCAGGCCAAACGCAGCCGGCAAAAGGGTGGCGGCGCTTTTTCCGTCGGGACGGAAAGCTTTTCCATCCAGGATCAGTTCGGCATCAAATTTTCCAGGACCCCATGACTGAAGGACTGTGCGCACGGTGGATTCATCCACTTCGAGAGCATTGGTCAGAACAGAAACGTCAGGGGAAAGATTCACAATGGCTCCCACATTCAAATCCCGATTCGGCCACCCATCCAGGCGATGCCCAATTCCGCCGGCGAATGAATTGTCCACTGTTGAATGGCAAAGCGCACATTGGATGCCGAGAGAAACCAGCTTTTGGTTCGAGTCGAACATCCCTTTTACCCCGACGACCGAATCGAGTTGAAGCAAGGCGAGAGTGCTCGCGGGATCATCAAGGTCAACCTGCCCCGCTGCGAGCGCGGTCTTAAGGCTTTGCGGTAAAGCGTCGACATCGACTTTCAATCCCACAGCCAAAGCTGTCTTCGGCGATACACCCGGGCCGACGCCGCCGTGATTGGTGCCAGAAATGGCTTCATGCAATTTTAATGCTCCTCCCCAAAATTGCTCGCTTCCAAGGGTGTCGTGCCGGAACGTGAACCGGCCGCGGTCCAGCAGCGAGTTTGAATTCGTAAAGATAAGCAAATCGTTTTGGGGAGCGGCCTGAGCCTGCATGAATGCCATTGAGGCATTACTCGCCACGTCGAAATTAGTTTTGGTGGTTATACCTGTCAGGTCCTTCCAATCGGGTGATGCCAGAGTTTCCTTCTGCTGCAGCCGATGCAACCCAGCGCCTCCCGCGATAGAAAGGCGAAGTTGATTTGCCGATTTGCCGGTGACATGAATTTTTAAAGGAGTTTGATCCTGGCCAATCGTGTCGATGCCACAGGCCCCCACCAACAAAATTGAAATAAATATTTTAGTGCTCATTTTCTCTCCACAATGAAGACAGGGTTCGTTGTTCGTTTGTGACAAGCTTGCCTGTACCTCTTTTTGATTACCCCTTCCCGAATTGCATTTTGCTCAAGTGCGGATAAGAGGTTTCCGTGAGGGAGGATTGAAAAATTGAATCAGGCTGCTAAAAATAGCGAATGAAGCGACGTGCTTTTTTGAGAGGTGCCGTGGCCGGAGCAGGGCTGGCGGCAGTTTCCAACCTAAGAACTTATTCCGCTGAGTCCTCCACGGAAGGAAAGCGGGAGTTTTACGAATTGCGAGCCTACCGGCTGACTGACCCGGTTAAACATGAAGCGCTAGATGGCTATTTGGAAAAAGGAGCTATCCCCGCACTCAATCGAGCGGGGGCAAAACCGGTGGGAGCATTCACTGAAATTGAACCAAAAGAAAACCCATCACTTTACCTGCTGATCCCCTACCCTTCGCAGGAGACTTTTTTACAGGCCGCTGGAGTGTTGGCCAATGACAAGGAATTGAGAGCGACGTCGGAAGACTACTTGAACACTCCCAAAGCCAAGCCCGCCTTCAAACGAATCGATAGCTGGTTTTTACTCGCCTTCAGTGGAATGCCGAAACTGGAATTGCCATCCTACAGCAAAGAAAAGAAGGGCCGTATCTTCGAACTGCGCACTTATGAGAGTTACAGTGAAGAAAAGGCGCTGAAAAAAATCGAGATGTTCAATAGCGGTGAAATCGACGTGATGCGCGAAGTGGGCCTCGCACCTGTTTTTTATGGGCAGGCATTGATCGGAAGCAATTTGCCCCACCTGACTTATATGCTCTCAGCCGAGAACCGCGACGAGCACAAGAAACATTGGGGTGGATTTGGACAAAATGCCGCATGGAAGAAGATCTCCGGAGACCCAAAATATGCAGACACAGTGTCCAGGATTACCAGCCTTTACCTGGAGCCGACGGCCTACTCGCAGATATAAGCGCGGATTGCTCAAGAATTGAAACGCAGCGATGGCGGATAGATTCAACGACAGCTTTCTGAAAGAACTTCGCCGCATTGTCGGTGAGGAGAACACAATTAGCGCCCCAGAAGATCTGCTGGTGTACGAATGCGATGCCTACACGCTCGAAAAAAACCTTCCCAATGTAGTTGTGCTCCCTCGCACAACTGAAGAGGTAGTTCAGGTAGTAAAACTTTGTTGCTCCAAAGAAGTGCCGATCATTCCACGAGGGGCAGGCACCAGCTTGAGTGGCGCTGTGCTGGCGATTGAAGGCGGAGTAATGATTGCGCTCACGCGCATGAACAGCGTGCTGAGCGTGGATTACGAGAACCGTCGGGTGCTGGTTGAGGCAGGCTGCGTAAACGCGTGGATTACAAACGCAGTGAAAGCGAATCAGTTCCTCTATGCTCCGGATCCTTCCAGCCAGTCCGCCTGCACGATCGGCGGAAATGTGGCCACCAATTCGGGCGGGCCTCACACCTTGAAGTATGGTGTCACTACCAATCACGTGCTTGGCTTCGAAATCGTGCTCCCCGATGGCGAAGTGACCTGGCTTGGAACCACTCCGGACGGAGGCGAAGATGTGGAGGGTTACGACCTCCGCGGAGCTGTCATTGGTTCGGAGGGGATGTTTGGGGTGGTGACTCGCGTGTTGGTAAAATTAATCCGGGCGCCGGAAGCTTATAAAACGATGCTTGGAATTTTCGAGAGCGTCCCACAAGCCAGCCAAACAGTAAGTGAGATTATTGGATCCGGGATTGTGCCGGCTGCATTGGAGATGATGGACCAACTCATTACCCAGGCAGTCGAAGCGGCATATCATTTTGGATTTCCACTCGATGCAGGCGCGGTCTTGATTGTAGAGCTGGATGGTTTCGCCGCAGGCCTGGAGCGCCAGGCTGAACAGGTAATGGAAATCTGCCGGAAGAATGGAGCCAGGGACGTTCGTTTGGCCAAAACGGAAGAAGACCGCGCTCTGCTTTGGAAATCACGAAAGAGGGCCTTTGGGGCGATTGGACGGCTCAGCCCGAATTACCTGACACAGGATGGAGTGGTGCCCAGATCGAAACTGCCGGAAATCATGGAATTCATCTGCGAGACAAGCCGGAAGTACGGATTGCGCATCCCGAATGTTTTTCATGCTGGCGATGGAAATATCCACCCTCTGGTGTTGTATGATGAACGTGACTCCGAGCAGATTACACGCGCCATTCATGCGGGCGAAGATATCCTGGCGAAGTGCATTGAGCTTGGCGGAAGCGTCTCCGGCGAGCACGGCATTGGCATCGAAAAGGTTGATTTTATGGCCCGGCAATTCAGCCCCGCTGATCTTGAAGCGATGCAAAAGCTGAGACTTGTTTTCGATCCTCGCATGCGGTGCAATCCGCATAAAATGTTTCCCGGCGGAAAGCGATGTGGCGACTTCGCACTTCGCAAACAAGCTTCCGCTTAAAAAGCTAAACCGCAACCAGGGTTGATTTTAGGCACAATTCCTCTTAATACTGGAGCAACTAAGTTCCGTCGTGAACTCGCCGCTTTATTATTTGTGGTGCAGTGATCAGCAGGTTGGTCCCTACACTATTACCCAGCTGAGCCGGATGTGGTGTGCAGGAAGTGTTAATTCCCAGACTTTATGGTGGAACGAGGCGTCTCAGAATTGGCAGCCGCTTGCTGATTTGGAATCGGAACTCGCAGAGGAAGCAGGCGTCGAGGCCGCGGGTGTTCGTGAGCTGCTCAGCGCCTGCCGGCTTTTATTAATCGGTGCAGCCGCAGTCCTGACTGTGATCGCTTGCGGGTTTGGAATGCTGACCTGGACAAGAGATGCGGCAGGCCCCGTCATCCCCGCCGCCAAAAACAACCCTTTGCCGAGTGGCACAAGACATTCGGCGGCAGAGGTCATCGTTCGAGCGGAAGATGCGATCAAAAGCAGCGATTTTGGGAGTGCGACGGAGCTTTTTAATACAATAACGGCAGAATATCCGGAGAGCGTCGAAGCCGGAATCGTTGCCAAATTCAAACGGGTTTTTCGCGATAAGACTGGAGAATTCACCAGCCCATTGACGACCCAGGAGGCTGCTCGTATCCGAGTCCTCCTGGATGCATTCCAAACGATAAAGATCAGCTATCAAAATTCGACCCCGGTTCAGAGGAATGCGCTGGAGGTTCTATTTGGGGCGGAGGCATTGCAACAGCCGGAAGAGGGCCTTAAGACTATTGCCAGTGTTGCCGAGAACCTGCTCAAATCTCGCGAAGAAGGCCTTCTCCAAAAAACCCGTTTCCAATAAGCCGCAAGGGTTCATAAATTATTGAACGTTTTGTGAACCATGGCGTTCAAATAATAGCGAAATAAACGCTTGGGTTGCGGTTTCTCGAGGAGGGCGCGGCGAATTCAGCCTCCCCGCCCACTTCCAAGAGAGCGCCAGTTGCTAATATCAACTGGCGCATTTTGTTTTAAAGGCAAGAAAAAAGCGCTTCTCAGCCAGACATCACTCGACCATCTGCACATACGTACTTCGATTTGAGGCTAAACCCCGATTGCACCGCTGCCGCTCGGAATCGATTATGAAACGAAGAGGATTTATGCCTGAAAAAAAGGAGAAATTGCAGCCGAAACAAAAGCAAAGCGATCAACCCGGTAAAGAGTACAAGATGACACCCAAGCCTCAGACCAAGGTGAAACATCAAGAGGGGACAGGCAAGTTGGCGGGAAGGGTCGCAATCATAACCGGCGGTGACAGTGGAATCGGGCGGGCCACCGCTGTCGCATTTGCAAAAGAAGGCGCATCCGTCGCGATCGTTTATTTGAACGAACACAAAGATGCCGAGGAAACGAAGAAGCTGGTGGAAAATGAACGGGGCAAATGCCTGCTGATTCCCGGAGATGTCGGGGACGAAAACTTTTGCCGGAAAGTCGTCGAACAGACTGTAAAACAATTTGGGAAGCTGACGACGTTGGTCAACAATGCCGCGGAACAGCATCCGAAGAAAAATCTCGAAGAAATCAGCAAGGAGCAGCTCGAACGTACGTTCAGAACCAATATTTTCTCGTATTTCTTTATGGCAAAAGCAGCTTTGCCCCATTTGGGAGAGGGAAGCACCATTATCAATACAACTTCAGTGACCGCATACCGCGGCAGTCCCCAGCTCCTGGATTACAGCTCAACGAAGGGGGCCATTGTCGCATTTACCCGCTCACTTTCTTTAAATTTGGCCGAGAAAAAAATCCGAGTGAACGGCGTTGCGCCGGGCCCGATTTGGACCCCTCTGATTCCATCAACTTTCCCGGAAGAAAAAGTGGAAACGTTTGGAGCGCAAACGCCAATGAAACGAGCCGGGCAACCCTCAGAGGTCGCGCCCGCCTATGTTTTTCTGGCTTCAGAAGATTCCTCTTATATGAGCGGCCAGGTATTACACATCAACGGAGGGGAGATCATTAACGGTTAAGCGGGCATCCGTACGATCACGCATAAAAGCGTTAAATTCACGCAATCCGGCCAAAACTGGTTAGGAGGAAAACAAATTACACGAAATGTAATTGTTACCTGATTACGAAAATGATCTTGCTACGATTGTGAAAATTCTTTAGAAGAAGATCGTTATTCGATGTGACGGTCGTTTAACGATCATTCCTTCTTATTGCCTTTAGCGAATTGATCCGGGGCCTGTGCAACGCAGCCCCAAAAATTGTCAGGCGGCTCCGAAAGGGGCCGCTTTTTTCATTTCTGCGCGAGTTCAGGGCAGCAGCCTGGTTTTAGTAATCCTGTTAAAACGAATCGGTTTTTACTCCTGGGGTCAATGTTAAGCTCAACACGCAGAAATACATGCAGGATTAATACCAATTCGGAAATGCACCCATGTTACACGTCACATATCGTCACGCCCTGCTTCAAAGAGGCCAGCGCGTCTTTTCTTGCTGGAATGAATTCCTGGGCAACATGCCCTTTGAATCCGGTGTCCAGGATAGCTTTCATCACCGCTGGGTAATTGAGTTCCTGTGTGTCATCGATCTCATGGCGCCCCGGGACACCGCCGGTGTGATAATGCGCAATGTACGGATGGTATTTGCGGATCGTGGCAATCACGTCCCCCTCCATGATCTGCATGTGGTAAATATCGTAGAGCAGCCTGAAACGCTCGGAACCGACTGCTTTGCAAAGAGCAACACCCCATTCGGTGTGGTCGCATTGATAATCTTTGTGGTTCACTTTGCTGTTGAGCAATTCCATCACCACGTTCACTTTGTGCTTTTCAGCCAAAGGCATCAGCTTTTTTAAGCCTTCTGCGCAATTCTTAATTCCCTGTTCATCCGCCAGTCCACCTCGATTGCCGGAAAAACAGATGAGATTAACCATTCCCGCATCCGCGCATTTTGGAATCACATCGGAATAGCTCTCGATAAGTTCTTTGTGTAACTCCGGACGATTCCAACCCCTTTCAATGCCAAACCCGGCGCCATTCGCCATCGCGCAGGTCAGGCCGTACTTCTGGATTGTTGGCCATTCTTTTGGCCCCTGCAGTTCTACCGATTGAATTCCCATTTCTTTTGAGGCGCTGCAAAGCTCTTCGAGCGGAATTTTGTCATAACACCAGCGGCAGACAGAATGATTCACATTGCCTTTCCGAGAGTCAGCGGCTCGAACCGTTTCGGTGAAACGCGACATCAAAGTCAGGGTGGCGACCGCCGCGGTCGATTTTTGGAAAGCAGAACGGCGGGAAAGTTGATTCTTCATAAGGTCAAATTTGTTCTATTACATTCAAGTGGAAACCGAATGGCGAGTCAAACGAAGCTTTTGCGCAAAAGAGTTATACTCCTGCCGCGGATGCATAAGCTCCGTCGTGGGAAGCTCCCGCAAAGTGGAGCATTTCCAAAATGTCTCCCCGAAGTCGGAGGAATTCAGGACTGTTCCTTTGGCGTGGACGGTCGAGATGGACTTTAATGGTGCGTTCAATTCGTCCGGGACGGGGAGTCATTATGACAATGGAATCACTCATGTAAATCGCTTCATCGATGTCATGCGTCACGAGAATGATCGTTGTCCCCCGGACTTCCCAAAGACGAAGCACTTCATCCTGCATCCGCATTCGGGTAAAGGCATCCAGAGCGCCCAAAGGCTCATCCAGCAAAAGGATTTTGGGATGATTGATCAAAGCCCGTGCGAGGGCGACACGCTGCGCCATTCCCCCGGAAAGATGATGTGGGTACGCGTTGGAGAAGGCTTCCAAGCCGACAAGGCGCATGAAATCCTCCACTTCATCTTTTTTTTGCTTAAGCACACCCCGGGCAACCAGGCCCGATTGAATGTTCCGTCGAACGGTGAGCCACGGAAAGAGATTCGGATCCTGAAAGACCAGCCCACGCTCCGCGCTTGGCGCTGAAATCGGTTCACTCCCCACCCAAAGAGACCCAGATGAAGGAGTCTCCAGACCCGCAGCGAGCCGCAGCAGAGTGGATTTCCCGCAACCACTCGGGCCCACAATCGAAATTAACTCGCCGGGATTCACCGCAAGATCGACAGAATCGAGCGCTGTGACATGAACGTTTGGTTGGTTCGGCGCCGGAAACTGCATGGAGACTTGCTCAATCCTTAAGGAAGAGCCTTCTGTGGCAGACGTGGCTGGAGCTACCATTTAATCACTCCCTTCTGCCAGACCAGCACGCGGTCCCGGATCTTGAAAAGCAGTGTCATTATCGACGAAAAGAAAACCGCCATGATGACGAGTGCCGCATAAACCTTTCCATATTCGGCCCAACCTTGCGCCCAACTCACATACCATCCGAGTCCAGATTTCACCCCTACGGATTCCGCCACAATCAGCGTCAGAAAGGAGGTGCCGAGTCCCATGAAAAGCCCAATAAAGATGCTCGGCATGGCAGCAGGAATGGCCACCCGAAAAATGAGATATCCGGGTGAAGCGCCCAGAGTTCGAGCGACATCAAGGTACGAAGCTCGGGTGTTGGATATTCCCGAAATGGTTAGCATTGTCACCGGGAACCAAACAGCCAGTGCGATCAACCCAACTGCGGTAAAGGATGAAGACGGCGAAAGAACCATTGCCAACGGAATCCACGCAGTTGCCGGAATCGGTCCAATGACTTTGAGAAAAGGCATCCCCCAGTACCGCGCTTTGGCAAACCAGCCGATGCAAATCCCTGTGACTACAGCCACCAGCACACCAAGCAGATATCCAGAAAGCAGCAGTTTTAGAGAATGCCATGTGCTATCAAGCAAAAGCTGCCAGTCATTAATCATGCTCTGAAGAACTCCAGCCGGACCTGGGAAGTATGGCATCGGAAGCAAACGAAGCCCTGCTGTGATCGTTTCCCAGATCGCAAGCAGGACGAGAACGGCCGAAAAAATTGGACACATATCCTCCAGCCATAAACGGGCACGTTTCCAGAAAAACTGAAGCACGCCCGCGGCCAGTGACAACGCAAGGACGCCCCCCAGAAAGAAATAATAAGACCGCGCCTCAATGGGAGAGGCCGCGCGGCAAGCCCACGAGTGAACCGCAAGCGCGAGGACAGCCGCCAGAGGAACAGTGAGTACCGTGGAAAAGGCAAAACTCCTCCCTGAAATAGACTTTGAGCGCGGCTGCCTGATTGCCTGGTCGGCGCGGGTATCCAATATTTCTTTATCAGCTTCCAGTGAGGTATTCATCGCACGACCGGGAGCAAACAACCAGTGCAGAAGGGATCCGCCGGATTAAATTTTGCGTACTTGCGAATATCCATATTCGGGGGCGCCTGCCCGCCAGCGACTTTTTCAACTTGAAGCGAGTCAAGCCATTCGTCCGTAACGCCCTCAAGGTGCACAAATGCTTTCCTCGCCAAACCGGCTACATCAGTGGATGGACTAAGCATCCCGGCTTTCTGCATTTCTGCCGAGGCCAGTTTAACCGCGAGTTCAGCGCCCGAAACACTCGGGATGTACCGCAGATTCGAAATTGCCGCTGTATTCTGCTCCACGCTGGAAGCTAAATATTTCTTTTCCACCGAAATTTTTGCGGCAGCCGCCGGGTTGGTTTCAACCCACTTGGCTGCTTTCAACAAGGCCCGAGTGGCGGCTGCACACGCCTTCGGATTCTTTTGAAAAAACTTTCCAGCACAGTGGGATCCGAAGCTTGGAATTCACGTGACTTGAAGTCGCGGC
>JADMIO011054747.1_pt1 | contig 60203 bp, 60 predicted proteins | sample 8958161 | NCBI WGS metagenome assembly JADMIO01 (sample SAMN16585339, study PRJNA669376) | soil metagenome | isolation source: Crop rotation soil | place: USA: Cullars Rotation, Alabama | collected 2011
GATGCGATCCACAGCGTGTCGCTCGCGGCATCCACCGCCATCCCGAGCACCGCGTAGATCCGGTCGTCGCGCGATGCGAGCAGCGGGCGACACCGTCCGCTCGCATCGATCGCGATCACGTTTCGCTGCCGGCCGCTGGAGATCAGCAATTCGTTTCGTCGCGGGTCCCATGCGGTTCCCTCGGGCAACACGTCGGCGCACCGCGTCTCGGCCCATACACGCGCCGACCCGATCGGCGGCGCAGCCCGAGCGAATCGGGCCGCGCGCTCGCGAAACGCCGGTGACTCGGCAAGCTTTCCGAAGTCGTCCGGATCGAGCTCGTCGCCCAATCCCGTGCGCTCGAGGCGATCGAGCCATGCAAGTGCCTGCTTCTCATCGGCGATGCCGGCGGCAATCTTCGCGGCGACATGCTGGATCCCGACGTGCGACGGCTCGCGATCGGCCATGTCGGCCAGTTGCGCCAGCATGCGCTGTTGCGGTGACTGCGCGGTTGCGTGCGCGGGTTTCGATGCATCGGGCGATTGAGGCGCAGGTGCGGACGCGCAGCCCGCGATCATCGCGGGGATCACAGCGACGGACGCGGCAACGACCAACGCCTCGATCACGGACCAAACCCTGTTCATGGTGTTCCGACGAATCGCGATCACGATCGCAATCGAATCAGGGCCGCCGCCGCCAATTCGATCAGCTCGTCGACGTCCCTCGCGATTTGCAATCCCGCCAACTCGACATCCGGATGCCACGCGAACACCTGCTTCTCCCATTTGAGACCGAGCGCCATCTCCGAGATCGTTCCCATCCCGCCCCCGATGGCAACGAGGAACAGGCTGCTCCGCGCGATCAGGGCGTTGCGCATCTCGCCGATGCCGGTCGGCACGGCCACCGTCAGGTAGCGATTCGCATTGCGCGTATCTTCCTCGGGCAGGATTCCGATCGCGATACCACCCGCATCGTGCGCCCCGCGCGATGCAGCCTCCATCACGCCGCCACGTCCGCCGCAGATGATCGCCATACCTGCATCGGCGAGAGCATGCGCGACGCGATACGCGGCCGAGCATTCGGCTTCGCCGCCATTTCCCGGCCCGATGATGCCGACCGGCTGCATCCAGCGCTCCGGGCTCGACTGGATCGCCGCGACCTGTCGCAGCAGCGCGGCCGCGCGCGCTGAAGGCGGCGGTACCGCGCCGCTCGCACCCACCGCACCTGGAGCAGTCATCCCCCCTCCGTCGATCGCAACGCGTCGCGCAGCTGCGCGAGCAATTCGTCGTGGATGAAGCCGTTGGTTGCGATCTTCTCGAGGTCATCGACGCTCGAATCGCGACCGTCGAGCGTCGTCACGCGACCGCCGCCGGCGACGACCAGTTGCATCGCCGCGGCATGCGAGACGACGTCTGCCTTGATCGACACGAATGCGTCGAGTCGGCCCGATGCGACGAGCGACAGCTCGAAGCCCCCGGAGACGACGATCCGCACGCCGCGCGCAACGGCTGCGAGACGTTCGACGATCGCCGACGTCCGCCGCACTTCGTCGGCCGAGAAGTGCGACGTGAGGCACACCGAGATCACCGCGTCGGACAGCGTTCGCGTCTGGCGAACGCGTGCAGGCTTGCCGTCGACGGTCGCGAGCGCGCCGCGAACGAAGCGCGCGCGCAATGGTGCCTTCGGCGCTTCGACCAGTCCGAGCAGCACGACGCCGTTCGACTCGTACGCTACGGTCACCGAGAACCACGGCAGGCCCGACGCGAAATTGACCGTCCCGTCGAGCGGATCGATGATCCAGCGATCGCCGCCGGAATCGCCAACGGCGCCGCGCTCCTCGGCGAGGATCGACGCGTTGGGTGTCAGCCGCATCAATCCCGATACGACGATCTCTTCGGCCGCAAGATCGGCTTCGGTGACGACGTCGAGCAGGTCCTTCCGCTCGGTGCGCAACGGCGCCGACTGCATGCTGACCAGCTTCGCGGCGGCTTCGGCCACAACGGCTTCCGCGCCGCGAAGCAACCCGTCGAGCCTCGCGGTGGTGGCAGCGCTGCCGCCATCACCGACACCGCTGCTACCGCCGCCATCACCGTTGCCGCGTGCGCCATCCGCGGCAGCGGCGATGCCGTTCCCTGGCCTTCTCCTCATGCCTTCATCAGCGTGTTCGTTTCCTTGACCAGGCGATCGAGGCCGACCTCAGGCGTCTCCATCCCGCGCATCACCGAGTTGATGATGTCGCGCTGCGCGCGCCAGATGCGCACCGAGTTGCCCGGATAGCCCTGCCACGGCTTCGCGCGATTGGCCTGCGAGAACACCGTGCGGAAGTTCGGATTGGCGTCGTAGAACTTGCCGAGGTATTCCGGTGCGCCGGCCCGTGCGGCGGTCGGCATGTAGCCGGTGCCTTCGACGACGATCTTCTGCGCTTCCGGCCCGGTGACGAACTTCAGGAACTCCCACGCCGCCTTCTGCTTCGCCGGATCCTTCGCGGTGATCAGAGCAGCGTTGCCGCCGGTCGGCAGCCCGCCGTTCGCCTTGTCGTCGATTGGAAACACGCACGTGCGCAGCGTGTACTTGTTGCCGATCAGGTCGGTGACCTGCCGGAGGCGCGCCGGCGTGTCGGCGAAGATCCCGATCTTGCCGGCGATGAATTGCTGCCGCGACTGGTCCCAGTCGATCAGCGGCATGTTCGACTCGGTGACCATCCGGCGCAGGTTGCGCATCGTCTTCAGGCCCACGGGGCCGCCGACCGCGGACGCCTGTTCCGAAGCATCGAGCATCGAGCCGCCCGCCTGCAGGATCATCGCGCGGAAGAGCCAGTCATCGGGCCAGTCGTGGATGTTGTACGCGATCCCCGCGACGTCGGGAGCGCTCGCCTTGATTTTCGCCGCGAGCGCGAGCATCCCGTCCCACGTGTCGGGCATCTTGTTGGGATCACCGCCGGCCTTCTTCACCAACTCTTCGTTGTAATAGATGATCGGCAGCGATGCGTTGAACGCGAGGCCGTACGTCTTGCCGTCGACCTTGCCGAGCGCGAGGATCCCGTCCGCGTAATTCGCGCGACGCCACGCGGCATCTTCCTTGTCGAGCAGCGGGCCCACTTCGGTCAGCTGGTTGCGCTTGACCAGCGTGCGCACGAGCTCGGCCAGCAGGTGATAACCGGAGTAGTACACGTCAGGCAGCTGGTTGGTCATCGCCTGGCGCAGCATCGTCTGGTGACCTTCGTCGTAGCTTGCGGCCGGCGCGCGAAACTGGATCTTGATGTCCGATTGCCGCTTCATGAACTCGGCGGCGATCGGCTCGTGGAACTTCGCGAATGCCGGAAATGCGTAGAGCACGTCGAGCGTGACTTCGGCGCGCGCGTTGGTCGAAATCCACGGCGCAACGCCCGCCAACCCCGACGCAGCGGACCACTTCAGTACGTCTCTCCTCTTGACCATCGTTGCCTCCTCGAGCAGTTGACTACTTGATTCCGGTCATGGTGATGCCGGCGATGAAGCGCCGTCGGGCCAGCAGGAACGCGATGACGAGCGGCGCGGTGATGATGAACGCCCCGGCGGACAGGGCGCCATAGTTTGAACCGACTTCGGAATCGGCGAAGAACATCATGCCGAGCGGCGGCGTCGCGAGCTTCATATCGGAGATCACGATCAGCGGCCAGTAGAGATCGTTCCAGTGCGCGACGACCGAGAACACCGCGAACGCGGCGATCGCCGGCCACGCGCTCGGCACGACGATCCGCCACACGATCTCGAGCTCCCCGACGCCGTCGAGGCGTGCGGCCTGGATGATCTCGTCGGGATAGCTCTTGAAGAACTGGCGCAGCAGGAAGATCGCGAACACCGACAGGAAGAACGGCGCCATCATCGAGAAGTACGTGTTGAGCACGCCCAGTTGCGCGAACGCGATGTAGAGCGGAAGCGCGGGCGCCTGCACGGGTATGCAGAGCCCCAGAACGACAAGTGCGAACAGGAGCGACTTGCCGGGGAAATCGAGCTTCGCGAGCGCATATGCGCAGGGGATCGCGACCAGCAGCTGGATGACGAGAATGCCGATGCAGACGATGAGGCCATTCAGCAGGAATCGGAACAGCGGCGCGGTCGTCAGCGCAGCCTTGAAGTTCTCGACGCCGTGGAAATTGCGCGGCCACAGGCTGAACGTCGCCTCGAAGATTTCCGCCGGCGGCTTGATCGAGCTGACCACCATGAAGACGAGCGGCAGCAGCATGAAGATCGCACCGGTGATGAGCACCGCGTGCGCGAGCCCGCTCGACAGCAGGCGTCGCACGCGCGCTTTCGCGGCCGAGATCGCGAGGGGCGCCGTGGCCGCTGCATCACCGCGTTCCATCAGTAGTGCACCCTGCGATCGAGGAAGAACGTCTGCGCCACCGAGAACACCAGCGTGAACGCAAGGAAGATGAGGGTGAGCGTCGCCGCGTAGCTCAGGTGGAAATACTGGAAGCCTTCGAGATAGACCGCGTACAGCAACGTCTCCGATGCGCCCATCGGGCCGCCACGCGTCATCACGGCGACCGTATCGAACACCTTGAACGCGGTGATGAACGTGGTGATCGTGACGAACATCGTCGTCGGTCCGAGCAGCGGCCACGTGACGCGGATAAAGCGATCGACCGGATGGCTCGCCCCGTCGACATCCGCCGCCTCGTACAGCTCGCGCGGAATCGCGGAAAGGCCAGCGAGGAAGAGAACCATGTTGAAGCCCACCAGCTGCCAGATGCCGATCGCGGCCAGCGTCGGAATCACCAGCGACGGCTCGGTCAGGAACGCGATCCGGCCGAAGCCCAGCGAGGCGAGGAACGAGTTGATCGGCCCGAGGCGCGGATGCAGCAGGAATTGCCACATCGTCGCCATCGCGATAAGCGTCGTCGTGACGGGAAGGAAATAGATCACTTCATAGAAGCTGCGCGACTTCGTCCGCCGATGGATGAGGATCGCGATGAGCATCGCGAGCAGCACGCCGATCGGCACGACGATCGCGACGTAGAGCAGCGTGTTCGACAACGATCGGCGAATGACCGGATCCGACATCGCCTTCGCGAAATTCTTCAGTCCTACCGACGAGAACTGCACCGCGCCCAGCTCGTAGTCGGTGAAGGAGAGCACGGCGAGCACGACGAGCGGCGCGAGATTGGTCAGCACGAGCAGGATCAGCGCGGGCGTCGCGAAGCCGATGCCGGCGAGCGCTTCCATCCACGACTGTCCGCGTCGCGAGCTGCGAACGCGGCCGGGGTTCCCGCCGGGGCCGGAGCGTGCGACGGCAGCGCTCATGCTGCCGCCAGCGCCCGCTCGCGCGCGAGCGGCTCGACGCGTTGCCCGCGCGCGTCGAAGAAGTGACAGCTCGACGGCGTGATTGCGAGCGTCGTCTCGCTGCCCGGCGGCGGATCGATCGACGACTGGTCGTGACCGATCTTCGACAGCACCGTGATCGTTTCGTCGGCGACGACGTTGAAATGCAGGATGCTTTCGGAGCCCAGGTTTTCGCGGCGACGGAACCGGCAGCGAAGCAGCAGGTCGCCGGGCGCGGCCGCCGTCGAACCGGGCAATCGCACGGCTTCCGGACGCACGCCGATCGTCAGTTGCGCGCCCGGCTCGACCGCCATCGGCACCGCGATCGATGCGCCCATCACGTCGATCGCGCCATCGCTTCTCGCCTGCATTCCCGCGCGCGCCGGCAACAGGTTGATCCCAGGGCTTCCGATGAACTGCGCAACCGTGATCGATGCGGGACGCTCGTACACCTCGGTCGGCGTCCCGAGCTGCAGGATCGCGCCCTGGTCCATCACCGCGAGGCGATCGGCCATCGTCATCGCCTCGACCTGGTCGTGCGTCACGTAGACCATCGTCACGCCGAGCCGCTCATGCAGCTCGGCCAGCTCGGTCCGCATGTGGACGCGCAGCTTCGCGTCGAGATTCGACAGCGGCTCGTCCATCAGGAACACGTCCGGATTGCGGACCATCGCGCGTCCGAGCGCGACGCGCTGCCGCTGGCCGCCGGACAACTGGCCCGGCCGCCGCGAGAAGTACGATTCGATCCTGAGTTGCGTGGCGACGGCCTCGACTTCGCTCCTGATCTGTCGCATCACGTCGCGCCTGCGCGGCGACAGCGAGCCGATGATCGGCAACCGCTCGAGCACGTTCAATCGCGCCATTGTCAGCGGCAGCGCGATGTTGTCGAACACCGACATGTGCGGATAGAGCGCGTAGTTCTGGAACACCATTGCCACCTTGCGCTCGTGCGGGCGCAGGTGATCGACGTGTGTCTCGCCGATCGACACCGTGCCCGTGTCCTGCCGCTCGAGCCCGGCGATGATGCGCAGCAACGTCGACTTGCCGCAGCCCGACGGGCCGACCAGGGTCAGGAACTCGCCGTCGGCGATGTCGAGATCGATCGAGCCGAGCACCGGCGTCGCGCCGAAGCTCTTGCCGATGCCCTTCAATGTCAGCGCGGCCATGCCGTGTTCAGTGAAACGGAAACGGGCCGGCGAAATCGCCGATGTTGACCGTGTAGCTGAAGAGCGTCCGGCCATTCCAGCGATGCAGCTGGAAGCCCGGCGGCTCGAGCGTGAACGAGTCCATGCCGTCCGGTCGCAGGTCGATCGCGACCTGGTGCGCGGTGCTCGGACAGGCCGACACGATCGTGCCGGCGAAGCGCGTCTGCACTGCGCGATGAACGTGGCCGCACAGGATGCGCTCGACCTGAGGATGCCGCGCGATCACCTGCTCGAAACCCGCGTACTCATCCATGCCGACCACGTCGAAGTGCTCGAGGCCCGTCGCGAACGGCGGGTGATGCATCATCACCAGCGTCGGCCGTTGCGGTTGTTCGCCCAGAGTGCGATCGAGCCACGCGAGCGGTTCGCCGTCGAGCCGGCCATAGATCTTCCCCGGCACGACCGAATGCGCAGCGACGATGCGGACAGGGTAGTCGTCGATCGCGAACTGGATCCAGTCGCCGGTTTTCGGAAGATAGGGCTGGTCGGCGAACGCGGCACGGAACGCGTCGATGCGATCGTGATTCCCGGGAATCACGAACCAGCGGATCTCGAGTCCCGCGAGGATCTCGCGCAGGTGCGCGTAGGCGACCGGGTCGCCCTTGTCGGCAAGGTCGCCGGTGATCACGACCGCATCCGGCCGCGGATCGAGGCGGTTGAGGTGCGCGACCGCGTCGCGCAACATCGACGCCGTATCGACCCTGCCGTACGCAAGCTGGCCTCTTGCCATCACGTGCAGGTCGGTGATCTGCGCCAGCAACAGCTCAGTCGAATTGCTCAGGTTGTCCTCCCGTCCTGTTGTCGTTGCCCCGCTTCGCGGTCGGGGTCATTACTGTCGCGCCTGAAGCCGTTCATTATGCGCGAGGTCTCGCTCATGATGAGCGCGATGTTCGTATCCCGGATCGTCGGCAGCAGCTCGCGCGCACGCCGGACCTGGGCGCGGTCGATCGACGCCGCGACCAGCTGCTCGGTGCGTCCTTCCGCGATCGCCACGGTTTGTCCGAATGGATCGACGACGCGCGATCCGCCCCAGAACGTCAATCCGTTCTCGATGCCCACGCGGTTCGCCATTACGGTGGGCAAACCGTATGTCAATGCATGAAAGCGCAGGTTGACCGCCCATCCCGACGGATTGTCGAAGTCATCGCCGACCGCTTCGAGCGCCGAGCTCGCGGCGACCGGCATCAACGTAGCGCCCTGCAGCGCGGCCAGATGCACGAGCGGCGGATTCCACGTGTCGGCGCAGATCATCGGAGCCATGCGCCAGTCGTGATCCAGTGCGAACGTGTCGATCCGCGCACCGATCGCAAAGTGATGGCCATCGTCGAGCCGTCCGTAGGTTGCGAGATTGACCTTGCGATGAACGTGGAGCACGGCCCCGTCCCGGACGGCCAACACCGCGTTGTAGAAAACGTTGCCGTCACCACGCTCGATCGCGCCGAACAGCGTGACCATCGAGCCGGAAGCGCGCGCCAGCGTCAGCCCGTACGGATGCGCAACATCGATCGCAAGCCGCGCCGCATGTGCGCCGCTCGAATGGCCCGACAGCGAGAGCTCCGGGAAGAGCAGCACATCGACGCCGCCCGCGCGCGCGGCGTCGATCGCATCGAGATGCTTCGCGAGATTCGCGTCGAGATCGTTCGGAACCGACTCGATCTGCGCGGCGGCGACGCGCAGCGTATGCGATGCCACCGGCGCGAAACGCGCGCTCGACCAGCTTCTCTCGCGGGCTAGATCAGCTTCTGCTGCTGGAGGAAGCCCTTGGCAACTTCCTCGACCGTTTTCTTTTCGACGTCGACCGTTGCGTTCAATCGGGCCATCGTCGCGTCATCGAGCTTTGCCGACAGCGCATTCAATGCCTCGGCCGCCTTCGGATTCGCGTCGAGCCATTGCTTGCGCACGACCGGCGTCAGCGCGTACGACGGGAAGTATCCCTTGTCGTCCTTCAGCATCACGAAGTTGAACGCGGGGATGCGGCCGTCGGTCGCGAACACGAGGCCCACGTCGACCTGCCGCTCCTTCAGTGCCTGGTAGACGAGCCCGGTGTCCATCCGCTTGACGTTGTCGCGGCCGAACTCGAATCCGTACTTTTCTTCCATCGGCTTCAAGCCGTCAGGGCGCGCATAGAACTCGGCGTTGCTCGCGAACGAGAGCTTGGCGCCGCCCTTGATCTTCGCGGCGAGATCCGAGATCGACGCGATGCCGTGCTTCTTCGCGTCGTCCGCGTTCATCGCGAGCCCGTAGGTATTGTTGGCTTTGGACGGCGTCAGCCACACGAGGCCCTTCGCAGCGTCGAGCTCCTTGACCTTGTTGTAGGTGTCGGTCGGGGAGAGCCGGTCCTGGATCTTGTTGTAGGTGATGAGCGACGTGCCCGTGTATTCCCAGTAGACGTCGACCTGGCCGTTCTCCTGCGCCTGGCGCAGGACGGCGCTGCCCATGCCCGCCTTCACCTCGGGCTTGAACCCCTTCGCGGCCAGCAGTTGCGACGTCATCGCCGCCATGATCTGCTGCTCGGTGAAATTCTTGCCGCCGACGACGACCGACTGCGCCTGCGCGCCCACCGCAATGACACCGGACACGACGCCGACGGCCGCGGCCGCCACGGCCGCCTTCAATGCACGAATCATCTTCATTCCCATCCTCCACATTGCGCGAATCGCGATTTCCAGCGAATGCGGTCACCGCAGCGGATTGACGCCGCGAGGGACCACCCAATACGAAAGCAAGCCTACGCCGTAGTCGACCAGCACCGCAAGCAGTGCGACCGGAAGAGCGCCGGCAAGCATCATCCCCGGCTCGTTCAGGTCGATGCCGGTGAAGATGAGCTCGCCCAATCCGCCGCCGCCGATCAGGAACGCGAGCGGCGCGGTGCCGACGTTGATCGCGAGCGCGGTACGGATTCCGGCGAAGGTGACGAATAGCGCATTCGGCAGCTCGACCGCGGCCAGCACCTGCATCGGACGCATCCCCATGCCGTTCGCCGACTCGACGAGGTACGACGGCACGCTCAGCATCCCCGCGTACGTGTTGCGCACGATCGGCAGCAGCGACGCGGCCCACAGCGCAAAGATCGCCGGCAGCATGCCGATGCCGAGGATGCTCATCGACAGCGCGATGATCGCGAGCACGGGAATCGTCGAGCCGATGTTGAGCGCCTGCATGATCGACTCGGCGGAGCGACGCATTCGCGGACGGCTCAACCACAAGCCGACCGGAATGCCGACCAGGATCGCGAGTCCGCCCGAGATGGCGACGATCTTCATGTGCTGCTTCGACAGGAAGACGATGTCGGAGTGGTACTTGAGGATCGCGTCGATCAGGCCGCCCTTCTGCGCGATCACGCCGAGCGCGAACGCCGCGACGATGCCGGCGAGCACCAGCATGCGGTTCGACATGAAGCTGCGGCTCTTCACGCGCGCTCAGTGGTTCTTGTAGGTCTCGCCGAGAATGCGCGTGACGCCGCGCTGCGTGATGACACCGGCGAACACGCCGTCGTGGTCGACGCACGTGAGCCAGGGTACGTCGTACATGAACATCTTGGACACCGCGGTGCGCAGGTCCTCGTCGATGCGGACCGTTGCCGGCAGCTGCGCGCCGTATTCGGCCGCGGTGCCGTCCTGTCCCTTGTACACGCCGCGCGGAACATACCCGCGCGGACGTCCGAGCTCATCGACCATCACGACGAACTCGCAATCGGTCTCCGTCATCAGCGACGCGGCGCGATCGAGCCGATCCTGCGGCGTGACCTTCGGTACCTCGTGCAACAGAGCGGATTCGACCTTGACCAGGCGCAGCCGCTTCAGCGTCCGGTCGGTCCCGACGAAATCGGCGATGAAGTCGTTGGCAGGATGCGCGAGGATGCGATCGGGACTGTCGAACTGCTCCAGCTTGCCGGCGCGGAAGATCGCGATCTTGTCGGCCATCTTCACTGCCTCGTCGATGTCATGGCTGACGAACATCACGGTCTTCTTCATCTGCCGGTGGATCTTCAGGAACTCGTCCTGGATCACTTCGCGGTTGATCGGATCGATCGCGCCGAACGGCTCGTCCATCAGCAGCACCGGCGGGTCGGCCGCGAGCGCTCGCGCGACGCCGACGCGCTGCTGCTGCCCGCCCGACAGCTCCTTCGGATAGCGCTTCAGGAAGATCGCCGGCTCGAGATTGATCACCGCCATCAATTCGGCGGCCCGCGCGCGCGCCTTGTTCATGTCCCAGCCGAGCAGCTTCGGCACAACGCAGATGTTTTCCTCGACCGTCATGTTCGGGAAGAGCCCGATCTGCTGGATCACGTAGCCGATCATCCGGCGCAGCTCGACGACGTCGAACTGGTCGGTGTCGCGGCCATTGATGTAGATCTTGCCGGACGTCGGCTCGATCAGCCGGTTGATCATCTTGAGCGTCGTCGTCTTGCCGCAGCCCGAAGGACCGAGCAGCACGCAAATCTCGCCGTCGGCGACCTCGAAGCTGATCCGATCGGCCGCGAGCGTCGTGCCCTGCGCGGTCTCGAAGGTCTTGGTGAGATTCTCGAGCTTGATCATTTCCGATTCCCGTCCCGAATTCCGTGCCGATTCCCGTGCCGATTCCCGTGCCGATTCCCGTGCTGATTCCCGCGCTGTGGCCCGCGCATCATTTCCGCGGGGCGCAATCGATCAGCTGCCGAACGTCTTTCAAACTCAGGTGCCCATCTGCGCCGGCGTCAACCGCAGACCCTTCGGCGTCAACATTCGCTGCACCCAGAGCAGGAAGTAGTCGGAGAAGATCGCGAGCAGGCTGACCGCGAGCGCGCCGGTGATCAACTGCCGATGATCGGTCTGGGAGATGCCGCGGCTGATGAACGCGCCCAGGCCTCCGGCGCCGATGTACGTCGCGATCGCGGTGATGCCGATGTTGATGACGACCGCGACGCGAACGCCGGCCATGATCACCGGCACCGCGATCGGCAGCTCGACGTCGCGCAGCCGCTGCATCGACGACATGCCCATTCCGCGCGCAGCCTCGCGCAACGCCGGATCGACGTTGGTGATCGCCGTGTACGTATTGCGGATGATCGGCAGCTGCGAGTAGAGCAGCACGGCGATCACGGCGGGCAGGTAGCCGATGCCCTGTCCCACGAGCGACAGGAGCGGCATCATCACCCCGAACAGCGCGATCGACGGAATCGTCATGATCATCGCCGCGACGTAGAGGACGATGTCGGCGGCGCGCTTGTTCTGCGTGATCGCGATGCCGATCGGCACGCCGGTGAGGATCGCGAGGCCGACGGCGACGCCGACGATCGACACGTGCTGAACCGCACGCTGGCCGATTGCCGGCAGGTTGGCAATGATGAACTGCAGCGTCTCCACCGGCCCCTCCCCTTGCGGCGAAGATAGCACAGGGATCGCGTGATTTCTCCCTTCGTCGGGGGCGTCTCGCTTCTCGTCGGCGGCCTCTCCAACCGCGGTCGATGCCGAGGTATCCTCCGCGCCGGTCGATTCACGTTTTGCGTAGCCTGGGCGATTCCGCTGCAGTGCGCTTCATGCGGAAGAAATCATGCCCGGTCTTCGTACTCCGTCTTCACGTGTCGTCGCGTTCATCGCCGCCGCGTTCATCGCCCTCTCCGCCGCCTGGTTCACGACCGCCGCCAAGGCAACGACGATAACCATCGAGTCGGATGGATGCATCGATGGCGGAACGCTCGCCTGGGATGCGGCCACCAGCATCCTTTATTGCGCCGGCGCGTCGTCACAGCCGCCGACGGTGCTCGGCATCTCCGCCCCCGATTGCGGAAGCGGAACCGCGCCTGCTTGGAACGCATCGCAACGGGGCGTGTCGTGCCAGCCCGGCGGTTCGTCGAGCGCCTACAGGATCGCGGTCAGTCTTCCCGATTGCGGGGAAGGCATGGTGACGTGGAATGCGACGACGGCGACGCTGACCTGCAAGTCGGTCGACGAGTGGCTGAACGTCGACGGCAGCACGGCGACGACCTACGACGCGCTCACCGACGGCCTGGTCATCATGCGTTACCTGTTCGGCCTGCGCGGCACCGCGATGACGGCAAACGCGCTCGGCGCCACCGCGACGCGCACCGATCCGGCCGTGATCGCCGCGTACCTCGACAGCATCCGGCCATCGCTCGACGTCGACGGCAACGGCGTCGTCGAGGCACTGACCGACGGAACGCTGATCATGCGGTACCTGCTCGGCACGCGCGGAGCGGCGCTCGTCATCGGCGCCGTCGGCAGCGGCGCTTCGAACGCGACAGCCGATGGCATCGCATCGAAGATCCAGTCGCTGATGCCGTGACCGCCGGCGAGGCGGAGCCGGCCGGTACAATCGACCGGCCATGCATCCTGCGACGCTTCCTCCGTCCGACGTAGAAGCCATCGAGCGCGCGACCGTCGCCGCGGTCGGGCCCGAAGCCATCGAAGACCTCGACGGCTGGATCCTGGCGTTCGACCAGGGTACCGTCGGGCGCGCGAAATCGGCCGCGCCGTTGTCGCATTCCACGACACCCGCAACCAATGCGATCGATGCGATCGCCGGTCGCTATGCCGCGCGTGGGCTGGCGCCGATGCTCCGTCTCCCCGATGTCGACGCCTTCGCTGCGTTCATCGCGTCGCTGCAGGCGAGGCACTACCATCCGGGCCGATACAGCCTGGTGCAGGTTGCGCGGACCGCCGACGTTCGCCGCCTTCATCCGGAGCCATGCGTGTCGCTCGCGTCGAAGCCCGATGCGGCGTGGGGCAAGGTGTTCCTGGGCGTTGGATTCGATCCGGTCGATGGCGCGAGCCGCGTGCGCTCGATCAGTCGCGCCACGGACGCGGTCTATGCAAGCATCATCGATGAAGACGGCAGCGGCGAAGCGATCGCCGTCGGTGCGGCTTCATTCGGATTCGGATGGGCAAGCATCCACGGAATGCGCACCGCGCGTGCGCGGCGAGGGCAGGGACTCGCGGGACGCATCATCTCCGCATTCGCGCAGGCCGCGCTCGACCGCGGCTACGAGCGGATGTTTCTCCAGGTCGAGGAAGACAATCCAGGCGCGCGATCACTGTATGCTCGCGCCGGGTTCGCCACGGTCTGGCGATACGCGTACTGGCAGCCGCAAGACCAATAACCAACAAGCAATACCAATAACGAAGAAGCAATACCAAGCGTCGATGCGCGCCCCGCCGTCGGCGAAACGGGAGGTTCGGTGCAAACGTTCGACAACTGGCTGCTGCGGTTCAACCGCTGGCTGCTGATCCTGATGCTGGCGGCGATGTCGCTGATGGTGTTTGCCAACGTCGCGCTGCGATTCCTCACCGACGAATCGATCCTCTGGGTCGAGGAAGTTTCGCGCTACCTGATGATCTGGCTGACGTTCCTCGGCGCCGGACTCGTGCTGCGCTACGGCGGCCACATCGGGATCGACACCTTGCAGGACTCGCTTCCCAGGCATGCGGCGAAGGTCAGGGCCATCGTGTTCGTGCTGCTGCTCGGATTCTTCATCTTCATGGTGTGGATCGGCACGCGATACGCGATGCTCACGTGGAACCAGATCACGCCGGTGATGCAGATCCCGGTCGGCATCGTCTATCTTGCAATGCCGATCGGATTCGCGCTGCTGATCGTCCACCTCTTGCTGATGGCGCGCCCGTTCATCACGAAGCGCGAATTCATCGTCGATGCGGAGTTCGATCCGGAGTCGGTGAAGCTATGAGCGCGCTCATGACCCCGAAGCGCGCGGCGCGGAGCGAAGTCCGATGAGCATCGTCCTGTTCGTCGCGTGCATCGTGCTGCTCGCGATCGGCGTGCCTGTCGCGTTCGCGCTCGGTGGCGGCGCGCTCGTCGCGATCCTGTGGAACGGTTCGCTGCCGCTGATCGCGCTGCCCAAGTACCTGTTCAGCGGAATGGACGTGTTCGCGCTGATGGCGGTGCCGTTCTTCATCCTCGCCGCCGAATTGATGACCGGCGGGTCGCTGTCGGAAGTGCTGCTGCGATTCGCGTCGCAATTCGTCGGGCGCTTTCGCGGCGGGCTCGGCCACACCAACATCCTGACGATCACGTTCTTCTCCGGTATCAGCGGCTCGGCGCTCGCCGACGCCGCGGGCCCGGGCGCGATCATGATCCGGATGATGCGCAAGGATGGCTACAAGCCCGAGTACGCCGCGGCGCTGACCGCGGCGGTGTCCATCCTCGGGCCGATCATCCCGCCGTCGATCAGCATGATCATCTACGCGCTCGTATATCCGGAGATCAACCTGGTCGGGCTGATGGTCGCGGGCGTGATGCCGGGGATCGCGATCGCGCTCGCGATGGTTGTGATCAACCATGTGATCTCGGTGCGCCGCAACTACCGCGGGCTGGTCGAGAACCTGACGCTCGACGACTACCTCCGCAACACGTGGCGCGCGTTGCCGGCGCTCGCGCTGCCGGCGATCATCCTGGGCGGCATCGCGTTCGGAATCTTCACGCCGACCGAGGCAAGCGTGATCGCGGTGTTCTACGCGCTGTTCGCAGGCTCGCTGATCTACCGGACGCTGACGTGGTCGATGCTGCCGTCGATCCTCGCGCGCTCGGCGCTCGTCACCGCATCGGTGCTGATCATCGTTGCGATGTCAGGGGCGTTCGCATGGGTGCTCACCGTGTCGCGCGTGCCGCAGACGCTGACCGAGCTGATCGTCGGCTGGAACCTCTCGCCGCTCGCGTTCCTGTTCGCGGTCAACGTGCTGCTGCTCGCGTTCGGCGTCTTCATCGAGCCTCTGCCGGGAATCGTCGTGCTGGTGCCCATCCTCGCGCCGATCGCGCATGCGCTCGGCATCAACGACCTTCAATTCGCGATCATCGTGATCGTCAACCTGACGATGGGAATGATCACGCCCCCGGTCGGAGGGCTGCTGTTCGTGACGTGCGTCGTCGCCAAGGTGCCGTTGATGAAGATGGTGAAGGAGTTGTGGCCGTTTTTGTATGCCCAGCTCGCGGTGCTCGCGCTGCTGTCGATCGTGCCTGCGATCAGCACGTGGCTGCCGACGGCGATGGGATACAAGTGACGTGGATGGCGAATGGAGGCACCGCGATTCAAGGCAGCGCGCGGTGATGCCCAACAAGGGGATGTCGAGATGCGACATGTGTTGATCGCGGCCTGCGTTGCGATCGCTTCGGTCCTGTCGGCACCGAATGCAATCGGCAAGACCTGGCCGCCTCCCGCGAAGGTCGGTTCGCACGACAGCGGCAACGGGAAGCCCGACAAGCGCGAAAGCGGGAACCTGCGCGAGAGCGTCGATCGCATCCCGGTCCCGGGCACCGATGCAACGATCGTCGTATGGACTTTCAGGCCGCAGGGTGACGGGCCATTCCCGTGGATCGTGTTGAGCCACGGCACCGCGCCCGACCGCGAGGCCAACCGCCGTCCCGGTCGATTGCGGCACGCCGAGCTCGCCGGCCAATGGGTGCGTCGCGGCTACGCGGTGTTCGTGCCGGCGCGTCGCGGCTATGGCGAGAGCGGCGGCGATCGCTTGGGCGACGATTACGGCGGCTGCGGCAAGGCGGACTTCACCCGGGCCGGCGAAGGCGCCGCGCTCGATCTGCTCGCGACGGTCGACTTCGCGATGCGCCAGCGCGACATCGATCCCGCGCGCTGGATGCTCGTCGGACAGAGTGCCGGCGGCTTCGCATCGATCTATACGGCATCGAAGCGACCGAAGGGGTTGGTCGCCGTGCTTGCGTTCTCTTCCGGACGCGGCGGTGATCCGGACAAGCGGCCCGGAGCCCCGTGCGCGGCCGACCGTCTCGCGCAGCTCTACGAATCGATCGCGCCGAAGGTTGCGGTGCCGGTGCTCTTCTTCTACGCCGAGAACGACGAGTACATCGGCCCGCCGACGCAGAAGCTCTGGTTCGACAGCTTCCATCGCGCCAATGGGCGCTCGCACCTCGTCGTCGTTCCGCCATTCCCGCAGGCGCGCGGGCACGGCGTGTTCACGTCGGCCGCCGGCGTGCCGTTGTGGACCGACGCGGTGCGCAGATTCTTCGCGGCCGAAAAGATCGCGATGCCGTTCTGAGAACGCTCAGGCAAGGTCAGGCCTTCCCTAGGCCGCGCGCTCCATGGCGAAATGCTGCTCGGCTTCCTCGATCACCCGGAATCCGAACCGTTCGTAGTACGCGCGCGCCGGATTGGCGCGCATGACGAGCAGCCGCACCGGCACGCCGCGCGCATCGGCCTCGCGGACAGTGCGAGCCAGCAGTTGGCGCCCTATCCCGCGGCGCTGATATTCCGGAATCAACAGCATCGCGTGCAGCCAGACGGCATCGTCGGCGATCTCGAGCTGGAATACGCCGCAATCGACACCGTCGACCTGCACGATCCGCGTCCCCGGGTCGATCGCATCGTTGATGCACTTGTCGCGCATGCGCGCGGTCGCCCATCGCCGGCCGACCGCATCCACGTGGGCTTTCAGCGTCAGCTCGTTGATCGAATAAATGAGATCGGCGTCCGCCGCGGACGACGGCCGCAACGACAACTCACCAGCAGGCGCATTCACATGAAGCTTTCGCGGCGGCCGTCATTCCAGCACCGCATGCAGCGGTCGAGCCGATGACGGCCGCACTGTTCGCGCTTACTTGGCGTTGCGGATCCTGTCGATGTTTTCCTGTCCGAACCGCTTGCCGAACTCTGCGAACGTCGGATTGAGAGCGGCCTGGAACTTCGACTTGTCGACGTTCTCGACCACCGTCATCCCGAGGCCCTTCAGCTCACCGATCACCTTCCGCTCGTCCTCGTCGATCCGCGCGCGATTCGCCTTGACCGCCTCGGTGGCCGCATCGAGGAATGCCTGCTTGTCGGCCGCCGACAGCGCATCGAACTTCGACTTGCTCATCAGGATCAGCGCGGGCGAATAGACGTGTCCGGTCAGGCTGATGTGCTTCTGCACCTGGCCGAGCTTGCCTGCCGAGATCACCGACAGCGGATTCTCCTGCCCGTCGACCGTGCCCTGCTGGAGCGCGGTGAACACTTCGGTGAACGCCATCGGCGTCGGCAGGATCCCGAACTGCTTGTACGCCTGGATGTGGATCGGATTTTCCATCGTCCGCATCTTCAGGCCCTTGAGATCCTCGGGCGCATTGACCGGCCGCTTGTTGTTCGTCATGTGGCGGAATCCGTTCTCGCCCCACGCGAGCGCGACCAGGCCCTTCGATTCGAACTTCTTCAGCATCTCCTTGCCGATCGGGCCGTCGAGCACGCCGCGTGCATGCGCGTAGTCCCGGAACAGGAACGGGATGTCGAGGATGGCCACTTCAGGGACGAAGTTGGGCACCGGTCCCGTCGACGTCATCGTCAGGTCCATCGTGCCGAGCTGAACGCCCTCGATCGACTCGCGCTCCGCGCCGAGCGCGCCCGAATAGAAGTTCTGCACCTTGTAGCGGCCGTTGGTGCGCTTCTCGACTTCCTGCGCGAACTTGTCGATCGCGACGCCGTAATGCGAGTTCTGCGCGATCGAGATGTTCATCTTGAGATTCTGCTGCGCCGACGCGGGCAGCGATGTGAACGCGGCCGTAACGACGAGACAGGCTGCGGCGAGACGCGACAAGTGCATGACATTCCTCCGGGGTTTGATTGTGCGGCCGCTCCAGGTGCGATCGAGGCGCGAATCGGCGGCCGTTCCGCATTGTAGACGGCAGCGGCCCGCATGCAGCGAAAGCGACCAGCACGGCGCGCAGCAACGGCCGCGCAGCAATGGGCGCGCAGCAATGGGCGCGCAGCACACGGCGCGCAGCACACGGCGCGCAGCACGGCGCGCAGCAACGGCGCGCGGCGAGGGGGCGCCGTGGACGCGAGCTCAGTCCACCTTGATCCCCGCTTCCTTGACAAACGCGCCGAAGCGCGCGCGATCGACTGCCTGCCGTGCCACGAATTCCTGCGTCGTCATCGGGGCGACGTCGCCGCCCAGCTTCGCGACGTTCTCCATCAGCGACGGCGACGCAAGCGCGCGATTGACCTCGCGATTCATCCGCTCGATCGTCGCCGGGTTGACGCCGGCCGGCGCATACACGCCGAACATTGTGTCGGCGTCGATCTTCATTCCGAGCTCCTCGAGCGTCGGGATATCCGGATAGCGCGACGCTCGCCTGGGACTCGCGACACCGATCGGCGTCAGCTTGCCGGTCGCTGCATGCTGAAGTCCCGGTCCCGGGTCGAACATGAACTGGACCTGCCCGCCGAGAAGATCGGTGAGCGCCGGCGCCGCGCCCTTGTACGGCACGTGCGTGACCTTGATCATCGCGGCACGGCTGAACATCTCGGCAGCCAGGTGCGGCGAGCTTCCGCTGCCGGCCGATCCGTACGACATCTTCCCGGGATTCGCCCTGGCGTAAGCGAGGAACTCGTTCAGGTTCTTCGCGGGCAGCGACGGGTTCACCATGAGGAACACGCGGACGATCGCGAGCGACGCGACCGGCGCCAGGTCCTTCTCGGTGTCGTACGGCAGCTTCGAATAGATGAACGGGTCGACCGTCATCGCGCCGCCCGACGTCACGAGGAACGTGTACCCGTCGGCCGGCGATTTCGCGACGACGTCGGCGCCGAGCGAGCCGTTCGCGCCGGGACGATTCTCGACGACGACCGGTTGCCTGATCGCCTCGGAGATCGCCGGCGCGATGCCGCGCGCGAGCGTATCGGCGACGCCGCCGGGCGGGAAATTGACGATGAGTTTGACGGGCTTGTCGGGCCATGTCTGCGCGATCGCCGGCGCGGACGCCAGGCATGCGACACCCATCGTGATCGCGACGATGGCTCGAATCAACCGATGAATCGACATGCCGCCTCCTTGCGCGTTGCCCGGGAATCCGATCGATCAATCATGACACATCGACTTCGACGACGAATGGAACTGGCCGTCGCAGTGCGTCGACGAGCACATCGCGCAGATCCTCGGCGAGACTGACGTTGACGCCATCGCATCCCTGTCCTCGCGCGAGCGCAATGAAATCGATGCCGGGCAACCCGGTCCCTGCGAGCGGCTCGCCGGCGGTGAATCCGAAAGCGGGCGCGAACTCCTGCAAAGCCGCGTACCGCCCGTTCTTGATGATGACGAACGTGATCGCCAGCCCGAGTTGCGCCGCGCTCCATAACGCCTGGATCGAGTACATGCTCGACCCGTCGCCGATCAGCGCGATCACTTTCCTGTCGCGTCGGGCGAGCGCGACGCCCACCGCCGCCGGCAATCCGTATCCGAGCCCGCCGCTGCACATCGTGTAGAACGTTTCGCTGCGGACGATCGGCAGATGTGTCTGCATCGGACGCCGCGAGCTCGGTGCTTCCTCGACGACGATCGTCCCGGGATCGCGGATGTCCGCGAGGGTCTGCATCAGGAACGCGACGGTCATCGGCGACGATGCTTCGGTACGCTGTGGTTTCGCGCGCCCGGTCGGCACTTCTCGCCGCGATGACGGAGCAGCGCGAGCCAGCAGATCCTGCACACCCAGGCGGATGCTCGCAACCGCAGTCGTTCCGGTGGGCGACCATGCAGCAATGCTCGGATCGTCGATCAGCTGAATCAGTCGCGCGCCCTCGGCGAGATGCGGACCAAACCCCTCGACGTGATACGTGAACGCCGCGGCGCCGAGCGCGAACACGACATCGTGTCCACGCAACAGGCTGACGATCGTCTCGCGCATCGGCGGCAGGAATCCGGCGAACAGCGGATGGTTCTCGGGAAAGCTGCAGCGACCCGACATCGGCGCGACCCACACCAGCGCGTTGTGCCGTTCCGCGAGGCGAATGACATCGTCCCACGCGCCGTCGCGATCGACCGCGGCGCCGACGACGAACGCGGGACGTTCCGCCGCATCGAGCGCGTTCCCGATTTCGTCGATCACGCGCGGCTCCGGACGCAGCGCGCTGCTGACGACCCGCGCCGCAAGCGGATCGCACGGCTTCTCCCAATCGTCCGCCGGAATCGAGATGAATACAGGCCCGCGCGGCGGCTGCATCGCGATGTAGTAGCCGCGAGCGATCGCGTGCGGCACGTCCTCGCCGCGCGCCGGCTCGACGCTCCACTTCACGTACGGCTTCGGCAGCTCCGTCGCCTGGGATGAAAAGAGGAATGGCTCGAACGGCAGGATCGATCGCGCCTGCTGGCCGGCGGTGATCACCAGCGGCGTGCGGTTCTTCCACGCGGTAAAGATGTTGCCCATCGCGTGTCCAACGCCGGCGGCCGAGTGCAGGTTGATGAACGCCGCGTTGCGCGTTGCCTGCGCGTAGCCGTCCGCCATTCCGACGACCACCGATTCCTGCAAGCCGAGTACGTAGCGGAAGTCGTCCGGAAACTGGCGAAACAGCGGCAACTCGGTCGAGCCCGGATTGCCGAAGATCGTCGTCATCCGGAACGCACGCAGCAGGTCGAGGACAGCGGTTCGAACGGTCATCGCGATATCGAGTCGGGCGGAAGACGCGAATCTACCGCCTGCGCGATCGCCGTGCTACAGCCACTGGCGTTCGGCTAAGATCGCGAGCTCACATTTTCGATGCGGGACAGTCATGCGATCTCTCCTCGTCGCTCTCCTTGCTCTCGTCGCGTTGGCGAGCGGTCCTGCCGCGCTCGCGGCGGACCTTCCCTATGACGAGCGCGCCGACGCCAAGGCCGACATCGCCCAGGCGCTGGCCGCGGCGCGGCAGGCGAAGGTGCCGGTGCTCGTCGTGTTCGGCGCGAATTGGTGCCCTGACTGTCGCATTCTCGATGCTGCGTTCAAGTCCGGCCCGAGCGCGACGCTGATCGACAAAGGATTCAAGGTCGTCAAGGTCGACGTCGGCCGCTTCGATCGGAACGTCGACGTCGCCGAGAAATACGGCATTCCGCTCAAGAAGGGAATCCCGACCGTCGCGGTGCTCGGCGCCGACGGCAGCGTCAGGTACGCGACCAAAGGCGGCGAGCTCGCCGATGCGCGGAAGATGGGCGAGTCCGGCATCCACGATTTCTTCACGCGCGTCGCCGGCGGCACGCCTGCGGGTCGTTGAGCACGATGCCCGGCGCGAAGCGGAAATCCAAACCCACCGCGACGTTCGCCGCGATCGACCGCATCTTCGCCGACTACGCGCTCGACGTTCACGCGCCCGGACTCGCCTACGGCATCGTCGCGGGCGGCAGGCTGATTCACCGGCGCGGCTTCGGCGTCCAGGATCTGCGCGCGAAACGGCGCGTCACCGCCGACACGCGCTTCCGCATCGCGTCGATGACGAAGGCGTTCACGGCGCTCTCGATTCTCGCGCTGCGCGACGACGGCAAGCTGCGTCTCGACGATCTTGCGGAAAAGTACATAGCCGAGATGCGGCGCTGGAAATATCCGACGTCCGATTCGCCGCGGATTCGCGTGCGCGACCTCCTGAATCACACTTCGGGATTCGTCACGGACGACCCGTGGGGCGACCGCCAGCAGGAATTGCCGGACGCGGAGTTCACGAGGCTGCTGAAGGACGGCGTGCGTTTTTCCAGTGCGCCCGGCCTGCAGTTCGAATACGCGAATCTCGGTTACGCGCTGCTCGGCCGGATCATCACCAACGTGACGGGCCGTCCCTACGCGGAGCACATCGCGCACACGCTGCTCGCGCCGCTCGGGATGGACGCGTCGGGATTCGACTTCGCGATGCTGCCCGACGAACACCGCGCCCAGGGCCATCGGTGGCAGGACAATCGATGGAGCATCGAGCCGCTGATGGGGCACGGCGCGTTCGGCGCGATGGGCGGCCTCCACACGACCGTCAACGATTACGCGAAGTGGGTGAGCTTCCTGTTGTCGGCGTGGCCGGCGCGTGACGCTCCCGATAACGGACCGGTGCGTCGCGCGACGATTCGCGAGATGCTGCAGGGATCCAACTTCCCCGAGCTGATGCCGCCGCGCCAGGCAGCCGATGGGCGGGATCGCTCGCGACGCGCCACCGTGTACGGAATGGGCGTCTCGGCGACCGTCGATCCCGAGTTCGGCCTGCAGATGAGTCACGGCGGCGGTTACCCCGGCTTCGGATCGTTCATGCTGCTCCTGCCCGAGCACGGAATTGGCGTGTTCGCATTCGCGAACCGCACGTACGCAGGCCCTCGCAATCCGGTGTTCGAGGCAGCGGCGCTCCTGATCGGAAACGGCCTGTCGAGCGAACGAACGATGCCCGTCACCAACGACCTGGCTCGCGCGTATCTCGCCGTCGCACGGATGTACGAAGCGGGCAATGTCGAAGCCGCAGGCGACATGCTCGCGATGAATTTTCTGCTCGATCGCGATGCCGAGGGCCGCGCGCGCGATCTGGCCGAATTGAAGAAGAAGGTCGGCAACTGCGATTGCACCTCGCCGATCGAAGCGAAGAGCGCGCTCGAAGGCGAGTTCACCTGGCGCGGCGAAACGGGACGGATCGCCGGCTGGATCCTGCTGGCGCCGACCAATCCGCCGCGGATCCAGTCGCTGTCGCTGACGGTGAAGTGACGCGGCATTCGGCCGCATCCGGCGTTGGGACTAGACTAATGCCGAGTCGACAACTATAACGAGGGGACGATGACTCCGATCACCTGTGTCGAAGACCTCCGCCTGCTTGCCAAGCGGCGCGTGCCGCGGATGTTCTACGACTACGCGGACGCGGGCTCGTACACCGAAGGCACCTATCGCGCGAACGAAGCGGACTTCGCCGGCTTCAAGCTGCGGCAGCGCGTCGGCATCAACATGGACAACCGCAGCGTGCGCACGACGATGGTCGGCGAGGACGCGACGATGCCGGTCGCGCTTGCACCGGTGGGCCTGACCGGGATGCAGCACGCGGACGGCGAGATCCTTGCCGCGCGCGCCGCGGAAAAGTTCGGTGTTCCGTTCACGCTGTCGACGATGAGCATCTGCTCGATCGAGGACGTCGCGGCGAACACGTCGAAGCCGTTCTGGTTCCAGCTGTACGTGATGCGCGACCGCGATTTCATCTCGCGACTCATCGAGCGCGCGAAGGCCGCGAAGTGCAGCGCGCTGGTGCTCACGCTCGACCTGCAGATCCTCGGCCAGCGCCACAAGGACATCAAGAACGGGCTGTCGACGCCGCCCAAGCCGACGCTCGCGAACATGATCAACCTCGCGACCAAGCCCAGGTGGTGCCTCGCGATGCTGGGAACCAAGCGACGTCACTTCGGCAACATCGTCGGTCACGTCAAGGGCGTCGCCGACATGAGCTCGCTGTCGTCGTGGACCGCGCAACAATTCGACCCGACGCTGACGTGGAAAGACGTCGAGTGGATCCGCAACCAGTGGGGCGGCAAGCTGATCCTGAAGGGCATCCAGGACGTCGAGGACGCGAAGATCGCCGCGCACTCGGGCGCCGATGCGCTGATCGTGTCGAACCATGGCGGCCGCCAGCTCGATGGCGCCGTATCGTCGGTGCGTGCGTTGCCGGCAATCGCCGATGCGGTCGGCTCGCAGATCGAGGTGTGGATGGATGGCGGAATCCGCACCGGCCAGGACGTGCTGAAGGCGGTTGCGCTGGGCGCACGCGCGACGATGATCGGCCGCGCGTGGATCTATGGGCTTGGCGCCATGGGCGAGGCCGGCGTCACCAAGTGCCTGGAGCTCATGCATCGCGAGCTCGACGTTTCGATGGCGCTGTGCGGAAAGACGAACATCCGCGATGTGGACAGGTCGATCCTGGTGTAGCGGACTGATCGCGCGGGCGCTCGCTGCCGCCGTGACATCGGCGGCGCTGGCAACGCTGGCGCCCGTTGCCACCGCGCAGGACAGCGCGAAAGTGTTGCGGCTCGGTCTGCCCGACATCTCGTCGCTCGATCCGCAGCAGATCTCCGATCTCTACTCGCGCCGCGTCGCCGATGCGATCTTCGAAGGCCTCTACGAGTTCGACTACCTGGCATCGCCGGCTCGCGTCGTGCCCAATACCGCCGCCGCGCTGCCGACGATTACCGACGACGGCCGCACGTGGACAATCAGGTTGAAACCCGGCATCCGCTTCGCCGACGATCCCGCGTTCGGCGGCAAGCCCCGCGAGCTCGTTGCCGAGGACTATGTCTATTCGATCAAGCGGATGCTCGATCCGACGCTCAAGGTCGGCGGCGATCCGGCGCTAACCGATCTCATCGTCGGCGCGCGGCCGGTGATCGACGCGGCGCGGAAGAGCGGCAAGTTCGACTACGACGCGACGATCGAAGGCGTGGTCGCCGTCGATTCGCACACGCTGCGGATACGGCTTTCGCAGGTCGACTACACGATGCTCGAGCGTCTAGCGATCCTGAACACGTATGCGGTCGCGCGCGAGGTCGTCGAGAAGCACGGCGCGGATGTCGTCTCGCATCCGGTGGGCACCGGACCGTTCCGCCTCGTCGAGTGGCGGCGCGGGTCGCGCGTCGTGCTCGAGGCGAACCCGCACTACCGGACGATCACGTTTCCGTCGAGCGACGATCCCGCGCATCGCCAGCTCGTCGCATCGATGAAGGGGCGGAAGCTGCCCGCGCTGAAGCGCGTGGAGATCTCGATCATCGTCGAACAGGTGCCCGAGCTCCTCGCCTTCCAGCAGGGCAACCTCGACTACATCACGCTCGGCACCACGATCGTTGCGCGCATGGTCGAGAACGGGCGACTGAAGCGCGAGGTCGCCGATCGCGGCATCGGCTACATCCGCTATCCGGTGCCCGCGCTGATCTTCACGTACTTCAACCAGGACGATCCGGTCGTCGGCGGCAACGCGGCTGACAAGGTTGCGCTGCGGCGCGCGATCGCAATGGGATTCGACTTCGACACGTTCATCAAGACGCTGTACGGCGGACATGCGCAGCCTGCGAACCAGCTGCTCCCGCCGGGCGTATCGGGGTTCGACCGGTCATTGCCTGCCAAATCGGTGTACGACCCCGCGGCTGCGCGCGCACTGCTCGATCGCTTCGGATATCGCGATCGCGACGGCGATGGCTATCGCGAAGCGCCGGACGGGTCGCCGCTGACGCTCGTCCAGAGCTCGACGCCCGATTCGAACGGGCGTGAGATCGACACGCTGTGGCTCGCCAGCATGAAGGCGATCGGCCTCAGGATGACGATCAACACGCAGTCGTTCGGCGATTTGCTGAAGGCGAGCAAGGCAGGACAGCTGATGATGTTCAACGTCGGCAATCGCGCCGCCGCGCCATCGGGCTACGGAATCCTCGCGCTGCTGTGGGGCAAGTCGCCGCCCGACACCAATCCGGCGCGCTTCCGCAACGCCGAATACGACGCCACCTACGAAGCATTCCTGCGCACGCCGGACGGACCTGAGCGCGTCGCGCTGGCGCGAAAGATGTCGAACATCGTCAACACGCTGGTGCCGCTGATGACGCAGGTGTATCCGATCGGCAATGCGTTCACGCAACCGTGGCTGCTGGGATACTGGCCGTCGGCGTTCGGCTTCCACTGGAAGTACATGGATATCGATACGACGAAGCGGCGGCCGGGCGGATAGCTCGCGACCGCCGATCGCTACGCGGCGGCGCGATACGGGCGGTCCGATCCGCGAGAGCGCGTGCGCGCGTTTGACCGACCCGCAAGTCCGGCGCACCATCGTTTCCCCGGCGTGCATGCGACGCGCCATCGACTCTGCAACGGAGGTCATGATGAAGCACGGTCTCATGCTGAAACTTTCATGGATCTCGATCGCTGCTCTCGCGTTGAGCGCCACGGCTCATGCCGCGGACAGCGCGAACGGCACGCTGGCGTACAAGGCGCGCGGTGCGCCGATCAGTGCACCACTCAAGTTCGTGTGGCTGGTCAAGGGACCTGACTCGATCGACCAGGGCAAGACCGTCCGCAAGCTGATCTTCTCGAGCACCGACATCGGCTCGAAGATCACCGCGTGCAAGACGATGAGCTGCACCGACGCCGACCTGGGCAGCGGCATGACGGTCGACCTCGACGCCGGTCCGCGTCTCAACTACTGGGTCGTGCTCGACGGGCAGAAGGTGCAGTACTCGGGCACGGCTGTGCCGGAGTCGCTCAAGTTGACGACCAATACGCCGGGACGCCTCGCGGGCAAGCTTGCGATCGATGGTGTTGCCGCGGGGGGACCGAAGGTCGACGTGGATTTCGATGTGACGATGCTGCCGCCGCTGACGAAGGCTCGTTGAGGACGCGATAGGAGTTGCGATGCAGTATCTCGTCGTTATCGAGAGAGGCCCTTCCTCTTTCGGCGCCTATGTGCCGGATCTTCCCGGCTGTGTAGCTGTTGGCGAAACACGCCAGGAAACGATGGACTTGATTCGTGAGGCCATCGAATCCCATCTCGACACGATTCGCGAGGGTGGACAGGCAGTCCCGGAGCCACACTTCTACGGCGAGCTCGTAGAGATCCGGATCCAGTAACGAGCGGCGACCCATCAGACGCGGCCTCCTTGCTTTTTCGCACGACCGTGCTAAAATACGGCCATGTGCCCGATCGTCACCGCCGAAACGAAGACCGCCCGCAGCGAGCTCACGCTTGCCGGGATTCTCGATGTCGCGCTCGAGATGGCGGCGTCGGAAGGCCTCGAGAGCCTTACCGTCGGGGAGGTCGCGAAACGGCTGGGATTGTCGAAGAGCGGCGTGTTTTCGCGGATCGGATCGCGAGAGGCGCTGCAGCGCGCGGTGCTCGAAGAGTATGACCGCCGCTTCATCCAGGACGTATTCGTCCCGGCGATGCGCGAGCCGCGAGGATTGCCGCGACTCAACGCGATCCTCGAGCGGTGGCTGCGGCGCGCCGGTGACATCGAAACGAAGATAGGCTGCATCTACTGCGCGGGCTCTTTCGAGTACGACGATCGCGAAGGCCCGTTGCGCGACCTGCTGATGAGTGGCATCCAGCATTGGCGCGCGGTGCTGAAGCGGACCGTGATCCAGGCGATCGATGCCGGTCATCTCCTCGCCGATACCGATCCCGACCAGGTCGTATTCGAGATCGATGGCCTGTTCGTGGCGCTGATGCGCGAGGCGCGATTCATGCGCGACCCGCGCGCGGTCGATCGTGCGCGGCGCGCGTACGAGCGACTGATCGCATCGCTGATGACGTCGGGTGGCGGGGCGGTTGCCGCTTGAGCCATCCGCGCGCCGAACATCGAGTCGCAATGCGTAACGCCGATTTCATTTGCTTTGCATTCGCACGATCGTGCGAAATAACTGAAGGAGTGCCGAGATGTTGACCTTGATGATTCCCGCCGCGTTGCTGGCGATTGCGACATGGATCGCTACATCGCTTGCGAGCCTGTGGCGCACGATCCCGCGGTCCAACGCCGACTTCGATCTCGCCGGCTTGCACGTCGCAGGCGAGCGCATGCTTCGCCACGCCGGCGCCAACGCCAGCGCCACCGCGAGCGCCAGCGCCAATGGCAATGGCAATGGCAATGGCAATGGCAATGGCAATGGCAATGGCAATGGCGCCGCCGCGTTCTACGGCAATTCGATCGGCCCCCGCATGATCGGCGCAACCCTGCGCGGCATCGACCGCATCGCGCCTGCGATCGGCGCCCGAAGTGCGCTGGAGCTCTTCTGCACGCCGCTGCCGTCGAAGCTCGCGATGCGCGGGTCGTTGCCGCAGCGATGGAAGACACAGTCGTGGCCGTTCGAGAGCGGGTCGCTCGTCGCGTATCGGGACCGGCAAGCGGCGCGTGCTGCTGGTCCACGGATGGGCCGGCAGCGGCGCGCAACTGATCCAGCTGGGCGATGCGCTGGCCGAGGCCGGATACGATCCGGTGCTGCTCGACTTTCCGGCGCACGGCCGCAGCGCGGGCTGGCAGGCGACGCTTCCGCAATTCCAGCGGGCGGTGTATTCGGCCGCCGCGCGAATCGGGCCGTTGCACGCGGTCGTCGCGCACTCGCTCGGCGCGATCGCGACGATGCATGCGGCCGCGCGCGGATTGCCCGTCGAACGGCTCGTGCTGGTCGCGCCGTCGGCGCCACCGATGACGTTCCTGCGCTGGTTCGCGGCCGCGTTCGGATTGCGCGAGTCGGTCGCCGACCGCATGCGCGACCGGATCGAGTCGCGCGAAGGCATCGCGATCACCGAGTTCGAGCCGGAATGGCTTGGCCCGCGGATCCGGCAGCGCGTGCTGGTCGTGCACGACGAGACCGATCGCGTTGCGCCGCTCGAATCGTCGCGGCGCGTTCTGCGCTCGCTCGCCGATGGGCGGCTGGTGACGACACGCGGCCTCGGTCACCGGCGCGTGCTCAACGACCGCAACGTCGCATCGGAGATCGTCGCCGACCTGGCGCGCGCCTGACGAGCAACCAAACAACTGACGGGCATCCGAGCCCGTCCGCGACCGAACTCGGCTTCCTCCCGTTTGCGGTACGCTATACGGTTCCTTTCCCCACCCACCCGACAAAAGACACCATGTATCCGAATACCCAGCTCTTCATCAACGGCCAATGGTGCGACGCCGCTTCCGGCAAGTCGCTGCCCGTCGTCAATCCCGCCACCGGCGAGCAGATCGGCACCGTCGCGCACGCCGAGAAGGCCGACCTCGACCGCGCACTCGAGGCGGCCGACAAGGGCTTCGCTGCATGGAAGAAAGTCTCGGCATTCGATCGCTCGAAGATCCTGCGCAAGGCGGCGAATCTCCTGCGCGAGCGGGCCGACAAGATCGCGCCGCTGATGACGATGGAGCAGGGCAAGACCCTGGTCGAGGCGAAGGGCGAGATCCTGGCGGGCGCCGACACCATCGACTGGTTTGCGGAGGAAGCGCGCCGCACGTACGGCCGCGTGATTCCGGCGCGCGCCGAGGGCGTGTACCAGCTCGTCATCAAGGAACCGGTGGGTCCGGTGGCGGCGTTCACGCCGTGGAATTTCCCGATCAACCAGGCGGTGCGCAAGGTGTCCGCGGCGCTCGCCGCCGGCTGCTCGATCATCCTGAAGGCGCCGGAGGAGACCCCGGCGTCTCCGGCCGAGCTCGTCCGCGCGTACGTCGATGCGGGCGTTCCCGCAGGTGCCATCGGGCTCGTCTACGGCGTGCCGTCGGAGATCTCCGAGTACCTGATCCCGCATCCGGTGATTCGCAAGATCTCGTTCACCGGATCGACCGTTGTCGGCAAGCACCTCGCAGCGCTCGCGGGCCAGTACATGAAGCGCGCGACCATGGAGCTCGGCGGACATGCGCCGGTGATCGTGTTCGACGATGCCGATGTCGCCGTTGCCGCGAAGGTAATGGCCGCGTCGAAGTACCGCAACGCGGGCCAGGTGTGCGTGTCGCCAACGCGATTCCTCGTGCAGGAAGGCGTCTACAACCAGTTCGTCGACCAGTTCGTCGAGAACACGAAAAAGCTCAAGGTGGGCAACGGTCTCGAGCAGGGCATCACGATGGGCGCGCTCGCCAATCCGCGCCGCTCGACGGCGATGGAAGCGAACGTCGAGGACGCCCAGAAGCATGGCGGCAAGGTTCGCGCCGGTGGTCACCGGATCGGCGACAAGGGCAACTTCTATGAGCCGACCGTCGTCACCGAGCTGCCAACGGACGCGAAGGCGATGAACGACGAGCCGTTCGGCCCGATGGCGATCATCAACCCGTTCAAGACGTTCGACGACGCGGTAAGCGAAGCGAACCGCCTGCCGTACGGCCTCGCTGCGTATGCATGGACGCGATCGGCAAAGACGGCGAATGCGGTTGCGAACGCGGTCGAAACGGGAATGATCACGATCAACCATCTCGGCCTCGCATTGCCCGAGGTGCCGTTCGGAGGCGTCAAGGATTCGGGCTACGGCTCCGAAGGCGGCGCCGAGGCGATCGAGTCGTATCTCAATCCGAAGTTCGTGTCGCAGGCTGGGTTGTAACGACGACAGTCGGCAGCGCCCTGACGCATTGACATATCCCGCGAGGTTTTGTACAATAATTTTGTACATTTCTCGCGGGACGAGCCGTGGACGACGACCAACAAGTCAGCGTATCGGAACTGCGCCAGAACCTGCCGACGTATCTCGCGTCCGTGCAGAAAGGCACGGCGATCGAGGTCACCTCGCACGGAAAGGTAATTGCACGGATCGTTCCCAGCGTTGACCGGTGCGAGGAGGCACGCGCGTGGTTGCGCGAGTTGCGCGCGACGGCATACGTCGGAGACGTCATGAGTCCGATCGACGTCGAATGGGATGCCGAGAAGTGATTGTTCTCGACACCCACGTGCTGATCCAGGACGCAATCACCCCGGAGAAATTGTCTTCGCGGGCCCGGTCGACGATCGAATCCGGATTCAAGGGTGGGACCTTGGCGTGTGCCGACATCAGCCTTTGGGAAATTGCCATGCTGATTGCGCGGGGGAGAATCGATCCCAAGAGAGACGCGCGCGAATTCGTCGACAAGCTGATCGATGCGCGGCGGCTCCGCGTTCTTCCCATCAATGCCGAAATCTCAGTACTCGCGCAATCGCACGCGTTGGAGCATGGCGATCCGGCCGATCGCCTTATTGCAGCCACTGCGCAGTCGCACAGCGCATCCCTCGTCACCGCCGACAAGAAGCTGCGGCAGTTCAAATCGCTGACGACGATATGGTAGTCCCCCTCCTGCCCCTGCTGCTGTTGCTGCTCCTCGCCGCGTCGTCCGCTCACGCCGAGGAAATCGGCTCCGTCGACACCGAGTTCAAGCTGATCGGTCCCGACCACAAGATCGTCGTCGAAGCGTTCGACGATCCGCTGGTGCAGGGCGTGTCGTGCTACGTGTCGCGCGCGAAGACCGGCGGCGTGTCGGGTGCGTTCGGGATGGCGAAGGATCCGTCGCGCTTCTCGATCGCGTGCCGCCAGGTTGCGCCGATCAAGTTCGTGAAGCCGCTGCCGCAGACCGAGGAAGTGTTCAAGGAGTCGGCGTCATTCATCTTCAAGCATGTGCGCGTCGTGCGCATCGTCGATGCCAAGCGCAACTCGCTCGCCTATCTCACGTATTCCGATCGCGTGATCGACGGTAGCCCAGACAACGCGGTCACCGCGGTCCCGGTGCTAGACCAGAAGATTCCGCTGAAGCCCTGAGCGCATCCTGAGTTGGCGCGTTTGCGCAACGCGAGCGCAGTCGGCCCTGTTGCGACACAATCGCGCACTGGTCACGCTCACGTCATCCACGCTCGGGGCACTTCATGAAGACTCTATCGGCCGACGTCGCGATCATCGGCGCCGGCACCGCCGGCATGGGGGCGTTCCGCGCCGCCCGTGCGCACACCAAGAACGTCGTGCTGATCGAGTCGGGTCCGTACGGAACGACATGCGCGCGAGTCGGATGCATGCCGAGCAAGCTCCTGATCGCCGCGGCCGAAGCCGCGCATCGCGCACATGAGGCGCCGGTCTTCGGCGTGCATCCCGGTCCGGTTCGCATCGATGGCCGGCAGGTAATGCAGCGCGTGCGCAGCGAGCGCGACCGTTTTGTCGGCTTCGTCGTCGAGACCATCGATGACTGGCCGGATGAAGCAAAGATCCGCGGGCGTGCGCGGTTCATCGCGCCGGGGAAGCATATCGGCGTGCATCCGAAGGCGCTGCTGGAATACGACCGCCAGGACGCGGCCACCAAGGCCAAAATCGACGCGCGCATCGCCGGCTACGCCTCGCCGGTGGAGTTCTACGTCGAGCGCCTGAAGGAAGGCATCGCCACCATCACCGCCTCGGTGGCGCCGAACCCGGTGATCGTGCGCCTGTCCGACTTCAAGTCGAACGAGTACGCCAACCTGATCGGTGGCTCCAAGTACGAACCGCACGAAGAAAACCCGATGATCGGGTTCCGCGGCGCCTCGCGCTACATCGACCCGAGCTTCCGCGAAGCGTTCGCGCTGGAATGCCGCGCGGTGAAGCTGGTGCGCGAGACCATGGGCCTGGACAACCTGTGGGTGATGATCCCGTTCGTGCGCACGCTGGACGAAGGCCGCAAGGTGCTCGAAGTGCTCGCCGAAAACGGCCTGAAGCAAGGCGTGAACGGCCTGAAGGTCATCATGATGTGCGAAGTGCCGTCGAACGCGCTGCTGGCCGACGAGTTCCTGGAGCTGTTCGACGGGTTCTCGATCGGCTCCAACGACATGACCCAGCTGACGCTGGGCCTCGACCGCGATTCGGCGATCGTCGCCGGCCTGTTCGACGAGCGCGACCCGGCGGTCAAGAAGATGCTGTCGATGGCGATCCAGGCCGCGCGCGCCAAGGGCAAGTACGTCGGCATCTGCGGCCAGGGCCCGAGCGACCATCCGGACCTGGCGCAGTGGCTGATGGAACAGGGGATCGAATCGGTGTCGCTGAACCCGGACACCGTGGTCGATACCTGGCTGGCGCTGGCGAAATCGAAGGGTTGAAGCGGACAATTCGATCCTGATCCCGGAGTTCGATACAGAGTCGGAGATGTAATCGAGTGCAACGCATCCTGCTGATCCTCCTCCTTGCATTTGGTTACATCGGTTTTCGTTTTTCCCGTGATTTCACTCCGAGCACCTTTCATTTTGCCCTTTCGGCGTTCATTGCCTTGTTCGCTTTCATCTACGCGAAAAGGCAATGGCAAGACAACGAAAAAGGCTACAACCCGACGACGATAGGCGGCTTCACTGCATTCCTGGTTTTTGTCTGTCTGCTGTTTCCGGTTGGCAAGGCGATGACGCATGTGTTTGGCAAAACCATCGAACGCAACGGCGTTGTAGCCAGTTATCACGAGAGCCGCGGGCGCAGGAGCAGGCAGGGAAACTGCCGTCATCAAAACGATATCCGGCTCACCGGGAACGACTCCGTTACCGTTTGCGGATTTGAATTGCCACGCGGGATGCCGGTACGCGTGAGCATGATGTCGTCCGCGTTCGGTCGTTATTCGGAACAACTTGCCGGACAAGTCGACTTGGCAGGTTTCGGGTCAGTGAACGATATCGTCCAACGGGCCGACAAAGCGCGTGAGGAGGCAGACATGGCGGTAAAGGAAGCTAAGGAAGCGCAAAGCTCGCTCCTCCGATAAAACTACCCCCGGAACGCACCGCGTTCCGGGAGTGTCACCAGACCAGGTCGTCCGGCACCTGGTATTGCGGGTCGGAATACGGATCGTCCTGCGCGGGCGCGTCCGGATCGACCTTCAGCGCGACTGCCTGCGCGAAGATGGCTTCCGCTTCCCGCAGCGTCGCCATATCCACCAACAGGTAGCGGCCGTTGGTCTGCACCACGCCCAGCTCGCCTGTATTGAGCGCCTTCAGCTGGTCGGCGGTGACGTGGATGCGCTTGATCTTGCCGCCGTATTCGAAATGGCGGACGTGGTCCGCTTCCGCCGCGTTCAGCGCCTTGTCCTTCAGGAAGACGTCGAGCTTCGCCTTCGCTTCGCGGCGGACGCGGGCTTCTTCCTGCTTCGCGCGCTCGGCTTCGATGCGCTCGTCCTTTTCCTTCTGCGCGCGAATCGCATAGGCCTTCGCCAGGTCGATGTCCTCGCGCGTGCGAGGCTTGTGCTGCTGGGGCTTCTGCTGCGACGGCTTGCCTGCATGCGCGGGCTTGACGCCCTGCCCTGCCTTCGGCTTGTGCGGCGCGTTTTTCGGGCGGTTGTCACGGCTCTTGTGAGACGCGTCCGGCTTCGGCGCGTCCTTGAAGCCCAAGCCCAGCAATTGGTCGCGAAGGGAAATGCTCATGCGTCGGGATCAGTAATGCGGTGGAGGCGGCTCGCTGGCGGCGTCGCCGGTGACCGGGCTTGCCGCCATCGCGCTGCGCAATTGTCGCAGTTCTTCCAGGACGCGATGCAGCAGCAGCGCGTTGCGCGCTTCGCCGTCTCGCGCGGCGGCGAGAGCGTCGGACAGTTCCTGCAAGGCCTGTTCCTGGAAATCGATGCGCATTTCCAGGTTGATCAGGCGTTGTTCCAGTTCGGCGGCCATGCTCAGGCCTTGCGCAGCGAACGCCCGCGCCCGATGCCGTAGTACGCAAGGCCTGCGTCTTCGACATCGGCGGGCTCGTACAGGTTGCGGCCATCGAACACCACGCCATCGGCCAACGACGCCTTCAGCTTGGCGAAATCCGGGCTGCGGAACTGCTTCCATTCGGTCAGCACCACCAGCGCATCCGCGCCTTGCAGGGTGGCGCCGTCCGAGTCGCACAGCGCGAGGTCGTCGCGCTGGCCGAAGATGCGCTGCGTCTCGTGCATCGCTTCCGGGTCGAACGCGCGCACCTTGGCGCCGGCATCCCACAACTGCTGCAGCAGGCGGCGGCTGGAGGCTTCGCGCATGTCGTCGGTGTTCGGCTTGAACGCCAGGCCCCACAGCGCGATGGTCTTGCCGTGCAGGTGCGCCGCGCCGCCGTAATGGCGCGCCATCAGTTCGAACACATGGCCTTTCTGCGCCTCGTTCACCGCTTCCACCGCGTCCAGCAGGCGCGGTTGCACGCCGTACTGCTGCGCGGTCTTGGCCAGCGCCTGCACGTCCTTGGGGAAGCAGGAACCGCCGTAGCCGGCGCCGGGGTAGATGAAATGCCAGCCGATGCGCGGGTCCGAGCCGATGCCCTTGCGCACGTGCTCGACATCCGCACCCACCTGCTCGGCGATGTTGGCGATCTCGTTCATGAAGCTGATCTTGGTCGCCAGCATCGCGTTGGCGGCGTACTTGGTCAGCTCCGCGCTGCGCACGTCCATCGCCACGATGCGGTCGTGGTTGCGGTTGAACGGCGCATACAACCGCTTGAGCTTGTCGATGGCCGCGGGATTGTCCGAGCCCAGCACGATGCGGTCCGGGCGCATGCAGTCTTCCACTGCCGCGCCCTCCTTCAGGAATTCGGGATTGGACACCACGTCGAACGCGATGTCCGCGCCGCGCGCGCTCAGTTCCGCCGCGATCGCCGCGCGCACCTTGTCGGCGGTGCCCACCGGCACCGTGGACTTGTCGACGACGACCGCGGGCTTCTGCAAGTGCTGGCCGATGGTGCGGGCCACCGCCAGCACGTATTTCAGGTCGGCGCTGCCGTCCTCGTCCGGCGGCGTGCCCACCGCGATGAAGATGATGTCGCCGCCGGTAATGCCCTTGGCGGCGTCGGTGGTGAAATGCAGGCGGCCAGCGGCATGGTTGGCCTTGACCATCGGGGTCAGGCCCGGCTCGAAGATCGGGATGATGCCGTTGTTCAGGCCCTCGACCTTGGCCGCATCGATGTCGATGCAGGTCACGTCATGGCCGACTTCGGCCAGGCAGGTGCCGGTGACGAGACCGACGTAACCGGTGCCGAAAATGCTGACGCGCATGCGTTCCTCCTAATGCGTAACCGTCAAAAAGCAGGGGCGCACCCCGCAGGATGCGCCCCGCAAGTGTCGCGCGGATTACTGCTTCGCGCCCGGCTTGATGATATCCAGCAGTTCCACGTCGAAGACCAGCACCTGGTTCGGGCCGATCATCGGCGGCGCCTGCTCGCCATAGGCGAGCTTGGCCGGGATCCAGAACTTGTACTTGCTGCCCACCTGCATCAACTGCAGGCCCTCGCTCCAGCCCGGGATGACGCCCTGCAACGGCATCGTCGCCGGCTGGCCGCCGTGCGCCTGGGTGCTGTCGAATTCCTTGCCGTCCAGCAAGGTGCCGCGGTAAGTCACCTTCACGCCTTCGTTGCCGGCCGGCTTCGGACCCTTGCCCGGGGTGACGACCTGGTATTGCAGGCCGGAAGCGGTGGTCACCACGCCCGGCTTCTTGGCGTTTTCGGCCAAGAACTTCTCGCCCTTCTCCATGTTGGCCTTGGCGTCGGCCATCATCTTGGCGATCTGCTTGGCCTGCATCTTCTGGCCGAAGGTTTCGAAGATGCCCTTGGCCTGGTCCTCGGTCAGCAGCAGCTTTTCGCCCTTGATCTGCGCGCGCATGGCCTTGACCACGGTGTCCAGGTCCACCTCGTCCTTGATCTCGGTCAGCTGCTTGCCCATCGCCATGCCGATCGTGTAGCTGATCTGGTCCTTCTCGGTGGGCAGGCCCGGGTAACCGGTCTTTTCCGCCGCGTCCTTGCCGGCTTCGGCGGACTTGGCGGCATCGGCGCCACTGGTGGCGTTCTTGTTGCAGGCGCCCAGCGCAAGCACGCTGGCGATGGCAATGGCGGTGGCGCGGACTACGGGCTTCATTCGTTCGGGACTCCGGGAAAATGCAGGGGACTACTCGGGAAATTCGGTGCAGGGTGCGCCGGTTACTGGACGCCCAGCAGTTCGACAACGAAAACCAGGGTGGAGTTCGGCGGAATTCCCTCGTTGCCGTTTTCGCCGTAGGCGAGGTTGCCGGGGATCCAGAACTGATACTTGCCGCCCACCGGCATCATGCCCACGCCTTCGCTCCAGCCCTTGATGACCTGGTCCAGGCCGAACTCGGCGGGCTGGCCGCGTGCATAGGAGCTGTCGAACACGGTGCCGTCCAGCAGCTTGCCTTCGTAATTGACCTGCACGCGCTGGCCGGGCTTCGGGCGCGGGCCGTTACCTTGGCGCAGCACCCGGTATTGCAGGCCGCTGGGGGTGGTGAACACGCCCTTGACGGCCTTGTTCTTCGCCAGGAATTCCTCGCCCGCCTTCAGGCCGACCTGCGCCTGGGCATTGGCCTGGGCCTGCTTGGCGGCCTGCAGGCGCGCGGAGAATGCGGTGCGGATCGCGTTCGCATCGGCATCGCTCAGCAGCGGCTTGCCGGCCGGATCCGAGGCCGCCTTGAAGCCGGCCAGGAACATCGGCATGTCGAATTCGGCCTTGATGCCGGCCAGCGAACGCCCGATGTCGGTACCCACCAGCAGGCCGACCTTGGCGCGATCCACCGTGGGCTTCGCCCCGCTCTTGCGTGCACTGATGCTGGTCATCAGCGCCTGTCCCACCTGCTTGGTGGCGGATTCGTCCAGCAGAGGCTTGCCGCCGGCCAGCCCGTTTTCGACGGCGCGCTGGAACGAGGCCATGTCCATGTCCGGCACCGCCGGTGCCACCGACTTCGCCACGTCCATGCCGATCATGTAACCGACCTTGTCGCGGTCGCTGGCCAGAGTGGCCTGGGCATGGGCGAACCCGCTGGCAAGCAGCGCGAGAAGCAGCACGCAGGTGGCGCGCGGCAACGCGCTCACGGAAAAGGACATGGGGACTCCTGGTTTTTTTTGTGGGTGTGGAATCACGGCGATCGCCGCCGATGCAGCCAGCTCGCCATTGTGTGGCGCACATGCGCATGCGGCAATCCCGGGGCCACGTCTTCGTTCATGCGCCACGTTGCACGCCTATGCCTTCAGTTGGGTTGACGGTGCTTGACCTGGGGAAAATTAGTGTTATAGTTGCCTACAACACCGAACCCCCAGAGCAGGACGTTCACCATGAACCGCAAGCTCCACAACACCACCATGGCCCTGATCGCGAGCAGCAGCCTGTTCGTGCTGGGCCTGTTGGCGGGTAGCCCCGCCCCGGAACTCTCCATCGCCGAAGCCGCCGGCTTCGATGCCGACAAGGCCGTGGCCGCCGAAGCCCTCGACGCGGGCCTCGAACCTAGCGATGCCCACACGCGCCAGCATGCCCGTCGCACCCGGCAATCGGTTTCGATGCCGTTCTTTTCCTTCGCACCCCGGGGCTGATGCCATGACCGCAGTCGAATGGAGCGATGGCGCTCCCATCTACCGCCAGCTCAAGGAACGCGTCATCGCGATGATGCTGGACGGCATGCTCAAACCCGGCGATGCCCTGCCTTCGGTGCGCCAGGTGGCCGCCGAGTACCAGCTCAACCCGATCACCGTCTCGCGCGCCTACCAGGAGCTCGCGGACGACCAACTCGTCGAAAAACGTAGGGGACTTGGCATGTACGTCACAGAAGGCGCCACCACCCGCCTGAAGACCAGCGAACGCGACCGCTTCCTGACCGAGGAATGGCCGCTGGTGCTGGAACGCATCCAGCGGTTGGGCCTGGACCCGCAGGAATTGCTCGATCCCAAGGGCAAGTGGGGTGCCAAATGAACAACGTCGTCACCGCCCGTGGCCTGCGCAAGGGCTACAAGAACAAGCTGGCGCTGAACGGTACCGACTTCGACATCCCGGTCGGTCGCATCATCGGCCTGATCGGTCCGAACGGCGCCGGCAAGACCACCGCGTTGAAGGCCATCCTCGGCCTGATCCCGTTCGAAGGCGAGCTGAAGGTGCTGGGCAAGGACCCGCGCACCCAGCGCGACGAACTGATGAACGATGTCTGCTTCATCGCCGACGTGGCCGTGCTGCCGCGCTGGATGAAGGTGAAGGAAGCCATCGAATTCGTCGCCGGCGTGCATCCGCGCTTCGACGAGGCCAAGTGCCGCCGCTTCCTGCAAGGCACCCAGCTCACCGACAACCTGCGCGTGCGCGAGATGTCCAAGGGCATGATCGTGCAGTTGCACCTGGCGCTGGTGATGGCCATCGACGCCAAGCTGCTGGTGCTGGACGAACCCACCCTGGGCCTGGACATCCTCTACCGCAAGCAGTTCTACCAGCGCCTGCTGGAGGATTACTTCGACGAGGAGAAGACCATCCTGGTCACCACCCACCAGGTCGAGGAGATCGAACACATCCTCACCGACGTGATGTTCATCCGCGACGGCAGGATCGTGCTCAACGCACCGATGGAAGCCGTGGGCGAGCGCTACACCGAAGTGCTGGTCGATGCCGACAAGCAGGATGCCGCGCGCAATCTTTCGCCCATCGACGAACGCGCCCTGCCGTTCGGCAAGACCGTGATGCTGTTCGACGGCGTGCCCGCCGCGCAGCTTGAACCCCTCGGCGAAACCCGCCCCCCGGGCCTGGCCGACCTGTTCGTCGCCACCATGAAGGGAACCTACGCATGAACACGTCTGTTCAAAGCACCTCCACCAATGCGATGACGTTCGACGACGACCGCCCGCGCCCCGCGCGCCCCGCGCCACATGCGACGCACAAGTTCAAGCTGCTGCTCAGGCGCGAGTTCTGGGAACACAAGGGCGGCTTCTTCTGGGCACCGATCTGGGCCGGCGGCATTTCGCTGGCGCTGACCTTCATGGCGCTGATCGTGGGCGAAGTGGCCGCACGGCGCGCGATCGCCGGCGGCAATTTCCAGATCGACGGGCAAGTCATGGTGAACGGGCTCGACCTCGGCGCGATCACCTCGCGAATGGATGCCGAAGCCATGCGCAACCTGGCCAACGGCCTCGACGTCAGCATGTTCATGTCGTCGCTGTGGCCGCTGATCGCCTTCGTCTTCGTCGTGTTCTTCTACTGCCTGGGCAGCCTGTACGACGAACGCAAGGACCGCAGCGTGCTGTTCTGGAAGTCGCTGCCGGTGTCCGACCGCGACACGGTGCTGTCGAAGGCGGCGAGCGCGCTGCTGGTCGCCCCCCTCCTGGCCACCGGCGTGGCGATCGCCTGCATGTTCGGCTTCCTGTTGCTGATCAGCGCCTTCGTGCTGCTGCACAGCGGCAATCCCATCGAACTGATCTGGGGACCGGGCAACCCGCTGCGGCTGGCCGGCCTGATGATCGCCGCGATCCCGGTGTACGCGCTGTGGGCGCTGCCCACCGTGGGCTGGCTGCTGCTGTGCTCGGCCTGGGCGAAGAGCAAGCCCTTCCTGTGGGCGATCATGATCCCGGTGTTCGCGGGCATCTTCATCAGCTGGTTCGACGTGATGAACCTGTTCAACCTGGAAAGCACCTGGTTCTGGAAGAACATCGTCGCCCGCGGCCTGCTGAGCGCCGTGCCGGGCAGTTGGTTCGACGCCGCCACCTTCAACAACGCGCACATCACCAGTTCCGAAGCCGCGCGCAAGTTCGATGGCCTGCACCAGGCGCTGTCGTTGCAGGCTACCTACTCCGTCCTGTTGACCAAGCAGTTGTGGATCGGCGCGGTGGCCGGCGCGGCGATGATCTTCGGCGCGATCCGCCTGCGCCGCTGGCGGGATGAAGGCTGAGCCTTCATCCCCTCCACCACCTTCAAGGATCGAACGATGAACGCATTCCGCACTTCCGCCGCCGCGCTGCTTCTGGCCATGCCGCTGCTGGCGCAGGCCGCGCCCGGCATCAACGACGAAATCCGCAGCGACCTGAAGGACGCGCGCAAGGACGTCCGCCTGGACCTGGCCAAGGCCCGCCAGGAACTGCTGACCGGGAACCTGCGCATCGACAACAGCCTGCAGTTCGGCAAGGACGGACGCCAGGACAAGCACCTGCCTCGCGCGGAAATCACCCCGCAGGGCGACTTCCTGGTCGAAGGCAAGGCGCAGGCCATCGACGCCGGCCAACGCCGCGAGCTGTTGGTCTATCGCAAGCTGGTGATCGGCGTCGCCATGCGCGGCATCGACATCGGCGAACGCAGCGCGGAAGCGGCGCTGGACGCGGTGGGCACCTCATGGGTGGGCATGCTGTTCGGTGCGATGACCGGCAGCCTGGAACGCCGCGTCGAACGCGTGGTCAAGCAGCAGGTGGAACCCGCCGTGCGCGGCATCTGCCAGCAATTGCCGGAAGTGCGCGACGCGCAACAACACCTCGCCGCCGGCATCGCCTCGTTCCGCCCCTATGCCACGCTCGAAGCCGACGACATCCGCGATTGCGAAGCCGATGTCCGCCGCGAATTCGCCTCCATCTGACCCGGAGAACGCACGATGAAACATTCGATCGCCATCGCGATGCTGACCGGCCTGTCGCTGACCGCCTGCGGCCAGCCGCCGTCACCGCCCGCACCGCCTGCCCCACCCGCGCCGCCGACCGTCGCGAATGACGCGCCGGAAAGCTTCATCGGTCGCCAGGTGAGCAAGGCCATCGACGAGGCGCGGGTGGAACTGCGCAAGCAGAACATCAGCATCAGCGACGGCTTCAACGTCAACATCAACGGCCACGAGGTGCGCAAGCCCGACGGCAACCTGCCGAAGGCCGAGATCACCCCGCAGGGCGATCTGCTGATCGAGGGCAAGCCGGTGGCGATCAGCGCCGCGCAGCGCCAGCAGCTTTCCGCCTATCGCGGCCAGATCATCACCATCGCCGAAGCCGGGATGACGATCGGCGCCAAGGGCGCCGACATCGCGGGCGAAGCGCTGGGCGGCGTGGTCGGCGCGATCTTCGGCGGCAAGGAAAGCGAGAAGGCCTTCGAACAGCGCATGGAAGCGCGCGGCAAGAAGATCGAGGCCGAAGCGCTGAAACTCTGCGCCTATCTGCCCGTGATGCTCTCGCAGCAGCAGGCGCTGGCCGCGTCCCTGCCCGAGTTCAAGCCCTACGCCACGATGACCCAGGAGGACATCGACGATTGCGGCAGGGACGCCAAGGACAAGGGCGTGGCGATCACCGATGGCGACCGCGAGCGGATCCGCGAAGACATCCGCCGGAACATCCGCGAAGGCGTGCGCAGCGCGACGCAGGCTGCGACTGCCGATGACACCAAGGACGCTGCGGCCTCAACCCCCGCCCGTTGATCCCTTCTGGATGCCGCCGCGTGTCAGCGCGGTGGCATCCAGCAGCTTGCGCAATTGCGCCTCCGGCAAACCGCTGTCTTCCAGCGCGACGTCGAAAACCGCGCGGTTTTCCGCATAGGCGCGCTTGGCGATCTTCGCCGCCTTCTCATAACCGATGATCGGGTTCAGCGCGGTGACCAGGATCGGGTTGCGGTCCAGCGCTTCGGCCACCTTGTCCTCGCGGATGCGCAGGCCGGCGATCGCGCTGTCCGCCAAGGCACGCATCGCATTCGACAGGAGCTGCATCGCCTCGTCGAGGTTGCAGGCGATCAGCGGCAGCATCACGTTGAGCTGGAAATTGCCGCTTTGCCCGGCGATCGAAATGGCCTGATGCAGGCCCATGACCTGTGCGCAGACCATGCACAGCGCCTCGGGGATCACCGGGTTGACCTTGCCCGGCATGATCGAGGACCCCGGCTGCAGCGCCGGCAATTCGATTTCGCCAAGTCCCGCCAACGGCCCGGAATTCATCCAGCGCAAGTCGTTGCCGATCTTCATCAGCGCCACCGCCAACGCGTTCAACTGGCCGGATAGCTCCACCAGGTCGTCCTGTGCGGCAAGCCCCTCGAAGGTATTGCCGGCCTGCTCGAACTTCGCCCCCGTCGCGGCGGCCAGCGCCTTCGCCACGTGCTTGCCGAACTTCGGGTGCGCATTGATGCCGGTACCGATCGCGGTGCCGCCGATCGGCAGGCGCCGCACGCGCTTGAGGCTGTCCTCGATGCGCGCCTGCGCCGAGTCCAGCTGCGCCGCCCACGCGCCGAACTCCTGGGCGAAGGTCAGCGGCATCGCGTCCATCAGGTGGGTGCGCCCGGTCTTCACCGTCTTGCCCAGTCCCTTCGCCCGCTTTTCGATGGTCTTGCGCAGATGCGCGAGCGCCGGCAGCAGGTCGCGCTTCGCGCCCCCCACCGCCATCACCCGCAGCGCGGTGGGCACCACGTCGTTGCTGCTCTGGCCGAGGTTCACGTGGTCGTTCGGGTGGATGGCGAGCTTCGACGCGGCCGCCGCCAGGTGCGCGACCACCTCGTTCGCGTTCATGTTGCTCGAGGTGCCGGAACCGGTCTGGTAGCGGTCGATCGGGAATTGCTCGGCGTGCGCGCCACCGGCAACCGAGGTGGCGGCGTCGATGATGGCCTGGCTGCGCGCGGCGTCCAGCATGCCGAGATGGCCGTTGGCGAGTGCCGCCGCCGCCTTGACCAGCGCCAAGGCACGGATGAACGCCGCCGGCATCGGGCGCGCGGAAATGTGGAAATTGTCCAGCGCCCGCTGGGTCTGCGCGCCCCACAGGGCGGCGGCGGGCACGCGCAGTTCGCCCATGCTGTCGTGTTCGGTGCGGAATCCGGGGCGTTTCGTCATGGGGTTCTCCGTTTCGCGGGAGCATACGCCCGCCGCCGTTTAGAATTGCGCATCCCCACAGCGCCCTGCCCCCATGTCCGACGCCCTGACCGCCCTGTCCCCGCTCGATGGCCGCTATGCCGGCAAGGTCGATGCCCTGCGCCCGATCTTCTCCGAATACGGCCTGATCAAGGCGCGGGTGAAGGTGGAAGTGGAATGGCTGCTGGCGCTCGCCGCCGAGCCTGGCATCGCCGAGCTTGCCCCGTTCTCCGATGCCGCCGCCGCGCGGCTGCGGGCGTTGGCCGACGGCTTCTCGGTCGAGCACGCGGCACGGGTCAAGGAGATCGAGCGCACCACCAACCACGACGTGAAGGCGGTCGAATACTTCATCAAGGAACAACTGAAGGACGATGCCGGGCTCGGCCCGGCGCTGGAATTCGTCCATTTCGCCTGCACCAGCGAAGACATCAACAACCTGAGCTATGCGTTGATGCTGAGCGATGCGCGCCAGCAGGTGGTGCTGCCCAAGCTCGACGAGTTGATCCAGAAGCTGCGCGCGATGGCGCACGAACACGCCGCATTGCCGATGCTCTCGCGCACGCACGGCCAGACCGCCTCGCCGACCACGGTGGGCAAGGAACTGGCGAACGTTGTCGCCCGCCTGCAGCGCCAGGGCGAAGTGCTGGCCGGCCTGCCGATGCCGGGCAAGATCAATGGCGCGGTGGGCAACTACAACGCGCATGTCGCGTCCTACCCCGACATCGATTGGCCGGCGTTCTCCAGGCATTTCGTCGAATCGCTGGACCTGGACTGGCAGCCGTACACCACCCAGATCGAACCGCACGACGGCGTGGCCGAACTGTGCGACGTCAGCAAGCGCATCGACACCATCGCCATCGACCTCTGCCGCGACATCTGGGGCTACATCTCGCAGGGCTACTTCAGGCAGGCGGTGAAGGCCGGCGAAGTGGGCAGCAGCACCATGCCGCACAAGGTCAACCCGATCGACTTCGAGAACGCGGAAGGCAATTTCGGCATCGCCAGCGCCTTGTTCGAGCATTTCGCGATCAAGCTGCCGGTCAGCCGCTGGCAGCGCGACCTCACCGACTCCACCGTGCTGCGCGCGCTCGGCACCGCCTTCGGCCACATGCTGATCGGCTTCGATGCACTGCTGCGCGGGCTGAACAAATTGAGCGTGAACCCGGAACGCCTTGCCGCCGACCTCGATGCCTCGTGGGAAGTGCTGGCCGAAGCCGTGCAGACGGTGATGCGCCGCCATGGCCTGCCGAACCCGTACGAGCAGTTGAAGGCACTGACGCGCGGCCACGGCATCACCGCGGCGTCGATGCGCGAGTTCATCGCCTCGCTCGACTTGCCTGCCGACGACAAGCAGCGCCTGCTGGCGATGACGCCCGGAAGCTATACCGGCCTGGCCGAACGGCTGGCACGAGAGATCTGATGGCCGCGAAACGCGCCAAGGCATCCGTCGAAGCGGCTCCGATCGAAATCGATGCGCGCGCGCTGCCGCCGCTCGGCACGCCGCCGGCGGAATTCCTGCGCAAGTACTGGCAGAAAAAGCCGCTGCTGATCCGCAATGCGTTCCCCGGTTTCGTCTCGCCCTTGCAGCCGGAAGACCTGGCCGGCCTTGCCTGCGAAGACGGCGTGCTGGCACGCCTGATCGAACACGACAAATCGAACGACGCCTGGCGCGTGCGCCACGGGCCGTTCGCGGAGACCGATTTCCCGGCGCTGCCCGACCACGACTGGACCTTGCTGGTGCAGGACATGGACAAGTGGGACGCCGACATCCGCGCCCTGCTCGACCGCTTCGCTTTCCTTCCGCGCTGGCGGATCGACGACGTGATGGTGAGCTTCGCCGCCACCGGCGGTTCGGTGGGCGCGCACGTCGATCAGTACGACGTGTTCCTGCTGCAGGCACAGGGCCGGCGGCGCTGGCAGATCGACGCATCGTCGAATCCACCCGTCGATTTTCGCAATGACGTCGAACTGAAACTGCTGCGCGAATTCACGCCCACCCACGACTGGGTGCTGCAACCCGGCGACATGCTCTACCTGCCGCCCGGCGTGCCGCACCATGGCGTGGCGGTGGACCATTGCCTGACCTTCTCGGTGGGCATGCGCGCGCCGTCGGTGGCGGAACTCGTGGGCGATTACGTGGACACGCTGGCTGCCGACGCGCCGGAGGAGTTGCGCCTGCGCGATCCCGACCTCGCCCCGCCGGCGGACGCCTTCGAAATCGACGATGCCGCGATGCAGCGCGTGGTCGAAGCGCTGCGCCAGTTGCGGATGGACGACCCGGACCGCTTCGGCGACTGGTTCGGCGGCTTCATCACCACTTACCGCAGCGCGGTGGAACCGGTGGCGGAAGACGATCCGCGCCCGCGCATTGAGGTCGAATGGGACCTTAGCCAGGGCGCGCAATTGCTGCGCCATCCGTGGTCGCGCATGGCCTGGCGCAAGGCCGCCAAGGGTGCGCGGCTGTATGCCGGCGGGCGCGTGCTGGCGCTGCCTGCAACGGATGCGAAGCGGCTGGCCGCCGGCGAAGCGGTGGATGGCCCGTTGTACGAAGCGCTGTCGCAAGCCGGGCGCGATGCGGTGTTCGAACTGCTGGGCGCGGGCCATTACCGGCTGGCGCTGGCCGACGAGGACGAATGACACAAACCGATCCGCCGCCGCAACCGTTCCGAGTGCGGACCGTGGAATTCCAGTCCGCATTGGCCGAGCTGCGCACAGTGCGCGACGAGGTTTTCGTCGGTGAACAAGGCGTGCCGGTGGCGCTGGAACACGACGCGCTGGATCCGCTGTGCACGCATGTCATCGCCCGCCTGCTGGACGGCACCCCGATCGGCACCGCGCGGCTCACGCCACAACGGCATATCGGACGGATGGCGGTGCGCGCGCCATGGCGCGGGCAAGGCGTGGGCGATGCGCTGCTGCTGGCCCTGATGGACGAGGCGCGCAGGCGCGGCTGGCCGGAAGTGCGGTTGAACGCGCAGGCCTCGGCCATCGGCTTCTATGCACGCCACGGCTTCCAGCCCGTGGGCGAACGCTTCGTCGAAGCCGGCATCGAGCACCAGGCGATGCTGCGTGCCCTGCCCGCGCCGCAGCGCATCGGCAGCCAAGCCGAGGCCGTCGCCATCACCACCGGCATCGTCGATGGCGCCCGCCGCCGCCTGTGGCTGCGCAGCTTCGACCTCGATCCGTGGCTGTATGGCGATGCCGGCGTGTTGCAGGCCCTGCGCCGTTTCGCGACCTCCGGGCGCGGCAACGAAGTGCGCGTGCTGCTGCACGATGCCGCCGCCCCGCAACGCGCGCATGCGCCGTTGCTGGCGTTGGCGCAGCGCCTGCCCAGCATCTTCCTGTTCCGCGAACTGGACGATCCGGTCGATCGCAACGACCCCGCCGCGTTCGTCGCCGGCGACGGCGGCGGCTATTACCTGCGCAACCTTGGCCAGCGCGTCGAGGGCGAGGCCGAACTGGACGCGCCCGCCCGCGTCCGCCACTTGCGGGCCGGTTTCGACGACGCTTGGGAGCGTTCGCGCCCCGTCGGCGAATACCGCGCACTGGGCCTTTGATGGATCCCGTGGCGGTTTCCGCGCCACCGGCGACCAAAGTCCATGGTGCAGTGCGCAAGCCCCTGCGGCTATAATCGCAGACCCTTCGCCGGCCCATTCATCCCGGGCCAGCAAAGGATGACAACGCAAGCCGGATCAACCACTTACCTTAGGCCGCCCCGCACGCCATGGTGGACAGTCTCCTGAAGCAGTTTGCCCAGACCTCGCAACTCGGCGCCAATGGTGCCTATGTCGAGGATCTCTACGAACAATATCTGGTCGCGCCGGACAGCGTGGATCCGAAATGGCGGCAGTATTTCGATGGCCTGAAAGGCCGCGAAGCCGGCGATATCCCGCATTCCGCGGTGATCGAACAGATCGCCGAAGCCGGCAGGCTGGCCGCGCGCGGCGTGGTCGCCGGCGGCGGCGCGGGCGACGAGCGCGAACGCGCGGTCGGCAAGCTGATCACCGCCTATCGTTCGCGCGGCCACCTCGCCGCCAACCTCGATCCGCTCGGCATGACCGTGAAGCCGGATGCGCCGGACCTGGCGCTGGGCTTCCATCGCCTGTCCGAAAGCGACGCATCCAGCGAATTCAGCACCGGCGGCGTCGCCGGCCGCGAGCGCATGAAGCTGGGCGAGCTGCTCAACCTGCTCAAGGCGACCTACGCCGGTAGCGTCGGCGCCGAGTTCATGCACATCACCGACGCCGAGCAGCGCCGCTGGATGTACGAGCGCCTGGAAACGGCCGCCGGCAACTACGGCCGCACCGCCGCCGACAAGCAGCGCATCCTCGAGCGGCTGACCGCCGCGGAAGGCCTGGAGCGCTACCTGCATACCAAGTACGTCGGCCAGAAGCGCTTCTCGCTGGAAGGCGGCGACAGCCTGATCCCGCTGCTCGACGTGATGATCCGGCGCGCCGGCGGCGATGGCGTCAAGGACATGGTGATCGGCATGGCCCACCGTGGCCGCCTCAACGTGCTGGTCAATACCCTCGGCAAGCCGCCGCGCAAGCTGTTCGACGAATTCGAGGGCAAGTTCGAGCACGCCCGCGAAGGCGACCACGCGCATACCGGCGACGTGAAGTACCACATGGGCTTCAGCGCGGACATCGCGACGCCGGGCGGCCCGGTGCACCTGGCGCTGGCGTTCAATCCCTCGCACCTGGAGATCGTCGACCCGGTGGTCGCGGGCAGCGTGCGTTCGCGCCAGCAGCGCCGCGGCGATACCGAGCGCAAGACCGTGCTGCCGGTGCTGCTGCACGGCGACGCCGCGTTCGCCGGCCAGGGCGTGGTGATGGAACTGTTCCAGATGTCGCAGGCGCGCGGCTTCCGCGTCGGCGGCACCGTGCACATCGTGATCAACAACCAGGTGGGCTTCACCACCAGCGCCGCCGAAGACGCGCGCTCGACCCTGTACTGCACCGACGTGGCGAAGATGATCGGCGCGCCGATCCTGCACGTGAACGGCGACGACCCGGAAGCCGTGGCCTTCGTGTCCGAGCTGGCCTACGACTTCCGCCAGCGCTTCGCCAAGGACGTGGTGATCGATCTCGTCTGCTACCGCCGCCACGGCCACAACGAGGCCGACGAGCCGGCGGCCACGCAGCCGCTGATGTACCAGAAGATCCGCGCGATGAAGACCACGCGCGAGCTGTACGCGGCCAGCCTGGTCGCGGAAACCGCGATCGCCGAAACCGACGCGCAAGCGCTGGTCGATGGCTACCGCGCCAAGCTTGATGCCGGCGAGGTCACCACCGAAGTGGTGAAGGACAAGGTCGCCGACCAACTGGCGGTGGACTGGTCGAAGTACCTGGCCGGCAAGCTGTCGGATCCGGTCGACACCAAGGTCGCGCGCAAGACGCTGGATTCCCTGGCGAAGCAGATCAACGCCATCCCGGACACGGTCAAGCTGCATCCGCGCGTGGCCAAGATCTACGAGGACCGCCGCAAGATGGCCGCCGGCGAGCAGCCGGGCGACTGGGGCTTCGCCGAGAACCTGGCCTACGCCACGCTGGTGCAGGAAGGCTACCGCCTGCGCCTGGTCGGCCAGGACTGCGGCCGCGGCACCTTCTTCCACCGCCACGCGATCCTGCACGACCAGGCCACCGACAGCTACTACCTGCCGCTGCGCGAGCTGGTCGAGAACAAGGAAGACGTGACCATCATCGACTCGCTGCTCAGCGAGGAAGCGGTGATGGCCTTCGAATACGGCTACGCCACCGCCGACCCGATGACCCTGGACATCTGGGAAGCGCAGTTCGGCGACTTCGCCAACGGCGCGCAGGTGGTGATCGACCAGTTCCTCGCCGCCGGCGAAGCCAAGTGGGACCGCCTGTGCGGCCTGGCGCTGTTCCTGCCGCACGGCTACGAAGGCCAGGGCCCCGAGCACAGCTCGGCGCGCCTCGAGCGCTTCCTGCAACTGTGCGCGCTGGACAACATGGTGGTCTGCACGCCCACCACGCCGGCGCAGGACTTCCACATGATCCGTCGGCAGATGCGCCAGACCACGCGCAAGCCGCTGGTGGTGATGACGCCGAAGTCGCTGCTGCGCCACAAGCTGGCGGTCTCGACCCTGGACGACCTGGCGAAGGGCGAGTTCCAGCGCCTGATCCCGGATACCACCGCCACCGCGAAGAAGGTGCGCCGCGTGGTGCTGTGCGCCGGCAAGGTCTACTACGACCTGCTGGAAGAGGCGCAGAAGCAGAAGATCACCGATGTCGCGCTGGTGCGCATCGAGCAGCTGTATCCGTTCCCGCGCCCGGAACTCATCGCCGAGCTGAAGCGTTTCGCTTCCGCCGGCGAAGTGATCTGGTGCCAGGAAGAGCCGCAGAACCAGGGCGCGTGGTACCAGATCCAGCACCACCTGCGCGCCTGCCTGCAGGGCAAGCAGACGCTGAGTTACGCCGGGCGTGGCCGTTCGCCCTCGCCCGCCGCCGGCCACATGGACGAGCACGTGGCCGAACTCGCGAAGCTCCTGGCCGACGCGCTGACCAACCCCGTCGCCGCCGACACCGACGCCGACTAACCCGAACACCCTCAGGACGTTTCCATCATGACCATCGAAGTCAAAGTCCCGGTTCTCCCCGAATCCGTGTCCGACGCCACCATCGCCAGCTGGCACAAGAAAGCCGGCGACGCGGTGAAGCGCGACGAAAACCTGCTCGACCTGGAAACCGACAAGGTCGTGCTGGAAGTGCCGTCGCCGGTCGATGGCGTGCTGAAGGAAATCAAGTTCGCCGAAGGCGCCACCGTCACCAGCCAGCAGGTCATCGCGGTGATCGAGGAAGGCGCGGTTGCCGCAGCGCCTGCGCCTGCCGCCGCAGCCCCCGCTCCGGCTGCCGCCGCGCCCGCGCCTGCCGCTCCGGCAAAGGCCGCGGCACCGGCGGCGTCCGCCGCTGCCGATGCGCTGCCGCCCGGCGCGCGCTTCACTGCCGCCACCACCGGCGTGGACCCGGCGCAGGTGGAAGGCACCGGCCGTCGCGGCGCGGTGACCAAGGCCGACATCGTCAACTACGCCAGCGGCAAGACCGCGGGCGTGGCCGGCGGCGCGCGTCCGGAAGAACGCGTGCCGATGACCCGCATGCGCACCCGCATCGCCGAGCGCCTGATGCAGTCGAAGAACAGCATCGCCATGCTGACCTCGTTCAACGAGGTGAACCTGTCCAAGGTCATGCAGATGCGCAAGGAACTGGGCGAACAGTTCGAGAAGGCCAACGGCATCAAGCTGGGCTTCATGAGCTTCTTCGCCAAGGCCGCCGCCAACGCGCTGCAGAAGTACCCGGTGGTCAACGCCTCGGTCGATGGCAGCGACATCATCTACCACGGCTACGCCGACATCTCCGTCGCGGTCTCGACCGACAAGGGCCTGGTCACGCCGGTGCTGCGCAACGTCGAGCGCATGAGCTTCGCCGATGTCGAGGCCGGCATCGCCGGCTACGCCAAGGCGGCGCGCGAAGGCGGCCTGAAGCTGGAAGACCTGCAGGGCGGCACCTTCACCATCACCAACGGCGGCACCTTCGGTTCGCTGATGTCGACGCCGATCGTCAACCCGCCGCAGTCCGCGATCCTCGGCATGCACGCGATCAAGGAACGCGCCATCGTCGAGAACGGCCAGGTGATCGCCGCGCCGATGATGTACATCGCGCTGAGCTACGACCACCGCATCATCGACGGCAAGGACGCGGTGCTGTTCCTGGTCGACATCAAGAACCAGCTCGAGAATCCGCACCGGATGCTGCTGGGCATGTAATAACCCTGCGTTCGCAGGTTCAAATCGTGCCCCCGCTACCAAGTTTCAGGAATTGACATGAGCGAACAACAGCAATTCGACGTCGTCGTGATCGGTGCCGGCCCGGCCGGCTACCACGCCGCGATCCGCGCCGCGCAACTGGGCCTGAAGACCGCCTGCATCGACGCCGCGCTGGGCAAGGACGGCAAGCCGGCGCTCGGCGGCACCTGCCTGCGCGTGGGCTGCATCCCGTCCAAGGCGCTGCTCGATTCCAGCCGCCAGTTCTGGAACATGGGCCACCTCTTCGACCAGCACGGCATCAGTTTCGACAAGCCGAAGATCGACGTGGGCAAGATGGTCGCCCGCAAGGACGGCATCGTGAAGCAGTTCACCGGCGGCATCGCCGCGCTGTTCAAAGCGAACAAGGTGACTGCGTTCTACGGCTACGGCCAGCTGCAGCCGGGCAACATCGTCAAGGTCAAGCAACACGACGGCAGCGAAGTCGAGCTGAAGGGCACCAACGTCATCATCGCCGCCGGTTCGGATTCGATCGAACTGCCGTTCGCCAAGTTCGGCGAGCACATCATCGACAACGTCGGCGCGCTGGACCTGGACAAGGTGCCGAAGCGCCTGGGCGTGATCGGCGCGGGCGTGATCGGCCTGGAGCTGGGCAGCGTGTGGAACCGCCTCGGCGCGCAGGTGACGATCCTCGAGGGCCTGCCGAACTTCCTCGCCGCCGCCGACGCCGAAGCGGCGAAGGTCGCCGCGCGCGAGTTCAAGAAGCAGGGCCTGGACATCAAGCTCGGCTGCAAGGTGAGCAATACCGAGGTGAAGAAGGACGGCGTGCACGTCACCTACACCGACGACAAGGGCGAGCAGTCCATCGTGGTCGACAAGTTGCTGGTCTGTGTCGGCCGCCGCGCCGCGACCAAGGGCCTGCTGGCCGATGGCACCGGCGTGAAGCTGGACCAGCGCGGCTTCGTCGAGGTGGACGAGCATTGCCATACAGGCGTCGACGGCGTGTGGGCGGTCGGCGACTGCGTGCGCGGCCCGATGCTCGCCCATAAGGGCTTCGAGGAAGGCATCGCGGTGGCCGAGCTGATCGCCGGCCTGCCGGGCCACGTCAACTACGACACCATCCCGAACGTGATCTACACCGAGCCGGAAATCGCCTGGGTCGGCAAGACCGAGGAGCAGCTGAAGGCCGAGGGCATCGCCTACAAGGCCGGCAGCTTCCCGTTCGCGGCGGTCGGCCGCGCGGTGGCGATGGCGGAACCGGCGGGCTTCGTGAAGGTGTTGGCCGATGCCGAGACCGACACCATCCTCGGCATGCACCTGGTCGGCGCCAACGTCTCCGAACTCGTCCACGAAGGCGTGCTGGCGATGGAGTTCAAGGGCAGCGCCGACGACCTGGCGCGCATCTGCCATGCGCATCCGTCGATGTCGGAAGCCGTGCACGACGCGGCGATGGCCGTGCACAAGCGCGCGATCCACAAGGCGAATTGATCTCGTTGCGGCCGTGCCGCGGCGCAGGGTCTTCGCGACACGCCGCAAGTACGTCCATGTAGGCTAATCGGCGACATCCATGTCGCCGATTGTCGCGAAGACCCTGCGCCACGTCCCGGCCTTGTCGGACGACATCGCGATCAACGGCGCACTTCGGTGCGCCGTTTTCGTTCGCGGCGCGCGATAATCGACCCATGAAAACGATCTGCGTCTATTGCGGCTCCAATGCCGGCTCGAACCCGGCCTATGCCGCGCAAGCAAAGGCCCTCGGCGCGCGATTGGCGCGGGATGGCGTCGCGCTGGTGTATGGCGGAGGCAACGTCGGCCTGATGGGCATCGTCGCCGATGCCGTGCTGGAACACGGCGGCGAAGTGATCGGCGTGATCCCGCAACAGCTGGTCGATTGGGAAGTCGCGCACCGCGGCCTTACCCGGCTCGAGGTCGTGGATTCGATGCACACCCGCAAGGCGCGCATGTTCGAACTGGCCGACGGTTTCGTCGCCCTGCCCGGCGGCTTCGGCACGCTGGACGAGATGTTCGAGATGCTGACCTGGCGCCAGCTCGGCCTCGGCAGGAAACCCTGCGCTTTCCTCGATGTCGGCGGCTTCTGGCAGCCGCTGATGGCGATGCTGGACACCATGGTGCGCGAACGCTTCCTGCACGGCGAGCAACGCGCGGACATGTGGCACGGCGGCGACATCGATGCCCTGCTCGCGTGGATGCGCGATTACGTGCCGGCGCAGGCGGACAAGTGGCTGGACGAGAAGCGCCGTTCGCAACTCAAGCTGACCACGGAGGACGTATGAGCGTTCCAGCGGATTTTCGCGCCTTCCGCATCCGCAACGATGCGAACGGCCATCGCAGCGGCATCGAGACGATTTCGCTGGACGACCTCAATCCGGGCGAGGTCGTCGTCAAGACCGCGTATTCCTCGGTCAACTACAAGGACGCGCTGGCGGGCACCGGCAAGGGCAAGATCCTGCGCACCTTCCCGCTGGTCGGCGGCATCGACGTGGCTGGCCACGTGGTGGCTTCCACCGATCCGAAGTTTAGGGAAGGCGACGCGGTGCTGGTCACCGGCAGCGGCCTTTCCGAAACCCGCGACGGTGGCTACGCGGACTACGCGCGGCTGGAGTCGAAGTGGGTGGTTGCCCTGCCCGCCGGGCTGGACCTGCGCGAAGCGATGATCCTCGGTACCGCGGGTTTCACCGCGGCACTGGCCCTGCTGCGCATGTGCGACAACCGGCAGGCGCCCGAACTGGGCCCGCTGGCGGTGACCGGCGCAACCGGCGGCGTTGGTTCGCTTGCTGTCGCGATCTTCGCCAAGGCGGGGTTCGAGGTGCATGCGATCAGCGGCAAGCCCGAACACGCGGGCTACCTCAAGTCGCTTGGCGCCAGCGAAGTGCTGGGTCGCGACGCGCTTTCGACCACCCGCCCGATGGACAGCGTCCGCTTCGGCGGCGGGCTGGACAACGTGGGCGGGCCGATGCTGGCCGCGCTGCTGGCTTCGACCGCGCCCTACGGCAATGTCGCCACCTGCGGGCTTGCAGCTTCGCCCGAGCTTTCCGCCACGGTGATGCCCTTCATCATCCGCGGCGTGTCGCTACTGGGCGTGGCCTCCGCCGGCACCGCCCGCGATATCCGCGACGAGGTATGGAAGCGATTGGCATCGGAGTGGAAACCCGCGCATCTCGACGCCATCTGCACGCATGAAACTACGCTGGACGGGTTGCCGGAGGTCTTCGATACCCTGCTGGCCGGCGGTGCGCGGGGGCGGACCGTGGTGCGGTTCTAGGACGCGCCTCGCAAACCGGCGGCGACCATCTTGCGGGCGGCGGGCCGACCGTTACAATCTGGGCGCAACCAAGGGGAAAACCGCAATGGCACGCATCCTGATCGTGGACGATTCGCCCTCGCAGCTGATGGGCATCCGCCGCATCGTCGAAAAACTTGGCCACGAGGCATTGACCGCCGAAGACGGCGCCGCCGGCGTGGAAGCCGCCAAGCGCGAAATCCCGGACCTGATCCTGATGGACGTGGTGATGCCGAACCTCAACGGGTTCCAGGCCACCCGCTCGATCACCCGCGAGGCGACCACCAAGCACATCCCGGTGATCCTGGTCACCACCAAGGACCAGGACACCGACCGCGTCTGGGGCATGCGCCAGGGCGCCAAGGCCTACATCACCAAGCCATTCAGCGAAACCGAGTTGTCGGAGCTGATCGTGCAATACCTCAGCGGCCCGAGCGCCGCCTGAACCCGGGCACCGCGCCGCCTGGCCAGCCGGCTTGCATGCCGGCTGGCGTTCCCGGCCAGCAGTCGCGCGGTTCGCGTTCCCCGCTCAACCCCGCCGCCAATCGCTGCCGAAGGCATCGCGCATGCCGGCATAGGCCTCGCGTTGCGCATCGCTCTGCGCACGCGGCGCAAGGATTTCGATTTCCACGATCTGGTCGCCCGCGGGCATGTTCGCCGTGCCGGGCAAGCCGCGCCCGCGCAGGCGCAGCTTGCGGCCGGCCTCGGAATCCGCCGGGATCTTCAGCTCCACCGGCCCGCCCAGGGTCGGCACGCTGACGGTCGCGCCCAGCGCCGCTTCCCACGGCGCCAGTGCCAGCAGGTAAATCACGTTGCGGCCATCGACCTCGAACTGCGGATGCGCGGCGTATTCGATTTCCAGCAGGAGATCGCCGCCGCCATTGCCCTGCCTCGACAAGCGGATCGCCTGCCCCGGCCTGATGCCCTTGGGGACACGCACGTCCAGCGTCCGGCCATTGACCGAAATCCGCACGTTGCCGCCGTCGTGCACGGTTTCCAGCGAGACCGCCAGCTTCGCCCGCGTCTCGCCCGAGCCGCCCTGCGGCCCGCGCGGGCCTGCGCCCGGCCGGCCACGCCCGAACAGGCTTTCGAAGAAATCGGAAAACCCGCCACCGGCGCCACCGCCGGCGAAGATCTCGTCGAAATCCGGCGCACCGCCGGGGCCGCGATGGAAGCCGCTAGGCGGTGGGCGGATGTCGTCGCCGGGCCGGTAGCCGCCGGCGCGCAACTGGTCGTAGGCCTTGCGCTTTTCCGGGTCGCGCAGGGCTTCATAGGCCTCGTTGACCGCCTTGAACTTCTCTTCCGCGCCCTTTTCCTTGCTGACATCCGGGTGGTACTTGCGCGCGAGGCGGCGGTACGCGGTCTTGATCTCCGCATCACCGGCGCTGGGCTCCACGCCCAGGGTGTCGTAGTAATCCTTGAATTGCATGCCAGCTCCCGAAGCGCCTGTTCCCGCGATGCCGATTGCGTATCCGGGATTATCCGATGAAGTGCGCAGCCACGGTTTAGACTGCACGCAACCCCACTGAAATAAGGCTCGAGCCATGTCGATTCAACCCGGCGAACGCATTCCCGAGGCGATCCTCCAGTACATCCACGACGGCGTGCAGAAGATCGACACGCCCACCCTGTTCGACGGCAACAAGCTGGTGCTGTTCGCGGTGCCCGGCGCGTTCACGCCGACCTGCTCGGAACGCCACCTGCCCGGCTTCGTCGAGCATTTCGACGCATTCCAGAAGCGCGGCATCGGCGTGGCCTGCATGGCGGTGAACGATCCGTTCGTGATGCAGGCCTGGGGCGAAAGCCAGCACGTGCCGCAGGGCCTGCGCATGCTGTCCGACGGCAACGGCGAGTTCACCCGCGCGCTCGGCCTGGAGATGGACGCCAGCGCCTACGGCATGGGCACGCGCAGCAAGCGTTTCGCGCTGTATGCGGAGGCCGGCGTGGTGAAGGAGGTGTTCGTCGAGGCGCCGGGCGAGTTCCGGGTGTCGTCGGCGGAGCATGTGCTGGCGAACATCTGACCGTTCGCCTTGCCCGTCATTCCCGCAACACGGGAATGACGGCTTCAATCCAGGATCGCGAAATCCACCGCATGCCATGCGCCGTCGTCGGCCAGCGCGGTGAGTTCGTGCTTCCCGGCTTCGGCGAAATCGCGCACCAGCGACTGATTGCCCCGGGTCTCGCCGATCCAGCGGCCATCCAGCAGCCATGCCACGCGCGTGGTCGCGCCCAGCGCACGCAGCGACAGGCGCACGCCGGTGGCATTGCCGGGCGTGCGCGCCAAGGTCGCGCCATCGTTCACGCCTTCGATGCGCAGCGGCTCCCCCGCATCGCGGCCATCGTCGTTGCAATCCGGCGACAGCGGCGGCAGCCGCACACCGCCGGCAACCATGGCGATGCCAGCGCCGGCCAGCGGGCGACCTGCGCATCGCGCGATTCATGCGGTAGCGCGCAATCCGCCGACAACCGCTTGCCGCTGGCCGCATCCACCGCGAAGTGTTCGATGCCGGGATTCCACAACCGCGCATCGCGTTCGGCGAATGTCGGCGGCACTGCGCCATCCAGCGTCCATGCCTGCATGCGCTTCTGGCACAGCGCGGCGGGTTGCGCATCGGCGGCGGTGCCCAGCGGCCAGCAGATGCCGGTTTCCGCCACCGATGCCGGTTTCGCTGGCGCGGCGTCGTTGCGATTGCGCGGCAGGCTGTCGATCACCTCGAACAGCAACGGCAGCGCCGTCACCGCGCCGTATTGCCCGGGCAGCGGCGTGCCGTCCGGGCGCCCCACCCACACGCCCACGCTGTAGGCGCGGGTGCCGCCGATCGCCCAGGCATCGCGATAGCCGTAGCTGGTGCCGGTCTTCCACGCCACGCGCGCGCGGCGGGCGGTGTCGAAGGTGTCCATGCCTTCGCCGGGGCGCGGGTTGTCGGCGAGGATCTCGCGCACGATCCACGCCGCGCCCGGCGACAACAGGCGGCGTTCGATGCGCGCATCCTGCGGCGTGTAGCGCACGCGGCCGGCGATGCCGTCGCGATGCAGGGCCGCGAACGCGCCCACCAGGTCTTCCAGCCGCGCGCCGGTGCCGCCAAGGATGAGGGAAAGGTTCGGCGTGGCGCCGCGCGGGAACTTCAGGGCGATGCCGGCACGTTCCAGTCGCGCCGCGAATCGCGCGGGTCCGACGCGATCCAGCAAATCCACCGCCGGCACGTTGAGCGACAGCCGCAACGCTTCCGCCGCGCCGACCGGGCCGTTGAACGCGGTATCGAAATTGGAAGGCCGATACCCGCCGAAGGACTGCGGCGCATCCACCAGCAGGCTTTCCGAATGGATCAGGCCATCGTCCAGCGCCATCCCGTAGAGGAAGGGCTTCAACGTGGAACCCGGCGAACGCCAGGCCTGCACCATGTCCACGTCGCCCAACCGCTGCTTGTCGCCGAACGCCACCGAACCGATGTAGGCGCGCGCCTCCAGGGTGGCGTTGTCGACCACCAGCAGCGCGGCGGAAGTGCGCGGCGGCAGGTTGGAGAAATACGCAGCGACGCGTTCTTCCAAGGTGCGTTGCAGGTCGGCATCGATGGTCGAGCCGATCCGGGCCTCGCGCGGATGCGAGAAACGCAGGCGCTGCGCCAGCAGGGCCGCATCCATCGGCGCGCGCAGGCGGCGCGACACCACCTGCTCGATCTTCGCATCCTCCACTTGCGCGTGTGTCCACGTGCCGTTCTTCGCCATGCGCGCAAGCAGCTTGTCGCGCGCCGCGCGGGCGGCATCCGGGAAACGGTCGGGCCGCAAGCGACTGGGCGATTGCGGGAGCACGGCAAGCAAGGCCGCTTCCGCATGCGAGAGCTTCGAGGATGGCTTGCCGAGATAGGCCCAACTCGCGGCTTCCACGCCTTCGATGGTGCCGCCGAACGGCGCGCGTTCGAGGTAGAGCGTGAGGATTTCGCGCTTCGACAGATGCGCTTCCAACTGCAAGGCGCGCAGCAACTGCCGCAACTTCCCGCCGGCGTTGCGCGTGCGTACGCCGCGCAGGCGCGGGTCGATGATGCGCGCCACCTGCATGGTCAAGGTGGAGCCGCCGGAGACGATGCGCCGGCTCCCCAGCAATTGCGCCGATGCGCGCAGCAACGCCACCGGATTGATGCCCGGGTGCCTCCAGAACCAGCGATCCTCGTAGCCGAGCAATGCCTGCAGGTACAACGGGGAAACGGTGTCCGGCGCCGCCGGGTAGCGCCACACGCCATTGGCATCGGCGAACGCGCGCAATGGGCGGCCATCGCGCGCGGTCACCAGCACGCTGGCGTCGCGGCCTTGCGGCAACGGCAGCGGGAACAGCACGTCGAGCAGCAGCAGCGACGACAGCAGCGCGACCGTCCCCCAGCGGAGCACGGCAAGCAGGCGCCGTGGCAAGCGCGGCTTCATCGGCGCCTTCTCCCGCGAGCGGGAGAAGGAATGCATCTCACGGCTGCACCACCGTAATGCTAGCCGGCACCGCCTTGCCCACGCCGCGCAGCATCGGGCGGTACATGTCTTCCACAAGCGGCGGCGGCGCGGTGTAGATGCCCGGTGTCACTGCGCGGACGAGGTAGAACACCCGCGCCTTGCTGCCGGATTCCAGTTTCAGCGCGGCGACGTAGCGATCCTCGCGGAACTCCTCATGGCGCACTTCGGCGGCATCCGAACGCTCGCTGATGGTGATGCCATCGACGACCACGTCCGCCCATTGCTTGCCGTCGCCGAGGTTGAAGTTCTCGATCTCGAGGCCGGCGGGCAGGAGATCGGTGAGCAGCGCATCCGGCATGTCCTGGTCGGCGGTGATGGTGACGCCGACGATCAGGGCCTCGCCTTCCTTCAAGGCGCGCGGCGTCCACGGCTTCCCGTCCGTGCCGTACAGGGTGCGTTCGACCTTGATGCTGCTGGCGTCGGTCGCCGGCGCGGTGCGCGGCACGCCGGCGATTTCCAGGCTGGCGTAGAACGGTGGCTTGCCGTCCGGCGCGAAACGCACGCCCTTGGCCAGCGCGGCGTAATCGAAATCGCGACCGAAGGCCTTCGTCGCCGCGATGGTTTCCTCCGCGCCGCCGGCACTGAACTTGCCGGCGACCAGTTTGGTGTTGTCCGCCGACAGCGCCTTGCCCAGTCGCGCCAGCGCGATCTGTTCCTGCGTGCTCAGCCAGAACCACGAGGAGTCGCGACGGCGCGCATCCAGTTCGCGGCCGATATCAACCACGCGCGCATCGAAGGCGGGCTTCGCGTAACCGCGTTCGTGGGTCAGCGCGACCATCAGCGCATCGTCGCGCAGCGGGCTGCCGTAATCGCCCAGCCAGCCCACGCGGTCGCCCTGGAACGCGAAACCTTCGGCGATCGCCCTGTTGCCGCGCGTCTTGTCGCCCTGCATCGCCAGCGCAAGGCCCAGGTGCACCAGCGGCAAGCCTTTCAGCGCCTTCTTGCGGTCGTTGTCGTAAAGCGCGCGCAAGGTGCCCAGCGGCGCGCGGTTCACCCGCGCCAACACGTAGCCGGCGTGCGCCTGGTAGGCGAACTTCAGGTACTCGCGATGGTCGCGGCCGTAGAACTCCTGGCCACCGGCCAGCAGGTCCTCGCTCAGGCGTTGCAGCGCCTTCTGCAGCACGCCGTCGGGCACCGCGAAGCCGCCTTCGCGCGCGTCCAGCAGGAACTCGACGATGTACGGCGTCAGCGCGGGATCGACGTAGTCGTCGTCGCCCCACATCGAGAAATGCCCGGACGCCACCTGCATCGATGCCAACCGCCCGAACGCGCCTTCCATGCGCGCACGGCGCTTGTCCGCAGGAAGGCCAGCGATGCCGAACTGCTTCGCGGTGGCCGCATCCAGTTCCAGCGCGGCATAGCCCTTGCTGGTGGTCTGCTCGGCGCAGCCGTAGGGATAGTCCAGCGCGCCCTTGAGCGCGGCGGCGAACGGGATCGGCGGCAAGGCGCTGACCACCATGCGCGCGTTGACC
>JADMIO012779063.1_pt1 | contig 60201 bp, 48 predicted proteins | sample 8958161 | NCBI WGS metagenome assembly JADMIO01 (sample SAMN16585339, study PRJNA669376) | soil metagenome | isolation source: Crop rotation soil | place: USA: Cullars Rotation, Alabama | collected 2011
GCGACTTCAAGTCACGTGAATTCCAAGCTTCGGATCCCACTGTGCTGGAAAGAACGCAGAGGGCGCCGAGAAGGGACGCAGAGCACGCAGAGGTACCCAAACACCGCATTTTTTGACACGAAAGCCACCGCTCTGCGGCCAAATTCGATGCGTTTGTGACACGTTTTTGGCAAATTGTGACACGTTTTCCGGATCGGCCGCGGCGAATTGACAACATATTCGATGGTTGCCGCTCGCTCGATGGACGAACCGGCCGTGGACGTGATTGAGGCAGGGTTCGAGCAGTTCGAGGGCACGAAGATAATTTGGCCCGCGAAATACGCGAATGAACGCGAAATCCCGGAAGCTCATTCCTCTTAATTCGCGTAAATTCGCGTTGTTCGCGGGCAAGAATCTTGTTGTGCCACGCTTGACACAGGCTCCCAGATATGCTACGCTCGTTTCAGATATTAAAACAGGAGTTCCCAACGATCCACGATCCACGACCCACGATCCACGAACAACCCTATGAAAACCAACTGGAAAGTCACGCCGAAGGGTGATTACGCGCGGGCCTGTGACGCGGGCATTTTTGTCACGCTCGGCCCGAAGGGCATTTTCAACATCAACCGTGCGACCTGGCGGCGAATGGGCGAGCCAAAGGCGGTGCACGTCCTCTTTGACGCGCCAAACAACCGCATCGGGCTAAAGCCCTGTCAGGAAAAGATAAAGGACGCCTATGCTGTCCATATTCAGATGCGCCGCACCGGCCTGCGCTCGGTCTACTGCCCACGCGTCATCCACGAATGGGGCCTCAAGATCCCGCAACGCATCCGCTTCTACGACGCCGACATCGACCAGGACGGCATTCTGATCTGCGACCTCCGCACCGCCAAGGTCCCGCTAAACGTCTCGCAGCATTACTCGAAGAAGGCAAGGCTCACGGCGAACATGGAAGGAAGCCAGTAGACGGTCAACGAAGGTCCAGGTTGTGTTGTATAATTGCCGCACGCATAAACAAATTAGAAGACGATGCCGCGACTTACTGAACAGGAACAGCAGGAGATAATCCGTTATCTCGAAGCCGACAAGCCGTTGCCGGACAAGTACCGTTTTTTGCTTTTTGGCGACAAGCGGGAGGTCGAGCTTGTTTGGAATGGCAAGACAGGGGACGTGTGCAATATAGTTTTGCCCTTTCAGACGATCGAGCAGGTGGACGAGCCGAGGGCTGAGAAGCCGGAGGACACTAAGGCACAGTTTGACCTGTTTGACGAGCGCGGCCGACAACTCAAGGGCTGGACGAACAAGCTGATCTGGGGCGACAACAGACTGATACTTTCCTCACTCAAGAACGGCCCGATGCGTGCCGAGATCGAGAAACAGGGTGGAATAAAGCTGATCTATATCGACCCACCGTTCGATGTGGGAGCGGATTTCTCAATGGATATCGAGATCGGCGAAGAAACGTTTACAAAAAAGCCAAGTATTCTCGAAGAAATTGCATACCGCGACACATGGGGAAAAGGGGCCGATTCATTCATCGCGATGATCTATGAGCGTCTAGTATTGATGCGCGACTTGCTGGCTGATGATGGAAGCATCTTCGTTCACTGCGACACGCGGGTGAATGGCTTCCTGCGACTGGTCCTTGATGAAGTGTTTGGCAGTAAACGGATGTTGAACCAAATCAGTTGGCAGCGGGTTTACTCACACAACGACGCTGGCCGTTTTGGGAAGGTGACAGACACTCTTTACCTGTATTCGAAATCCGAACGCTACACGTTCAACAAGCAATTTGAAGACTATAGCGAGAAGTACCTCAAGATGTACTCGATGGATGACGGCGACGGCCGAAAGTACAAGGTCGAAAATACATTGGGACCCGGTGGTCGAGGTAGTCGTTATGAATGGAACGGCGTCACTAAAGTTTGGCGGTTTTCGCGAGAGACGATGCAGAAGCTTGAGGACGAAGGGAAGCTCTACTATACGCGTACCGGGTTCCCGAAGCAGAAGATGTATTTGGATGAAGCCGAGGGCAAGCCCCTCCAAGATATTTGGACTGATATCAACGTAATCGCAGGTCAGGCTACGGAGCTCCTTGGCTATCCCACCCAGAAGCCGGAAAAACTTCTACAAAGAATCATTAAGACTGCATCGAACGAGGGCGACGTCGTTGCCGATTTCTTCGTCGGTTCCGGCACAACCGCAGCCGTCGCCGAAAAACTCGGTCGAAAATGGATCTGCACTGACCTTGGAAAGTTCGCCATCCATACGACGCGGAAACGCATGATCGGCGTCCAACGCGGGTTAAAAACGGCGGGCAAGGATTACCGTGCGTTCGAGATCCTTAACCTCGGCAAATACGAACGCCAGCACTTCGTCGGTGTCAATCCGAACCTTCGCGAGGAAGAGAAGCAACGACAACTCGCCAAAAAGGAAAGCAATTTTGTCGAGCTTATTCTTCGGGCCTATCGAGCTGAGCGGACGGAAGGATTTAATGCCTTCCAGGGCAAGAAAGCCGGCAGGCTCGTTGCGATCGGTCCGATAAATCTGCCCGTCACGCGCCTTTTCGTGGAGGAGATCATTCTCGAATGCCGAAAGCTGAACATCACGCGCGTCGATATTCTCGGGTTTGAGTTCGAGATGGGCCTGTTTCCTCAGATACTCGACGATGCACGGGCAAAGGGCATCGATATCGCACCGAAATATATTCCGGCCGAGGTATTTGATCCACGAGCCGTCGAAAGGAATCAGGTCGTTTTCCACGATGTTTCTTATATCGAAGTCAAGCCGCACGTGAAGGGCCGAACCGTCGCGATAGAGCTGACCGATTTTTCGGTCTTCTATTCGCAGGATTCGATCGCGAATGCGGAGGCAATGTTGTCGTCAAACAAGAAAGCTGGAAGCAAGATCGTTGTGGAGGCGGGACAGATAGTAAAAGTATCCAAAGATAAAGACGGTCAATTCACGCGGGAACAACTCACGAGCAAGTGGACCGACTGGATCGACTACTGGTCTGTCGATTTTGATTACGAGAGCAAGCGCGAGATCGTCCGGCGGCCCCTTATCTCGGACGACAGGCTGCCGGGCGTCGAGGCCGATCAGCAGTCGCTGATGGAATACGAAGAGGTATGGACGGGTGATTATATCTTTGAGAATGAATGGCAGTCATTTCGCACAAAACGCGATCGCTCTATTGAGATGAAAAGCGTTTACCACGACTGCTCCAAAGGCAGGCGAAAGATCGCCGTGAAAGTTGTCGACATATTCGGCAACGACACGATGACGATAATCGAAGTCAATATCTAATGGCCTTACATCCCGATTTTCCAAAATCTCCGCACGACGTGCTCGACCCGGCTATTCGATGGTTCCCGGCAGATGAAACACTGCGGGAAACCTCCATGGAAAAACTAATGCCGCCGCTCGTACCCGAGCTCCGCAAGAGGGTTAAGGAATTTAGAGACAGTGATTACGTGGGTGCAACCGATACCAGCCGCAGTTTATTGAACTGGTGGTTCAAAGAGCCGCATCTGATCGAAAAGGGTAACGGAAGTGCATTCGAATTTCAATACTACTTTGCTCAGCGTGAAGCGCTCGAAACCGTTGTGTATTTGTATGAAGTTCTGAAAGCAAAAAACCAGTTCGACCTGCTGCCACTCGCTCCCGCAGCACCCATTACGGCGCAGATGTTTCCCGAAACCTGGCAGCGATACGTCATCAAGATGGCAACCGGTTCCGGGAAGACAAAAGTTCTAAGCCTCGTGCTCGCTTGGAGTTTTTTCAATAAGACATACGAGTCGGATTCGCTTCTTGCCCGCAATTTTTTAGTCATTGCGCCGAACATTATTGTCCTTGACCGTCTCTATAAAGACTTCAAGGGGCTCGATATTTTCTTTCACGATCCAGTGCTACCAGACAACGGCTATGACGGGCGCAACTGGCGTGATGATTTTCAGTTGACGCTTCACGTTCAGGACGAAGTTCGAGTGGTCAGGCCCACCGGCAACATCTTTTTGACGAATATTCATCGGGTTTACACGGGGAACGGGGACGATCCATCGTTTGACGACGATAACCTCATGGACTACTTTCTTGGCTCCCGCCCGCCCGGAGCTACAACGGATTCGACCGTCGATCTGGGGATGATCGTGCGCGACATCGACGAGTTGATGGTAATGAACGATGAGGCGCATCATATCCATGATGAGCGAATGGCTTGGTTTAAGAACATACAGGATATTCATCACAAACTCGTCCAAAAGGACCACGCTTTAAGCCTGCAAGTTGACGTGACGGCGACGCCGAAGCACAACGACGGGCGTATCTTCGTGCAAACAGTCTCCGACTATCCGCTCGTCGAGGCCATTTCCCAGAATGTGGTAAAACATCCAGTGCTTCCGGATGAGGCCAGTCGTGCGAGGCTGAGTACTCGTCAAAGCGCGCGTTTTGTAGAGAAATTTGCGGATTACCTTGACCTTGGGGTAATCGAATGGAAGAAGGCGTATGAGGAACACGAAAAAGCCGGTAAAAAAGCCGTCCTGTTCGTAATGACCGATGACACTCGAAACTGTGATGAAGTCGCTGAGTACCTTCGAGGCTCTTGCGCGGAACTCGCGGGTGACGCAACCTTTGTGATTCATACGAAAGCAAACGGCGAAATATCCGAGGCCGCATCGGGTAAGAGCGCGGACGAACTGAAGATTCTTCGGGAGCAAGCGAACAACATCGACGGCTGGGACAGTCCCGCAAAGGCGATCGTCTCGGTCATGATGCTCAAGGAAGGTTGGGATGTGAAAAACGTCACGACCATCGTCGGTTTACGACCGTACGCCGCTCTCTCCGGAATCTTGCCCGAACAGACTTTGGGTCGTGGTCTGCGTAAGATGTACGCAGGCGAATGCGGGGAAGAGGTCAGCGTGATCGGCGAGGACAAATTTATGGCCTGGATCGAGTCTATTCAAGCCGAAGGCGTGACTTTCGAACGCAAGCAGATGGGCGGAGGCGGTGGCGGCGAAACTCCGATTGTTATTGAGGTCGACAAGGAAAATGAGAAAAAGGATGTCGAGGAATTAGACATTGAAATACCGGTCCTCACTCCGCGCGTTTATCGTGAATACAAGAACTTGTCTGAGCTCGATATCGCCAAGTTTGGCCATCAAATCGTTCAATATCAAGAATTCTCGAAAGAACAGCAGCGCGAAATTGTCTTCAAAAAGATGACGACGGGTGAGATCGACCACACAGTGATCTTGGACACGGCGGCGGTTGCAGATTATCGGAGTGTAATCGGTTATTTCGCGCAGACCATGATGCGCGAATTGAGGCTCGTCACCGGTTACGAGATTCTCTATCCAAAGGTCAAGGCGTTTGTCGAGAGAGAATTGTTCGGTAAGACGGTGGACCTCGACAGCGCGAATACTCTCCGAAACCTTTCAGAGCTAGCCGCAACCAAGACAATTCTCGATAGCTTTAAGAAGGCGATAAACGATCTGACTGTAAAGGACAAAGGTGAAGCTGAGATTCGTGATTACATACGGATAAAAAACGCGCGTCCTTTCGTCGTCAAGTATCAGGCGTATGTCGTGCCAAAGAAGAGCGTGTTCAATCGAATAGTTGGCGATGGTAATCTTGAGCTCCGTTTTGCGTCGTTCCTCGATGGCTGCGATGATGTCGCCTCGTTTGCAAAGAATTATTTTGCGTTGAACTTCAAGCTCGATTACGTGAAAGCCAACGGCGAGATTTCAAACTACTATCCGGATTTTATTGTTCAACTCATTGACGGGCGAACGTTCATTGTCGAGACCAAAGGACTCGGTGATCTCGACGTGCCGGAGAAGATGGCGCGGCTGAAGACGTGGGTCGCTGACATCAATGCTGTGCAATCGAAAACCGAGTTTGATTTTGCGTACGTCGATGAAGCCGGCTTCGATAAATACAATCCCAAATCATTTGTAGACATTGTAAAAGGCTTCCGCGAATACAAAGAGTAAAGAGCGTTGTCGCCCGATGCTCCCGCCGCGGACGACGCGGCGGGAGCCGGGCTCCGGTGTTTCAATACAGCCCTGACCGAGTGCGGAGTGCGGAGTGTGGATTGCGAAGTACTCAAAGTGCGGAGTGCGGAGTGTGGAGTATTCAAAGTGCGGAGCATCTGAGTGCGGAGTGCGGAGTGTGGAGTGCGGAGTTTGGAATTCAGAGCGCTTCTGGCTGGGCGGGTGGTTCGTTACTATTTAGGTATGAATTATCGTTATCAAACTGTGGGTGTGTTTTTGCTGGTGCTGGTTTCGGTGCTGATGGTTGGGTGTCAGACGACGAAGCCGGCGGCGGGGCCGGGGAAGTTTAGTGAGGCTGATATTGCGAAGCTGAAATGGATCGAGGGGACGTGGCGCGGGACGGGCGAGAAGCAGCCGCCGTTCTTTGAGCGGTACAGCTTTGAGGGGCCGACGATGATCGTCGAGACTCTGGCCGACGAGACGGGGCAAACGGTGAAAGAGACTTCGCGATTCGAGCTGCGTGAAGGGCGGTTTGGACACACGGAAGGGAACTCCGAGTCGGCCGCGAGCACCATTACGGACACGGCCGTGCAGTTCGTGCCGGTGCGCGGCATCAGGTATTCGTATCGCTTCGAGAAACAAACGGACGGCACCTGGCGCGCCGTCATCGAAACGCCCGCCAATGGCGACAAACCTGCCAGCACCGTGATCTATCGGATGGAACCTGTAAGAAAGTAAAAAGTAAAAAGGAAAAAGGTAAAACGTAAAAGTAAGATGCCTCTGTGTGCTCTGCGTTAAACACACCACGCAGAGAACGCCGGCATTCTTCTGGTATATAATGCCTATATGAATAAGGAATTCACGGCGGTGGTGAAGCAGGACGGCGATTGGTGGGTCGGCTGGATCGAAGAAGTGCCCGGCGTCAATTGTCAGGAGGCTACTCGCGAAGAGCTGCTTGAGAGCCTGCGTATCACGCTGGCCGAGGCGTTGGAATTCAACCGTGAGGATGCTCGCAGGATGGCGGGCGTCAATTTTGAGGAAGCCCTTATCGCCGTATGAAGCGGCGTGACCTGATCCGCCACATGCGTGAGCATGGATGCGAGCTCCTTCGCGAAGGCGGAAGCCACTCTTGGTGGCACAACCCTGAACACAACAAACGCTCGGCCGTGCCGCGTCATTCAGAGATACGCGATGTCCTTGTTGCAAAGATCTGCAAGGACCTTGGCATTCCACGCGTGAAGTGACATCGGTCCGCGGGCGGGCTTCTAGATTATCTTGGCCAAAAGGTGTAATTTCTAATTATGGCCTTAGTTGTGTATACGAAACCCGGCTGCCCGTACTGTCGGCAGGCGATGGATCATTACAACAAAAACGGTATCGAGTTCATCGAATATGACGCGCAGAACGACAAGGCGCGGCAGCGGGAGATGCTCGAATTCTCAGGTGGCGACCCGACCGTGCCGACTATTGTCGAGAACGGCGTTTACAAGCAATCGGGCTGGGGCGATCCGCCGCGGGGCTGAACGGTCCACCCTTGAGTTTCGGCAGTTTGCCGAAGCGCGACAAAGTGCGGAGTGTGGAGTGCGGAGTGACGAAAATTCAGAACTTCGCTATTATGTTTTTTGGGCGCGGATAGCGCGGGTGAGGAGCGGTTGTAAATTCCGCATTCCACACTCCGCATTCCGCACTTTTTATGGTTGGTTCGCAAATTAACCAATACAAGATCTTAGAGAAGATCGGCTCAGGCGGCCAGGGCACTGTCTATAAAGCCCTCGACACCAAGCTCAACCGCCTCGCAGTTGTAAAGGTCCTTCCTCCCGAACTCACCCAAAAAACAGCAAATTTCAAACGGTTCGAACGCGAGGCACAGCTTTGCTCGCAGCTTGATCATCCGAATATCTGCACGATCTATGATTTTAACGAGGCGGACGGCGTGTTTTATATCGCGATGCAGTACGTCGAGGGCAAGAACGTGCGGCAACTCGTCGCGGGCCGCGCGTTGGAATTGAAAAGTGCGTTGTCCATCGCTATCCAGGTGACGGACGCGCTGGCCTATGCGCATTCGAAGAACATCATTCATCGCGACATCAAAGCCGGCAATGTGATGGTCACCGAGGGCGGACAGGTGAAGATACTTGACTTTGGTCTCGCGAAGCTGCTTGAGGACGAGCAGGCCGATTCGCACAAGGGCCAGGACAAAACGCAGATCACCGAGCTTGGCATCCCGTACGGCACTGCCACATATGCGGCTCCCGAGCAAGCGCGCGGCGAACGTGCCGACGCGCGGTCGGACATTTTCTCGACGGGTATTCTTCTGTACGAAATGCTGACGGGCATCTGGGCCTTCCAGGGCAAGACGGTCATCGACGTGCGGCATCAGGTGCTCTATGGCACGCCAAAGCCGCTCGTCGATATGCGAAAAGGGCCGCTGCCGCCGCAGCTTCAAGAGATCATCGACAAGGCGTTGCAAAAGGACCCGAAGGACCGCTATCAAAAGATCGCCCAGATGCGCGACGAGCTTCGCGGCGTGATGCAAATGGTCGCCGGGCCGCAGGTGATGCCGGGCGACACGTTCGCACCGAGCCATGCCGATGGCAGCACGGTCAAACGCGTACTCAATTGGTTCACGGGCCGTTCGACCCCGGAAACGTCTTCGCAGTCGTTCCCATCGCAATTGTCGTCGAGCCAGCCGTCGTTCGCGCCGGATATTTCGCTGACGGCGACAGGCATCGAGAAAAAGAGCGTCGCTATCTTGCCGTTCAAAAACCTTGGCGGCGACGATGCGTCCAACTTCTACGAATTCGCGCTTGCAGATGCCGTCATAACCGAGCTCGCGCACATTCGCTCGATCATCGTCCGGCCGTCGTCGGTGATCGCAAAGTTTCAAGGGAAGGATGTCGACCCGCGCGAGGCGGGCAAGGAGCTGCGCGTCCACGCCGTGCTGTCGGCCAGTTTTATTCGTGCAGGCGAGCGCCTTCGTGTAACGGCGCAGCTTCTCGATGTAGCGTCCGGCGACATTCTTTGGAGCGATCGGATCGACGCAATGGGCGGCGACATTCTGGTGCTGCAGGACGAGATCGCACATCGCATCCTGGAAGGCCTACGTCTCGAATTGACCGACCTCGAGGCCGAAAAGCTCGGCAAGCGGGCGACCGACAATGCGGAGGCGTGGGAAGAATACCTGCGAGGGCGCGATAATTTTGGCCGCTTTATTTTCCGAACGATCGATGCCGAGGACTGCGACGCGGCGATCGCCAATTTCAAACGAGCCATCGAGCTCGATCCGCACTTTGCGCTTGCTTACAGCGGGTTGGGCGCGTGCTATGCGAACCGCGTTTTCAAAGGCTTAGGCGAACCTGAAGACTATACCTACGCCGAGGCCGCCTTCTCGAAAGCATTTTTCTACGATCAGAATGTCGTTGAGGCCCGCGTCCTGATGGTGATGATCTACATGGCCCGCGGCGAGAAGAAAAAGGCACGCAGCGAGATCGAAATTCTGTCGAAGCAATTCCCGAATGACGCCGCGTTGTGGTTCGTCAAAGGCGTGGTCCATCGGCTCGACGGCGAGTACGACGAATCGCTCAAGGCGTTCGAAAAGCTCACCCGTCTCGATCCCGCGGCCCGCGCCGTCGCGGCTTATAACAAGGCGCGGCTCTACATCTATCAGGGAATGTACGAAAGGGCGCATGCCGAGCTGGACAAGGGCTTCAAGGTCGAGCCGCATCACCCGATGCTGAAGATATTTCGCTCAGGTGTGCTCTATTACGAAGGCAAAAAGGACGAGGCCATCGAGCTGATCGACTCGGTGCTCAAGGAACATCCGCGCATGGACGGCATACGCCCGCTGTATGCCAGCTACCTCGCCGGTGCCGGCCGCGATGACGATGCACGCGCCCAGCTCACGCCCGATGCCCTCGCTATTTCGCGCTCAGACCACGACATGGCCTATTGGGTCGGCCAGACCTACGCCCTCCTCGACGACAAGGACACTGCGTTCAAATGGCTGGGAAAGGCGGTGAGGTTAGGCAATGAGAACAGGTATCACTACGAACACGACAGGAACCTCGAATCCCTCCGCTCGGATCCTCGCTGGCAAGAGCTGATGGATAAGATGGGGAAGAACGGCGAGTAAAACTTACTTGCGTTTCTCGAACACGAATTCGTTACAACCTAGCCCTACGCCGCCCGTCTTTGTTTTGGTAACTGTAAAACCTCGTTCGCGATAGAACTCGAAGATCTCGTCCGCCGTTGCGACCTCGTAGGGATAACCTCCGACCCAGTCGATAATGTCGTGCCAACGGTTCATGCCGCGCGCATTTTTGTATCGTGTCCAGGAATGAATGTACTCAGACGGTTTCAAACGCAGCAGGGCAGCCGCGAGACGTTTCAGCTCATCGGGAATCATAATGGCGATGGCGAACGGCGTTTTGAAAGCTCTCGGCAATCGGCAATAGGTTTGCTTGACCCAAAGCCATCGCCGCGCCTGGCTGCCGGTGTCGTTGTAGATCGCAATGAAAAGCTTGCCGCCCTTCTTTGTCGGAAGAACCGCGTTCTCGAGCGCCCGCCACATCTCGCCGGTGTGGTGCAGAACGCCCCACGAATAGACCACGTCGAATTTGCCGAGCGATGTTAGGTATTCGGCGTCGAGGGCAGAGCCCTGCTCGACGCGCCAATTCGGATCGTTTGGAAAGTACCGGTTTCTCAGCTCCTGAGTGCACGCAAACGAACCGCTGTCAAAGTCGAAGGAATGCACCTTTGCTCCCAACCGTCTCGCTGCCAGCGAGAACAACCCGCTGCCCGAGCCGATGTCGAGGAAGGTTCTGCCTTTCAGAGATTGGACGTCGAGCATTCCTCGCAGCGACTCCTCGGCCTTTGTGATCCGCTCGTCATCGAGCACGGCGAGGAACGCGGCCCAGTTCTTGCCAAACTCGAACCGTTCGCCGCCGGCGACCTCAGCTTGATGTTGTAATGCGATCTCTTGCATCAGTATGTACTTGAAAATAATTACTAATTATTAATTAGCAAATTATTAATTAGCCGTTAGAAGTCCTCTTAGCTCTTCAACCTTGGCCTCCCAGCTTTCGTGTCGAAGGCGATCGCTTAGCTCGTGGCGGTCGATCGTGCTTGCGACTGCGGCTTCGATCTGCTTGATGAAATCGTCATGATCGACACCGACTCGCACGTCCTCCAAGATGCGCACTTCGGGAATGTCAGTTGAGACAACGGGCACGCCCGCGGCGAGATATTCACGCACCTTTAGCGGATTTGCGGCAAGCGTGAGCTCGTTGATCTCAAACGGATTGATCGCGACGTCAAAACCTTTGCAGTAAGCCGGCAGGTCGCCGTATGGCTTGCGGCCGAGTAAATGGATGTTCGGAATACCGTCGAGGATCTTTACTCTTTGTTCGGCATCGACTGCGATCTTACCGACGAGGACCACCGAGCCGTTTGAAAAATGTTCCGCGAGCCTTTTTATAAGCTCGTAATCGATCCAATCCGCGAGCAATCCATGAAATCCGATCACCGGCCGCGGCAGGTCAGCGATGTCATCGGGCACGACCGTCACCTTGTCCAACGCCGTTCGGAAATGGCGCCAGTCGGTGCCATGACGAATGACGTGCGTGTTTGGGTTGAGATGTTGTTTCGATTCGAAAAGCTTCTCTGCCGAAACGATGACGAGGTCGGCACGCCGAAAGAGGTCGTCTTCGATCGCTTTCAATCCATTCGACGCGCCGGTAAAGGCAGTGTATTCGTCGACGCAGTAATAGATCAGCTCGCTCTCGCCTAAGCGTCCCGCGACCATCCCGGCAGCGGGATTAAAGACCATATTGACGACGTTAGAAAACCCCAGCTGCCGCATTGCTTTCTTTATTTGCGAAATGAGCGTCCGTTGATTTAAAGCGACGACCGCTTCGCTGCCATACGCGGGAATTGCCAGCGGATTGAGGACGTAGATGTTCGGCTCAACCTCACGCATTGGTTCGGTAAAACTCCTGATCTTCTTAAAGAGGCGTGAAACGTCCTTACCCGACGCGGTCGGCATGCGGTTTGGGAGCGAGTTGACCCAAAGGATGCGGTTGTCCTTTGCGAGAATGCGCATCAGGTGTGTTTTCGAGAGCGGATCGCCGGTCCAGTCGTGGCTGAAACACACGATATCGCGCCCGCGAAGCGCGCCATTCGTTACGATCTTTTTTTCGATGCTTGCTGTCCCGGTCATCATCTCGCCAAAACACGCCGTACGCCGGCGCGAACGTTTGCCGGCAAACGCTTGTAAGTCTCGACCCCAAAGTCGCGAACGCTCGTCTTTAGTCGTCCGACACCGAATGGCCGATCGTCGCGTGTGTATCGATAGGTCGTCACTACCTCGCCGCCGAACCGCCTCAGGAACAAGTGCGAGCCGCCCATGCTAAACCGCGAGAATCCGTTCTCACACGCCCATTTGATGGCATGCCATCCCAGCATGTCGTTAGGGCGAAGCTGCCGGTATTCAGGCAGTGAAAAATTTGCCGCATACTCGACCATGCCATTTGGGCAAAAGCGATAAAAGCTTCCGGCAACCGTCTTGGCATCGGCCTTTGCGATAAACACGCGGCGGTTTTCGCGCTGATCGATAGCGGTCTTCATCTGCTCGAACGTGCCCGGCGTGTTTCCCTTCCGCTCATTCCATTCGCAGTAGATGCGATAGAGCGCCTCCTGCTCGATGAAATTCTCAGGTTCTTTTATCTCGACGAGTTTTTGACGCTCGGCCTTTCGTATCTCGTTACGTCGAGTCTGTGAAAACTTCGCGAAAATAGCGTCAGCACCGAACGACAGATCAAGCATCACGACGGAGTTCTCGGTGTTGCTTTCGAATGCATCAAATCCGAGCGTCGATGTGCCATCAACCATCTCCCAGCTATAAAGATCGATCAGCCGGGACTTGCCGTCGCTAATTTCGTCTAGACCGGTGACCAGTGCCTCAACCGAAGCGACGCGGTCAACGCCGTTTCGGAACGTCATTTGCGGCCGTGAAAAAAGGCCTGCGTTTATGCTTTCGTCATCGATCGTTCCGGTGGCGACCGCAGCGATATCATCGCCTTCTATAGCCAAGACTGCGAAGCGTTCGCCGCGAACATACGGATCGATAAAGTAATTCGGCGTTACGTAATGCGTCGCGAACGGCGCGTCCGCGAGGAAGGCGTTCCACTTTGAAGCGAGCTCCTCATCTGGCCTTGATGTGATTACGGTGTACTTCATTGCTCCGCCTCGCCATCGATGAATTGCCGCTGCCAGATCTCGAAATTAACGAGTGACCACAGCCGCTCGTCATGGTTCTCGCCCGCGTTGTGCTCGGCGACGAGTTGCCGAACGTACGAAGCGTCAAAGGTGCCGCGGTCGAGTGCTCGTTTCGATAGAACGTATTCGTCAACGATGTGCTTGTACGCACCTCGGAACCACCGTCCGATCGGAACAGGGAAGCCCATTTTTGGACGTTCCAGGACCTCGCTTGGCAACAGGCCCTTCATCGCCTCGCGTAATATCCATTTCGTTGTGCCGCCTCGCAGTTTCATCTCTCGCGGCATCCGCGCCGTGAATTCGGCGAGCTTGTGATCGAGAAAAGGCACACGGCTTTCGATCGATGCGGCCATCGACATCTGGTCCTGCTTCATCAGCAGCTCGTGAAGATAGGTCTTCGTATCGGCGTAGAGCAATTTGTCGAGCACATCTTCCGCATCAGTTTTTTCGAGCCATTGGTTCAGACGCGAAAAGGGGTGTGCGTCCGTAAACTTCTGGCGTGTCTCGCGGCTAAACAGTTTGGTCTGCATCGCCTTTGGAAACACCGCGAAATTGTCGAAGAAGAGATTTTCGATATCAGCTTCTCGCGAAAGGAATGTGCGGTTGAGTTTGCGCGTCAAGGACGTCGGCAGTGTCGCAACGCCTCCGCGAACGGCATCGCGAACAAATGACGGCGTCAGCGCCTCGTATTTTTCACCGTATGACAGCAGCGAAAGAGCCTTTTGATAACGCCCATAACCGGCCATCATCTCGTCCGAGCCTTCGCCGGTGAGCACGACCTTGACGTGCTGCTGCGCAAGCTTTGACACAAAATACAGCGGCACGCTTGCGACAAAACCTATCGGCTCGTCCTCGTGCCATACGAGCTTTGGCAGTGCGTCGAAAAATTGATCGGGCGTGATAGTGATCTCGTGGTGATCAGTGTTGAATGTTCGTGCGACGATCCGAGCATATTCGAGTTCGTTCGCCTCCCGTTCGGCAAAGCCGACCGAGAAAGTTTTGATCGGGTCATCGACAGCGCGCGACATCAGCGCGGCTATCGCAGACGAATCGATGCCGCCCGAGAGGAACATTCCGAGCGGCACGTCCGACATCAACCGAAGGCGCACCGACTCTTCAAAGAGGTCTCGCCACTGCTCAACATAGTCGCCGTCGCGGCGCGGCTCGGGCTTGGGCTCGAATTCCAGGTCCCAATACTCGCGAATGTCGATGCGGCCGTCACGCCAGACAAGCGTGTGTCCGGGAAGCAAGCGTTTTACGCCGGCAAAAAGCGTTTCATCGCCGCTCGTGCCGTGGTTGCCAAATTGATCGGGAAGCGCGTTGAAATTGATCTCAGCTTTGACCGCGCCGATCTCGAGCAGCGATTTGATCTCGGATGCGAAAAACAAACTACCGTCGTCCGCGTGAACGTAATACAACGGCTTTACGCCAAAGCGGTCACGCGCCATGAATAGCTCATGTTTGCCGGAGTCCCAGATCGCAAACGCGAACATTCCGCGAAGATGCTCGACACAATCGCGGCCATATTCGCGGTAAAGATGAAGTATCGTTTCAGTGTCGCAGTGCGTTGCGAATTCGTGACCGCGCGCGATGAGGTCAGGTCGGCACTCAGCGTGGTTGTAGATCTCGCCGTTGTAAACGATCGTGCAGGCGCCGCTTGTCATCGGCTGGGCGCCGTGAGCGACGTCGACGATCGCGAGCCGCCGCATCGCGAGTCCGACATTCCCGTCGACAAACGCGCCGCCGTCGTCCGGGCCGCGATGATGCAAAATGTCGCGCATCGCGACCAGCCTACGTTGGTCGACTTTTCGTCCGGAACTCGGGGAGAATGCAATGCCGTTAATGCCGCACATAGACGTGGGGCCGCCCGATCGGGGGCAGCGATCATGCTGGAACAAACTCGCAATCCGGCTAATTTTGTAGATTTTTGTTGCCTTTAAGCGTTTATTTGACCATCAAATGACGGTGACGAATGTGATGGCAATGAATGTCGTTCGGGCAAAGACTGTGCCGGCCCGCCCGCGCGGGCGTATTGCGCCGTTCAAATGGGTCCTGATCGCGATCGCGGCGGCTGCAGTCGTGCTGGCAACTTGTTGGTACGATTGGTATTACGGCAGCTTGGGCCTGCTTGCTCCGCAGCCCGTTATCGAGGCAAATCCCGCCGGCGGACGCATCATTCGCGTGCCGCCGGGCGGCAACATCTCGGCTGCTCTCGAACGCGCCCAGAGCGGCGATGTCGTCGAGCTTCAAGCGGGCGCCGTCTACAGCGGTACCGTTCGGCTCCCGAACAAGGAACTAAGTGATTTTGTGACGATCCGCTCGTCGGCCGCGGCGGCATTGCCGGAAGACAAGCGCGTTTCGCCCGCGCAGCGCGCTTCGATGGCTATGATAACCGGCGGCTTGCTGACCAAGCCTGCTGTCCTTGCCGCAAATGGAGCACATCATTACCGGTTTGTCGGGATCGAGTTTGGGCCGACGACCAAGGGTTACTTCAACATCATTCAGATCGGCACCGGCAATGAGACATCGCTCGGCGAGCTGCCGCATCATATCGAATTCGACCGCGTTTACGTCCACGGCGACCCAAAGCTCGGGCAGCGCCGCGGCATCGCCGCGAACGGCCGTTTCCTTAAGATCACCAACAGTTATCTTTCCGATTTCAAACGCGAAGGCGAGGAGTCGCAGGCGATCGCTTTCTGGGCGACAGATGGCCACATCGAGATCGTCAACAACTACCTGGAGGCTGCGGCGGAGAACATCCTCATCGGCGGCGCCGAAAATCAAATGGGCCTGGTCGCCGCCGACTGCTTGATAAAGGACAACTGGATGAACAAGCCGCTCGAGTGGCGCGGCTCAAAGTGGACCATCAAGAATTTTCTAGAGATCAAGAGCGGCCGGCGCGTCCGCATCGAGACCAACCTTTTTACGAACAACTGGCAGCAGGCGCAGGAAGGAACGGGCATACTGTTTCGCTCGGCGGTCGACAGCGGGGAGCAGGCGGTAGTCGAGGACGTCGAGTTTGTCAGCAATATCGTTCGCGGTTCGGGCAGCGCGGTAAATATCTTTGGCGACGAAGGCCGCGGCGGCAGAAACCTCATTATTCGCAACAACGTTTTTGAAGACATCAGCGGCGCGAAGTGGGAAGGCCGCGGATTTTTTATCAAATCCACTGCGTTCGATAATGTGCTTGTCGAGAACAATACCGTGATCCACGACGGCAGCATTACGCTTGCCTATGGCAAGCCGGTCACGAAATTCGTCTTTCGCGGCAACGTGGTTTTTAACAATGACTATGGGTTTTTTGGCGACGGAGCAGGTGCAGGACGGCCCGCGATAGCCAAATATTTCCCGGGTGCAGTAATAGACAACAACGTGCTCGTCGGCGGTTCATCGTCCGATTACGGCACGTCGAACTACTACCCAACAGAAGTGGGTAAGATCGGTTTTTCCGACGCAAAACAGAGCGACTATCGCCTGCGACCCGACAGCATGTTCTTTTCCAAAGGTGTTGGTGCCAACCTCGATCCGCGCTCCGTCGGCGGGCGGTGATCATTCCGCCCGGCGGCGATAAACCTTGTAAGCGGCGTTCTCGTAGGCTACCTGGTACTCCTCACGCAGGAGCCGGGGAAAGTACTCATAGAACGCCGGGAATAACGTCTTCGATGCTTCCCACGAATTTTCAACGGCGCTGTCATAGACGATGAACACCGGACGCTTACCGGTGAGGTAACCAAAGCGGCCGTCGGCGACGTGCCTGACTGCGGGCGAAACACCAAAGATCAGTTCCGATCCGCCCATTACGAGCTCGCCATTTCCTGCATTCTCGTTCAGATATGCGATCATCGGCCGATAAAAGTTGCCGTATGTGTTCTGCTTGATCCTCAGTGCCATGCCCCCGGTTTGCAGAATGAGATAGCAGGCGAGCCCGGTTGCCAAGGGCACTCGAAGCATCTTCTTAGAATTCCAGATCCAATGACAAACCGCCGCGAGAAACACGGCGTAGATCGGCACGATGTGAATTAGATAGGTAGTCTGCTTTTGGCCGTCGATGATGGCGAGAATAAGAAAAAAGATCGCCGCGACCACGATCAGCGGCATGTACCTTCGCCGCAGGTCCGCGATTGCCGCCATGCCCGCAACGCCGGCAAGATAACCAACCAGGATCAAGCCTTTTAGAAATACGGGCCCGCTGTGGCCGCTGGATGTAGCTTGTAAGCCATACGCGTGCGGGTACCGTTCGGTAAATTCACGGATGATATTTGAGAAGGGTGAAGAGAAACCCTGCATTCGTCCACCCATGGTGGCGTTGTCGATGAACTGCGCGCGAAACGCCTCGACGTCCTGCATCACCCAAAGTCCGAATGCTGTGCCGCCGACCACATATGGCACTGCAGCGAGTGCTAGCTGGCGTAAGCCAAAGTTTTTGCGATCAAAATAGAGCGTAAGAAAAACAACGCCGACCAAGGCCATGATCGCGTTAGGATGCGTGAGCCCGCTAAGGACGAGGAGCGTATGACAACCGAATACCGCGGCGTTCAGGTTTCGCTCGCGAAGCGAAAGATATGCAGCGATCGCGGCGAAGCTCAACGCAGCGCTCATCATATCCATGCGGCCTGATGAGGCCGTCTCGAGCACCATGTAATCGCCCGCAGCGAGGACAAGTGCCAATGCCGCGATCAGGCGGTCGCGTGCGATCTTCCACGCGATCAGATAGACCGCGGCGAGCAGCACCAGGCCCCAAAAGACAGATACGAGCCGCATCGACACGAGGCTGACGCCGAACGCCTTGAACGAGGCCGCAACATTCAATAAGAAAAGCGGCATCACCCAATAGGTTCGCTGCTCGATGCGCAGCAGCGGCGACTTGTCGGTTTCGAGCGAGGTTGTGGCAAATGATCCGTTAGTTGCGAGATTACGTGCCGGATCGGCGAACATTCCTTCGTCGATCTGCGGACGGTGCGTCAATGCGCTTCCAACGGCAAGGGTCAGGAACGCGCCGATGGCGAGAGTGACTGCGACCTTCCGATAGTTGACACGCAGCGTTTCCATTAGATCAGGCGGTTAGCTCGGTGTAGAGATCGAGAATCGCACGAATGTTGGCCCGGCTGTCCTGGGCCCGAAGCGATTTGCGAACATTGCCGTTTTGCGCAGCGACCGTTTCCGAAACCGCTTTGACTATCGCAGCTTTGTCGTTTGTATTGATCAGTCGCGGGCCGTCGGGGCGCATTCCGTTGTCGGTCGCGATCACCGGAGTGCCGAGAAACAACGCTTCCCGCACCGAAATGGCATCGCCGTCATAAAGCGTTGTTCGCAGCAGCATGTCCGCGCGTTGTATCAGGTGCAGTGTCACCGAGTGAGGGACATCGCCGGCGAGCATCATCCTGTCTTTGTATTCGCAGTTGTCGATCACGGACCTTAGCCGCGCATGCAGCGATCCCTCGCCGATGATCATCAGTCCGGCGTTAGGAAGCTCCATAAGAATGTGGCCGAGAGCTTGTATTTGGAGCTCAAGGTCATATTCAGGTTCAAGCAATCCGACGGTGATCATAAAGGGCGAATGCGTCGCCACAAAACGTTCCAGCTGTTCTGGCACGACAACCTTATCCTCGGGCAATTGCGTAACGAAAGGTGCGATCTCGCGGATGCGTTCGTGCTCGATACCGTAGCGTTCAAAAACTTCTGCGATAGAAGGGTTGACAGCAATAAGCCGCTCAAAGCGGCGGAAAAGCCAGCCGCGAAACGAACGCGGACGCGCCGACATGCCTTCCTCAGTCAGCGGATAGCCGCCCGAGTGCAGAGAAAAAACATTCTTGCCGCGGCCGATCACGCCGCAGGCAGCGACGAGCATCAGCAGCCTGGTGGTGATATCGCCGCCGATGTGCAGGTGCAGCACATCATATTTCAAAGTAAAAAGGAGCTTTAGCAGGCCGGCTGCCGAGCGTGGCCGGTACACATCGGTTTCGGGTTCGACGCAACTGCTGCGGCTTGTGGCAATTATCGAGCAGCGATGGCCCGCATGCCGCAACTCCTCGCGAATGGCGAGAATGTTGCGGTTGATGCCGCCTTCGGGCGGCGGATATGGGCCGAGCTGCAGGACGTGCATAGGCAAGGATCACGCGTTTGCGAGGACCTCGTCGAGGTTGAATTGTCGCGGCTCGCCGTTGCGCCCCGATTCTAGCATCAAGAGGCAGCCGAGCGTCGCCCTCGCGCCGTCGCGCAGCGTGGTCCCAGTTTCGGTACCGTGCTGAAGCGCATTGATGAATGCTTGCATCTGGTCCCGATAACCCTTCGCTGAAAAGAACCGCGACGACTTCTTGATCGAGCGTCCTTTGACGATCAGGCCCTTCATATCGGAGCTTTGCATTGCGATGCCCGGTGCGAATACCTCGACCATCTCGCCGCCGGACGTCTCGGAGCCGATCACCGTGTAGATCAGATTTCCGACCGAGCCGTCTGCAAAGCGGAAGGACGCCGAGATGTTATGCCTATCGGCCGAATACGCAGATACCGAAACAGGTTCGCTGTCGAGCAGCCAGTACATCAGATCGATAAAGTGGCAAGCCTCGCCGAGCACGACGCCGCCTTGTTCGGGTGCCGCGGCCCACCCGTTTTGGATGCCTGGCGAATTCATTCGCACGCTGACAACGGCCGGACCGGTACGCGCCGTCAATTGCCGCTTCATCTCGACATAATCCGGAGCAAAGCGCCGGTTAAAACCGATCATGAGCTGACGGCCACTCGACCTGACAGCACGTGCTATGGACTGGCATTCCTCGACGGTGATCGCCATAGGCTTTTCGACAAAAACGTGTTTGCCGGCACCGAGCGCGTCAACGATCTGCCGCGCGTGATCACTGTGACGGCTGGCGATAACAACGGCGTCGATGTTCGGATCGGCAAAGATCGCTTCCTTGTCCGAGGTCGTGTAACGCGCGCCAAATCGTGTGGCGTACGACCGTCCGCGTGCACCGTTATTTGAATAGACGGCCTCGATATTGACGCCCGACAACTTTTTCAAAGCGGGCAGGTGCGCCCACTTGGCGAGGTTTCCGGCGCCGATCAGAGCGACGCCGACCGCGTCTTTTCTTACGGGTTCAGGTGCCAGCACGATCGAGCGATTTGGCTTGAACGCTGCGACGGCGTCGGCTATTCCTTCGGCGTCGTATCTCAGCACAACGCCGAGCGAGCCGGGGCCGTTCATTATCGTTTGATATGCCTTTGGCGCGTCGTCGAGAGGGAATTCGTGGCTGATCAATGGTTTGACGTCGACCTGCCCTGCAGAGATCAGGCGGAGAAATTCCTCCATATTCCGGTTCTCGGTCCAACGAACATAGCCGATCGGATAGTCGACACCGCGTTTTTCGTAATCTGTATCGTAGCTGCCCGGGCCGTATGCCCGCGAGACCACAAAACTCAGCTCCTTGCGGTACATCTCGGCACGCGGAGCTTCGATCGGACAGGCGCCGACCATGACCACGCGGCCTCGATCGGCTGCGATCGCAACCGCGTCATTCAACGGCTGCGGCGACGATGAAGCCGCGGCAACGATCACGCGATCGACGCCCCGCCCGCCCGTCAGTGCAGCGATCTCATCGACAATTCTTTCGCTCCCGACAAGACCATGATGTACTGCTGTTTGAACGGCAAGCTTCACCCTCGTTCTATCGAGGTCGATGCCGATCACAACGCCGCCGTGTGCACGAGCTAGCTGCGCGGTCAACTGTCCGACAAGGCCGAGCCCGATCACCGCGACGGTGCTTCCCAACTCTATCTCGGCCAGCCGGACGGCATTCATCGCTATCGCGCCAAGAGTGGTAAACGACGCCTCGCGGAGCGATACATTGTCCGGAACACACGCGATAAGGTTACGGCCTACGTTGATGGTTTCGCCGTGACCGGTGCCTTCGCCGCCGTACGCGACGCGCTGGCCGATCGCGAGATCTGCGACGGCCGCGTCTTTGTCGACGATGACGCCCGCGCCCGAATAGCCGAGCACGGCGTATTCCTTGAATTTCGCCCTCACCTCGGCAAGCGTGCTGAGAGGGTCCGTCTTTTTCATGATGTTCCAGACGGTCCTCAGATGGTTGGGGTTTTCCGCGACCTCTTTAACTATGCTGTCGGTGTGAATGTCCGCGGTCTCGGTCCCGCTGCTGATCAGCGAGAACGCCGGCCGCACGAGCACGTGGTTGGCCGACACACATGGGTCGGCAACCTCATCGATAATGATCTCTCTCAAACCTTTTCGAACAACTTGTTTCATGTCGTTTCGGCCCTTGTGTGCGGGGTTTGCGGCGAGCGGTGGGTGACGCACGTTGATAGGCAAAGATCGTCCCCGGCACAGGGCAATTCATCGTTGCAGGAGCCCTTCATAGAGCATAAGAGTCTTATTAAGCTGGGTTTTTTGGGAAAATCGTTCGGCAGCCACGATTTTTCCGTTTATGCCGAGCCCATAGGCTTTCTCGCGGTCGCTTAGAAGCTCAAGCAGGCAGCCGGCCAAGGCTTTATCGTCGTCGGGCTCGACCAGATATCCGGTTTCGCCGTCGATCACGGCCTCGGCTGCGCCGCCGGCGTTTGTCGCGACCACGGGTTTTCCTGCGGCCATATACTCGATGATCGAGTTCGAAAAGCCTTCGGCGGTCGAAGTCAGAACGCACGCGCTGGATCTGGCAAGCAGCGACGGAACGTCATCACAGCGGCCGATGAAATGAACGTTTCTCGCTACGCCAAGGCGGACGGCTAGGCCCTGCAGCTCATTGCGCAGCTCACCCTCGCCCGCGACGATGAAATGCGCATTCCGGTCGTGCTCGATCACGGGCTTTGCCGCTCGAAGCAGCATTGGGACGTTCTTTACCGGATGCCGCAGGTTAGCGACGAGTGTTATGAATCGCGCTTCGTCGCCGGCGGCGAGCTCTGACAGGTTCAGGTGGCCATTGCCGTTTGCATTTCCGTTTCTCGAAGCCAGATCGACGCCATTGTAGATAACGGACACCTTTTCAGTCTTAATGCCGAGCGAACGCAGATGGTCGCGAACAGCATTGGAATTTGCAACGATCGCGTCGGCCTGGCGGAACGCTATCTTCTCGACAAACTGCTGCGCTCTGGAGCGCGTGCCACCGGTCTCGCGCTTTGACGCGACCTTGACCGGCACACCGGCCAGCGTTGCGGCGGCCATTCCAAAAACGTTCGTATAAAAATCGTGCGTGTGTACGAGATCGATCTTGTTTTCGCACAAGTATCGAGCACATCGCCGCACCTTACTGACAAAATTCATGTTGTAAAACGACGTCAGCGGAAACTCAGGAACCTCAGGCAAGCCCAATGCGGCTGCCTGCGATAGCAGCGGCCCTTCGTTATTTAGCGTCGCGACACGAACATGGTACGTGCCCTCATCCTTTAACATCCGCGTGAGGGCTACTGCTTGTCGCTCGGAGCCGCCCAGGTGAAAGCTGCCGATGAATTGTAGAACGCGTTTCTTCACGGCCTATTTTGCGAGCGGTATCCGGACACGACCGCTATCGGTTTTGCGGTAGACTTCGCGGCCAACGATGCGGCCGACGGCAAAAGAAGTGTGCGCACCGACCACGGGCGTATCGCCAATGGCTAAGGTCTTGCCGTCGATCGCCACAAATTCCTGCGGCACCGTCTCGTCAGCGCCGAAGCGCACCCACGTGTACTTAAAATCAGTATCGTATACGCCGGTCCTGATGGTCTGAGACGTGTCGTCATTAAAGACGAACAGGTCCATATAGCGCTCAAAGCTGACGATAAATCCGCGCCCGCGCGCCGACGTGACCTCGGAAACTTCCGGGGCGACAGCTCCGCGCCCTGCCGGCAAAATGAACGTAAAGAATTCCTGTGTTCCGGCTCCGCTGGTGACAAATCTCAGAAATGGCGCGTTGACGCGATTGCCGTGATTGTTCGAGATCCAGCTTTCGCGCTGTTCCCAATGTCCAGCACCGTCAAAGGTGTAAATACGATGGTGCTCATCGCCTACGCAGTCGCCTGCGAGGCTGATGCCCGGCCTGATGTCGCGTGCGTAATGGAAATTTAATGAGTAGTCGTGTTCGCCGCCAGTTTCGATAAGGTCGCGAATGATCCAGTAATCGTTTTTGAGAAATAAGATGCTGCGCGTGTGCGTAGCACCGTTTTCGAGACGCTCGTAGCCGTTATGCGAGCCTTCAAAAAAGTCGAACCTGTCTTCTGCGATCCAGGCTTTTCGTTCAGCCTCAGCCCGTGTTTGCCAGCTAAAGGCATTACCCGGCTCCGACGACGAGTGGCTGTCGATCATGACGGTGTTGTGGGCGGTCGTTGACCTGAAATGATTGCGCAACTCGGTTGATTCGTGATAGGTGTAGGTGCCCGAATCGACAAGAAGCCGCCTGCCGCGTGCCGCAACTTCGATCGACAATGCGTCAGCATGACCGTGGCCGCCGGACAGGGAACCGAGGTCACCGCAATCAACGATCAGGCAGTTGTCCGTGTCTTCCCAGCCGTCGCGCATCACGCAGTAGCCGCCATTGGGAAAGTCTATCGACGTCCCTTTGGGTTCGGCTGGTTCTAGTTCGGCGTACGCGGTCATGCCTTTGCTGCCAAGGAGCCAGAACAAATCTTCACTCGCATCGCCAGCGACAAATTTGAAATCCGGCTTATTAAAAAGCGTGGCTCCAACAACCAGCGAGCCGCGAAAATCATCCGGCTGGGCGGTCGTCAAGGGCAGCATGCGGCCGCCGTCGTCATCGCCGATAAGCGGCGTCGTGCGGTCGGGCATTGTGAAGTTCATCAGCACATCGAACGCCTTTTGCAAACGCGTTTCGAGTTGCTCGACCTGGCCATTTAGTTCGGTCTCTCGCTGCAGGCCGCGCAGTATTAAGAACTGCGTAAAAATATCGACGGTGTATCTCTGGTACCACGTGCTTTGCTCAAAATATATGCCGTCCTCGAGGATCTGCCGTTCGATCTCGCCAAACATTATTTCTTCGCCGAGCCGCCGCCACTGTTTCGCTCGCACAAAGAATGGCAGCTGCGTCCCTAGATAATAGAGGGCGAGGCCTTCGCCCGTGAGGTGCGTGTTCGGGCTGTAATAGGTCGATAGATATCGTTCGATGTGACGGCCGTGCAGGTAAAGATACTTGAGCGCGCGTTTGAACAGCTCGGGCGTGAAATGGTCCGAATCGTAAAAGAAATGGAATGCCCATAGCCACGACATCGCGCGGAAGCCGACCTCGAGACTGCTGGACCAGTTGATGCCGAGGCCCGGCGGATTTTGCTCCATCCATGAATCGAGATGGCGGGCAAACGTTTCGCCGAATCGCTCATCTCCCGTCAGCCAAAACGCGACGCCGAGCGTGAAGAAATGCTGGTGCCGGTTCAACTCCCAAACGATCTTCTTGTTGCCGGTGTCGCTTGTGTCGAGATCGTCAAATTCCTTCCAGTGCTTTAGCGGCGAGCGTTTCGACGACAGCGGCTCGCAGTGCCAGTCGATATCCGTGCCGACGTAAAGGTTCCTGTACCCGAGCAGGTCGATGCGGCCTTCGACGATGGATTCGGCCGCATTGATAAAGCGCGTGCACGCAGGGCCGCGGAATGTTTTCTTGAATTGAGCTGTCGTCGACGCCTGGTCACGGAACGGTGTAAAAAAGGCCGCGTCGCCATTCTTGAAGAATCGTCTCCACAGGCTCTCGGCGATTATCGGAGCGGTGCCGAATTGCTTACGCTCGACCAGACTCTCAAGGTCGTGATCGGTCGGCAGCTGCGGCCCGCCCAGCCGCTGGTCGCGATAGGCAGAGATCGCCTGGCCGCCGCGAGTGATCGCCTCACCGAGACTGCGGATGTTCTTAACTTTGTCGAGCGGCTTCGCCATGCCAAGTGTGACTATTGTCATATTACAACTGCATGATCGGCGTGAGTTTATGATCGCGATACTCGTTCGGTGTGCCGCGTTTGCCCTCGATCGCTGCCATCGCGATATTGAATGCCTCGCGTGCGGTCGCAAAATGAATTTCGAATTTACCTGATGCCGAACCTTCGTTGATCAGATCGCCGAAGAAACGTTTTGCGTCTTCACCGATGCACGCAGCCTGATCGTGATCAAAGAAGCCGTGACAATAGAGCTTTACAAAAACAATGTCGGTCCTATCGCCAACCGTGACGTTCGCCGACATCCAGCGATCGAAGCGTGAGCGGTCGAGGCCTTGGTTTGCGGTCAGCGCTCCGTCATCGATGCGAGGGCGCGGCAACGTCCAACTGAAAACGAGCGGCCCCTGAAACATGAGCGGCAGCTGCGGCCCCGAACCGTTCGAGTGCGGCTCCAGCGCACGCCTGTGCGGCACGGCCTCGTCGAGCGGCAGCCCGCATTCGTAAATGCGGTTTATCACCGCGACCTGCGATTGCTCAGGTGCCGACGGCAGCGTCATATCGGCATAACAGCCCGTGTCGCGCAGTATTTCCATCTCGTTATCGACACCGCAAAAACGTCCGCCGCAGGAATTTGCCAGCGCAAGGTTGCCGTGGACAAAGGCATACATCGGCTTGCCGTTGCCGTTCGTTGATAAGAGTTTGTGCCGCTCAGTGAGGGCATCGCGAAAGTCGATCAATGCCTTGCGGAGATCGGCTGCTGTGTCGGGCCGTTCGACGCCATGATGCAAATGGACTTCGGTCTCGCCTAGACCTTCCGTCTGCATTTCGGCCATTATGTCGAGGATCTCGGGATGATATTGTTCGGCGGGATAAAAGTTCGTGTGTCGAAACTTGGTGCCGTCAACATCTTGCACCGCGTCACCGATCTCGCGGGCCAGCTTGTGATATGCCCGAAGGCGCTTCATTTGTGTGTTGTGATCGAGGACGCCGTTCGGTGCCCAGGCTGGTTCGAAATGGTTCGCGATAGTGATGATCACGTGCTTCTTTTCGAACGCAGTGCGCTCGAGCAACGAGCGTGTGCGTGCGAACGGGTAACGCACGAGCCACGGCAGGTTCCAGCTGAGCTTTGTCACAAATGTCGGCTCGTTCGTCATGCGCTAGTGTCGGCAAGCGACACCGAAGGCCTCCTTTGAAAAACTTTGCGGATCGCTCCGCGGACAGATTCCTTTTCGTCCTCCTCGATCAGGCCCAACAGGTTTGCAAGGACAAGGTACGTGGGTGCAAACACCGCGCCTGCAACGCCGAGCACGAGAGCACCGCCGGCGAATTCAAGCCTCGTTGTCTGAAGCACATTAGTCGCAAAATCAGCGCCGGCGTCGAGCAGGAAATCGCGCGTCAGGGCGTACACGCCGTAGGTCAAAAGTCCGGCGATAGCGCTTGCCGCCGCGGTTTTTCCGACAGGTCTAAGCAGGCTGATATGCCGCCAACCGAGGTCGAGCTTGCGAATGACCATCGTCTCAGCGATCAATTTCTCAATGATGATGGCGCAGACTGCAACGGTGATCATCCCGGTCAGGTCGAGATGGTCGAGCGCGAAATACAGCACGCCGACCATGCACGTCAAAACAAAGAATCGCGTCAGCAGAAACAACCTTCCCAGTTCCTTGTAAGACCGGACGATCGGATCGAGTATGAGCACGCTGAAGGGCAGCAGCGTCAAATTTATTACAAAGATCGACGCGCTGCGTTCGAACCGATGAGTGAACAACGTAACGATGAATGTGTGCGACGTCACCAACAAAAACACGTAGATCGGAAAATAAAAAAATGAAAGCTTTTGTATCGCGCGTGCCGTGATGCGGATCATCTCGTCGCGGCGGCCTTCGAGCTGCAGGGCGTTCATTCGCGGTATTAATACCGATGTGACGGAATCCGAGAGCATCGCGATGAGCGGCACCTCAAAGCAGCCATAGGCATAGATGGCAAAATCAGAAGGCGAGAATTTGTAACCCACAAAATAATTGTGAATGTCGTACTGCGCCATCCAGAGGATACCCGCAAGACCGAAGGGCAGCGCGTAGGCCATCTGTTCGCGGAAGAAACGGAAGTCAAATGATTCCCAGAATCCCGGAAACCGCCACCTGAGGTAATTGAGCAAAATAAACGTCTGGATCACGCCCTGTATCATCGCGGCGTAAATAAAGGCCTCGACCGTGCCAAACGCGAACACGGCGGCGCCCATCAGCAGCGTCTTGCTGAACTGCGCGGCGATTATGAAAACGGTCGCGACCTTTGCCTCCTGATTGGCGACGGCGACCGTTTCGAGGAACGTCGAGAATATCCAGATCCAGATGACCACGCCGATCTCCGGCGCGAGCCCGGTCATCTCGTTCGAGCGGAAAAGATTGCCCAGGATCTGTGGGAAGAGATAAAGCGTGAAACACGCGAGGCCGCCGACGATCAGATTAAACAGCAGTATGTTGAGTATCGACGCTGCACGTCTCTCGGTCTCGCGTGCCAGAAAGTAGTACGCGCTCATCGAAATGCCAAACGGCAGAATCACCACGGCATTTGTGAGCACCTGGAACGACTCGCGATAATGCCCGACCGCGTCGATCGGCAGGTAGCGGACGACGACCAGCGGCAGCATAAAGCTGAAGCCAAAGCCGATGATCTTTGCGATCAGCAGCCATGCACTTTGCTCGCGGAGCGAGATAGTTTTGTTTTTCCCGTTCGCCACGTTTTAGATCAAGATCAGCTGGTCACCAAGATCGGAGAAGAAGCTTATGATCGTCCCGACAATGCCAAGTTTCGCGTGTGTATCGAACCAGCCGGGCAGCGAGCGTCTCGTGATGCGCTCGACAGCCGCGATAAAGCGCCGGCCTCGGCCCGTTTGGATCAGGTACGAATAGTCGCCGAAGAGCCAATACCTTACGAAGATCCGTCGATAGTCGGCGAGGGCCTCATCGCGTGTCTTCCAGCGGCCGGGCGTTTCGTCGCCGAACGGGCCCGACGCACCGGCTTCGAAGCGGAACGTGGCGGCGCCGTTGCCGTTCTCCGACGGCAGCTTTGAGATGATGTGCTCAAAATCCTGCTTTACGGCCTTGAACTCGGTGTAGCCAAGCCGTTCGAGCAGGTCGAACTCGTGCTCGAGTTTGTTGAACACCAGCTTCTCGGACCTGATCGATACGTAATCGGGCCGCTCCTCGAACGCCAGCAGCGCCTCGAGACAGATGGTCTCAGAGCCGACGATGTCGGCCTTGAGGTAATGCGGCATTCCATGTTCCTCGATCGCAGCCGCGAGGTCGACGGCCGGCACGCTGATCACCTCGGTCGTCGTTCCCATCACCGCGTTGCGAAACGCCCACGCCTCGGACGCGCTGCCCCACAGCGAGTGGTCCGTGTTGCGATAGAATCTGACGCCGTCGCCGTTCGTCTTTGCGGTGGCGTCGATGATCGCGCCCTCGACTATGGTCAGGCGCCCGTCGGCGATCTCGCCGGCGAAACGCTGCCGGCAAAATGCAGCATTCTCAGGCTCAGCCTCGAACGCCACCACGCGGTAGCCTTTTTTCAGGTAAAATTCGGTGTCCTGCCCACGATGCAGGCCAATATCGTAGATAAGGTCGTGGTATTTCGGCGTCCGCCGCAGCTTGGTCATGGCACTCGGATACAGCTAAATCCGAGTGAGAAAAGGACGAATAAAGCTGATTCTTCAGTGTTTTCGGCGGCGCTTGCTCCGACGTCGAGGGTGACGACTCGTTTGCGGCCAACGAAAGGAAACCGTCCATGAGCTGGTCACGGGGCACGCCGTCCTTGGCGGCGAATGCGGCCCAGAGATACGAGGCCTAAGCCTACCCACTCGAAAAAGTCATTGACACCGGAACCGAATGAGAATAGATTGAGCGAACAGCTAATAATCATTAGCCGTTACAACTTTCCCGGTTGTTTCGCCTTCCTTAAGACAAAGCAGCCCTATGTGTTAACACGACCGCTCTCCTGCGAGAGCAGAAAGGAGGAGAAGCTATACATGAATGAAACACACCGACGATCAAGAAGAAGTTCAATACTTTGGGCTCTGATTGCGGTCATCACGGGTCTTGGTCTTTACGGAGCGTTTCCCACCTCGAATCGAGCTCAACAGGAAAGAAACATGGCACTGCAAATCCTCGATTCGAATGCTCCGGTAAAGATCGTGGATCTGAAGGTTGACAAGAAGCATATTGTTTCTGCAGAAGAATTGCCCGACTCGAGTAGCTGGCCCCATACGCTCGCCATTAACATCAGTAACGAGTCTGGCAAAACGATTCGTTACATTGATTTTGGACTGTTCTTGTGGGAATCGCGGGTCGGTCGGGATGGAGTCCCTCTTCATTTCGTGATGCATTATGGTAACCGCAAGCTATTGGAAAAAGACTCCGAGCTCCGCGAATCGGCAGAGAGGGACCGTACCTTCTCGGTGCCAATATCCACGATCGATGCCGGTGAACTCTCCAATTTGCTGGTACGTTATGGGACTACCCGAAAAAGATTGGATATCCAGATCGAGGAAATCGTGTTTGATGACGGGACGGTTTGGTCTATAGGATCCTGGTACCGGTTCGATCCGGCCGACCCGGACAAACTTGTCCCAATTCAAGAAAAAAGGGGCGGCGTTCTAAAAAACGTCGCCCCTTCTGATTTACCCGGGGGCTGTGAGGGCCCTGTTTTTTCATGGCTAATTTGTTTTGTACAAGGGGACTATACATGCAGAGTTAGAAACGTCGGCATGAGTGATCCGGAAATTCATACCCATGAATTAATAGGTTCTCTAGAACACTGTCGTCTCGTGTCACCTGACATCGAATGCGGTGGCTGGAAGGAAGTTATTTTGGCCCTTCCCTGTCCCTCACCCACACCGACTCCTACCCCTACGCCTCCACCGGGTCCGTTCTGCTGGCCCGAATGTTATGAACCAAATCCGAATTGTCCGTGCTATATAGCGGATTCGCGCCCGGCACGCATGTTCGGAAAGATAGGTCCATCTTGCTCACCGCCTATGTTTATCAATACTTCCTTTTCATCTCCTATTGATTGGGAGTCCAATTGGCAGGTTCCATCCCCTCTTACGCCGGACTGCGAGTGTAGCATGTCACCGATCATCATCGATATCCTTGGCAACGGTTTTGCCCTGACGGACGCGGCGAATGGTGTTCCGTTCGACTTTAACGGCGACGGCATTATTGGCGGCCATTTGGGCTGGACGGCTGCGAATTCTGACGATGCGTGGTTGGCACTCGATAGAAACGGCAACGGCATGATAGACAACGGGAAAGAATTGTTTGGCAATGCCACGCCTCAGGGTGACCCGCCCGCTGGAGAGCGGCGGCAGGGCTTTCTCGCCCTTGGCGAATACGACAGGCCCGTAAGTGGAGGCAACGGCGACGGAAAGATAACTAACGCCGATGCCGTTTTCGGCGACCTGCGTTTGTGGCAAGACATAAACCACAATGGGGTGTCCGAGGCAAGCGAACTCCATACGCTGCCCGAGCTTGGCCTCGCGACTCTGGATCTGGATTACAAGGAATCACGCCGGACCGACGAGTTCGGCAATCGATTCAGATACCGGGCAAAGGTGAAAGACGCTAACGGCGCTCAGCTCGGCCGTTGGGCCTGGGATGTTTTTCTTGTGAGTGCACAGTAACCTATGGCATTTGAATGAATAGTCGACGGACCTTCTGAGACGCGTGCCGTTCGCGGGTCGAGGCAAGGAGGCCGTCGTGATCGATCCAAGGGTCGTGAAGCGTTTTTCATGTCCGCTGGTGCGGGACCATTGCGATCTCGTTCGATCGAGCGGAGCGGTAGAAGCGGAGAAGCGTCTGCGGGGCGAGGCGGGCGAGACAGGTTATCAGGCTGAGCTTAAAGGATTTGCGGTGGCGGTTGGCCACGCGAAAGGCCACGGCGGCCTCGTGATAATCGCCGTTTAGTAGAAAGGCCTTGCCCTGTTCGACGGCAAGGTCGGCCTCGAGACAGGCGATTCGGTGGTCGACAATTCGCTGTTGCGTGTCGTCGAGCTCGATCGTGCGGCGGACGCGTTCAAATGCGTCACGCTCGCGTTCGACGCGTGAGAGCGAGTCACCCGATAAGCCCGATGTCGAGACGCGATATTTGGCGAGCACCTTTTGCTGACAGCCGATCTTTGCGCCGTTCTTTGCCATTCGCAGCCACAGATGAAAATCGTGGGCACGCACGCGTTCCGTCTCGAACATACCGGCGTCCACAATGGCCTTTTTTCGTGCCACAGTACCCGATGTGATGACGTTGCAGCGAAAGTCGAGAATGGCGTTAAAGTCGCAGGTGCCCGTCGACGGAGCCGTGTCCATGAATGTCTGGCGATAGGGTGACTTCATCCCGAACAAAACGGCGTCGCAATAGACCATGTCGAAATTCTGACGCTCGAGAAATATGATCTGCGACGTCAGAAAATCGGGCAGCCACATATCGTCCGCGTCGAGAAAGGCGATCAGCTCCGCACGTGAATGTTCGATGGCGACGTTGCGGGCGATGCCTGCGCCCGCGTTGTGCTGCCTGATGTAAACGACCTCTTGGACCCTTGAGCCCATTGCCCGTTCGAATTTGTCCGTATCGGGCGAGCCATCATTAACGACGATGATCTCGTATTCGCGAAGCTTTTGCGCGAGGACGGAATCGATCGCGTCCGCGATCGTTTCGGCCGAGTTGTAGGCCGGAATGACGACCGAGACGCGCGGCTGCGTCTTCAGCACATTGTTCCCAACGCGTTTTGCGATTTGCCGCTCGTCGCTCATCTCGTGCTCCTGATCGGCTCCCAACGGGCATAGGTCTCACCGCGAAGGAATTTGTAAAAGGCGACGACGGACGCGATGTTCGCCAACGCAAAATACAACGGCATCGCGAGAAGGGAATGGCGTTTGCCCTCACGCTCGAACATCCAGCCCGCAAATGCAAGTGCATAAAACACGAGGTGCGCCAGCAGTGCCATTGAGTAGAACGTCGAGCCGCCAGCCAGCACAACGCTCGCGATCAGAGAACCGAGCAGGATGAACGGCACGGCGTAACGCATCACCTTGTGGGACAAAAGCTCGATCGCGAAAAAACCGCTTTTGAGCGGATTGAGCATGTCGCGGTTGCGCCATAGGTCGGTGAACGTCTGCGATATGATGCGGACACGCATCCTAAGCTCGTCGTCGGCGCGACGGTTCGTTTGTTCAAAGCACACAGCTTCAGGTGCAAAAACACTTCGCAGGCCATTGCGGTAAAGGCTGGTACAGATGAGGAAATCTGAGCACGCCTCGGCGTACATCGGTTCATATGCGGATCTGCGAACCGCGTACAGGCACCCCGAAGCACCGATCAGCGAGCAAGCCCGAGACTCTGCTGATTTGATGAAAGTCTCATAGCCCCAATATCGCCTGGCACCCTCGCCGACATTTGTGCTGTCGTCGTCCACATACACAAGCCGTCCGGCAACGCAGCCCACTGAGTCGTCGGCAAAGAAGGGAAGCAGTGTGCGAAAGACGTCCTGCCTGTACATTGTCGTCGCGTCCGAGAAGAGAATGATCTCGCCCGTTGCAGCTTCGACAGCTGCGTTCTGCGTCGCAGTTTTGCCGATGCGGCCCTCGGTCCTGATATGCCGCACGCCGCGCGAAGTCCACTCCTTTACTATCTCGTCGGTGCCGTCGGTCGAGCCGTCCGAGGCGACTAGCACCTCGAGCTTATCGGCCGGATAGTCGATCTCGAGGGTGTTAGCAAGCTTTCGCGGGAGTGCGTCCTCCTCGTTAAAGGCTGTGATCAACACCGTTACTTGTGGCTCGATGTCCGCCTTTCGCACTGGTTTTGGAAATAGCATGCTTACCAGCCACACGAGCACGGGATACCCGACATAGACATAGGCCAAGAGGCCTGCGCAGGTCCAAAAGAAAATGTACGGTGCATTCTCCACGGTTTCAGGTTGCGGGCACAGGCTGCTGGTCCCAGAGCGGCGGCTTTACGTCCTCTTCTACGTTGCTCTCAGTGTGATATATCCTCCGGAACGCTACAGCGTACGCGATCAGGTAATAAATGAACCAGTTGTAAGCGACCGATGCAAAAAAGCTCGAGACCATGTAGCCAATGATGCTCGCCTGCATCCCGATCGACAGGTAATAGAACCAATTGAGGTGATCAGCGTCGAAGAGCGTGCGTTCAATTGCCGAAAGCTTGCGGAACGGGCTGACCATGAACACCAAATACGCGATCAACCCGAGAACACCGATCTCGGACGACACCTGTGTAAAGGCATTGTGCGTCTGCAGGTTATGGACGCCCACGATCGGGAAATTGCCGATGCCGATGCCCCATGGATTGCGCGCTGTGACCCACAGCGACCTGGTCAGCAGCTCCTTTCGCTGGTCGCTCGATCCGACGGCGTCGAGGCCTGGGATAAAGATGGACAACATTCGCAAGCCGTAGTTGCCCGGCGCCGCGATCATTGCGATGCCGCCGATAAGCAGCGAGAAAATGGAAACCTTGAGGCGATACTTACGGCCGAGTTTCCATGCGAGCACGAGAAGGCAAGCCATCAAGCCGAGAAAGCCGCCGCGTGAATACGTCACCATATTAGCGGCCACGAACAGCACCGACATCCCGAAATACATCAGCCGTTTGAATTTGCTTTCGGCCGCAATTCCAAGCGCGACGACAAGGGGTGTCATCATGACGAAATGCATGGCCATTTCGTTCGGATTTCCAAACATTCCGCCGACGTCGACCGCGACACGATATTCCTCGACGCTGAACTTACCCTGCCAATACAGGTCGAGCGCCGAAAAGCTCAGATAGATGGCGATCCCGAACGACAGCCACATCATCTGCATCAACCGCCTGCGGGTTCGCACGACGTTTACGAGGACGATAAAAATGACGACCGCCTTTATGTACGGGTCATTGAATTTATCCCACGCAAGTTCGGAGTCCTTAGCGAGCGGGATCGAAACGAGCGCGCACAGCGTCATTGCGAGGATCGCCTTGACTTCGGTCGAGAGCATCGTTAGGTTGCCCTCAGCAGCGATCTGGCTGGGCAGAAATATCGCAAGCGTCACGATCGCGAAATAGAAGGCCGTACCCCACAAAAATCCGAGCCATCCAACCAGTTCATATGGCCGGAACAGGACCATGATCGAAAACAGGTACAGGACGAAATACGTCCAGCTGTGGCCGTCATGGATGAGCCAACGGTCTTTTAGAAGCAGGAGGCGGTCGCGCTCCTTACGTTTAGCCGCTTTTAGGGCCTTTCGGTCCGCTTCTTTGCCGATCTCCCGTCCGAGTTCATCGGGAAACACGTCGACAGTATCTACTAACGGCTGCGAGACCGGATGCTCAACGATCGGGGGCAGCGGAGCCGGGAAGTGCTGCGGTTCCGGCGCCATTTCCCTGGCCGCAAAATTACGAAGCGGCGGCATGTCGATAGACGACCTGCCGCCGGAGTTCTTGAGCGGTTTATGATCTGCGGCGTTTGACCTCTTGATGGACATTCCAGGCGTACATACACCTTATAGTCCTAAACAGCGACTTCTTCCTTCTCCATCGTGATCATTTCGCGTACTTTTCGTTTTAGGGCTTTTTCGAATTGGCGGGCCTCATTTACGCCTGTGAACGCCAGCTGCTGAAGATTGGCCTCGATGCGTTTGCGGTAATCGGAAACGAGCGAATCCGATACGCCGAGCATCTCTGCAACCTCGAGCTGCGTGCCGCCGTCGGAGATCAGGTAGCAGTGCCACAGGACGTTGATCATACGGTCGTACTGCTTTGCTTTGCCGCGAACGGATTTGTTGAGTGTTTTCAAGAAGTTATCGACAAACCCCGCCGCGGCCTGTTCAGCCTCATTGCGGAGCAGGTCTTCCTCGGGATTTTCGCGGGTGTCGGTAAACTCAAACGGCATCCGGTCGTCGTCGTCGCTGTCAGTGCCGCTGCCCACCGGAACGAGGTGAATGTCCATGATCGGCAGCCGCGACATTACGAAAGAGCGAAGTGATCGCACGTCGACGGGCGAATCGATCGCCTTGAAAACGCGGATAATGAGCTTTTCCAGTTCCGGATTGCTGATCACGATCTGGGCGTCGCCCGTGCAGCCGACCATTCGCGTGTCGCGGCTCTGGAACGATACGGCCTTGACGCGCTCGTCCATTTCCTGAACGTCGCGGCGCGTTTTCTTGTAGCTCCAGTCAGCTAAACCGTAAAGGCGGTCGGCGAGACGGCGATGCGCCTCGGGATTGTCCACGTTGTCAAATCTCTTAAAGGTCGCGCTCGACTGTATCAATGTCGAAACTCGGCGGGCGAGGCGATAGCTCTCCGGATACCGCTTTCGCAGCTCGGCCGTCAGCATGTTCGTCAGCTCGATCTGGCTGATCTCGGCCTCGATCTCCGCGTCGGACATCGCCGTATCGATGTAATGCTGGAAACGGTCCTTGGACAGCAGGGCGACAAAAAGCTCCTGCGTAAGGTCGGTATAGGCGTTGTGCTTTCCTTCTTCGACGAGAAACCCTGCCCGCTTCGAAGCCCGAACCAGCGGGTGCGACGAAACTATGCGGTGCAGCTCGAGCCAGATCTGGTTTACATCGGATGTCTTAAGGCTCTCGTTCCATTTACCGATCTTGATCTGCCGGTGTTGAATGGAGCGTGGCAAGTGTTCCTTTGTCTTCACGTCGTTCATATCTGCCTTCAGTGATGTCCTTTGGTGCGTATCGAATTCAGGCCGTTTCGATCGTCGCCGTTTGCCAGGCCGGCGAGACGAATGGAGGCCGCAGGGCGCGTTAAAGCGCGTCATCTGGGAAATGCGAAGCCAATCGCGTTTATTTGGTAGAAAGTTTTGGCGAGATCGGCTGCCGAGCTATGCTGCCGATCGGTGTTCGGATCGGTGAGAGGAGTTGATCGCCCCTCACTACCTACACTTAAGATGGTAGCAGATTAGGTTGAATTCGAGCAACAAGTTTTTACATTGTTGTATTTCGAACTGGAATACGCGTAAATTAAGCATATTAGGATGTTACGGCGGGCGAAAGTTCGGATCGCGCAAATTCTGCGCACGGCTTTTGGAAGGATTCGCCGATTGCGGATTTATTTTTGATGTAACCACCATTAGTTTGCTCTGCTGTTGTGGGGGCTCAGGATGGTCGTGTGTGTCCTATGGTCTCAACAAAGACAACGGCTTTTCGCAAGAACGAAAACTGTCCCACATCCAACGAACTTCTCGAGTTCCAGAATGGAGCTATCGCCGCAAAGCACAGGACCCAGGTGCTGAGGCACATCGAGAGATGCGAGTTTTGCGCCGCCGAGGTCGAGCTCTATTCACATTACCCGCAGCAGGAAGGCGAAACGGAAGGCGTCGAGTCGGTCGCGATACCGGCACCGCTCTTTCAGCTCGCCGAGGCACTGTTAAAAAAAAAACACAGCGACCCGTCCTCGCTTGATGTATTCCTGTTAGAACCGCCCGCGATCGCGAGCACCTGAGGCCGTTATCCGCAGATCTCGTCGATCGCTTCCTCGTACTTTTCATCGATCACACCGCGTTTGACCTTTAGGGTCGGTGTCATTTCGCCCTTGTCGATCGAGAATTCGCGGGGCAGCAGATACACACGTTTTACGCGTTCGTAATCGGAAAGCTCGCGTGTGAGGTCGACGGCATCCTGCTGGACGCGTTTGTTGAACGCTGCGTCGAGCGCCAATTCCTCACGCGTTCGGCTGACATCATTTCCGTTCTTCATTTCATCTTTTAAAGCCTCCCAATCAGGCACGATCAGAGCACCGACCTGCTTGCGGCCCGAACCCACCACCACTGCCTGTGATATAAGCGGGCTCTGCTTGAGCAGGCTTTCGACCTGAAGCGGAGCGACGTACTTGCCGTTGGATAACTTGAAAAGATCTTTCAGCCGGTCGGTTATGTAATAGTGGCCGTCCGTGTCGACGTAACCGACGTCGCCGGTGTGATAGTAGCCTTCGCTGTCGAGCGAGGCGGCGGTGGCTTCGGGATTGTTGTAGTAGCCGGTCATCACGTTCGCACCGCGGATGAGGACTTCATCCGACGCACCGATCTTCATCTCGATCCCCTCGAACGGCCTGCCGATCGAGCCGGCCTTGTTGTCCTCCGGCCGGTTCGCACAGACGACGCACGCCTCGGTCATTCCATAGCCCTGCAAGATCTTGATGCCGGCGGCCCAAAAGGCATACGAGAGTTTCTTGCTCAGCGGTGCTCCGCCTGAGACAAAGAACCGCAGGGCGCCGCCAACGCCGGCACGCCATTTAGAAAACACGAGCCGATTTGCGATGGCATGTTTTGCCGCGAGTGTTGCCGGCACGCTTTCGCCTTTGTCCTTGTATGTCCAGTATTCCTGCCCTACGTCGAGCGACCAATCGAACAGCTTTGTCTTCCAGCCGCCTGAGCTTTTACCTTTTTTGACGATCTTGTGATAGACCTGTTCAAAGAGCCGCGGCACGGCTGTCATGATCGTCGGTTTGACCTCATGCAGGTGCGACGCGAGCTGGTCGAACGCCGCGCAGTAATGTATTGACACGCCGTTCGAGCAGAGCACGTAAAAAACCGTTCGCTCAAAGATGTGCGACAAAGGCAGCACGGCCAGGCTGCGGTCGGTCGATCTGATCGGCAAGCCTTTTGAGATGGCGACAACATTCGAGACGAAATTGTTGTGCGTCAGCATCACGCCCTTCGGCTCGCCCGTCGTGCCCGAGGTGTAAATGATGGTCGCGAGGTCGTCGGGCTGTATCGCGGCGAGCGAAGCCTCGACGGCGTCGACATCGGCTGGATCATTGCCGTGGCTCTCGATCTCATCGAGTGCGAGGGCGCGACTCTCGCCCTCGGCCATCTCGTCCGCGTCAAAGAAGATGAGCTTTTCCAATTGTTCGACGCTGCGGATCGCGCTCTCGGCGTGCTTCCAGATCTTGCGGCCCGAGACAAAGAGCATCCGCGCACCCGAATTTTCGAGAATGAATCGCACTTGCTCGACGGCCTGCGTGGTGTAGATCGGGACGTTGACCGCTCCGAGGCAAAGTATCGCAAGGTCGACGAGCGACCATTCCGGACGGTTCTCTGAGATGATGGCGAGACGGTCGCCCTTCTTGATGCCGAGAGACGCGAGGCCGGCGGCGATGCGTTTTACGCGCTCGACCGCTGCAGTTCCGCGAATATGCTGCCATACGCCGTCGAGCTTGAACGACAAGGCATCGGCCTTGTCATGCCTCGTGAACGACTCAAAGCAATAATGCGGAATTGTCTGCGGAATGGCGTCAAAGCCGATCAGGTTCGGTGCGGTCATCGGATATGGTCTTTCAATTGTGGCAAACCGCCGAAACCGTGTCTACTCTGCGTTAAATGCTCATTCCACGCAGAGGGCACGGAGATTTACGCAGAGGACGCAGAGAAGAATTCAAGACAGGATCATCACGACGGCTTCGCCCGTGACTGTGACGGTGCCGTCCTGGTTGATACAGACTGTTTCGAGCGTGACGATACCTTTATCTTCGCGGATCTTGGTGACGGTAGCGGTCGTGGTAATGGTGTCGCCGATAAATGCCGGGGCAGTGAACCGCATCGTTTGCGAAAGATAAACTATCCTTCGCTCCTTGAACTCATAACCGAGCACGGCCGAGATGAACGCGCCGCTGAGCATGCCGTGCGCTATGCGCTTGCCGAAACGCGTCTTTGCGGCAAACTCTTCGTCGAGATGTATCGGATTATGGTCACCCGAAACCTCGGCAAACGCACGGATCAACTCATCCGTCACCTCGCGTACGGTCGAAAAGCTGTCACCGATCTTGATGTCCTGAAGTCCCGCCATTCATCAGAAGAGTATCACCTCAGGTGGCAACGTTCGCGAACATTAGAAATAAAAAAGGCCGCGGTTGCCGGCGGCCTTTCTATTACGTGTTTGCAGATCAGCGAACAAATGCAGATGGTATAGGCTTATCTCCGCTCACGCCGAATTGGACGCCGGTAAAGCCTTGAGTGCTCCGCTGGGCATACCAGACGCCGTCACGAAATACCGCGACATCGGTCAGGGTGTCACCGTCGTAATCGGCGGGGGCCGGAATGTCGCTCGCCAGGCCGAACTGGATCCCGAGGAAGCCCTGCGTGCTGCCATTGATATACCAAGTGCCCGAGCGAAATACCGCCTGATCTGCACGTCCGTCGCCGTCATAGTCGCCCACGACCGTCCGATCGGACGCGAGGCCAAATTGCACGGCGGTAAAGCCTTCGGTGCTGCGCAGCATGAACCACGTGCCGTCGCGATAGACGGCCGGATCGGTGCGTCCGTCCCCGTCATAATCCGCCGGCACGGGCCGGTCGTTCGGGTTGCCGAATACGAAATCGAGATTACCTTGATTTGTGAGATCGAGAGTGTACCAAACTCCGTTGCGATATACGGCGATCTCGGCACGGCCATCGCCCGTGTAGTCGGCCGGGACAGGAACGTCGCCTGCCAGCCCAAAGTGGACATGGTTAAAGACACCGTTGCTGCTGTTGAGCCAATACCATTCGCCGCCGCGAAAGACGACGATGTCGGTCGTGTTGTCGCCGTCGAGGTCCGCCGGCGCAAGCTGATCGTCCGGCAAACCGAAACGCACTGCGCGAAATCCGTTCTGCGAACCAAGGATGTACCAGGTAGCATCTGCGGGCCGGAACAATGAGTAGTCCGCTCGGCGATCACCATCAAAATCGAACAACGTTCGATCCGGGATCGCAGGCGACGGGCTCGGCGTCGGCGTCGGAGTTGGCGTGGTCGCCGGCGTCGGAGTCGGTGTGACCGTCGGACTTGGCGTAGGTGTTGGAGTCGGTGTTCGAGTCGGACTCGGCGTCGGCGTCGGTGTAATGGTCGGACTCGGAGTAGGTGTCGGAGTCGGTGTTAGAGTTGGACTCGGTGTTGGCGTTGGAGTCGGTGTTATGGTCGGACTCGGAGTTGGCGTCGGAGTCGGTGTTCGAGTCGGACTCGGCGTAGGCGTCGGAGTAAGCGCTGGCGTAGGCGATGACGACGGGCTCGGTGTCGGCGTCGCGCCCGTCACCGAGTCGCCGATGTATCGTGCCGCCGCCATATCGTATTCGAACCGCGTTTGGTCCTCGATCTCGCCGCCAACTACGATCTTGCCGTCGGACTGTAGTTGAACGTCCGAAAATTCGTCATTTGTCGCGTTGAAATTGTTCGGCAGAATATCGTTGAAATCGGTAAATACCTTGCCGCCCGAGCCAAAGCTCGAGTCGAGGCCGCCGTTTACGTTAAGACGCGCCATCGCGAGATCGAAGGGCGTGTCGTTGGCAAGCTGTGCACGCCCGACGAGAATGATCTTACCGTTTTGCTGGACCGCAACGGCGTTCGCGCCGTCGATGCGGCCAACGCCGGTCATATCGACCGTGAATTTGCCGTCTCCGTCGAATGTCGGATCCAGGCTGCCATTCTGGTTGTAGCGGGCGACCGCAAAATCATACGCGCCTGACGGACCGCTGTTGCCCGCGACAAGGAGCTTGCCGTCCGGAGCGAGATACATGTCCGCGGCGTTGTCCGAGCTGCCGAAATCGGTTACAACGACACCGCCGGTGCCAAAGGTCGGGTCTAAATTGCCATTCGCGTCATAGCCGACAAGGGCGAAATCACCGCTGCCCGTCGAGCCATTAAAGGTCGATCCCGCGGCGACGATCTTGCCGCCGGGCAAAAGCACGAGCTCAGACGCACCGTCAAAGCCGCCGGCAATGTCCGTTCGCGTCAGTCCGCCCGTGCCGAAGGCCGTGTCGACCGTTCCGTTTGCGTTGTAACGCGTCGTTGCAAAATCGGTATTGATGCCGCCGTTGCAATAGCCCGTGACGACGATCTTTCCGTCGGGCTGGATGGCGATGCCGCTGACGAGATCGTTCCCCGTCGTAATGTCCTGGACGAGCCGGCCGCCGGTGCCAAAGCTGGTATCGAGCGAGCCGTCGGTGTTGTAGCGCGCAAGCGCGAATGCCCAGTTCCCGTTGCCGAGGTCGGTGAAACCGCCGGCCACGATCTTGCCGTCGGTCTGCAGCACCATCGCATTTATTTGTTCGTAGCCAAAGAAATAGGTCGTTACCTTTCCTTCGTCGCCGAAGCTGTTATCGATACTGCCGCTGGCGGTGTAGCGGGTAAGGCCGAACGCGGGCGCGTTTGCCACGCCGTTAGGCGATATGAACGCGTAACCCGCCCCGACGATCTTGCCGTCCGGCTGAATAGCGATCGCCGCGATACCTGAACGCGGTCGAAATGTCGTCGTCTGGGCGGGAAAACGCGTCAAAACCTTGCCGCCCGTCCCGAAGCTCGTATCGAGATCGCCCGGATTCGCCAGGCACGGCACCGCAAAGGCAAAGATCAGTAAAATTACGTGAAGTGAGAGGTATTTGTAATTCATCATCGTCAAAAACGGTTCTCAGGCTACCAAGCAAACAGTGTGAGATGCCGCGCAATAAAGACATCGGTGCCTGAAAAGTTAAGGACGAGGAAAGTTAGATCAGCGTGCAGCGCAGCCCTATGTCCAATAATTGCGGTCGAGCGAGCGGTAGTTTATGGCTTCGCTGATGTGTGTTGGCTTGATAGAGTCGCTCGCCTCGAGATCGGCGATGGTGCGTGAGACTTTAAGGATGCGGTCGTGGGCGCGGGCCGAGAGGCCCTGGCGGAGCATCGCCTTTTCGAGAAGCTGTTCGCACTCGGCGTCGAGCGCGCAGAACTGTCGGATCTGCTTTGGCGACATCGCGGAGTTGGAAAAGACGCCGTCGCCATCAAAACGCTGGAGCTGAATGTCTCGCGCACGCATTACTCGCTCACGGATGACCTCCGAGCTGTCGCCCAGCGGAGCTTCGTGGCCGCGCAGTTCCTTGAACTTCACGGCCGGCACGTCAATGTGAATGTCGATGCGGTCCATCAGCGGGCCCGAGATCTTGCCGACATAACGCTGTATCTGCATCGGCGAGCATTTGCATTCGCGTGAAGAGCCAAAGTAGCCGCAAGGGCAGGGATTCATCGACGCGACGAGTGTGAAATTTGCCGGAAATGTCAGCGATGTCGCTGCGCGCGAGATGGTGACGGTCTTGTCCTCCATCGGCTGTCGGAGGACCTCAAGCACCGAGCGGTCGAATTCAGGCAGTTCGTCGAGGAACAGCACGCCCAGATGCGCGAGACTGACTTCGCCCGGCTTCGGTATCGAGCCGCCGCCGATCAGCCCTGCCTGCGATACCGTGTGATGCGGCGATTTGTAAGGCCGTTCGACGATCAGGCCCGCCTTGCCCGTGAGGCCGGCGACCGAGTGAATTTTGGTGATCTCGATGGCCTCTTCAAATTCGAGCGGCGGCAAGATCGTCGGCAGGCGTTTGGCGAGCATCGTCTTGCCCGAGCCGGGCGGGCCGATGAAAAGGATGTTATGGCCGCCGGCAGATGCTACTTCCAACGCGCGTTTGGCGGTCTGCTGGCCGCGGACCTCGTTGAAATCAACGCTGTAATGATGGTTGTTGGAACGCAACTCCGAGAGGTCGAGCTTCAGCGGCTTTATCGTAGTGTCGCGGTCGGCATCGAGGTCCTGGACAAGTTCGGCGGCCTGCCGGAGCGTGCCGACGCCGTAGACCTTGACTCCCTGCACGACGGCCGCTTCGCGAACGTTCTCTTCAGGCACGAGCAGATTTGCCACGCCGTTTTCGCGGGCCGCCAACGCGATCGATAACGCTCCATGCACCGGCCGTACGCGACCGTCGAGCGACAATTCGCCGACGCTCATCGTGTTCTCGATCGATTGGCCGTTGGTCAGGTCGCCGTTCGCCCCGAGGATGCCGAGCGCGATGGGCAGGTCAAAACTTGCGCCTTCCTTTCGAACGTCCGCCGGTGCGAGGTTTACGGTTATTGTTTGGATAGGAAAAAAGTACCCGCTGTTGCTGACTGCCGCGCGAATGCGCTCTCGAGACTCTCGAACGACGGTGTCCGGAAGGCCAACGATGGTGACCGGCGGCGTCTTGTCGTTGTCGTGCGCCTGACGCATGTTGACCTCACAGTCGACAATGAGGGCATCGATGCCGTAAACCGAGGCAGACCGCGTCAAAAAGAGCATAGCCGTAAAAGATTGAAGCTAAAAAAGTTTACGGGCAGTCTAGCGTATTTTGCATCAAAACAAAAACGCGGGCCCGCAGCCGAACATTTTACGGAATGGCGCGTTTAATGCTAATGTTTTGGGTATTTTGTATCATTGATCGTGCCGCCGCATGCGGCCCTTAAGGACCTTAATGAAAGAAGTCGTCACCAATCTGGTTTTATTCACTGTTCTTGTCCTCGTGTTTTCATCGTTGACCGGCTGTACCGGTACTACCGCGAACTCGAACGGCGGTCCCCCGCCGCCCGTTCCGCCTCGGGTCGACACAGATCCGAACAAAACCTCGATCTATCCGGCCTTGCCGCAAACATTTGTCGACGCACAGATGGAGATGCTTGACGGTTCGAAGTCGAGGATCGGCGACCACAAGGGCAAGGCGCTCATCCTCAATCTCTGGGCGATCTGGTGCGGCCCTTGCCGCGACGAAATGCCGCACCTTGTTGCGATGCAAAAACAATACGGCAGCGGCAGGCTCGAGGTCATCGGGCTCAACATCGGCAACCACGACGGCACACCGGAGCCGGTCGACGCCATAAAGAAATTTGGGACGGATATGAAGATAGAGTACACGCTCGGAAGGATATCGATGGATGGCTTCAGACAATTCACCTCTGTTACCAAACAGACGCCGATCCCGCAGACGGTCATGGTCGATCGCGACGGACGCCTGCGCGGGGTCTTCATCGGCGGCGGCCCGAACGCGTATGCGTCGATGCAGCAGACGCTGGATAAGATGATGAATGAAGGCTAATTCGCCTTTGTAGTGCCGGCCGGAATGCCCGGCTCGACCAGTATCGTTCGAAAGCTCGAAAGGCTCACCAGACCAGGTGGGCCTTTTCTCGGTTTGTTAACGAACTTTTTCTGTGTATAGCGAACGGCCGCCTGCGGTTGATCGCGTGCGTCGCTGTAGAACGCGGCAAGACGGGCCGCCTCTATCAGTGTATTGTGCGGAGCTTCTTTACGTCCGGCGAGCCGTACAACCACGTGCGAGCCTGGATAGTCCGCAGCGTGAAGCCAAACGTCGAACGAGCGTGCGACGCGGAAAGTGAGGAAGTCATTATCTGCGGCCTTTTTCCCGACGAGAATGTCGATTCCGTCCGATGAAACAAATCGTCGAGCTCCCTTGAACGCAGCTTCCTGTTTTTTCTTCTTTTTTTGCGGCGCGTTTTGAACCACCGGCTCACCTAGCGACGACAGGAACTCGACGTCGCCGACTTCCGCAGCGGCATTTATCTTTGCGAGCTGTGCCTGCGATGCGGCGATCGCGTGCTCGGCGACAGTCATGCGACGGGCGATCGTGCGAACGCCGTTGCGCGCCTTTGTATATAGGCGAAAATATTCTTCCGCGATCTCGCCGATCGTCTTGTGCTCGGCGCCCTCGATCTCTATCGTAGGTGCAGCTTCGTCAAAAAAATCTGTAACCGTGATACGGTCGCGTTTTCGCACCGCAGTCGAGGCGTTGGCCAGCAGTAGATCGCCGTATTTTTTCCACCGGTCGGGGTCGCCGTGCTTCTCGAGGTCACCTTTCAGGTTGGCAATGAGGCGTCGGTGCTTTGCGATCTCGCGCGCGGGCTTTCGACGAGCAGCACTGGCAAGCTGCTCGATGTCGGGCGTCACGGCTGGATCTGAGCTCACTGCCCTATTTTATGCTAAGTGCGAACAAAAAAATGCGAGGGCATGACCCCTCGCATATGCAAGTCTCTTTCGGCCTCCGCAAGCCGTCAGAATTCTTTGACCTGTATCGTTCCCGACAAAAGGTCATGCACCGCACGGTTCTCTTCATTAAAGAAAACCGTCAGAAATCCCGCGCCGCCGACCGGCAGCGTCAGCAGGAAAAAGAAAGTGTTCACGGCTGCCTGCCGCAGCGTTGGATATTCATTCTCGACGGCGTCGACGAGCTCGAGCGAGAAGAGCCGCATTCCCATCGTCTTGCCAAAAAAACCGAGGCACAATGTCATATAAACGAATGCGACCGCAGCGAGCGTCCCGAGGAATGTCAGCAGGCCGGCAAACGTCCACCAATTCGAGCTGGCAAACGCGAGAGGCGACAGCACCAGCATCGAAATAAACCCGGAGATGATCATGTCAAAGAGGCCCGCGCCAAATCGCATCGAGATCGGTGCGAGGTCCTCGATGTTATCGTCCTCGTATTCGGCAGCTTCGATCTCTTGTTTGCGCTGATCTGCCTTGATCTCGATCCGCGTCGCCTCGGGAAAATCGAGCTTGGGCGCGGCGCCGTCGAGCTTCTCGACCCTTGCAATGACGGGAGCGAATGGTTTCCTGACCTCGACGGTAGGCTGCTCGACGTCTGGTGCGACATCATTGATCAACGGCAGCTTGTTGGTTACACGCTTTTCTGCGACAGGCTGCGGTTCGGCAACTTGCGGTGTCGGCACGATCGTTGGTTTTGGCGTTGGGGGAAGCTGGACCCGCGCGGGCGCCGCAGCAGCAGCGGAGATCGTAGAAGACGCGGACGGCGTTACGATCTCGAATGGCTGCATTGCCTTCGGCCGCCGCAGCTTTGGCTCGGGTTTATGAAAAGTTTTTTGCGATTGCTCGATGCGGCGCATCGCGGCGGCAACGCGCGGGTCGGCGATCGACGCCTCCTTTTCAGCAACCGCGATCGGCGCTGCGGCAACGGCTGCAGCCACCGGCATCTGAGGAGCGGGCGAGGCCGCAACCGCTGGCCCGCCTTTACGCTGTTTGACCGCATTCTGAAGCTGTATGCGCCAGTCGGGAAGCGGTGCGTTCTTGTTCTGAAATTCCACTAGCGTGGGGCTTGTCTTCGGAGCCACAAGACCGGCGGTTTCGGTCCGCTTGATCGGTGGCGTTGGTCGTTGGACAACCAAAGGTTCCCTATTTGCCGGCGGGGTGGCTGCACGCGTTGGGACGGCGGGGGTGATCTTTGTTTGCAGCTCTTCCCGAACGGTGTCGAACATCATGGCTCCGCAGCTAGGGCAGATAGATAGAGTTGGGGCCAAGCTCCGATCGCAAACCGGACAGTTCATAGGCAGGCTCGTTTTGGTTGTGAAATATGCAGCGAAAAATGCTTAAAAACAAGCCGATAATATCAACTTTTACATTAACGCGTCAATACTAAAGCGCAGCAAAAGCATGTTTTTTTCTTCTGTGGAAAACTCTGTGGAAAAGTATGTGGAAAAGTTTACAGCGGTTGGCGCCCTGCAAAGCCGGCTTCCGTCTCGTGCCACCATTCGACCTGATCGCCGTCGCCAAACTGCCAGCAAAGCAGTACAACGCGGCCGTCGCGCAAGCTGGGAAAGTCGATCAGACCGCGAGCGTGGTCTTTGAACTGGACGCCCATCTCGCCAACCTCGGTCATTATTTTGCCGACGTCGTAAAGCGTCTTGACGTACCGCGTTCCGCCCTCCATTCCGCCACCGAATTCCGACGCGGAAGCCGCGGCCTGCGCCGCGCTGGTATGCCGCTCGATCTGGCTATAAAGCCCCTTGATGGCCTCGAGTTTCGGCACGATCTCGGGCAGCAGGTCGTTCGCTTCGGCTACAGTGAAGAGACGCATAATGGAGTTTTTAGTTTGCATTGCCTGGCGCTCCTCGGTCAAGCAACTTGTATTTTGAAAAAGCTAAAATCTCTTTGCCTGCGTTGCCTTTCGTCCTATGCCGCGATCGTGGTCCTAATGTCGAAGCCTCGTTTAGAAGACTCTGAACGCACACTGTTGCGCGAGTCACAACTATTTAGCGGGCAAACGCCACAGCGCCCATCTGAATTGAATTTCGTGAGTCTTGGTGGTCGTCGTATTTCCCTCCTTAACGCCGCTTTGGTTGAGCGCCTCCGGCTTCACGACTCGACGGCCTTCCAGAAAATTGGGTGAATCGGGATCTATTTTTTCCCCGGTGACAGAGTGCCCTTCTTTTTGCACCCGTTTAGTGAAAGAAAAACTATCGCTTTTGTCATAACCTTTCTCGGCACAGTCCGCAGCGCTGAGGCTGTTTGATGTGTTATTCTGCCCGGCGATGTTGATAGGGAAAAAATCGACGTAAAGATCGTAAGTCTTTATGGCGGGGTGAAAATCGATTTTCAGAGTGAACGTCGCATTGCCTATAGTTTCTCCTTCGGAAAAACTCTTTGTGTTGTATGTCATAACCCGAGCCACTTGTTTCCCTTTGCAAGTATTATCTGTGTAACCCGATATTTGGTTTAGATCCCAACTGTCAGTCGCCGACGCGCTGGCACTCGCGGCTTTCCCCTCTTCGACCAAAAGCGTTCCCAAATATGTAACTTTGGAGTTTCGCGTTGCGGTTAAATTAATTTTTGCGTTAGTTTCCACGCTGTTGACGGTTTGAACCTTCTGGTAGGTAACGTAGCCGAACCAATTATTGGGGCGGCAAGTTTTCGGGAGAGATCTGAGCGTATCCAAAACGAACTTCTGCATCGCCTGATAAGCCGAGATCTGGAGCAGAAGGACCTGTCTCATTTCGCCGAGTTTCTGATAGATAGGCAAGTCTTTTTTCTCTCTGCAAGCCTCTTTATAAACGTCAATGAGGCTTTTTTCGATCTCCCGGGCGCACCGGTTTTGACCGGATTTTTCCATGATCGAGCAATCGCTGGACTTTATTTGATAGCCGCCGAATTCGTCGCCGCTTCCGAATTGATTCTTAACCACTCCCAAATTTTTCTCCAATGCCTTATAGAACTCGTCGCCATAAACTGTTTTTCCGTGAGCGGCCTCCCACCCTTTCGCATACTCCAGTTGGAAGTTGAGCTCCTGAATCGCAGCTTGGCTCATATTCAGGGCGTCGAGCAGAAGGTCTTTGTCCGCACACTTGCAGGGCTCATTTCGCACCTGAGCCGAAGAAAAAGAAGCACCCAAAAACAACCCAACAACCAGGATCACAAAAACTTGTAACTTCATCATCAACCTCCTGACGCTACGATTTGGTAATTCCCCTACGGATCTATGCCGATGCTTTTGAGATTCTGTTTTGCCATGTTCTTGATAAGCTTTAGCGTTTTAGCATCGCCGCTCTTTTGCGCGGTTTCATAAAGAAGGTGCGTGTACACTCCGACCATAACCAGCGCTTCATACATTTCCTGCCTTTGCCGGTTTGTCATGTTATTGAAAACGCCGTCTTGAACTGCATATTTAGCTATCGCGTCACGCAGCTCCGGGTTCTGGTCATAGGGAAGGGTGGGCTGCTCTTTGCTCTCAGCGTAAACTCGGCTATTGAGGGCAATATAAGAGCCAAGGGCCAACGCTAGATCGCTCGAATAACCTCGTGCGGCGGCCTCGGCGTCGTATTTGTCCAAGATCGTAGAAAACACCTGGTTCAATGTGGCCTTATCTAGCTTGAGTTTGTCGCCAAGGCCGTCAGCAAACCTCTGTGTCATCATACGGTTTCCGGTCGATTTGAATTGAACAGCCTGGTTCATCTGGCTGGGCGTGATCGGGACCGCGGACGCCTGGCTCGAGGATCGCGATTGGGCAGCCATCAATTTCTTTTTAGCTTCAGCGTATCCGGGCGATGACTGTTGGTAGATGCTGTCCCAAATTCTGTTAGACAGCATGTTCGAGAACATGTTGTTGTAAAAGGAGTAGTCTTGGGCCGACGCTTCCTCCGATGAGAGGAATATCATTGCGACAGCAAGGCACACGACATAGATATTTGTTCGTTTCATCTTTTCGTCCCTCGATCTATCCGCGGTTACGGCTTGATCCCTACAGCTTTTAGATTCTGTTCTGCGAACTGTTTCCAGGTCTCTATCCCTTCGGAATTGTTTTCCCTTACTGCTTTTTCATACATGTCGTAGGTAACCCCGCCAAACATAACTAAGGTCTCGTAAAGTTCTTGTTTTTGCCGGTCGGTCAAATTCTTGAAAGTGCCCTTTTCCGTAACTTGTTCGGCCAATACATCTCGTAATCCCACATTCTGTTCAAAAGGAATGATCGGTTTTTCCCTATTCCCGTGATAGACGCGGCCATTGAGAGAAATGTAAGAAACCAGTGCTAAAGCCAGATCATTCGGATAACTTTTTTCGCGGGCTGCCACTTCATATTTGTCCAGAATGCCGGAAAGTATTTTTTCTGTTTCCGGTCTGTCTGCGGGGACCGGATCTAAGAGCTCAGCCGCCTCTTTGACAGTCAATTTTGTTCCGGTTGACTTGAATTGAACAGCCGGATACCTCCGATAAGTCGGGACCGAGGACGCCTGGCTCGAGGATCGCGATTGGGAAGCCATCAATTTCTTTTTGGCTTCGGCGTATCCGGGCGATGACTGTTGGTAGATGCTGTCCCAGATCCGGTTGGACAACATATTAGAGAACATTTTGTTGTAAAACGAGTAGTCTTGGGCCGACGCTTCCTCCGATAAGAGGAATATCGTCGGGACAGCAAGCCACACGACATAAAGATTTGTTCGTTTCATTTCTTTGCTCCTAGCGGTTACGCGGTGAGTAGCTGACCGTAAAAACGTTTCACGGCCTCGAGTTTTGACACGATCTCGGGCGGCAGGGCGTTCGCTTCGGCTACACTGAAGAGACGCATAGTGGAGTTTTTAGTTTGCATCGCCCGCCGCTTTGGGGTCAAGCAACTTGTGTTTTGAAATGATAAAATCTCTATGCCTCGCCGCTTGTCCTATGCCTGAGAGCCCGACATTCGACCCGCGAATACAGACCGAGAACATTGCCTTTGACCCGGGCTCGATGGTGACGTGCGAGGCTTGCGGAAGGTCGAATCCTCCAAACCGCCTGAAATGCCTCTACTGCGCGAAAGAACTCCAGATCGAGGCGGCCGCCGCGTCGGCGGTCAAGCCGAACTTGCGAAAACTCGAGATGTGGGAGCGTGGCTTCAACCTCGTCGTGCGAGAGCGTATGCCCCAGCCGGACGCAGCCGCTGCGGCCAAACTCTTGGCGATCGAAACTGACGACCTGACCTCGACGCTGGACACCGGCGTTCCGCTTCCGATCGTCCGCGTTGAAACCGAAAGGGAGGCGACGATCGTCCAGGAACGCTTGGCGCAATTTGGCATCGCCTGCTCGATCGTCAGCGACCGCGATCTCGCACCCGACAAACTGCCCGTCCGACTCTCTGCGATCCATTTCGCGGACGGCAGACTCTTGCTCACCGATTTCAACACCTCCGAGATCGCTGAGATCGCTGTCGATGACTTTGTTCTGGTCGTACCGGGAACCGTTATCTCGGACCGGGTCGATTCACTCGAGAAAAAGCGGCGCGGAAAAAAGCCAAAATTGCTCGACGAAACAGCGATGGCGTCAGACGAAATGCTGCTCGACATATACACACGGCGCGACGCGACGGGCTACCGAATTCACCTGACGGGCTTCGATTTTTCGTGCCTCGGCGATGACAAGGGACTGCTCGCCGGCGAGAATATGCGCCTGCTCATCGTCCGTCTGATCGAACGTTTGCCGAATGCTAAGCTCGTCAACGATTACACCGAAATTCGTCACGAACTCGACGGCGTTTGGGAGATCGAATCGCGAAAGGATTCGCGAGGTCTGCAGCGTTCGGGCTTTGGCAAAGTAGAATTCGGCTCAACGGCATCTTCGAGCAACCTCGATCAGTTCACACGCTACTCGCGCCTTCAGTGGCATTTGCTATGAAGGCGGGCAAAGGCAAAAACGTAAAACGTAAAACGCAAAACTCGTCGGCGTCGGCGAAGGTTATTTACGGCCTGTTGCCGGTACTTGAGGCATTACGCGCGGAGCATCGTCGTGTCGATAAGGTGCTGATCGCCGAGGGTGCAAAGGAACACCGCATCGCCGAGATCATCGACCTCTGCCGCGAGCGATCGGTGCGATGTGACCGAGTGGCGCGCGACGTGCTGGCAAAGCACGCCGGGCCGGACGCTAACACGCAGGGCGTCATCGCTTTGGCGGCATCGGCAGATTATGTCGATGCTGATGACATCCTCGAAACGGCGGGCGACAACGCACTCATTGTGGTACTGGATGGTGTTGAGGATCCGCGAAACCTTGGCGCCATTCTTCGCTCCGCCGAATGCGCCGGCGTCGATGGCGTCGTCATTCCCGAACGCCGCGCGGTCGGTCTCACCGATACGGTCGCCAAATCGTCCGCAGGAGCTGTCGAATACGTGAAGGTTGCAAAGACCGCGAATCTCAATCGCTTTATCGAGGAGCTAAAGTCGCGCGACGTCTGGGTCATTGGAACCGCAGCCGATGCTGCTACCGAGTACACCGATTGGGACTGGACGCGTCCGTCGGCTCTCGTTCTCGGCAGCGAGGGCAGCGGGCTGCACCGGCTCGTTGCCGAAAACTGCGATGTTTTGGTGAAAATTCCGATGTATGGAAAAATAGATTCCCTGAACGTCTCGGTCGCCGCAGGCGTAATCCTCTTTGAAGCACGGCGGCAACGCTCGAAGGCCTCGTAATTATGTTCTGTCCGAAATGCGGAACTCAAAATCCAGAAATGGGCAAATTCTGCCGCTCCTGCGGCAGCGACCTCGGCGGCGTGTCCAGCGCTCTCGCACAGCCGCAGCCGCAGCGGCTTGTAAATCATAAGGGCAAGCCTATCCATCTTGAGGGCGCGATCTCAAAGATCTTTACGGGTCTCGCCTTTTTGATAATCTCGATCGTGCTTTCGTTCTCCGCAATGGGTACGGGATGGTGGTTCTGGATGTTGATACCGGCATTCGGCTCGCTCGGCGCAGGCATCGCACAGTATATTCAGATCCGCGAAGCGAAGAAACAGCAGGCGACTCTCTCGGGCGTCATGCCAGCCGCCTTACCGCAACAACCGAACTCAGCGCTTCCGCCGCCGCAAACCGAATTCGTCCGTGCTTCCGAGTCGCCCTACAAAACCGGCGATCTCGTCCCGCCAAGCGTCACCGAGGGCACGACACGTCACCTCGATCTCGACAGCGAAGGCCAGACGATGACGCTGCCTAAGAAGTAATTATCAGCTTTCAGTTATTAGTCATTCCTACGCATCTTACTTGCGGATGATCGCCCGTGCATTTCCCGAATTGCCGTTCACATCATAAATGCGGATCGTCACGGCGTATTCGCCCGGTGCTTTTAGAGGCACGTCGATGGTATATCGCTCTCGCGGGCTGTCGGAGATGCCGTCGTCGGCGTAAACCGGCATCCAGTCGCCGCCATTAATGCTGTATTCGGCGCGCGTTAGGTAGCTTGCTGTGTCGATGGCGTCGAACGTGACGCGGCCTTTGTCACCGGCGATCGATGGCTGTCCCGCTGTCACCGTTGGCGGCGTGTTGTCGATGGCAATGGGCTCGGTGATACGTTCGCCTGCGAGTGCGAGCGATGCGGGGTTTGAGGGAGTGTCCCGAGCGACGATCTTGAAGATGTACTGGCCGTCCGCCAGTGATTGGCCGTCGATCGATAGGAAGTTGTCCGTCAACTCGCCATGCAGGTGCTTGAATTCGGCATCGCTCGTCTGCTTGTAATAAACATCGTAAACGAGCTTATCGCCGTTGCGGTCCTCAGCCGTCCACATTAATGATGTCGCGCCGTGTTGATAAACCTTTCGCGGCGGCACAGCAACGACCGGAATGCCAAAGCTCGCCGGGTCCATTCCAGAAAGCGCGATATTCGGGTCGATCTGAACAGGCGGATTAGGCGCGAGGCCTACGTTTGTCGGGAGTACATTGACGGTCAGAATTTCGGGTGCGATGTTGCGGGGAACGAATGCGACATTTACCTCAGACAATCGCGTCACGTCGCCCATCGGTTTCAGGACGGCCCGCCACTGCAGGAACCGGGCCTTCGGACTCGCGATCTGAAAACCGGTTGGCTCTGTGCTGCCCGCGCTCCACGCACTCCACGTTTCGTCCGGCTTATCTGTGTTGCCGCTGCGCGTTTGGACGGAGACCATCCCGTAACTGCGCCACCAGATACGGCCCCAAGTCGCAGTCGTTTTTGCATCGAGCACCGAGGACTCGTAGGTCCCCTCGCTGACGGTCTCAGGACCAAAACGAAACAGCGAGCCCTGATTGCTCGATGTCGCGATCAGGCTCTTGCCGCCGGCACGGATCGTCGAGACCTGACTCGCGTCGGTCTGCAGCGCGAGAGTCTCACGCCCGTCATTCCCGATGTTGTAGATGCGGCCCTTGTCAGACGTGCCGACCAAAACACCTTTCCCGGTCTGGTGTGCGTAAAGCGAGAAGCCGGTGACAGCAGTTGATGCCCACAAAAGGTCCGTCGAGCCATCCGCTAGAATGTGGTACACGGCTGATTTCGCATCTTTTAGGTCATAGCGGCTTTTCGCCGCTGGTTCCGTGGTCGGTTTTTCGGCCGATACGGTTGGATTTTCCGGGGTAGCTGTCTTTGTTTCTGCGGGCTTAGCGTTTGAAACCGATTCGCCGAGCGCGAGCACGTACACGGAACCGTCGGGACCGATCTCGAGATCGTGAATTTCACGCAGCGTCGAATCGAGAAGTCCGAAGGGCTTGCCGTCGGAGCCGAATTTCATCACGAGACCGTTAGAGTCGGACCCGGCATAGAGATTTCCGGCCTTATCCGCGGCCAAAGAGATGATGTGCGTCTCGCTCGTATCAAACAGCACCGACGCCTCGGGCGATGCGTTTGCCGAACGGACCTTATAGATCTTTCCGGTGTCACCCGTGCCGACTGCGAGGCCATCGGGCAGAATCGCCAGCGACCAGATGTATTTTTCCTTCGGTTCGAAATAGACTTCCGCTTTCCCGTCGCCCGTAATGCGATAAACCTTGCCGTCGGGCGAGGTGCCGGCATAAAGCTCACCGCCCTTTCCGACGGCCAGAGCCGTAACATTCATCTCGGCCAGGTCAGTAAACAAGGCGCCCTTTCCCGCAGTATCCACCTTAAAGATCTTTCCGTCGCCGCCCGTTCCGAGATAGACATTGCCGGCCGAATCGACCGCGCTCGACCAAATGTATTGTTCGCCTGTCTTGAACACTTCGGTCAATTTGGGCGCGAGCGTGATCGTCCCGTCCGCGTCGATCGACACGCCGCGAGCATCACCCTTTAGGACCTCTGCGCGAGTATTGACCGACCAGACCTGCGGTCCGCCGGCGTACACAGGCAGGCCAAGACACAAAGACAAAAACAGCAGCCAAAATCTACTCATAAATATTGGACGATGATAGCAGAAAAGGAATGTCAATCCGCGGAACGAGCGGCGATCTTTGGCTTTTGGGGTTTGTCTTTGCGAAGCTCTTCGGCGTCACCGGTGATGAGCCGGGCGCTGCGTTCGCGGGTGAGATATGCCCAGAACCAATCGAGCATCACGGCCAAACGATTGCGAAAACCGATGAGAAAGAACACGTGGAGAAAAAGCCACATCATCCAGGCGATAAAGCCCTTGAATTTCAAGCCGGCGAGCTGTGCGATCGCCTTTTTGCGCCCGATCGTCGCCATCGTGCCTTTGTCCCAATAGGTGAATTTCTCACGTGGTTCGCCATGCAGATCGCGCAGAATATTGTCTGCGGTCGCCCGGCCCATCTGCATCGCAGCCGGACTCACGCCCGGCACCGGCTCGCCATTCTCTTGCATGATGGAAGCCATGTCGCCGATAACAAAGACATTCGGGAAACCTTTGATCGTAAGGTCGGGCTCGACAAGCACGCGGCCGGCCTTGTCAGTTTCAACACCCAGCGCTTTTCCCAGTGGTGAGGCAGCCACGCCGGTCGCCCACAAGACAACGTCGCAATCGATGAGTTTTTCGCCGACCTTGATCCGGCCCGGTTCGACGCTGGTGACAAAGCTGTTTAGAAAGACCTCGACACCGAGCGACTCTAGCTGCGATTTTGCACTGCCCGAGAGGTCGTGGCCGAAAGTGCCGAGAATGCGGTCTGAGCCTTCGAAAAGCATCACTCGCGCTTTTCGTGTGTCGATGGCTTTGAAATCGATCGCCAGCGCTTTCCGTGCGATGTCGGCGATCGCGCCGGCAAGCTCGACGCCTGTCGGTCCTCCGCCGACAACTACAAAGTTGAGGTCGGGCTGCCTGCCGGTCAGATACGCTTCTCGCTCGGCGAGCTCGAAAGCGAGCAGCACGCGGCGGCGGATCTCGACTGCATCCTCGAGCGTTTTGAGTCCAGGAGCTGTTGCTTCCCAATCATCGTGACCAAAGTACGAATGCCGGGCACCGGCGGCGACGATGAGATAGTCATAACCGACAGTCGAGCCGTCAGCGAGAGTCACTTTATTGTTCTCTTTATCGAAGCCGACCGCTTCGCCGAGAATGACCTCAATATTTTTGTATTTGTGAAGAATTCGCCGTATCGGCTGTGCGATCTCGCCCGGTGAGAGCACGGCTGTCGCGACTTGGTAGAGCAGCGGCTGAAAGACGTGATGGTTCTTGCGGTCGATCAGTGTGACCTCGACCGGTTTTTTCGCCAGCGCCTTCGCCGCCCACAGGCCGCCGAAGCCGCCGCCGATGACGATGACCTTTGGTTTGTCTTGCGCCCTAGCCATATTTTGCGAGGCCTCTACTTTGTGATACGAATCACAAGCATTCTATGTTCCGACGAAGCGGGCATAAAGCGAACGCGCGTTCGAAATATCGTCGGTGCCCTTCACGATGGCACGACCGTCGCGAAAAACCGTTAACTCATTCTCCCCAGACATAAAACGCAGGAGATATTCATTCTGTTTAACCTCGGCGACCGAGCGAAGCTTCTCTGCCATTGACGCGAGGTCGAGGTCAGTCGGCCGCGGCGGCGCGATCTGAACGGCATTGCGACCGCAGAGCACCGCGGCAAATTCCTGAGCGTCGGCGTCGAGAAATTCGTAGATGTGCTGTCCGCAGCATTTGCAGTCGGGGTTCGGATCGCCAAGATTTATCCGCTGCCGGTCGTTCGCCCAAACATCGAACTGCATCAGCGAGCCGTGCAGTGAACCAGTGTCACCGACGAGCAGCTTCAGCGCCTCGCTGACCTGCGTTGCGGCGACCGTCGCGATGATCGGCATTATCACGCCGGCGGTATCGCACGTCGGCGACGAGCCGGCGTCGGGCATTTCGTCAAAAATGCATCGCAGGCAGGGCGTCTCGCCCGGAATGACCGTCATGGTCGTTCCGTAACTCGAAACTGCCGCGCCGTAGATCCATGTCTTTTTATGTTTTACGCACGCATCGTTCAGCAGATAGCGGACCTGAAAATTGTCCGTGCCGTCGATGACGAGATCGACGCCATCGATGAACTGCTCGACGTTCGAGTTGTTAACGTCGGCAATTACCGCTTCGACTTCAATTTCAGAATTGATCTCGGCAATGCGCGTTTTTGCGGCGACGGCTTTCGGCAATCGCTCAGCGGCGTCCGATTCTTTGAATAATGTTTGTCTCTGAAGATTTGTGAACTCGACAAAATCGCGGTCGACGATGCGGAGATGACCGACACCGGCACGTGCGAGCATCTCGGCCTGCGCCGCGCCGAGAGCGCCGCAGCCGACCAGAAGCACGCGGGAATTAAGGAGCTTTGCCTGGCCCTCGCGTCCGATCTCGCGAAAAAGTACTTGCCGGCTGTAACGCTCGTTCATTCGAACAACGCCTTAACAAAGCTGCGGATGCCATGCTGCTCGTTGTCGTCCCAAAGGCCGCCCACGCTGCCGCTCCCATCAGCGATGCCGACCTTTCGCCGTTCTTCTTTGAGCCGCGCGCGTTCGTTCTCAAGCTCATTTCGCTCGCGCTGGCGGGCCAATTCCATGCCGCCTTTTCGAATAAAACCGATGATCGACGGCAGCTCGTCCGCGTCGAACCACACGCCATGCTGCTTGCAAATATCGACGACAACGCCGGACGCTTTTGCAAAATTGTTGCGGTTCATCAACTGTCCACAGTCGGGACACGGAATGTAGTTGACCTTTGTCATCGGCCGCCCCCGAAGCGTGCGGTTGTCGAGAAAACCGAGCACCGCGGACTGGCTTTCACGATCTGCGCAGATCGCCTCGAATACTGCTGCCTCCAGCCACACGCCGTCGCATTTTGTGCAGCTTCGCAGGCTGGTGTCTCCGATCTTGTTCGCTTCGAGAGCGATGCGGCAACGCGGGCATTCACCGCCGTTCTCGTCGAGGCTTACCTCGACCGGCGCGGCGATCGCACCGCAGTGGTCACAAAACTTTGCGCCGACGAACATCAGCCCAAAACATTTAGGACAAGCCATCGTCTTGAGACGCGTTTTGCAGAACTGGCAAAGCGCGCTGTCGCTCGCCACTCCGGCACCGCAATTTGGGCAGTTCAGGCTTTCGACGCTCATTTGGTATTTTCCATCCGACTGAGGGCAGCGGCGCGCATAACGTCTTTCGGCGCGTCGCGGCCCGTCCATATCTCAAATTGTTTTATCGCTTGTTCGATCAGCATTTCAAAGCCGGGAACCGTCGCGACGCCTGCCTGCTTTGCCTCTCGTATCAGGGGCGTGTCGTTCGGCCTTGTCACCAGGTCAAAGACCAATTTTACACCTTTGAGGTCATCGGCTGTGAGCGGCGAAATGGTCTCAAATTCGCCCTTCATTCCAAGCGGCGTCGCGTTGACGAGCACGTCGAAATTTGAGATCTCAAATTTCAAATTTGAGACGAGGTTCACCCTACACCCAAATTTGGACGCAAATGAGCTTGCCTTGCGCTCGTCACGGGCAAAAACGGTCACATCCGCTCCTTCCTGCTTCAGCGAGGTTACGCACGCACGTGCCGCGCCGCCTGCACCAAGAACTGCGGCCCGCATTCCGTTCAGCTCGCCGAGCCTTGTCTTCAGTGGGGTAATAAAGCCATGCGCATCGGTGTTGTAACCGGACAATTTGTCATCGTCGATCGCGATCGTATTGACCGCGCCGATCTTTTCACCGACGCTGTCGATCTCATCGAGATACTTCATCACTGACTGCTTGTGCGGCATCGTGACGGCAAAGCCCGCAAAGTTAAGCTCGACCTCGCGTGTCGCCGGCAGCACCATTCGTCTGAAAAATGCATCGATGTTCTTGACCTGCAGCGGAATAAAGACGGCATTTATGCCCGCGGCCACAAACGCGGCGTTGTGAATATACGGCGAGAACGAGCTCGAAACGGAGTCGCCGATAACGCCGTAGACTTTTGTTTGTTTGTCGAGTTCCTTAACTCGATACACGTCGATCAGGTCTTTTGCAGCGATCTGTCCATCAGCTGTTTCCTTTCCGCGTTCGAGCGATCCGTATGTTAGATACGCGCCGTGGGCAAGGCCGAGAATGCGAGTCCACTTTCCTGCTTCGCCCATGGCTATCGGAATGAACTCCTTGTTTCCCACTTTTGCTCTTTCACCGAGCTTCCACACTTCAATCGCGTCCGTGACCTCGTTCACATGGACAGCGACCTTAATGATCTCCGCCTGGGCTGTATTGAGACGCAAATAGTGGGGATTCAGATCATGGGCTGTTGCCGAAAAATCGTGATGAGAAACTATCCGTTTACCGCAGGTCCATGCAGCTTGCTCGATGAGGTCGGTATCCTCGATATCACAAAGATCGGTTTGGCATCCGCTGTTCCAGAAAGTCAGCCGCTCATCGTTTGACAGCGATCGGTATCCACCCTGTTCCAGGGGTCGGAGAGTAGAGATCATGTCGGTACGAGTTGCGTTGGCGATCTTAGTCCACACCGGTATCCACTCATGACCGCGCAGGTCGAATTCGTTTGGGTCAAGGCAATCAAACCGCACCTCGATAACGTCGGCAAATTTCTCGGCGCGTTTGATATTTGCGATTAACTCGTCAGCCGTTGCAGCACACACAGGGACGCAGAGCTTGCCGTTATTCACTGGTGGAATCCTTCAGCTTTGTAACGATGGTGCCGGAGGCCAGCAGGCAAACGATGGTGCCGAATGCAGCCGCAACGATGATGGCGGTCCGACCTGTCTGCTGGATAGCTATCGCTGTCAGCGCCCATGCCGCGGCGAGGGGGAACAGGTAGTTGTTGAACTTCCAGCAGACCAAGACCGCGGCGGCCGCGGCTGCGAGAATAGAGGCGATGCCGAGGACATTGAGCAGGGCGGCACTAGGAACTAATTCCGACGCGAGGATATTGAGATTAACGAACGCCGCACACGTGATCCAGCCAAAATAGATACCGAACGGGGCCTTACTTAACGTGGCTTCGCGAAAGGTAGTTCGCTCGGCAAGCTGTCGAACTATTAGGGCCAGGACCGCAGCAAGCAGCAGGATCAGCACCACGCAAACGGCGACTTGACCGTGGTGCCAGAACCAGAGCCATACTCCGTTGAGAAGACAGCTTGCCAGATATAGCCATCGGACCTTACGAACACGTTCCGACGCGGTCGGCAGCATCTGGTAAATGCTGAAAGCCAATAGCCACAGGTATATCAGCGCCCAGATCGAAAACGCATAGCCGGCCGGCGTTATCAGCGATGGATGGCGCTCGGAGATCGTCGCAGGTGTCACCCCGTTTATCAGCCCCAGCGCAGCCAGCGCGTTGATGCCGATCGTCACTATCGTGGCAACGACGACGAGCAGGCCAAGCATCCGATCGGCGGTGTTTGGGCGTTCCGGCATTGGTCGATTATCTCATTCGGATAGGCCTAAACTGTTGCGAAATTCACGATTTCGTATGACAATAGCGGAAATCGTAAAGTTTTGTAAATTGCCAAGACCGTTGGTTAACAAGTTTACCAACCAAATGCCCTTTTTGGGCGTCATAAATGGGTCTGGCATCGCGATTGCATTAAACACAGGCGGACGTGCTTTCCCTCTTCCCCACAAGCGTTAGAACGAGAGAGGAAGTGAAGTAAATGAGGAAATTGACGACGAAATTGATATTTGTGTGTGCGATGGTCGTTGGCCTTTCGGTCGCCGCGTCAGCACAGAAAGGTCATAACGACCAGAAAAAGCCGCGGCCGCCCGCACCTGTCATAAACCCCGCACCGCCCAAGCCGAAGGATGACAAGCCCAAGAAGCCGCGTGGCGGAGCCGACTTTCCAGCACATTGGGATCCTAAGCTTAGAATTCCACGTGGACAAGTTGTCGCG